>Ga0209591_10003515_pt1 | contig 18148 bp, 18 predicted proteins | sample MAT01_FD_187207 | JGI IMG/M metagenome (GOLD analysis project Ga0209591, IMG submission 187207) | Freshwater microbial communities from Lake Fryxell liftoff mats and glacier meltwater in Antarctica - MAT-01 (SPAdes) (version 2) | ecosystem: Environmental > Aquatic > Freshwater > Ice > Liftoff... | reverse complement strand
TGGCCAGGCCCAGGCTGATGCCGCAGCAGGCGCAACGCGGCCGGGCAGCGGCGTAGCGGCCCACGCAGTCCGCACACAGCGCCGCGCTGCCCCAGCGCCGGCAAACCTCGCACTGCTGGGGCAGAACCCGCAAGCGTGGCAAGCGTGGCTGCACAGACATCGGCTCAATATACTGCCCGGCATGTCATCCAAAGCGTCCAGCGGCGCCCCTTCCGCCCGTCCGCTGGACGTGACGGCCCTGGCGCGTGTGCAGCGCCGACTGCAGGCCGCGCCAGAGGCGCCCTGGCTGCATGCCGAAGTGGCGCGGCGCATGGCAGTGCGCCTGCCCATCGTCAAGCTTCAGCCAGCCCTCGTGGTCGACTGGGGCGCGTTTCTCGGTGCCAGCGACGAGTTGCTGACCAGCACCTATCCGAAAGCCCGGCGTCTGGCGGTCGAGGCCGATGGCCCACGCCGTGACGCCACGGCAACGATGCTGGCACGCCCCTGGTGGTCGCCACAGCGGTGGACCGGCATCGCCGCACAGGCGCTGACCGCGGAAGAGTTGCAGCCAGGCGTCGCGCAACTGCTGTGGTCCAACATGGGCCTGCACGGTGCCGCCGACCCGCAGGCGCTGATGCGCCAGTGGCACCGGGCGCTGGCGACGGACGGCTTCCTGATGTTTTCGACGCTCGGCCCGGGTTCGCTGACAGCGCTGCAGACGATTTACCGCAGCGAAGGCTGGGCAGCGCCGTTTGCGCCATTTGTCGACATGCACGACTTGGGCGACATGCTGGTGGAGGCCGGCTTCGCCGGCCCGGTGATGGACCAGGAGATGGTCACGTTGACCTGGGCCTCACCCGAGGCGCTGCTGGCCGAACTGCGCCAGCTGGGCGGCAATGTGGCCTCGGGCCGACAGGGCGGTTTGCGCACGCCGCGCTGGCGCCAGCGCCTGCATCAGGCGCTGGCCGCCACAGCCGGACCCGATGGCCGTGTGGCGCTGGGTTTCGAAGTCGTCTACGGCCACGCCTTCCGGCCTCTGCCGCGGCCCAGAGTGGCCGCGGTGACCGAGCTGACGCTGGAAGACATGCGCACGATGGCGCGCGCCGGGCGACCGCGAGCGCCTGACGGCTGACCATGGGGGTGTCGTGTTGCTGCACTGCGATAGAATTTAAAGCTGATTTCTAGGGATTGAAGTCGGCGCTCCGTCCACGCGAGCGCTGCATCTCTGGACCCAAGAGCAACCTTTCAAAGCAGCCGCTTTCCCTGCCTGATGTCCGTTACCTACGCCCCCGGCCCCTGGTCCGAGTCGCAAGCCCACCGGCAGCGTGGGCCATGGGTGTTCGGGCGCGAGGTGGTTTTGGCCGGCATGCCGGGCGCGCCGCAGGCATTGCAGTGGCTGCAGAAGCGCAATTGCTCGCTCACGCCGCGGCAATTGGGCTTGTTCTACTTGTCCTTGAGCGCGGTCTCGCTGCTCATCGGTGTCTTCTTCTTCCTGCAGGGCGCTCCCGTGGTGCTGCTTTTCACGGGCTTGGAGTTGCTTGCCGTGGGCGTGGCGCTGGCGGTCTTCGCTCGCCATGCCGGAGACCGCGAAACCTTGACCCTGGTGGGCCGCTCGCTGCAGGTGGAGCAGTGCGTAGGCTCAAGCGTGAAGCGCACCGAATTCCCGGCCGACTGTCTGCACGTGGAACCGGCCCGTGGCCAGGGTTCGCTGGTGCAACTCAGCGGCCGTGGCCAGCAGGTGCGTGTGGGGCGCTTTTTGCGCCCTGAGTTGCGTGGCGCGTTTGCGCGCGAACTTCGCCATGCCCTGCGCCGCCTGCCGCCGCAGGCCGGCCCCGAGATCGATCTGAACCGAAGCACCTGATGATGATGAAGAAGCTTACCCACGGGCGCAGCCTGAGCCAGCGCTGCGCCCAGTTGTCGCTGGGACTCGGCGTGATTTTGACCAGCGGTCTGGCCCAGGCCGTGAACGACCTGCCCGGCGGCCCCAAAGTCAACCAGCTGAATTTGCATGAGCCAGTAACGCAGATCGGCGTGCAGCAGCACTTTTTGCACAACTTCATGCTTGTCGTTTGCATTGCCATTTTCGTGGCGGTGTTCGGCGTGATGTTCTATTCCATCCTCAAGCACCGCAAGTCGCTGGGCCACAAGCCAGCGAACTTCCATGAGAGCGTGGCGGTGGAGATTGCCTGGACCATCGTGCCCTTCATCATCGTTATCGGCATGGGCGCGCTGGCCACGCGCACCGTCGTTGCGATGAAGGACACGAGCAACGCCGACCTCACCGTGAAGGCCACGGGCTACCAGTGGAAATGGGGCTACGACTACCTCAAGGGCGAGGGGGAAGGCATTGCTTTCCTGTCGACGCTGGACATCGCCCACCGCACCATGTCCGACACGGGCAAGCCTGCCGGCGACAACTACCTGTTGAAGGTGGACAACGCCCTGGTCGTGCCCGTGAACAAGAAAGTGCGCGTCATTACCACTGCCAACGACGTCATCCATGCCTGGATGGTGCCCAGCCTGGGCGTGAAGCAGGACGCCATCCCCGGCTTCGTGCGAGACACCTGGTTCCGCGCCGAGAAGGTGGGCGACTACTACGGCCAGTGTGCAGAGCTGTGTGGAAAGGAGCATGCCTACATGCCCATCCACGTGAAGGTGGTTTCGGCCGAGGACTACGCCAAGTGGGTAGACGGCAAGAAGAAGGAAATGGCAGCGTTGGCTGACGACCCCAGCAAGGAATGGCAGCTGGCCGAGTTGGTGGCGCGTGGCGAAAAGGTGTATGCGGCCAATTGCGCGGCTTGCCACAAGGCCGACGGCAAGGGTGCAGGTGCGATCAAGGCGCTGGACGCCTCGGCAGTGGTGCTCGACGCCGAACACGACAAGCAGATCGCGATCATGCTGAATGGCGCAGCGAATGGCGCCATGCCGGCCTGGCGCACGCTGTCGGACACCGAGATTGCGGCTGTCATGACCTACACCAAGAACACCTGGAGCAACAGCACCGGCCAGCTCGTGCAGCCAGCCGCCATCGTTGCCGCCCGCAAGTGAACAAGACAAAAAGCCGCCGCCAAAAGGACAATTTATGAGCGCAGTACTCGACCCCAAAGGCCAGGCAGGCGGCCAGGCAGGCGGCCAGGCCGACGACCACCACGACCACGCGCACCCGTATGGCTGGCGGCGCTGGCTCTACGCCACCAATCACAAGGACATCGGCACGATGTACTTGTTGTTCAGCTTCGCGATGCTGATGGTGGGTGGCGTGCTGGCGCTGGGCATCCGGGCCGAGTTGTTCCAGCCCGGCCTGCAGTTCGTCAACCCCGAGCTGTTCAATCAGCTCACCACGATGCACGGGCTGATCATGGTCTTCGGCGCCATCATGCCGGCCTTCGTGGGCTTCGCGAACTGGATGATCCCGCTGCAGATTGGCGCTGCCGACATGGCTTTCGCGCGCATGAACAACCTCAGCTTCTGGCTGCTGATTCCGGCTGCGTTGACGCTGGTGGGCAGCTTCTTCATGCCGGGTGGCGCGCCCGCCGCCGGGTGGACGTTGTATGCGCCGTTGACGCTGCAGATGGGCCCGTCGATGGACGCCGCGATCTTCGCGATGCACATCATGGGCGCGAGCTCGATCATGGGTTCGATCAACATCATCGTCACCATCCTGAACATGCGCGCGCCTGGCATGACGCTGATGAAGATGCCGCTGTTCTGCTGGACCTGGCTGATCACCGCCTATCTGCTGATCGCTGTGATGCCGGTGCTGGCTGGCGCCATCACGATGACGCTGACCGACCGTCACTTCGGCACCAACTTCTTCAACCCCGCCGGTGGCGGTGACCCGATCATGTACCAGCATATTTTCTGGTTCTTCGGCCACCCCGAGGTCTACATCATGATCCTGCCGGCTTTCGGGATCATCAGCGCCATCATCCCGGCTTTCGCCCGCAAGCGCCTGTTCGGCTACACCTCGATGGTGTACGCGACGGCTTCGATCGCCATCTTGTCTTTCATCGTCTGGGCCCACCACATGTACACCACCGGCATGCCGGTGACGGGCCAGTTGTTCTTCATGTACGCGACCATGCTGATCGCCGTGCCCACGGGCGTGAAGATCTTCAACTGGATTGCGACGATGTGGCGCGGCTCGATGACCTTCGAGACACCCATGTTGTGGAGCGTGGGTTTCATCTTCGTGTTCACGATGGGCGGCTTCACCGGGCTGATCCTGGCCATGGCGCCCATCGACATCCAGCTGCAGGACACCTATTACGTCGTGGCCCATTTCCACTATGTGCTGGTGGCGGGCTCGCTGTTCGGCATGTTTGCCGGCTACTACTACTGGGCGCCGAAATGGACGGGGGTGATGTACTCCGAGTTCCGCGGCAAGGTGCACTTCTGGGGCTCGTTGTTCTTCTTCAACCTGACATTCTTCCCGATGCACTTCCTGGGGCTGGCTGGCATGCCCCGCCGCTATGCCGACTACCCGATGCAGTTCGCCGACTTCAATATGGTGGCTTCAATCGGCGCCTTCGGTTTCGGGTTCATGCAGGTCTATTTCTTCCTTGCCGTGGTCGTGCCGGCGATGCGCGGCAAGGGCGAGCCGGCGCCGCAGAAGCCCTGGGAAGGTGCAGAAGGTCTGGAGTGGGAAGTGCCGTCACCGGCGCCCTGGCACACCTTCGAAACACCGCCCAAGCTTGACGCTACCGCCACACGCGTGATCGGCTGATCTTCAAAAGACCATGGCGATCAACCAACAGCAACGCAAATCCAACCTGAGGCTGGGTTTGTTTCTCGCATCTTGGGCGGCGGCTGTCCTGATCGCCTTCGTCGCGAAAGTGATCTACTCCGGCAGCTGAGGCCGCTAGAAACTTCTGACAAAACCATGCCTGCCGTGAACCGCCTGTTATTTGACAACCGCCGCATGCTGGGCAAGCTGGTGGTAATGGTCGCCGTGATGTTCGGCTTCGGATACGCGCTGGTGCCCATGTACCGCGCCATCTGCGAGGCTTTGGGCATCAATGTGCTGACGCTGGCCGAGCAGCGCGCTCAAACTGGCAGCTGGGGCAAGCACACCGTGCCGGCCAATACGCAGGTGGACACCACACGCACGGTAACGGTCGAGTTCGACGCCAACGTGCGCGGGCCTTGGGACTTCAGACCCGCAGCGCGTTCAATGCAAGTGCACCCCGGCGAAATGATGACGGTGATGTACGAGTTCCGCAACAAGCAGAACCGCACCATGGCCGCGCAAGCCATCCCCAGCTACGCGCCCATGCAGGCCGCTGCGCACTTCAGCAAGGTGGAGTGTTTCTGCTTCAACGAATGGACGCTGGCGCCGGGCGAAAGTCGGCAGTGGCCAGTGACCTTCGTCATCAACCCCAAACTGCCGAAGGACGTGGCGACCATCACCTTGTCGTACACCTTCTTCGAAGTGGGCGGCAAGGTGCCTGCGGCGCCTGCTGGAACAGTAGGCGTCAAGGCCGTATCGCTGCAAGGCCCCGGGCTGTGAGCGACGAGCTGAAGCAAGCCGTGGCGCGTCGTGGCGCCTTCTGGCAAACGACTCGGGCCGTGGCCTGGTCGTTCTTCGGCGTGCGACGTTCGGCTGATCTGGCGAACGACGTGCAGAAGCTCAACCCGGTGCACGTGGTCATCGCGGGTCTTGCAGGTGCGGCGCTGTTTGTCGTCGTCCTGGTGCTGTTGGTACGCTGGGTGGTCGGCAGCGGCATCGCTGGCGCCTGAGGCGAGCCCCCTGCGCGCCTGACGGTGATTTTTCTGGTTCGAGGAGATACACACAACATGTCAGCCACCACGTCCGCAGGCAGCGCGCCGCACTACTACATACCGGCGCCATCGCGCCACCCGGTGTTGATGGCGCTGGGGCTGTTTTTCGTCATCCTGGGTGCTGGCCAGTGGGTCAACGGCGTCGGCTGGGGCGCATATGTGCTGCTCGCCGGCATGGCCGTTTGGCTGACGGTGATGTTTCAGTGGTTCAGCCAGGCCATTGCTGAAAGCGAAGGCGGCCTGTACAGCGAGCGCATCGACGTCAGCTTCCGCTGGAGCATGAGCTGGTTCATCTTCAGCGAGGTGATGTTCTTTGCTGCATTTTTCGGTGCCCTGTACTGGGCGCGGATGCATGTCATCCCGAGCCTGGGTAGTCTGGAAAATCAGCTCTTGTGGCCCGATTTCAAGGCGCTGTGGCCGACTGCCGGCCCGGGTATCACGGCTTCGCCGGCCGGCATGGTGGAACCCTTCGGCACCATCGGTCCCTGGCCGCTGCCCACCATAAACACCGCGCTGCTGTTGACCTCGGGCATCACGCTGACGATTGCGCACCATGCGCTGATTGCCGGGCAGCGCAGCAAGACCATCCTGTGGATGTGGGTTACCGTCATTCTGGGCGCCGCCTTCGTGGGCGTGCAGGCCTTCGAGTACGTTCACGCCTACCGCGACCTGAACCTCAAGCTCACCAGCGGCATCTTCGGCAGCACCTTCTTCCTGCTGACCGGCTTCCACGGCTTCCACGTGCTGGTGGGCATGCTGATGCTGCTGTTCATCACGCTGCGCCTGATGAAGGGCCACTTCACGCCAGAGCGCCACTTCGGCTTCGAGGGTGCCGCCTGGTACTGGCACTTCGTCGACGTGGTGTGGCTGGGCCTGTACTTCGTTATCTATTGGCTCTGACCCAAAGACACTGCAAACGACAAACGCCGCGTGAAGCGGCGTTTGTTTTTGGGGGCAACGCTGGCTGCTTGTCTATTTTCCAGATTGTCTACAGACCGGTCGGAAGGCCAGTCGGCTTCACCCAGCCCATGGCCCAGCTGAGCAGCACGAACAGAAAAACCGCCACCGACAGACCGACACGCACCGCGAGAGCACGCGCCATGTGGTTGTTGCGCTTCTCGCCTTCCCGGCCGCGGCGCAGCATGAACACGCCTGCGCTGGCCAGGGCGCCCAGCACTGCCACCAACATCAACACCATCACGATCTTCATGCGGCCTGATTATCCGCCCCGGGGGCACGACGCGTGCTGAAGCTGCGCAACGCAGTCGTGCTGCTCGCGGCCATCGCTGCTGCGGCATTGACGGCGCGCCTGGGCGTCTGGCAACTGGACCGCGCGGCACAGAAGACGGCGCTGCAGCAGGCGCTGGAGCAACAGCGTGCGCTGCCGCCGCTGCCGCAGGCGGAGCTGGCGCGTGAACCGGCTGAGGTGCCTGCACAGCTGCACCGCGTCGTGCGACTGCAGGGCCACTGGCTACCCAAGCGCACTGTCTATCTGGAAAACCGCCAGATGAAAGGTCAGCCTGGCTTCTATGCCGTTACGCCGCTGCAGCTGGGTGATGGCAGCGCGGTGCTGGTGCAACGCGGCTGGGTGCCGCGCGACCTGCTCGACCGCACGCGTGTGGTGGCGTCGCCACCGCCCGAGGGCGTGGTGCAGGTATTCGGCCGCATCGCCCCCGGGCCGGCGCGGTTGTATGAATTCGAAGGCGCTGCATCGGGGGCGATCCGGCAAAATCTCGAGGTGGCGTCGTATGCCCGCGAAACCGGCCTGGCTCTGCGCCCGCTGGCCGTGGTTCAGGAAAACGATGATGCGGCTGCATCTCCCGCCTTTCCCGTTGCCGACGGTTTGTTGCGTCAGTGGCCGCAACCTGCCACCGGCGTGGAAAAACACCACGGTTATGCCTTCCAGTGGTTCGCGCTCTGCGCTCTCATCATCGGCCTCTATGTCTGGTTCCAACTCATCTGCCCCGCCCGCGGCCCTTCAGGCCGCGCCTGAGCCCGTGTCGCTGACGGTTCACGGAGTACCTTGCCCCGATCTCGGTGACCCAGGCGCCGGCCAATCGCGCACACGCGGCGGTCGCCTCAAGATGCTGCTCGTGCTGCTGGTCTGCGCGTCTCCGGTGATTGCGTCCTATCTCACCTACTTTGTCATCCGTCCCGAGGGCCGCACGAATTACAGCGCGTTGGTCCTGCCCACACGCAGCATGCCGGCCGAGCTGAACCTGCGCACGCTGGAGGGCGAGTCTGTGGCGCCGAAGTCGCTGCGCGGCCAGTGGCTGATGGTGGTGGTGGGCCCTGCTTCTTGCGAGGCAACATGCGAGCAGCGTTTCTTCTTGCAGCGCCAGTTGCGCCAGATGGTGGGCCGGGAAGGTGAGCGACTGGACAAGGTGTGGCTGATCACCGATGACGCGCCGGTCTCTGCAGCACTGCGCGAGTCCCTTGGCGGCAAAGTGCCCGTCACCGTGCTGCGTGCCGATGGCGCCGCCGTGGCGCGATGGCTGGAACCCGAAGCCGGCCACCAGCTTGCAGAGCATCTGTACATCGTCGACCCCATGGGTGAATGGATGATGCGCGTGCCCGCCAAGCCCGAGCCCGCTCGCGTGAAACGCGACATCTCCCGCTTGCTGCGCGCCTCGTCCTTCTGGGACGAGCCGGGTCGGGGCCCTTGACGCGAGGCTGCCGGTGGAGACCCAAGCTCTCGTCGACATGGCGCCCGCGCTGCGCCTCGGGCTGCTGGCAATCGTGATCGCGCTGTTACCGCTGTCCTGGGTGTGGCTGCAGCAGCGCGGCGCAAGCGCCCAGCGCCGGCTGGCTGCACTGACGGCGTTAACGCTGTTCCTCACCTTCGACCTCATCGTTTTCGGCTCCTTCACGCGGCTGAGCGATTCCGGGCTGGGTTGCCCCGATTGGCCCGGCTGCTACGGCGAAGTGACGCCCTTCGGCGCACGTGAAGACATCAGCGCCGCGCAGATAGTGCTGCCCAGTGGTCCGGTCACCTGGGGTAAGGCCTGGATCGAGATGATCCACCGCTACCTCGCCATGACCGTGGGCGTGCTCATCCTCGTGATGGCCGCCACGGCTTGGCGCGGACGCCGCCAGTTGCCGTTTTCACCCTGGTTGCCGACGTTCACGCTGGTGTGGGTGGTCGTGCAGGGCCTGTTCGGCAAATACACGGTGACGCTGAAGCTCTACCCGGCCGTCGTCACGCTGCATCTGCTGGGCGGGCTGGCGCTGTTGGCGCTGCTGGCGGTTCAGCACGAGGCCTTCCGCCGCCGGCCGCTGGTGCTGACTGCAGGCCTGCGGACGCTGACCGTTGCTGCTGCCCTGGCGCTAGGGGTGCAGATTGCGCTGGGTGGCTGGGTCAGCACCAACTACGCGGTGCTGGCCTGCACGGGCTTCCCGCAGTGCAACGGTGAGTGGTGGCCGGCCATGGACGTGGCGCAAGGCTTCACGCTGCTGCGGGAACTGGGGCACGGCCGTGACGGTGGCGCGCTGCCCGTCGAGGCCATGGTCGCCATCCACATGGCGCACCGGCTGTTCGCGGTGGTGGTGACGCTGCTGCTGGGCGGCCTGGCCTGGAGGCTCTGGCAGGGCGGACGACATGCCGGCGACGCCGTGCAGCAGCGTTTCGGGCTTGCTCTGGGCGCGCTGCTGTTGGCGCAATTGATCAGCGGCCTGTCGAACGTGGTGCTGGGCTGGCCGCTGGTGGCGGCACTAGGCCATTCGGCGGGCGCGGCGGGTCTGGTGCTGGTTCTGGCGCTGCTGCTGGCGCGCAGCGCCCCGCGCAAGCCGGCTGCCGCCCGTCACCCTGTCGCGGTGGCCACCTAAAATGCGCGGTTAGCCATGAATCAAGCACTCACCGCCGCTCCCCGCCCCGTCAGTTCCCGCTGGGTCCAGTTCTACGCCCTGACGAAGCCGCGCGTGGTGCAGCTCATCGTCTTCTGCGCGCTCATAGGTGTGCTGCTGGCCCAACCGGGTCTGCCCGACTGGCGCCTGGCGGTTGCTGCCACACTGGGCATATGGCTCGTGGCGGGCGCGGCCGCAGCCTTCAACTGCATGGTCGAGCAAGGGATTGACCGTCGCATGCAGCGCACCGCCTGGCGTCCCACGGCCAAGGGTGAGCTGTCCACGCCGGCTGCGTTGGCCTTCTCTGCGGTGCTGTGCGCGGCGGGCAGCGCGGTGCTCTACCTCTGGGTCAACCCGTTGACGATGTGGCTGACCTTCGCCACTTTCGTGGGTTATGCCGTCGTCTACACCGTGATATTGAAGCCGCTGACACCGCAGAACATCGTCATCGGCGGCGCCAGCGGTGCCATGCCGCCTGTGCTGGGCTGGGCTGCGATGACGGGCGAAGTAGGTCCTGAGTCGCTGATGCTGTGCCTGATCATCTTCCTGTGGACGCCGCCGCACTTCTGGGCGCTGGCGCTCTACCGCGTTGAGGACTACCGCAAGGCCGGTCTTCCCATGCTGCCCATCACGCACGGCTCGCAGTTCACGCGCTTGCAGGTGCTGCTGTACACCTTCGTGCTGTTCGCCGCCACGCTGCTGCCCTTCATCTACGGCATGAGCGGGTGGATCTACCTCGCAGCCGCAGTCGTGCTGGGTGCGATGTTCACCGCGTACGCCTGGCAGTTGTGGCGCAATTACAGCGACTCTCTGGCACGCAAGACCTTTCGTTTTTCGATCTGGCATCTGTCGCTGCTCTTCGCAGCGCTGCTGGTCGACCACTATGTGAGCCCATGGCTGTCTCGCGTCGCCGTCTAGTTTCCGCAGGTCTCTTGCTGCCGCTGGTGTCTTTGCTGGCGGGGTGCGACAGCGCCGGCGTGCCGGGCTCCTTCAAGGCCGTCGACATCACCGGCGCCACCTATGCCCAAGACCTCGACCTGCCCGACATCGAAGGCAAGCGCCGCCACATCGACGAGTTCAAGGGCAAGCTGACGGTGGTGTTCTTCGGCTTCACGCAGTGCCCCGATGTCTGCCCCGCGACGATGCTGGAGCTGGCGCAGGTGAAGCAGGCACTGGGCGCCGATGGTGCGAAGGTGCAGGGCGTCTTCATCAGCCTCGACCCCGAGCGCGACACGCCGGCGGTGCTGAAGGCCTACGTCGCTAATTTCAGCCCGGATTTCATTGCGCTGCGCGGCACTCTGGAAGAAACCAAGGATGCCGCCAAGCGCTTCAAGATCTTCTACGCGAAGGTGCCGGGCAAAGCCGAGGGTAGCTACTCGCTGGACCACACAGCCGGCAGCTTCATCTTCGACACGCGGGGCAAGGTGCGACTGTTCACGCGCTACGGCTCAGGCGCCGAGGCGCTGAAGCACGATCTGCAGTTGCTGCTGAAGCACGGCTGAGAGCCAGCCCCACCGCGCTTCACGCCTTCACGGCTTCACGGCTTCACGGCTTCACGCCAGGGGTGAACCTTCATGAAAGCACCAGTGCCACGGCTCGTAGCCGTAGCCTGAAGTGTTGCCACGCGGGTAAGAAAGCCTGAAGCCATGCGCTGCCGCATGCCGCTGCAGCCAGTCAAAGGCCGCCGTGGTTTCGAAGTCTTCTTCCAGCGCTGGCTGCCCCGGCACGCCGATGTCGATGGCGCGGCCGCTGTGGTGTTCGCTATAGCCGGGCGGTGCCACCCATGTCAGCGCTTCTTCGATGGTTTGACCCGAGATCAACTTGTCGCGAAGGATTTCTGTCTGACGACCGACGCTGCGAAATGCCGACACGAGATGCATTGACACGCCGACTTTGGCCGCAGCCTGCTTCATGGCCCACCAGGCGGCAGCGGCTTGCGGTTCCAGCAGGTGCTCGCGGCCGTCGTCGCCGGTCTCGGCCAGCATCAACGCGCTGGCCTCGGGGCAAGCCTGCAGGCCGCGTGCGCGCAGCATCTGCGGTGTCACGCCCAGCACCAAGAGCGATTGCGGATGCGAAAAAGTCAGCATGTCCAGCGGTAATGCCGTGCTGCCGACAGGCGGTCTCGGAACACGCCTGAAATGATCAGGCTGGCGCCAGCGCCTTGCGCATCTTCTTCATTGCCGCCACTTCGATCTGGCGAATGCGCTCGGCGCTGACCCCGTATTCAGCGGCCAACTGGTGCAGCGTCATGCCGCCAGAGCTGTCGTCGTTCACCTTCAGCCAGCGTTCCTCGACGATGCGGCGGCTGCGTTCGTCCAGCGCACCCAGGGCGTGGCTGATGCCATCACCGGCAAGCCAGTCGCGGCCGCGCGCTTCGATGACACGCGTCGGTTCCTGGCTGTCGTCGGCCAAGTAGGCAATCGGCGCATAGCTCTCTTCGCCGTCGTCGTTCTGCGGCTCCAGAGCCACGTCGCCGCCCGACAGGCGCATCTCCATCTCCACCACCTCGTCGGGCTTGACATTCAGCCGCAGCGCCATATTGGCCACTTCGGCCGGCGTCATCGTGTTGCGGTGGGTGTTGCCTTCGGTCGCGTCGCTCTTCATGCCTTGCTTCATCGAGCGCAGGTTGAAGAAGAGCTTGCGTTGCGCCTTGGTGGTGGCCACCTTCACCATGCGCCAGTTTTTCAGGATGTATTCATGAATCTCGGCCTTGATCCAGTGCATGGCATAGCTGACCAGGCGCACGCCCTGCTCGGGGTCGAAGCGCTTCACAGCCTTCATCAAGCCGACGTTGCCTTCCTGGATGAGGTCGCCCTGCGGCAGCCCGTAGCCCATGTACTGGCGCGAGATGCTCACCACCAGCCTCAGATGGCTCAGCACCAGCCGCCCGGCGGCCTGAACTTCGCCCTTGTCGCGCAGGGCGCGGGCGAACTCGGTTTCCTCTTGCGGCGACAACATCGGCAGCCGGTTCACGGCCGAAACATAGGCTTCCAGGTTGCCGAGCGAGGGCACCATGGACCAGGGGTCGCGAAGGATGACGGCGTTGGCTGCGGTAGTGTTCATGGGGGTTGTGATTCCCTCCCGGGCTACGGGTTCCGCAAATATTAGCACTCGCCGTGCGAGAGTGCTGAAAGCTGCGCTGGGCCTCGTGCGTCAGCGCCGGTGCAGGCTGGTGCAGGGTTCAGCCCTCGCGGGCCGACAAAACGCAAGCCCCCAACTCAGCCAGTCATTGGAGCCTTTCTCGTGCTGGACACGAAAGGCGCACGACGGGTATGTTCCTCCGTCTGAGGTCTGCTTCACACCGCCGCCGACAGGAGCGAGGCAGTCGCGCTGAGCCGATCTCGATCTTGACGGAGCCCATCGATATGCAAAGACGCCGTTTCATCGTCTCCGGCGGTAGCCTGGTGGCCTTGACCGGCTGCGCCGGGCTGCAAATGAAGCCGGGAATGGGCGACAAGCCGCCCGCCGCTCTGGCCGCCGACGCAGCCGTTGCCCGTGCCTTGCTGCCCGAGCAGACCCCGCGCGCCGAACTGCTTCAGCCCTGGACCGGGCCCTATGCGGGCGTGCCGCCGTGGGACAGGGTCACGGCCGAGAAGCTGAAGGCCGCCATCCTGGAAGGTATCGAATTGCAGCGGGCCGAGATCGCGGCGATCGCCGACAACCCCGAACCTGCGACCTTCGCCAACACCCTGGTGGCGCTGCAGATGGCGGGCGAACCCCTGGGCCGGTGCATGACGTTGTTCTGGGTCATGACCGGCAGTATCGGCACGCCGGACTATCAGGCGGTCGAGCGCGAGGTCACACCCCTCCTCACCCAGGCGGACAACGAGATCACCTTCAACGAGAAGCTGTTCCAGCGCATCCGGGCCGTGGCAGACGGCTCTGCCGCGGCGGGCCTGACAGCCGAGCAGACCCGCCTGGCCGAGCGGTCGCGCGACGGCTTCATCCGCAACGGTGCGGCGCTAAACGCCGCCGCCAAGGCCGAGATGGGCCGCATCAACACGGGCCTGTCGACCGCCTACACCGCATTCGGCCAGAAGCTGCTCGCAGACGAAAACGTCTGGAGCCACATTGTTCAAGAGTCTGGTGTGGCGGGCCTGCCGGCGTCCGACAAGTCCGTGGCCGCCATGGCCGCGCGCGCGCGCAATCTTCAGGGTTGGGCGATCGTCAACACCCGCTCCGCAGTCGACCCCTTCCTGACCCTGGCCGACAACCGGGCGCTGCGCGAACAGGTCTGGCGCAAGTTCGTCGGCCGCGGCAGCAACAGCGACGGAAACGACACCAGGGCCACCATCGCCCAGATCGTTGCTCTGCGGCATCAGCGGGCGCGGCTGCTCGGCTATCGCCACCACGCCGCCTGGCGCCTGCAGGACACGATGGCCAAGACGCCCGACGCGGCAATGGATCTGATGATGCGGGTCTGGCGCCCGGCCGTCGCCCGCGTTGTGGAAGAGGTTGCCGAAATGCGCGCCCTGGCCGGTCACGAAATCGCGCCCTGGGACTACCTCTACTACGCAGAGAAGGTCCGCAAGGCGAAGTACGACCTCGATGAGAACGAGCTCAAGCCCTATTTCGAGCTGAACGCCGTCAAGCAGGGCGCCTTCTACATGGCCGGGCGCCTGTATGGCTTCGAGTTCGTGCCCGTGGCGGCAGGCTCGGTGCCGACCTTCCACCCCGACGTGGAGGTGTTCGAGGTCAGGAACAAGGCCGACGGCAGCCACGTGGGGCTGTTCTATTCCGATGACTTCAACCGCACCGGCAAGCGCTCGGGCGCCTGGGCCGGCAGCTATCGCAACTATTCGACCTACGACGGCGCCAAGAACGTGCTGTCGTCGAACAACAACAACTTCAACCAGCCCGAAGGCGGTGCGCCGCTGCTGATTTCGCTGGACGACGCCGAGACGCTGTTCCACGAGTTTGGCCACGCCCTGGACTCTCTTTCGTCCAGGGTGACCTATCCGGCCCTGGCCGATACGCCGCGCGACTACGTCGAGTATCCGTCTCAGGTGCACGAGCACTGGGTGCTGAGCCGGCCGATCCTGGACGGGTTCATGAAGCACGCGCAAACGGGCCGGCCGATGCCGCAGTCGCTGGTCAACAAAATCGTCGCCGCGACCACCTTCAACCAGGGCTATGCGACCGTCAGCTATCTCTCCTCCGCCTTGGTCGACATGGACCTGCACACGCAGGCGACTCCACCCACCGACATGGATGCCTTCGAGCGCGAAAGCCTGGCGCGTTACGGCATGCCCGCGGAGATCGTGATGCGCCACCGCCTGCCGCAATTCGGCCACCTGTTCAGTTCCGACGCTTACTCAGCGGGCTACTATTCCTATCTGTGGTCCGAAGTCATGGACGCCGACACCTGGGCCTATTTCGAACAGTCGGGCGATGTCTTCAATCCCGAGATCGGGCGCCGCTTCAAGGAAATCATGCTGGCCGAGGGCAACACGACCGACCGCGCCGAGGCCTACCGCCGCTTTCGCGGCCGCGACCCGGATGTGGCGGCGCTTCTGAAGATCCGGGGCTTCCCTGTGCCATAGCGGAGTCAAGGCACTTGGCGGGGCCCTGCAGGCCACGACCAGGCCGCTGACAATGCGGACATGAGTGCTTCTTCCGCATCCCCTGCCGGCCCGCGCCGTCTCATCGTTGCCATTACCGGTGCCTCGGGCGCCATTTATGGCGTGCGCGCGCTGCAGTTGTTGCGCGAGCTGGGCGGCGTCGAGACCCACCTGATCCTCACGCCTTCGGGCGCGCGCACGCTGGCTGAGGAAACCGACCACAACGCGGCCGATGTGCGCGCTCTGGCCGACGTGGTGCACAGCGCGCGCGACATCGGCGCCACGGTGTCCTCAGGCTCGTTCCGAACGCTGGGCATGCTGGTCGCGCCATGTTCGATCAAGACGCTGAGCGGCATCGCACATTGCTACAACGACGAGCTCGTGGTTCGCGCCGCCGATGTGTGCCTGAAAGAGCGGCGGCGCGTGGTGCTGCTGTTGCGTGAAACGCCGCTTCATGCCGGCCACATCACGCTGATGGACCAGGCCACGCGCAACGGCGCGATCATCATGCCGCCCGTTCCGGCGTTCTACCAGCGCCCGGCGACGGTGCAGGACATCGTCGACCAGACTGTGGCGCGTGCGCTCGACCTGTTTGATCTCGACAGCCCGGTGGTGAAGCGCTGGGACGGCGGTTTGCGCGGCCGGGCGCGGCCCGATGCCGACGATGGCGAAGAAGCCTGATGCCCGTCGCATGAACAAGCCGCTGCACCAGCTGAGCGCTTCCGCGCTTGTCCATGCCATGGCCACAGGTGAACTGAAGGCCGAGACCCTGGCCATAGCGCTGCTGGAGCGGTGCCACGCGCTGGAGCCGCGTCTGCAGGCCTGGGCCACGCTGGACGCGGCCGCTGCACGCCGTCAAGCGCGTGCGCTGGACGAGGCCTTGGCAGCGGGTGCTGCGCCGGGCGCCCTGCACGGCCTGCCGCTGGGGGTGAAGGACAACATCGACACCGCCGGCATGGCCACGGCCTACGGCTCGGCCATCTACGCCGGGCATGTGCCGAAAGCCGACGCCGCAGTGGTGGCGCTGGCGCGCGACGCGGGCGCCTGGGTGCTGGGCAAGACGGCCTGCACGGCCTTCGCCAACATGAGCCCCTGCGCCACGCGCAACCCTCACGATGCACGGCACACGCCGGGCGGCTCTTCCAGCGGCTCGGCGGTGGCCGTGGCCGTGGGCGCGGTACCGCTGGCGCTGGGCACGCAGACGGCGGGGTCGGTCATCCGCCCGGCGGCCTTCTGCGGCATCGTCGGCTACAAGCCGTCGCCGCGTCTGCTGCCCAGAGCGGGCACCAAACCGAATTCCGACACTCTGGACGAGGTCGGCGTGTTTGCGCGCAGCGTGCAAGACGCAGCGTTGCTGGCTGGCGTTCTGGGCTGCTTCGGCACCCGGATTCCCGATGCCAGCGCACCTGCGCACGACGCGCCGCCTCGCCTGGCCGTGGCCTTGACCTCGCGCGCTTCGGCACTGTCACAAGCCATGGTGGCGATGGTGGAAGACGCCGCTGCGCGGCTGTCCGCCGCCGGTGCGCCGGTGCAGCTGGCGGCATGGCCGGCCGGTTTCGATGCACTCTTCGACGCCCAGCGCACCGTGCAGGTGTTCGAGACAGCGCGCGCCCTGGCGCCCGAGCACCAATACCGCCGCCGGCAACTGCCCGCCGACCTGCGCACGCTGCTGGATGAAGGTGCGACGATGCCGCCGGCTGTCTATCAGTCAGCCCTGCAAGACACCCGGGGCGCGCTGGGCCGCCTCGATGAACTCTTCGGCCGCGCCGACGTGCTGCTGACACCGGCCGCACCCGGTGCCGCGCCACGCAGCCTGAAGCACACCGGTGACCCGATGTTCAACCGCCCCTGGCAGCTGCTGGGCTGCCCCTGCATCACCCTGCCGGGTGGGCTTGACTCAGCCGGGCTGCCGTCAGCTCTACCGTTAGGCCTGCAATTGGTAGCACGGCCCGGTGACGACGCCCGCCTGTTTGCAGCAGCGGCGTGGGTGGCCGATGTGCTACAGGCCGAGCTGATCAGCGAGATGGCCTGCGCCTGAGCGCAGCCATCTTCAAGGGGAGGGTGCTAGTTCCACCACCACACGCCGCGGGTTCATGCCCAGGCGCGGAAAGTCCATCAACGAGGCCTGGAACAGCGCGCCGTACAGCGCCGCGTCGGCGCGGCTGCCGCTCTCGGCGACGGCGCGTGTTTCATACAGCGGCTTGCCGCTGACACGGTCGCGCAGCAGCAGCGCCGCCTGACTTTCGTAACGCGGGAATTCGTGGCGCATGCTCAGATTCCAGCGTGGCGACATCCAGGGCCCGTGGCGCCAATAGCCGAAGCCGCCGCGCCACCACAGCGGGTCGTCCCAGGGGCTTGTCACGAAGCGGCTGTCGCGTGCGCCCACTTGCACCAGCACGTCGGGTTGCTGGCCCGCGGCCGCCGGCTTGAAGCCGGCCTTCTCGAGCGCCGGGCGAGCGGCGTTCTCCAGCATCTCGGTCTCGGCCGCCTGGGCCTGCTGCGAAGGCAGGCGCTCGAAGGCGTAACTGCCGCCGCTGCGACCGTCCGGCCATTCACCGAAGCTGGACACCTCGCTGCTGACACTGCGCAACCCCGCGCAGCCGGTGAGCAACGCGGCGCCCAGAACCAGGCTGCCCAGCATCAGGCGGCGCGTGGCGGGTCTTGTGCTTGCAAGCATGGTTCAGTCCTCCAGATCTTCTTCCCGTTCCAGGTGAAGTTGCACCCGGTTCGGCGCGGCCAACGGAGCACAGGGCTCTTCGTCGAATGCAATGTCGCCCCCGGCGCTGGCCACGCCTGTGGGTCTGATCGTGCTGAACGGGAAGAGGTTCCTGTCCATCAGGTGCGAGGGCACCACGTGCGCCATCGCACGCAGCATGTTGTCGGTGCGGCCGGGGTACTGGCGTTCCCATTCGCGAATCATCTTCTTCACCACGACACGCTGCAGGTCGTTCTGGCTGCCGCACAGCGTGCACGGAATGATGGGG
>Ga0209591_10003514_pt1 | contig 18149 bp, 20 predicted proteins | sample MAT01_FD_187207 | JGI IMG/M metagenome (GOLD analysis project Ga0209591, IMG submission 187207) | Freshwater microbial communities from Lake Fryxell liftoff mats and glacier meltwater in Antarctica - MAT-01 (SPAdes) (version 2) | ecosystem: Environmental > Aquatic > Freshwater > Ice > Liftoff... | reverse complement strand
GCCCGAGACATCGGTTCAACGGCTGCGCAACTCTTGCTCGACACCTCCGACACTCGCCGACTGATTAATCTGCATGATCCGCAAGACTATTACCGCAGGACGCTGGGCGGACGCTTGGCGAGCTGCTGAACAAGGAAGTCGCCGTGGTGGCCGCATACGAGGCCGATTGGCCCGGCGTCTTCCGGGGCCAGGGCTTCCTCGAAACCACCGTGCGTGCATTCTGCGAGATGTTCCATGGCTTCAACGATGGCACCGTGGCCTTCGAGTCCACGCACGAGACCCGGCGCGGATCCACCACACTGAAGCAGGCGCTGAAGGCTTGCCTGCCGATCAAAGCAGATTGACCGCCCGCGGTCGCAGCTGCCCCACGTTCACGGAACCGCCAGATGAGTGTCACACCAACACTGCATGGCGGCATGGTGCCGCCCGAGGAGTCTTGCCGATGAACAACCAAATCCAGGGGCTCCTGGCTGCCATGACGATTGTGGCCTGCACCAGTGTTACGGCCACCGGCCCGGCCACTTGCGATTCCGGGCCCAAGTCGGGCTGGCAGCCGATTGAAAAACTTGAAAAGCAACTGACCGAGCGCGGGTGGACGGTCAGGCGCGTCAAGGAAGACGGTGGCTGCTACGAGGTCTATGCAATCGACGACAAGAGCCAGCGTGTCGAGGCCTATTTCCATCCGGTAACGCTGGCGCCCGTCCCGACCAAGTCGCGCTGATTGCCGCAATGGCTTGGGTGCGTGCTTGGCCAAAGTGGCAGCGTCTGCTGCACGCGGGCCTGGCGTTGACCATGGTTGCGGCGCTTGTCACGTATGAAGGTGGGCGCCTGCACGAATTGGCGGGTTATGCCGCTTTGGCCCTCGTGCTGTTGCGGTTGGTGCTCGGCTTTGGCGGGCCGATGCCGGCGCGTTTTACTGCGTTTGTTCGCGCGCCGATGGTCACCTGGGACTATGCGCGAGCCCTGTGGCAACGTCGTAAGGACCGCCACCTCAGCCACAACCCGGTGGGCGCATGGATGGTCGTGGTGCTGTCGTCGCTGGGCGTTGGCGCCGCCGCGACTGGTGCCTTCTATGTAACCGACCGATTCTGGGGCAAGGCGTGGTTGATCGCCGCCCATGCACTGCTGGCTTGGCCGCTGGGCCTGCTGATGCCGCTGCACATCGCCGGCGTGATCCATGCCAGCCGGCGCCACCGCGAGAATCTGGTCGCTGCGATGTGGTGGCATGGCTGCAAGCGCGACGAGTCTACGGACAGCGCCCTGTCCCCTCTCGAATCGTGACTCAGAGGCTGAGCTGCGTATTGCCATGACCCGATCATCAGTCAATGGCGTCGGGACCGCGACCGCCAGACCTGACTGGGTTTGACGCCTTGCCCCATTGGGTGGCGTGAGCAGGCCGAACGCGCAGCGAGCGTGCATCGCATTCCGAAGGTCGCAGGGTCGTTATCGGCATCCACTTCTTGCATGTTCAATATTCTGCAGAGTGTATTCACAACATGCTGGCCGTCTGCGACCCTCAAAGTTTGCAAACCTCTTGATGGAGATTGACGCGATGCCCAATGCCCCAGTCAACGAGCACCGCGAGGCCGATTCCAACACCAGTGCGCGACACCGGGAACAACGGCGCCGGTTTCTTGCCAGCGCCTCGGTGTTCGCTTTGGCTGGGCCCGCTGTGGCCCAAAGCACCGCGCCCACAATGCCAGCCCAGCCGTCGGGCACAGCCGCTTTGCAGCAGCCTCCAGCCACGCAGACCCAAGCTCGGCAAACGCCCTATTGGACACAGGCGGCGCCCCCGTCGGTTGCGCGTCAGGAGATTTACCCTGAGACGCTGGGGGGCAAGATCTACGTGGCCGGGGGCCTGCTGAGCCCCAATACTGGGTATTCGGCTCACTTCGAAGCGTACGACCCCCTCTCGGATGCATGGACCAGGCTGGCGACGCTGCCGGAGGCCCGGCACCACATTGCACTGGCCGCGACGGGTGGGTTGCTGTACGCAGTCGGCGGGTTCAGCGGTGGTTTTCCTAACTGGCAGGCACAAGCATCGGTGTACGTTTTTGATCCTGCATCAAACCGTTGGCGCGACAGCGTGCCTTTGCCGGTCCCGCGTGCAGAAGGCGTGACTGCTGCGGTTGACGGCAAGATCTATGTCGTCGGCGGGCGGGTGCGAGCGAGCGCCGAAGCAAGGCATTTCAATGAGCATTCGGACACCACCCGCAGCGAGGTGTTTGATCCACTCAGCGGCAAGTGGTCGCCGATTGCGGACGCACCGACGGCTCGCAACAGCGCCGCATCGGCCGTGATCGAAGGCAAGATTTATGCAGTTGGCGGGCGCCAGGCGCTCAAGCAGGCAGACGGTTCGCTGCGCCAGGTGAACCTTGCGAACCTGGAGGTGTACTACCCGAAGACGAACCTTTGGCAAACGCGCGCGCCGATGCCGCAGGCGCAAGGCGGCCTGGCAGCTGCGACACACGGCGGAAAGCTGTATGTCTTCGGCGGCGAACAGTGGGTTCCGGAGCGCAAGGTTTTCGATAACAACTGGGTTTATGACCCCGCCACGGACCGTTGGCAATCGCTTCCGCCGTTACCAACCCCTAGACACGGCCTGGGTGCTGCCACAGTGGGTAACCGCATCTATGTCTTCGGTGGCGGCGCGAAAGTCGGTGGCGAGGCGGCCACTGCGGTTCACGAAGTTCTTGTCCTCAGCGAGACGCGGTAAGTTGAAGGGTCACCGATCACCGTCACAGCAGCACGGGCTTCGCATGTATCTGGGCATGGTCGCCTCGGCGGATCGCCAGCGGTCAACGATGCCCGCGTACCAGGAGAGGGTTTGTCTGGCTGCCTCGGCCGTTATGCAGTAATGAAAATACGAATTCAATACACATCAATATGACACCAGGAGACAGCATGACGAACGCCATTGAACGCCCCACCTCGCTGACGCGCCGCCTCCTCATGGGCTTGACGCTGGTCGCCTCGATGGCGGGAGCCTCTGCGCAGACCTTTCCGGACCGACCGCTGACGCTGATCGTGCCATGGGGCGCCGGTGGCGGTACGGATGCCGTGGCTCGCATGATCGCGGCCATGATGGAGAGAGACCTCGGCCAGCCGGTCAATGTGGTCAACCGCACTGGCGGGTCGGGCGTGGTCGGCCATTCGGCGATCGCCACCGCGCCGGCTGACGGCTACACGCTGGGCATGATCACCGTGGAAATCACCATGATGCACCACCAAAAGCTCACCGAAATCAACCCCACCAGTTACACGCCGCTGGCGCTGGTGAACCTGGACCCGGCCGGCTTCCAGGTGCGGGCTGATTCGTCCTACAAGACCATGGGCGACGTGCTTGCCGCCGTAAAGGCCAACCCGGGCAAGTTCAAGGCTTCGGGTACGGGACAGGGCGGCATCTGGCATCTGGCGCTGGCCGGCTGGCTGCGCGATGCCAAGGTCGATCCGGCCTCGGTACCCTGGGTGCCCTCCAACGGCGCCGCCCCCGGCCTGCAGGACCTGGTGGCTGGAGGTGTCGAGTTCGTGCCCTCTTCGCTGCCTGAAGCGCGTTCACTCATCGACGCCGGCAAGGTGCGCTCGCTGGCAGTGATGTCGCCCAGCCGCGCCGCGCTGTTCCCCAATGTGCCGACACTCAAGGAATCCACCGGCTCGGACTGGGCCACCGGCGCGTGGCGTGGCATTGCTGCGCCCAAGGGCCTGCCCGCGCCTGTGGCGGCTCGACTCGAGGCTTCGGTAAAGAAGGCCTACGACAGCAAGGAATACAAGGACTTCATGGCCCAGCGCGGCTTTGGCATGTTGTGGGGCAACTCGACTGAGTTCGCCGCGTTCATGAACCGGGGCGACGCCGACATGAAGGCGGTGATGACGGCCGTCGGCATCGTCAAGTAGGCCCCAGCCCGACCCACGCAACCCACGGCGACGCCAGCCTTCGTGCGAACCACCGACCGCTGGCTGGGCCTGGCGATGGCCCTGCTGGCTGCGGCCGTGCTGTGGTCAGCGCGTGCCTTCCCGGCCGTGCCGGGCCAGAAGCTGGGAGCAGGCTTCATGCCGATGCTGGTGGGCGCAGGTCTGCTGGTGTGCGGTTTGGCTCTGGTGTGGCGCAGCTTCGGTGCTGCCGCCTATGCAGGCGAGGCACCGCCGCGCGCTGCAGGCACCGAACACTTCGGCAGTGCGGCCGTGATCATCGGTGTCATTGCGTTTTACGTCGCAACGGCTGACCGTTTGGGCTTTCTGATCGTGGCCCCGATTTGTTTGGTGGTCGTGTTCAAGGCGCTGCGCGCTGCCACGGTGCCCTCGCTGCTGTGGGCCGTGGGCGGCACGGTGGTCGTGCACGTGGCGTTCTACAAACTGCTGCGTGTGCCCTTGCCCTGGGGCGTGCTGCGTCCGTTCTACTGAGCCCATGGACGCCGTCGTCACGGCCTTCGGGCTTGTCTTCCAACCCTATGTGCTGACAGTGATCCTGCTGTCGGCCGTGTATGGGCTCTTCGTCGGCGCGATCCCCGGCCTCACGGCCACGATGGCCACCGCACTGCTGGTGCCCGTGACCTTCTTCATGCCGCCGGTGCCGGCGGTGGCGGCCATCGTCACGGCCACTGCGATGGCCATCTTCTCAGGCGACATTCCGGGCGCGCTGCTGCGCATGCCGGGCACGCCGGCAAGTGCTGCCTACACCGACGAGGCCTACTTGCTCACGCGCAGTGGCCGACCCGAACTGGCGCTGGGCGCCGGGCTGGTGTTCTCGGTGCTCGGGGGCATCTTCGGCGTGATGGTGCTCATCGTGGCAGCGCCGGCGCTCGCAGAGATCGCGCTCAAGTTCAGCTCCTTCGAGTACTTCTGGCTCGTCATGCTGGGCTTCACCTGCGCGGTGTTCATCGCCGGGCGCGACCCGCTCAAAGGCGTGGTGTCGCTGCTGCTGGGCTTGCTGATTTCCTGTATCGGTCTGGAGAACCCGGCCGGCGCGCCGCGCTACACCTTCGGCAATGTCGAACTCATGGGTGGCATCTCGCTCATCCCGCTGATGATCGGCATGTTCGCCGTGTCTGAAGTCCTGCGCTACGCGGTCAGGATCGAAAAGCCGGTGATGGCCATCGACCGTCCGTTCGGCAATGTCTTTGGCGGCATGTGGGGGCTGCTGAAGAAGTACCCGCTGCAGCTCTTTCGCGGCTCCGTGCTGGGCACTGCGGTAGGAGCGCTGCCCGGCGCCGGCGCGGACATCGCGGCCTGGATGTCCTACGCCGTGTCGAAGAAGTTCTCCAGGGAGCCCCAGAAATTCGGCACCGGCCATGTCGAAGGCATCGTGGAGTCGGGCGCGGCCAACAACGCGGCGCTGGGCGGTGCCTGGATTCCGGCGCTGGTGTTCGGCATTCCGGGCGACTCGATCACCGCCATCGCGATCGGCGTTCTGTACATGAAGAACATGAACCCGGGGCCGATGCTCTTCGTCGACAACCCGCAGAACATCTATGCCGTGTTCATCGTCTTCATCATGGCGCAGCTGCTGATGCTGCCGCTGGGCTGGGCGGCCATCAAGTCAGCCAAGCAGGTGCTGCGCATTCCGACCGGCCTGCTGATGCCCTTGATCCTGTTGTTCTGCATCGTCGGCAGCTTTGCCATCAACAACAGCATGTTCGGCGTGATCGTGATGCTGGTGGCCGGCGTGGCGGCCTTCTTCATGGAACGCTGGGGCTTCCCGGTGGCGCCCACGATCCTGGGCGTGGTGCTGGGCACGATGCTCGAGGAACACTTCTTCAGCAGCCTGATCAAGGCCGACGGCCAGCTGCTGGCCTTCTTCGAGCGCCCGATCGCCGGCACGCTGGGTGCATTGACGCTGCTGCTGTGGTCCTGGCCACTGCTGCAGCGTGCCTGGCGAAGGAGGTCGGCTTGAGCTTCTCGCGCGACAGCTTCAGCGGCCGCCAGGTGCTCGTGGTGGGCGGCACCAGCGGCATCGGCGCCGGGATTGCGCAGGCCTTCGATGCCCACGGCGCCCGCGTGCTCGTCACCGGTGCGATGGCGGCCGAGGTGGCGCTGGCTCGGCAGCAAGGACTGCAGGCTCAGGTGCTGGATGTGCGCGATGGCGCTGCTGTGAAAGCCTGCTTCGACGCGCTGACGGGTCTGCATGTGCTGGTCAACTGCGCCGGAGTGATCCGGCGTGGTCAGGAACACGAGCCGGACGTTTTTGCCGATGTCATCGACATCAATCTCAACGGCACCCAGCGCTGCTGCGCGGCCGCACGCTCGCTGCTCGCGGCCAGCGGCGGTTACATCATCAACACCGCTTCGATGCTGAGCTTCTTCGGCGGTGGCCTGGTGCCTGGCTACTCGTCGAGCAAGGGCGGCGTGGCGCAGTTGACCAAGTCGCTGGCCATCGCCTGGGCGGCTGACGGCATCCGCGTCAACGCGCTCGCGCCGGGCTGGATTGCCACCCCGCTGACCGACGCCTTGCAGCGCGACGCCAGCCGCAGTGCCGCCATCCTGGCGCGCACGCCCCTCGCCCGCTGGGGCACGCCGGCTGACGTGGCCGGTGCGGCGATGTTCCTGGCCTCTGACCTTGCGTCGTTTGTCACCGGGGTCGTGCTGCCGGTGGACGGCGGCTACCTCATCAGCTGAAGGACCGATCATGATCATGCAACACCCTGGCATCCAGCCCGATATCGCCGTGCAGGCGATACCCGACGACGAACGTGTGTGGGTGCCACAGGCGCCCGGCGTCTGGTTCAGACCCCTGCTGCTGAACACCGTGACGGGCAGTTGGTGCAACCTGCTGAGGGTGCGCAAGTCCGGCGTGCTCAGTCGGCATGTGCACCCGTCCTGGGTGACGGGCTATGTCATCCGCGGCGCCTGGCGCTATCTCGAGCACGACTGGGTGGCCCGCACCGGTGCCTTTGTCTATGAGCCGCCGGGTGAAGTGCACACGCTGGTCGTCGACGAGCTGGTGGATGCCGAGGAGATGATCACCTTCTTCAACATCCACGGCGCCATGATCTATCTGGACGAACAAGGTCAGCACACCGGGTACGAAGACGTCTTCACCAAGCTGGCCATGTGCCGCCGGCATTACGAGGCCTGCGGACTCGGCGCTGACTGCGTTCAGCAGTTCGTGCGTTAGCTTTGTTTCACGGCACGACCGCTGCCAGGCTAATTGAGCTCTAGCACGGCAGCGGGTCTGGCCGCAGGCGTCGCGACCATGCCCGCGATCGAGAAAGGGCACAGCAGGGCCCGGGCGGACTGACTTTCTCGGTTGCCGGCGGGTTCTCAAACTGACTTCCTGAATGCCGCGGCCGGCGCTTGCCTTCTCTGTGCCGCTGCATCACCGCCCGGCCCTGGGCAATGAACCTGGAAACCGCAGTTGGACACGGCTTGACGATTCGTGTCTGCCAATTTGCGGACGCCGCAATCAGCGGCTGCCGCGCTTCATCAGCACCCGGGTCGCACCCGCTTCGATCGAAGCCTCTTGCTGCCACTGGAGCGGGTCGTCCAGGGACTGGCGCAAAGCGCTGGCTTCGGCAGAAAGTGCCAGTTCCACATTCGCGCACACAAGTATTCCGCCATCCACCAGAAGTTGACGCAGCGCGTGAATCACGTGGGGCTCTGGTGTAAAGCCGTCGAAGAAAGCCAGGTCGTAACACGGTGTCAGGTTCTTCATCACCACTTCAAACGAACCATGGTGCACGGTGATCCGGTCCGCCAGCCCCACCGCTGCGATCTGCTCGCGCGCCAGCGCCACGTGCATGGCGTCACGTTCGATGGTGTCGACGCGCACTTCAGGGCCACTGCCAGCCAGGCAGCAAGCGGTGTAGCCCAGCGCCGTTCCCAACTCGAGCACACGGTGCGCGTTCCACCTGGCGGCCAGGCGGTGAAGACTCGGGCCATCCTCGAAGGTGTAAGCCCAGCAGCCATGACTTGCGCGGTGGGCACGTGTCGCCTGCTGCACGGCAGCGTAGCGATCACATGCCGCAGAGTTCGTCGGTGTTTGAGTTTCGTTCATGCGGGTCTCTGTGGTGTGAAGATTGGAGAATCGTGAAGCCTCAACGGCTTTATCCATTCCGAGAAGACATGCAAGCGGATTCTTGACATGCACCAGATGGATTCACCCCAAGGCCATGGAGATGCGCGGTCCTCTGCGGTTGCCCTGCCCGACTGCGGCTTGGGCGCGAGGAGCGAAGCACGATGCCAGGGTCGCAGAGTGAGTAATGACATCCACTTGCAGCATGTTCGGCATTCTCCAGAGCATGTTTACAGGATGCAGGCGGTCGGCGATGCTCAGGCTCCGCAAACCACTTCATGAAGGTCGACGCGATGCCCACCGCCCCATCCAATGAGCACCCTGACTTCCAGGCCGATTCCACCACCCGCACCCGACAACGGAAACAACGGCGCCGGTTTCTGACCAGCGCGGCTGCGGTCGCCCTGGCCGGGCCCGCCATGGCTCAAAGCCCCGCGCCCGCGGTGCCGGCCCACCTGGCGGGCACTCCCGGCGGGGCGTTCTCGACCCAGCCGTGGGACGGCGGTACGCGAGTCGACACGGGGCCCTACACGGTCGAACGCGTCACCTTCAAGAGCGGCGGACTGGACGTGGTGGGCAACCTCTTCTTGCCTGCTGGCAAGGGCCCGTGGCCGGCCGTGGCCGTGATGGGACCGGTGGCCTTCGTCAAGGAGCAGGCCCCGCTGCAGTACGCCTCGCGACTGGTGCGCGAGGGCTTTGCGGTGCTGATCTTCGACCCTCGCTACCACGGCGAATCGGCCGGCGAGCCGCGGCGTTGGGAGAGCCGCCAGGCCAAGGTGGAAGACTTGCGTGCGGCGGTGTCTTTTCTGGCAGGCCGAGCGCAAATCGATTCGGGGCGACTCAACCTGCTCGGTGTGTGCCAGGGCATCAACTGGGTGGTGGAGGCCGCCGCTGATGATCCACGCGTGAGCTCGGTGTCCATCGTTGCGGGCCACTACCTCATGCCCGAGACGGCGGCGCTCTACCTGGGCAGCCCCGAGAACGTGGCTTTGCGCATCAGCCGGGCGCAGGAGTCGAGGGCCGCTTTCTTGCGCAATGGGCAAGTGGACTACATCCCCATCGTCAGCCTGACCGACCGCGACGCACTGCTCGTGCCCAAGCCGATACACGACTTCTACTACCGCTGGGCTGATCGCGGCCCATTCGCTGCGCACACCGGCTTGTGGGAGAACCGCATCACGCGCATGAGCGAGGCCGACATCTGGGGTCACCGCATCGACGAGCAACTGAGGCGATTGAAGCAGCCGGTGCTGATGGTGCACAGTGACCGCGCCGCCACCGGGCCGTTGATCCCGCGCCGCCTGTTCGATGAGATCGCCTCGAAGAACAAACAGGCGGTCTGGCTCGACGGCCGCAACCAGATCCAGTTCTACCAGGACCCGATGACCATCGACATGGTGGTGCCGCATCTCGCGCGCTTCTTCGGCCGCGTCGCGGCTTGACACCACTCACTGCTTTCCCGCAGGTACAAGCCAATGAACAAGCCCATGAACTCGACCCGACGCGCATTCTCCCTGTCCACCATGGCCATGCTCGGCTGGGGTGGCGCAGTGGCGACCCTGCCACGCGACGCGATGGCGCAGGCGCAGGCGCAGGCACAGGCACAGGCACAGGCACAGGCACAGGCACAGGCACAGGCACAGGCGCCCGTGGACCTCGACTCCCGCGTCAAGGCCTTTCTGGATCAACGTCGGAACACCTGGAGCCAGGGCATCAACTACTGGAACGTGCGCTACGAAGACGGGCAAGCGTTGCATGACCTGGTGCTCAAGAACGGCTTCAAGCGCCTGCTCGAGGTGGGCACCTCCACGGGGCATTCCGCGATCTGGCTGGGCTGGGCAGCCGCCAAGACCGGGGGTCGGCTGACGACCATCGAGATCGACCCGACGCGCCACGCAGAAGCGCTGCGCAACTTCAAACTGGCCGGGGTCGACGCCTACATCGATGCCCGCCTGGCCAACGCGCACGACCTGGTCAAGCAATTGCCGGGACCCTGGGACCTGGTGTTCCAGGATGCCGACAAGAATTGGTACCTCAACTACTGGAACGACCTCAAAGGCAAGATTGCAGCGAAGGGCTGCTACACGGCCGACAACGTATTGCGCCCGGAAGCGCGCCAGGTGACGCAATTCGTGGAAGCCGCCCGGCGCGACCCGGCGTTCCGTACGCGCATCGATGATCTTGGCAGCGGCGAAGGCGTGTTGCTGGCCTGCCGCAACTGAAACGGCTGCTGTCCGCAACGAACGTCAAGCCGATGGCATCGAGTTGGAACGAGGCTTCGAACACGCAAACTTTCACGCGCGTGCTGATGCTCGCAAGCGCCATCGCGGCGTTGTCCAGCTTTCTGCTGTTCGGTCTGCAGCCTCTGGCCGTTGCCGAAATGGGCCATTGGCATGCCCCTGCCACCGTCGTGCACTTTTTTCAGTGGACTTACCTGGCAGGCGTCACGCTGACTGCCCTCTCGTCGAGTCTTGAGCCTGGACCCGATCTTCGCCTGGCGGCGGCCGTCTTCGTGCCCGTGGCCGCCTACACCATCCTCATGGTGATGCCCACGGGACCCCATCGCCTGGGTCATCTTGCGCCCATTGCGGTGTGGCTTGCCTGCGCGTCGACGGTCATGGTCCGCGCTCTGGGCAGAGCGCCAAACACTTGTCAGCAGCGCCCCTACGCGATTCTCGCGTTCAGCAACGCAGGGGCACTGCTGGGCGTGCTGGTCTGGCTGCATCCAGCGCAGCTGCCTTCGCATGCGCCGTGGATCATCGTGGGCACCGTCTTGCTTTTCATCGGGGCAAGCTTGATAGCGGTGGTGCGAAAGATGGACAGACCGCCGCTGCAACTCCGCGCAGGCGAGATGGCCTCAGTTCCCAAGAGCGGAGTGCGCGTCGTTCTGATCTGGTTCTTTCTTGCCATGTCAGCGAGCCTGTCCATGATGCTGGCGCACAAGCTGTTCGTCGCGATGGACGAGTCCAACTCCGCGATGACTGCCACGCACGCAGCCACGCACGCAACCGCGACCGCGTTGCCGTTGTTGGTGTTTCTGCTGGCCTACGTGGTCGGATGGTCGAAGGCAGCCACGGCAGGAACGGACGGCGATGGGCGTTGGTTACGGCATGTGATTGCCAGCGCAGGGATTGCTGCGTGGACCACCGCGTTCGACCCGTCGAAGGCTGCGGTATCAGTGGCGCTGTACGTCTTCTGCGCCGCTTGCGTGGAATTGCTGCGGCGCCATGCGCCCCTGCCGGCCAACGCCACCCTGTTCCAGATCGTCCAGGCGGCGGGCGGTGTGTGTGGCGGCTGGCTTGCCTCGTACATGCAGTAGTTCCCGCACGCCGATCGCGGCAGCTGCCAGGCACGGCAGCGTACCCACCCACTTGGCCAGATGCTGTCGCTGACCCGCGGCAAGTGAGACGGCCGCAAAAGACTGGCTGCCGCCTTTCAGGTTTGGCCGCCGAAGGACCCGGACTGCTGTTCCTTTCCTGCGGAACTCCATCACCGTCTACGCGCTTGTGCGGGGCGCATCGCCCCGTTGTCTGGGCGAAACGTCCGAAGTCGCCGGGGGTTGGCTGAATCCCTGATCACGCGACGCCGCAAGCGATGCAGTAGCGCTCCTCGTTCTCGAAGACGTGGCGTTCGAGCAATTTGCAGGCGCCGTCGATGTCGCCGCGCTCGATCGCGTCGATCAGGATCTTGTGGCTGTCAACGCAGTTCTCGATCGGCGAACGGAAACGCAGCGCGATCAGCTGGAACCGGATCAGCTCGTAGCTCGAGCGCAGGTAGGCATTCGGACAGCACAGCAGAAACTGCTGATGGAAGTCCATGTCGATGCGTGACAGGCGATCGACGTCAGCGGCTGCCTCGGCCTGCTTCATGTCCTCGACGAGGCCGCGCAACTTCTGCAGCAGCAAGTCGCGATGGGTCGCGACCGCCTCGCGCAACGCGAAGGTCTCGACCATCGCGCGAAACCTGCACATTTGCCCGACCTCGTCCGGGCCGAGCTTGAAAACGAAGGTGCCACGCTGGGGGTGGATGTCGACCAGCCCCTCGATCTTCAGCCGCACCAGCGCTTCGCGCACCGGCGTCTTGCTGATGCCCATGGACTGTGCGAGCTGCGCCTCCGACACCTGCTCGCCAAGTTTCAGCTCTCCGCTGACGATGGCCTCGCGGATGCGCTCGAACGCAAGGTCGGTCAGTAGCTGCGGGCGTTCAAGCCGAAGGGGGTTACTCATGGCATGCGCTCGTGTCGACAAGAACCTGGAGTGTAGTCGGCTAGGGTTACTTCGGATTCGGCATCTGCCATACCAGATACGATATATCAGAAGCCAAGCCTATCGCCAGTTCGGCGCGGGGGCCCTTGAAGAAGGAGAGCGTCGGTGGATCGTCTGGGGCTTCGGGCAGCGAGAGTGGGCGAAGCGCTGTTGGCGCTGGGGCTTGCGGCGATGGTCGTGATGGTGTTCGGCAACGTCGTGCTGCGCTACGCGTTCGACTCGGGCATCACGGTATCCGAGGAAGTCTCGCGCTTCGTCTTCGTCTGGCTGACTTTCGGCGGCGCGATCCTGGTGTTCGCCGAGGGCGGGCACATTGCAATGGACACGTTGACGGCCCGCCTTTCGCAGCGCGGGCAGAAGCTTTGCGCGCTGGTGAGCAACGCCGCCGTCATCGGCTGTTGCGTGCTGATGCTGCTCGGCGGCTGGAAGCAGGCGCTGATCAACCTGGGCAACGTCGCGCCGGTCTCGGGCATCTCGAAGGGCGCGATCTACGGCGCCGCAGTGGTGGCGGCCGTCTGCATCGGCGCGCTGGCAGCGCGCAATGTGTGGCGCCTGCTTAGAGGCGCCTCGGCGGCCGACTTGGCGCAGCACGCGCAGACCGACTGAACGGCCGCACGCCATGACGATCCTGGTGTTTCTGGCCTCCCTGCTCGGCGCCATGGCGATCGGCATGCCGATCGCGTTCTCGCTACTCGTTTGCGGCGTCGCACTGATGTGGCAGGTCGGCATCTTCGATCCGCAAGTACTGGCGCAGAACCTCGTCGACGGGGCCGACAGCTACCCGCTGCTGGCCGTGCCCTTCTTCCTGCTGGCCGGCGAGCTGATGAACCAGGGTGGCCTGTCGCGCCGAATCGTCGGCGCGGCCATGGCCATGATCGGCCACGTGCGCGGTGGCTTGGGCTACGTGGCGATCATCGCGGCGCTGATCATGGCCAGCCTGTCGGGTTCGGCAATCGCAGACACCGCAGCCCTCGCGGCGCTGCTGATCCCGATGATGCGCCAGGCGGGCTACGACGTCGGCCGCGCCGGCGGCCTGATGGCGGCGGGCGGCATCATCGCGCCGGTCATTCCGCCGTCGATCGGCTTCGTGCTGTTTGGCACCATCGCAGGCGTATCGGTGACGAAACTGTTCCTTGCAGGCATCGTGCCCGGCCTGTTGATGGGCCTGTCGCTGGTGCTTACCTGGTGGTGGCTCTCGCGCACGAGCACCGTAAAACCGACGCCGCGGCCGTCGTGGCCTGAGCGGCTTGCGGCGATCCGTTCCGCCGGCTGGGCGCTGATATTGCCGGTGCTCATCGTCGTCGGCATGAAGATGGGCGTGTTCACGCCCACTGAAGCGGCCGTGGTCGCGGCGGTCTATTCGGGCCTGATCGGCGCGCTCGTGTACCGCGAGCTGACTTTGGCCAAGCTGTACCGCGCGCTGGTCAGCGCTGCCAAGACGTCGGCCGTCGTGATGTTCCTCGTGGCGGCGGCGATGGTCTCGGCGTGGCTGATCACCGTGGCCAACATCCCGGACCAGCTGATCGTGTTGCTGAAACCATTCATCGACAACCCGATGCTGCTGATGTTCCTGATGATGGCGATCGTGCTCATTGTCGGCACGGCACTCGACTTCACGCCGACCATCCTGATCCTGACCCCGGTGCTGATGCCGCTGGTCAGAGAGGCCGGCATCGACCCGGTGTACTTCGGCGTGCTCTTCATCATTGCCAACGCCATCGGCTTGATCACGCCGCCGGTCGGCAACGTGCTCAACGTCGTCTGCTCGGTTGCCAAGGTGCCGATGAGCGATGTCATCCGCGGTGTCTGGCCCTTCCTGCTGGCCCAGACGCTGGTACTGCTGATTCTGATCGTGTGGCCTTCGCTGGTCACCGGCCCGATGCGCTGGCTGATGCACTGACCGCCGCGCTGTTCACCCCGAAGCCTCGCTTTTCACTTCACCCCCCAAGGAGACATCCATGCGCAGAACTGCCCTCAAGACCGCCCTGTCACTCGCCCTCATGGCCGTTGTGCCGCTCGCCTTCGCACAGGCGCCAGCCAAGTTTGGCTACGGTTCGTCCGACACCCACCCGCAGGGGCAGGGCGTCAAGCGCTTCGTCGAACTCGTTGTGGCGAAGACCGCAGGGCGGGTGCAGGTGAACACCTTCGGCAGCGGCAAGCTGGGCTCCGACCCGGCGATGCAGTCGGCCACGCAGGGCGGCACGATCGAGATCATGGTCGGGCCGACTTCGAACCTCGTCGGTTCGATCAAGGAGTTCGCGCTGTTCGACCTGCCGTACCTCGTCACCAATTACAAGGAAGCCGACGCGCTGCTCGACGGCCCGGTCGGGCAACAGTTGAACGCCAGGCTCGACGCGATCGGCCTCGTTGGCCTGGCGTACTGGGAGAACGGCTTTCGCAACTTCACGAACTCGAAGCGGCCAGTCACGAAGCTCGAAGATTTTGCCGGCCTGAAGACGCGCGTCATCCAGAACCCGGTCTTCATCGACACCTTCAGGACCTTTGGCGCGAACCCGGTGCCGATGGCCTTCACCGAGCTCTACGGCGCGCTCGAATCGCGCGCCGTCGACGCCCAGGAAAACCCGGTCGGCCTGATCGACTCGCAGAAGTTCTACGAGGTGCAGAAGTTCCTTTCGATGACCGGCCACGTGTACTCGCCGTTCATCGTGTTGGCGAGCAAGAAGTGGTTCGACGGCCTGCCGCCCGCCGACAAGGCCGCCGTGCGTGCTGCGGCCGTCGAGGCCGGCACCTTCCAGCGCGCGCAGCAACGAGCGCAGGCCGAGACCCTGGTCAATTCGCTCAAGTCCAAGGGCATGCAGGTCAACGAACTGGCGCCGGCGGAACTGCAGCGCCTGCGCGCCGCAGTACAGCCAGTGGTCGCGAAATACAGCGACTCGATCGGCCCCGAGCTGATGAAGCTTGCCGCTTCGGTGAAGTAAGGCGAGTGCCCGAGACCAGCGCTTCCCGACGCCCGTGATGCATACCGACCCCGCCGAAGCGCTCGTCGTCGCGATCGATGACGGTTACCAGGCTTACGACCAGGAGGCTGCGCTGCTGCGGCAAATGGGTGCCCGCTTCGAGCTGCGGCCGGTGCGCGCCAGCGAGGCGCAAGCCTGCGAAGCGGTGCGCGATGCCGACGTGGTGCTGGTGCGCGAATCGCCGGTCACGCGTCGAGTGATCGATGCGATGACACGCTGCAAGGGCGTGATCCGCTACGGCATCGGGGTCGACAACATCGACCTCGGTGCGGCCCGCGAGCGCCGCATCGCGGTCGCCAACGTGCCCGACTACGGCACCGACGAGGTCAGCACGCAGAGCGTTGCGCTGCTGCTTGCGGTGGTGCGGCGCCTGCGCCTGCACGACCGCGAGGTGCGCGAAGGCCGTTGGTCGACCGGCGTGCTGCAGCCGATGTACCGCCTGCGCGGCCGCACGCTGGGCCTGCTGGGCTACGGCCGCATCGCCCGCATGACACATGCGATGCTGGCCGGCTTCGGCTTCGGCCGCGTGCTCGTGCACGACCCGCACGCCACCTTGCCAGAAGGCACCGAAGCCGCCTCGGTCGAGCAGATCTGCCGTGAGGCCGACGTGATCTCTGTGCATGCGCCACTGACGGCGGCCACGCACCACCTGTTGAACGTCGAGCGGATCGCACTGATGCGCCCGACGGCAGTCGTCGTCAACACCGCGCGCGGCGGGTTGATCGACCTCGACGCGTTGCATGCGGCGCTGGCCGAGGGCCGGATTCTTGGCGCCGGGCTCGACGTGTTCGAAACCGAGCCACCGGACGCGCAGCACCCGATCTTTGCGCTCGACAACGTCGTCGTCACCAACCACATCAGCTGGTACAGCGAAGAGGCGATGCGTGACGTGCAGCGCAAGGCGGCCGAAGAAGCCGTGCGCGTGCTCAGCGGAGCGCGGCCGCTGCACTGGCTCAACACCTGGTGAACGCCTTGCGCGAGCACCACCCCTCTCTCTTTTCCAGTAAAACGACATGAATGAACTCATCGAAGGTTTCAGCAAGGTGGCGATCGCGTCGGTGGCCGATGCGGTCGACAAGGTCTGCGGCCAGCGCGGATACATGAACAGCCACATCAAGCCGCGCATCAACGAGCAGCGCATCTGCGGCCCGGCCGCGACCGTGCTCGAGACCGCGACCGACGAATTCGTGCCGCCGCAGCATGCGCTCGACCTCATCGACGAAGCGCCGCGTGGCAGCGTGATCGTCATCGCCATCGAAGGCGGGCAGTCCGACGTCGCGGTGTGGGGCGGTCTGATGACGGCCGGTGCCGTTGCCAACGGCCATGTGGGCGCAGTGCTCGACGGCGGTGTTCGTGATCTCACCGAGATTCGCCGCGACTACGACTTTCCGGTCTATGCGCGCGACGTGAGCCCGGGCACCACACTCGGCCGTTACCGCACCGTGGCCTCGCAGGTGCCGGTGCGGGTGGGCGACGTGGTCGTTCACCCCGGGGACATCGTCGTCGGCGATGTCGACGGGGTGGTCATCGTGCCGCACGCAAAAGCGCGTGAGGTGCTTGCCATGTCGCAGGAGATCGACTCGCGCGAACTCGAGCAGGCCAAGCTGATCATGGCCGAGAGGTCGTTGCGCAAGGGCCTGGCCAAGTATGGTCGCATCTGAGCCATCGGTTGTGCCCGCCAGCATGCCCGAGATGCCCGAGATGCCCGACATCCTGTCGTTCGGCGAGCCGATGATCGAGTTCAACCAGACCGGCGAACGCGACGGTGCAATCTACCTGCAGGGTTTCGGGGGCGATACCTCGAACTTCGCCATCGCCGCCGCACGGCAGGGCGCGAGCGTCGGCTACATCAGCGCCGTCGGCGACGACGCCTATGGCCGGTTGTTGCGTGAGCTCTGGGCGCGCGACGGCGTGGACCATGCCAGTGTCAAGACCGATGCCGCAGCGTTCACCGCCGTCTACTTCGTCACCCATGGCGAGGGTGGCCACCAATTCAGCTTTCTGCGCAAAGGGTCGGCGGCCAGCCACTTCAGCGCCGCAGACCTGCCCAGAACCCGTATCGAGTCGGCCAAGGTGCTGCACCTGTCGGGCATCTCGCTCGCGATCTCGGCTTCGGCCTGCGACGCCGCCTATGCCGCCATCGACTTCGCACGCCGCGCCGGTGTGCAAGTGTCGTTCGATACCAACCTGCGGCTCAAGCTGTGGCCGATCGACCGCGCGCGGGCGGTGCTGTCCGACGTGATGAAGCGGTGCGACATCTGCCTGCCGAGCTATGACGACATCACGGCCATCACGGGCTTGTCCGACCCCGACGCACTGGTCGACCATTGCCTGGCGCAAGGGGCGCAGCGGGTGGCGCTGAAGCTCGGGGCACGCGGTGCGCTGGTGGCCGATGCAAACCACCGGCAACTGATTCCTCCCTTTCCGTGCCGGCCCGTGGACGCCACCGGTGCCGGCGACACGTTCGGCGGCGCTTTCGTGGCCAGGCTCGTGGCGGGTGATGACCTGTTCACTGCGGGTCGCTACGCTGCTGCCGCCGCCGCGCTTTCGACAGAAGCTTATGGCGCGGTGGCGCCCATTCCTTGCGCAGCAAGAGTGCGCACTCTTCTCGCCGCGACGGCCGCGTAGAGGGTCGCAGGCACTTCTCACCACCTCAGGACAAACGCGATGGCGAGTGACCAGGACTGCAGCAGATTACCGAGCGTTCGCCGCGTGCTGGTCACCGGCGCAACGAGTGGCATCGGCCTGGGTATCGCACAAGCTTTCGCGGCCGAGGGCGCGCAGGTCACCGCCACCGGTGCGACCGCGGCAGAAGTCGAGTCGGCTTGTCGTAGCGTCGCAGGAATCAGCTTTGCGCGCCTGGATGTGCGCGACGGCGACGCGGTGTCTACGCTGGTC
>Ga0209591_10003512_pt1 | contig 18152 bp, 10 predicted proteins | sample MAT01_FD_187207 | JGI IMG/M metagenome (GOLD analysis project Ga0209591, IMG submission 187207) | Freshwater microbial communities from Lake Fryxell liftoff mats and glacier meltwater in Antarctica - MAT-01 (SPAdes) (version 2) | ecosystem: Environmental > Aquatic > Freshwater > Ice > Liftoff... | reverse complement strand
GGCTCTGCCTCCAGTCCCAATCCGTGAAGGCAGAGCCTTCCAAGAGCCATATCTAGGCAGAGCCTAGATACGAGGCGACGAGGCAATCTAGGCTCTGCCTAGATACGAGGCAGAAAGAACTGTGTCAGGATGCAGCATATAGGCTCTGACAGATCTGCGACACGGTGTCAGCAATTAGGTTCCCTGCCTGTTCAATGTCTGCGTCTGTGGTAAATTTTCCTAGGCTAATCCGGAGTGCGCCATCGATCGCATCTTGGGGTAATTTCAGTGCTTGGAGGACATGGGAAGGTGCCTCAACCCCTGAGGAACAAGCAGAACCCGTTGAAATGGCTAGTTGATGCCGGATTCTGGCAATCACGGCACTATTGGGAATTCCAGGGATGGAAATGTGCAGATTGCCCGCCAGACGGTTCGCTGTATCCCCATTGATGACTAAACCAGCGATTTTCTCTAGCAGTGAGCTTTGAAGTTTGTCGCGTTTGGTGGCGATCGCCCGCTCATCTGCTGCCATTTCTAGCGATCGCAGCCGACAAGCCTCCCCTAATCCCACGATCCCTGGAACATTGAGCGTCCCCGATCGCATCCCGCGCTGGTGTCCGCCGCCGAATATCAGCGGCTCTAGACGGCAGTTTTTGCGAACAACCAAGGCTCCCATCCCTTTGGGAGCATAGAGCTTATGGGCAGAGATCGCTAGATAGGTGATGCCCCATGCTTCAAACTGAATTGGGATCTTACCGACAGCCTGCGACCCGTCGCAGAGCAACGGAACATTGTAACGCTGGGCAATTTGGGCGATCGCCTGGATTGGATAAATATTACCAATCTCGTTGTTGGCGGCCATAACGCAGAGGAGCGACAGTCCATCGGCACAAACTTGCTCTAACTGGTCAAGGTCGAGCCTGCCTTTGCCATCTACGTTTAGATCAATGAGTTCTGCCCAGCCTCGGTGCTCAAGCGCCTGACAGGTATCTAAAACAGCTTTGTGTTCTAGTGGCATGAGACCGATGCGATGTTTGCCCTCACCCCTAGCCCCTCTCCCAGAGCGGAAGAGGGGAGCAGGAGGGCTACCTTGAATGGCTAGGTTGATGCTTTCGGTTGCACCAGATGTCCAAATAATGTCTTTTGGTGAGGCTCCAACTAAGTCTGCGACCTGTTTGGCGGCTTGTTTGACGGCAGCTTCGGCGCGATCGCCCCACTCGTGGTCGGTGCTGCTGGCATTGCCAAATTCTTGCGTCATATAGTGGTAGACGCGATCGGCAACTCGGGGATCGACTGGGGTGGTGGCATGGTAGTCGAGGTAGATAGGAGGGTTCATGTAAAAAGCAGATCAGCCCAACCATCCACAATCTCAACCATCTTTTTCTCGCTTAAGCCATTAACTTGCTTTACGACCTCTGAGAGAGAGTTAAAGGGGCGCTTCTTTACAACCTGCTCAACAATTTTCTCTAGATTTTTCCCTTTAATACCAACTGAAATCAACCTACGCGTCAGGTCAACATCAGTGAGTTGATTAAACACGTTAATTGGTTTTGTCTGTTTAGGAAGTTGATCAGAAATGCGCTGGAGATTTGTTTCTAGTTTTTGAGTCATACCTTTCAATTCCCGGTTGAAGAGATCCTCCAGGTTAGAAGCCAAATCATCTAATGGTGTAGTGCTAGCAGTTAAGTCTGCTTTCGTTGCGCTGTAAAGTTGCTCTAGCAATCGTGCTTGCTGAATTGCCGTCTTTTCTTCTTCAGCTTCAATGACCAGCGCATTCACCATTTCTGCTTGCTGTGGGTTTTTCTCTTTAGCCCGAACCGCTGCATAATACTCAAGATGGCCACTCACAACTTCATATTTCTCAAATCCCGTCTCTTTAAGTACTAAAGGACGTACTAAGCCGTTGGCATCAAGAATGAGCTTTGCCAGTTTATCGATTTCAGATTGACTGAAGTGAGATGCAGGCTGAGAAGAGGAAATTAGTTTCGTTTCAACCAGGAAAAAATCGACCATTTAGTTAACCCCCACTTTTTGTAATACTTCCTCTGCAAGCTTAATAAATTCTTTGGCAGACTCAGACTTGGCATCAAACATGAAAATTGACTTGGGATCGGGATAGAGCAAATCGCCAACTTCCAAGGTTTGATTCAGGCAATTGGATAAGGCGGTGCGTTCAAAAATAATAGAATTGAGAATCGGCAGACCATATTGTTCAATTACTGTATTTTTCTGACGTAGAAAAACGTAGTCGAGATATCTCGAATTAGTTGAAACTTTGGATGGTAAAATCCCTAGTATTTTCAAATTGTCTTTACCGATACTTTGCCGCACTTCATTGATTTCTTCTGAGATAAATTGTTTGACCGTAGGTAATCCCTGGTTTGCAAAGGGCTTCAAGTCGGATGGAATAATTAGATAGTCGGCAGTGATGAGAGCCACCTGAGCGTACACATCGCGGGAGGGTGGTGCGTCAATGATGACAAAATCATACTGATCTTCAACCAGCTTCAATTTCTTATGCAATCTGGTTCGAGTCGTTATGTATTTGTTTAGCTTGTCTTGCTTCTCGATTAAATCAACATGGGCAGGAATGATGTCAAGTTCTGGCGTGTTAAAGTGTTGCGATCGCCTTACGATTTCGGGAATAAAGTTGAATTCAGAACTTTCTAATAAATGAGAGACATTACGAGCTTTAATGTCATCTTCTTCATCAAATTGAAATTTGACCAATCCGGTGGCAAACGTTGCATTTGCCTGGGCGTCTAAATCAATGAGCAGGACGCGATAGTCAAGGCACTGTAGTGCTGTCGCTAGATTAATAGAGGCAGTCGTTTTGCCGACTCCCCCTTTATTGTGATAAAACACGATCGTCTTCATAAAGATTCAGCCATACTAAGGTTAAAATACAACAGTTTAAATGCATGAAATCTGGATGGATCAGTGCCTTTCGACATAAATATCTTGCCCCAATTGTCTAAATTCATCATCGAGGTAATATAGAGAATTACGAATTGCTTGGCGCAATGTCCTGGCGGGTTCTAGGCAGTCGCGTTGGTAATCCATGAGCGTTAATTCTAGATGAGGGTAGAGAATTTTGAGAAACCCTGAAGCTGATTTTAGAATGGCGTTTTGATCACGAACCGTTGCGCTTTGATTAAATTGCGTATGCTGTTGAGCATAGGAAAGGAAACGGTTATCTTGACGCAGAGAGAGTAGCGCCTCACCAAAGAAGTCCATTTTCAAGCCAACTTGAGACGCTGACATTTCTCGTTGAAACTTGGGGATTTTCCAACCAGGAATAATGCCTGCAAAACGATCGAGAAAGGCGGTTTCAGCCAAGAACGGCGGTAGATTGACAACCAAGTTTTCTGAATTGCGGGGTTGTAATTGCTCATTCAGTTCAATGTTTGCCAACATAACTAACGAACAATCGCTAGCGACATCTTGAAACCCTGCCCGATTATAGCGACCACTAGCAAGATAATTTTTCAACGGGCCAATCACCTCGTCAGGATTTTCAAAGGTCAGGCTTTGAACTTCATCTAAAACGACTACATCATGCCGCCCTAGTAAACCAACTTCCTTCGTACGACCATTGATAAACAGTTGAGCAGGTGTAACTTTGCCGCCACTTATGAGTGCCACCTTACTGCTGATATTCTCAAACACAAAGCTTTTTCCAGTCCCTTTGGGTGCCAATTCCATTACATGGTAGTTGGACTCAACCAATGGCAACAAACGGGCAAGCATCCAGGTTTTGGCTATCTGATTGTAATTGCGATGTTGGGGATTGAAGCCCATAGAACAAAAGAGTAAATCACGCCATGCTTCTGTTGTGAATTTTGCCCGACAGGCAGCATAGGCTCGCAGATCAACTTTGGAGCATTGAAACGGATCGAAATCCATCACCTCAACTTTGCCATCCGATCGCATGGAGATGCTGATTTTCCCCCAAACTCCCTGGCGTAGCAGCATTTTGTTGCGTTCAATCAGGTCAGTGGGAATCGAGCAGTCATTGAGGTTGATCACCGGAATTCGAGCAAAGGGATCGGGAATGACTCCGGCTCTTTGGTCGAGCGTAACTCGCACTTGCATCAGGGCAATGAGTTTGTGAACATCTCCCTGAGTCAGGTCGAAAATAATTTCGTTGCGATCGTCTTTGCGTGGAAACGCTTTTTTGACAAAGTTATTAACCTTTTCGAGTTCGCTACTGGTAAGTGCCCCTGTACCAGGCACAATTTTGTCTAATAACCATTCGGCAACAAAGCTGGGAATCCCGATCGCCGTTAAACCACTGGAAGGTAACCGGGCTTTGTCAATACTGAGGGTATTGAACACGCTCTGCACCAGACTATTATCGTAGGCGATCGCTTCAGAGGAATTCATTAATGTCTAACCCTCCGCTACTAAAGATTTGCTGAACGATAATAGCTGAAGCCGTGTCTAGAGAGGCTGTTCCCAGTTCTGCCTCGGCAAAGCAAAAGGTGAGTTCACCGGACAGGAACAGGCGATCGCCTAGGTGATCAGGTGGCAAAGTAGGATAGTCAACAATCGTCAGGTTGAAAGAAACCTTTTGGTTGACTGGAATGGTTTGCTCCAATAGTAGACCCGCATTAAGGGATGATAATTCTTTGATCTGTAAACACAGATTGGTCAATTCAACCTGATTCGGGTTGTTAATTGTAATTTCCAATATTCCAGGTTTTCCGGCTTCTCCGGTACCCTGACATTGAATCAGCACTGGTTGACGAGTGACGGATTTGCGCAACACAGAGACACCGACGACGACCTCTTCCGGAAATAGTCCCCCATGAGCACCAATAATGGCTTTATCGGTTGTGTAGCTATACGAACCAAAGCTGGCAGCGCCTCTGACGATACTGAAATCGTGGGGTAATCCGTAGCGATCGCCTTTCAGGACAACAAATCGCGGATCGCTCGTCTCACCAATCGCCACTCTGCCTTCTACTTTTAAACCATCTGGGCAGTGAATAATCTGGACTAATTCACCCATGAGTTGTCCGTGATCGGTGGCAACAACTAATCGAAGCTGATCGGGCTGGGGGAACTCGCTGACACACGACTGAATTTCTGCGGCGATTGTTCTCAAAACCGCTTGACGTTCAACCTTGTAAAAATGCTTCCAGTCTCTTGCATTGTGAAAGAGTTTGTCAAGTTGGGTATTATCCCAACAGTAAAGCCGATGCTTACCTGTTCGCAAATCTCGCAGCAGCTCAGCTTTGCGGTTATCGGTATAGCGCTCCCCCATGCCAACGGTTGCGAACGCTTTATCCATGTTATCTGCCCAGGCAGTGTGTTCTGGTAAAAGCTGGGTGTAGAGGCTCCACTTTGCATATTTTGTAATGGTCGGTAAAATGCTGAAGCGTGGCTGAAGGGCAATTTCAACTCCAAGCTGCTGATTCTGCGTCAAGTAAGAGAGTAACTCTTGATGGTCTAGCCACCCCAAACCATCCACTACAACCCATAGTACCGAGCTATCCTGGCAATAATGACGCACTAGCGACGCGACGCTGTAATTGAGAATCGAATCGCCAGCGAATTCTCCTTTGAGACTAGGATAGTGCTTAAGCAACCATTCCACGAAACTGTCCGCAAGGCGATCGCTGATTCGTTGATCAGAACCAACCTGTGTCACCACTTCCCAGCGGCGAAAAGGCAAATAGCTTTCGGTTGCCCAGACGATCGCCTGTTGGGGGCTAGCATTGAGTGGCAGAAGTTGAGGTTGGACAGGAGCGTTGCGATCGCTTAACTCCCCTTTCTGCTGGTGGGTTAGATAGGCAGAAAGCTTTGTTTCTCTCGTTTTCGTAATCAAACTGGGGCGGTTCTTCAGAACTTTGAACGCCTGCGCAGTAATGCGATCGCGCCCAGGTTGATTTGCCAAAGTCAAATTGTCGAGAATACTGGCATCGCTACGATAAAGTGCCTGCTCCCAAAACTGGTCAAACTCACCGGTTAACCAATCAGGTATTAACAACGGATAGGGTTCGAGTTCAAGGATCGTAGGTTGATCAATCCCTACCCAACGCCGCAGCAGCGATCGCTTGTCTTGAGTCTGGTAGTACTGCTTCAAAGGACTGGTTGGAACCTGATGTTGCCAAACTTGCTCAAAAATTTGATAAGACATTGGCACTTGCATTGACAACCATGTTGCTAGATGCGGGATCGAAGGTTCACCGAGCCATAGCTGTAAGTCGTGGTTGGTCACGTCTGCCAAGATGTGAGCGATCGGATGCTGAGGATACTCATCCAATTTGTTAGATAGCGCCAGCAAATGAGCCGCATTCCACGCATCTGGCAGTGGCACCGGATAAAACAGCGCCTCCAATCTGGGGCGTGGCTCTTGCTTAATCTGGACTGTCGCCTCTCGTCCTCGCAACCGCAACCACTCAATCGCCCAATCACATAGGCGTTTTCCCTTGACCCAATAGGGCGAGGCACCGAGGCCAAAAGAAAGCAACCATTCAACCTCGGTAGTAATGGCCACATAACCAGAGGGAATGGAATAAAGTCCGGTCGGATCTAAGACGATGGGGCGGGATGGATCGGGCAGAGCCGACTCACCTGGTAATGTTCCAAACAGGTCAACAGTGGTAATTGGCAAAACCGTCTCAGGACAGGACGGCAGGTTAGTAATAGATATTGCTGTGTTTAGCTCAGGGGAGACAGGAGCCAGAATAGGCTCAGCTACCGCTTCTATTAACGGTTGGGGTTCAGTGCCTTCAGACTGGTCTGCGGGTTGTCTCAGGTTTTGTAACTGGGTGATGGCAGTGGCAAATGTTTCCGCTGAGGTGAAGCGATCGCTACGGTTGGGTGCGATCGCTTTCAACAGTAGCTCAACTAGTTCCTGGCTTAGATCGTCGCAGCCGTTAAACTCAGTTGGGTTCAGGGCGACAGCAGCAATCGGTGGATGAGGTTCTGCAAAGGGATAGTGTCCGGTGACACATTGGTAAAAGACAATACCGAGCGCATAGAGATCACGATCGACTTTTTCAGCAAGGCTGGAATGAACTGTAGGCCGATAATCGGGGGGCAGGTACCGCCGCGTCCCTGCACTAATTGCAGTTTCGTCGCTATCTATTACAGCAACATTAAAATCGATAATGCGAATCCCCTCGGCTGTTAGCAACAGATTAGAAGGCTTTATATCTTGATGACGAACCTGATGCTGATGCAAATGATCTAAACCAAGGGCAGTTTGTCGAGCAATCTTAACGGCCTGTTCTAACGACAAAGCCTGCGATTCGATCAACTGCTCTACGTTCTGCCCATCTACATACTCAAACAGAATAAACGGAGTACCATCGCTTAATTTACCAGCCCAGATGGTTTCCACAACATGCGGATGCTTGGGGACTCGACGCAGGATTCTATATTCCTGCTGAAGCCGTTCGTAGACAGAGCGGCGATCGCGGGTAATTAGTTTGAGTACCTGAACAGTGTCATCCAGGGTATCAAAAACTTTATAGGCAACGGCAAAGCTACCTGGTTGACCCAATCGCTGCATCACACGATAACGCTCATCAAGGATATGGTCGGTCGGCAGGTTTGTAATATCGAGCGTTGTCAAGGTTGCCAGCGGAGCCATGGCATCCAAGGCAGCATAGGCGTTGGTAAAGCGATCGCTAGATTTAAAGGCGCAGAGTTTTTGCAACCAGTCATCCAGATCAGCGGGAAGCCCAGGGTTGCGATCGCTCGCCTTGACCGGGAAAGCTGCCTTTTGAGTGTGCATTTGATCAATGGATTCAAATGCAGACACGTCGGTCAATAACTCATAAAAGACCAGCCCCGCCGAAAATAGGTCTGAAGTGATACTGGCTTGAGATGGATCATTCTGACATTCAATCGCTTGATAGAGCGCGTATGATTCTAAATCTTCAGCTATGTCCTGGGCGATCGTGCTGTTATTGGTACTAATGCGGGCATAGTCAAATCCAGTTAGCCGTGCCTGTCCATCAGCATCAATTAGAATAGTATCGGGTGTAATATTACGATGAATCACACCATGTTTGTGAGCATGATCTAACCCATGTAGCATCCCACGGATAATCGCAAATTTTTGCTCCAAATTAAGATCTTGATTTTTAATATGCTGCCGGATAGTCTGTCCTGGAATATCTTCCGTCACCTGGATGATGCAGTCACTTTCATCGCTGGCAAAGCAGGCTTGAATCCCTAAGATATTGGGATGAAGAGGCAGTTGCCGCACCGCATGGAAGGCAGTTGCAATCAGTTTTTGTTGCGCGAGGTGCTTATTAGGTTCTAAAAATGGATCAATAGCATAGATTTTGAGACGAGCAGTCCAACCGCCGATTCCCATTGTGGTTTCGCGGGCGCGATATTCGGTATAGCGATCGTTACCACCTAACTTATCTTCAATTTTCCAATCTCGATAAATTTGTGGTCTACTCTTACGGCTTCCTCTACCTCGAATTACCCGTTCAATCAAGGAATAAAAGGGTTTAATATTTTTGAGTGCTCGATCTGGAATCACAGCCTGATCTTGGAGATATGTCAGACCGCGTTCATCTAGATAAGTAACAAAGTCTCCTTCTCTAGTGTTGCTTTGATCAGCAATTAACACATCATGCATGACTAGTACGGTGGCTTGAACATAAATTTTGTTCAAGTCATTCATGGCACGATTGGTATCACAAATAAGAGCCTTCAGCGTTTTAGCATGATGTCTTAGCTTCCTAACTGGAGAGGGGAACGGCTGGCGGTTGTCGGGGTACCACTTAGGATCAATAATTTCGATTCTTCCGCGAGTACCTTTAACATCTATGACATGGATGCCGTGAGGAGTGAGCAAAATTAAGTCAACTTCAAAAATTTCCAGCCCTTGACGAATCTCAAGATTCGTAAACAATATATAGTCGTCGTTTGGCAACCGATAACGGAGGAGATCAATCGCTTCCCTTTCTAATTCATTTTCTGGTTCACCAAAGGGAATGACCTTAGCCATGTAATTCCTCCGTTGTAGTTGCCAGGTAGTGTGCAAGTTTTTGGTGTAAATCTATCTTTTGTTCATGGGTTAGTTCCTGAAATAAAGTAATGATTTGGCTCTCTGCCGTCTGCCTTTGAATCTCGCTACAGGATTGGATAATACGTTCCAATATCTGTTTTTGCGACAGCTCCAATGTTTCCTCATGAGAGTTACGCTGCTTGCGAATGAGTTTGAGCAATTGACTGGCAGCCTCTAATTTTTGGGCTGGTTCAGTTAGCTGCTTGAGGCTGGTTTCTTGCTCTTCCAAACCTCTGAGCCAAGACGTTGCTATCCGCTGCCGTTTTGCCTGGTGTGCTTGCCGAGTTTGCTCTAGTTTGCCGATCAGTTGCTCTAATTTATTTTGGATTGTAGGTGTGACTGACTCAGTAGCATCGCGCCACTGATGTAACCGATCGATTTCATCCTGACAAGCCTGAGCAGTATCGGTTTTCTGATTGTTGGCGATTTGGAATAGCGACACCAGCAGTCCGATTTCTAAGGCGATCGCCTCATATGGTTCTTGTTGAGGTGAATTGCGGTAACAGGCAGATTTTTCAGTTACTTCCCGTTGCAGTTTCGCCGCCTCCTTTAAGTTCTCCAGGCTGATTATGCGATGTTGAAGTTGATCAAACTGGTCGCGATACCCTTGTTTTTTGCTTCGCAGTGCGGTTTCAAACATCAGCAGTTTTGGCTGGAATCGTTCTAAATCATGCAGTTTAACTTGCTCATCACCAATCTGTTCTAGGGCCTTATCACAGCTAGCAAGAGACTGGCTTTGTTGGGGCAGTATTTCGAGTTGCTGAATTCGGGTTAAGTCTGCCTCAGTCAGGCGGATTTTTTCCTGAAGTTGTCGGTAGGTTGGATACTCGCTAGAGTCTTTGAAAACGAGATCTAACCGGGCATAATCAGTTCGCAGGTCGTTGAGTTGGCTGCTGTTGTCTATGGTTGAGAGGCGATCGCTCAGGTTTTGTAAGCTTCTACAGTAGTCCCCTATCTTTTCTTTAAAGCGCATGACAAACTGAGCAATTTCAGGAGCAAAGGCGACCGGATCGCGCAAGTTATGACGGAGGGCTTCAATGTTTTTGATTGAGTCTTCGCATAAACAAATTGTGTTTGCCTTTGTCAGAGTTTGTTGGCGAATCGATTGGATGATGCGGGCATCCTGTAGGCGTTTTTGCAAATCTTGATATTGGGTTTCAATCCGGTTTTCGGCTTCCTCTAGCTTGTTTCTGATCTCAGCAAATTCTTTATGATCAGCCACCAAGTTTTGACTTTTTTGCAACAGTGGCTTGAGCTGATCATACTCTTGTTTCTGATTGAATTTGCGATCGCAGGCTTCAATAATTGGGGTGATTTTGTCGATAATGACTTTATACCCATCATGTTTAAGCGCGTCTAGCTGTCTTTGTTTTTCTGTTTGAACAGCAGTATTTACCAAAATAGGTAATGTTAGCTGAGTCAGGTTTTGATAAGCTTGAAACGCGTCAGATAGGTTTTTCAGCGTTTTTGCATCCTGCAATTTGCGCTCAGCATCGGTAAGAATGTTCTGTAATTTCTTCTCATCCTCTTCATCCTTTTCGCCATCAATGATAATTTTGTTCAGATTATGACATAGTTCTTCTAATCGATGCTGACTAGCGGTATCAGTAAAGCGGTTTTTTTGCTGTACAACTCTGTCCTTGAGCTGCATTGCCTGATCTTTTGATCGAGCCAATGCGAACTGATCTTCCCATTGAGAAATTTTCAGAATCAAAGCATCTTGTTTCTCACTCAATCCATTGATTACAGCTTGATAAGCATCTATATTTTTAGCCGCTGGAACCTTTTCAACCAATCGTTCAATTTCGGCTTGAACCTGACGATATTCAGCTTGAGTTGCATTGTTGCTCAAGTTGCTATGGAGTCCTTGGATTTGAGTAAGGCAATTTTGTACCCGGCGTTGTTCAACGATGTTGTTTTGCTTGATGTTTGCTGCCTGGAGAGCAGTTTGGAGAGCACTGATATGACGGGGTGGCAAATCAGCAAGTTGCTCTACCTGGCTGATGAGCTGTTGAATTTCAGCTTTATAGGTGCCACAGTCGGCTTCGGTACTCAGGTGTTGATGCCGTTCACTTTCGATTTCAACAATTTGACCAATGCGTTCAATGATCGCTTGCAAGGCTTGCTCCCGCCGCTTTTGTTGTAACGCAGTTGGAGAAACAGACTGGCTCTGATCAACGATGGTTGAAAGCGGATGCTGTAAATCCCGCCAAAGCCGGGTAAACGGTTCTACTTTAGGCTGCTCGGCAAGGCTGGTTTTTAGTTGATCTTCTGCCTGAGTGATGGGTTCTAGTAGTTTATCTAGGCGATCACAGCTTGTTATCAGCAAAGCCCGCTTTTGCTGATATTGATCGATTTTCACTGTATTGTGATTGCCTGATACTAAGAATTGCTCAATTTGCTGAATGAATTGTTTTGCCTGATCATAATCAACCAAGGATGGGACTTGTGGTTCTTTGGTTGGTTTACGCCGAATGAGCTTTGGCGATTGTCCTTTGCTGATCCACTCGTTGACAAACTTTTTGGGGTTAGTCAGAATGTCAGTATTTGCCCAAGCTGCAATGGGTTCTTCTCTAACTGACAAACTCAATTTGCCTTGAGGAATGCCGAAACTACCTTTTAGCCAGAGTTCAGCGCGGTGATAAGCGAGCCAACCGACAAACAGCATTGTAAACGTGTACTCGTTATAGCCGTAAGGGGGGTTGGAGAGCTTTTGCCAAATCTTGCTAATCTCAATGACCTTTTCGGATTGATCACCTAGCGTTATCATCTCAGAAATTTCATTCCAGGCTTTGAGCACTCTAGATTGGGTAGGAGTGGCAACAGTGTATTTCTGATCGGTTTTCTGCAACAGTCCCCAAGCAGTCATGAATACAGGATCGATCGTGGTAGCATAATTCTTCTTAGGAAACGCTGCCGGACGTAAATCATCTTCTAAGAGTCGTTTAGCGACATAGCCAATGACCTCTGATCCCGTTTGACTTTTGAGTGTCAATCGATCGAGTTTCTCAATGGGGGGAATGTAGGGAAAACGATCGCTCAATATCACACTGGCAATCTTGGCTGGTTCTGTGCGATCGCCCGTCGGAATCTTGGCTTGAATATGGCAGAAATAGATGCAAGACTTAAACAATTCGGTGGTGCTGTCATTGATCTGCTTTTTGTACTGGTCACGTAGCTGGGTTAAAGCTGCACCAAATTCTTGCACAGTCATATTTTCAGCATATTGAAGTTCTAACAGCAAGCGTGTCAAGACTGTAGCGGGTTGTGTGACAATCGCCACTAGAATTTGACCTTTGATGGGCGATTTTGCCAGTAAGGCTTCAATTTCGTTTCGCAAGCCAAGGGCTTCTTCGCTCGTGCCAGTAATCACATAAGCAACTAGCCCTGCTCCATCCACGCTCCTTAGTGTTTGCTCACTAAAAAGAACGTCTCTGATTTCAGCGGATGTAAAAATTTTGTTCTGAAACCGCCAGTCCTCCCACCGTAAACGATTCTCTTCAACAAACTGCGTCGGGACAGTCTCAGCACCAACGTAAGAATCAACTTTTGTCTTTAGTTTAACCAGATTGATCGAGGTCTCAACATTGGCAGTTGCCTCCCGAATGCGTCGTCGAAGGGCATCTGGATCAATACCACTGGAGTAGAAGTCATAGGTATTAGTTGCTAGATTGTGATGAATAACTTCTCGGACTTTCCATAGCTTTTCCAAGATGAGCTTGGTTTTGGCGGGAGTCAGCCCCGTTAATAGGCTGAGGATCTCTTCGTGTTTTTCGCGATCGGGCTTTGCCAGTTTTGTCCCGCTTGCATGAAACAGAAAGATGGCTTTGAGCAACCCTAGCTCATTGGGATCAGCATCGGCAGAAGTTTTTACCTTATTAGCAGCAATGCTGTAGTTGGAGAAAAGCGCAGGATACTTTGGATTAACTTGAGGATTAGAAAAGTTGCTCTCAAAGGCATCAACCAGTGCGACGGGGTAGATATAGTTGAGTGTGCCATCTTTTTCTACAGGCTGTTCGTCAATGAAGCGTTTTACTTCATCCTGGACAAACTGAATTGCGGTTCGTCCCTGAGTGAAGTCGAGGTTACAAAGCAGATAGGAGGTTAATGGATGGAGTGGAAAGCAGCCAATGCCAACTCGATCGCAATATTGCTGAAGCGACCACTTATGGTTGCGGTAATAGTTAGCAGTGCGATGTTCAAACGCCTTGGTGCTTTCGGCGCGGAGGGTATCGTTCCATCGAGTGCGGAAGGCTTGCCATGCAGTAGTTTGCTCGTGTTGACTCAGTAAACCCTTGAGCACCAGTTCCAGGCTGGCGGCTGGTTCATAGGTGCTGGGCAGCAGTTCTAAACGAGTCACAAGACGATCGTAATCTTCAATATTTTTTGATGGAATAAAGCGACTGAGTTTGCGTTGGGCAAAGCCAATCAGGGCAATTTTGCCAGTAGATTTCCCGCAGATAGTAGTGATGTTTTGCAGAGTGGCGCTCCCAGCGCGAACGGGATCGCTTGCCGCCATCTGTAGGTAGTTATAGAGTTCATCAAATAGGATTAAAATGCCCTGATAGCGGGCATCGGCTCCAGTACACAGGCGAGTGACCAAATCGTTAAGGATAGCTTCGACATCGACATCGGCTTCCCAATCAGGATAGTCGCCTACCAGTTCATGAAAGATTTCTTTGGCACGAAGGATAACCTGATAGTTATCGTCTTTGAGTAACTGTATCAGGGATGCTACATCACCTTCGGGGGTGTCGATGCGTTCTAGGTATGCCTCCGCGATCGCCCGTTGTTCTGGCTTCAGCCGTTCCAGGTATTGTAGAGGACGCTGACAAATCCGCTGGGCGATCGCGTCTGTTACACCGTCTTGATCCAGTATTTTTCGCAAGGTGTGCAGGAAGTGTTTTCGCAGGTCGATCTGTTTATCGCCGCTTAAGCAGATCACTAAATGTCTGCCCCGCTTTTTGTAGGAGGTCAAGCCTTCTAGCAAACTGCCTTGGTTGGTGGCATATTCAACTTGTTTCAGTACGCCCTGCACTTCGGCGCTGTCGTAAGGTTTCTGAAAGAAGTTGGCGATCGCTAGCGCAAAGTGAGATTTTCCCTTGCCATAGTCCTGCACCATCAGATGCACATTGGGTTCGTTGGGGCTATGAAAGCTCCGCCGCAGCGCGTCTAGCACTCCGATTGTGGACGTTTTAATCTGCTTGGGATCAGGGTCATAGTTAAACACAAACCCCTGACACAGGCGCAAATTTTTATCCGGATCATCCATTAGCTCAAAGCTAACGGCATTGGCGACCAGTCCGGCTTCGTTAATTCTGACAATTTCGTGGAGTTGCATGGACGAACCAAGGGGTGAGGAGGAGCGTGAGAAAAAGAGTAGCTACAGGTGTTGCAGACGGTGTTTTTGCCAATCGGGAGGAGCGGCTTGACTCGGTAGAATAATCCAGAGAATGCAATCTAGGTGGCGAGTGTTGAAGAGACTCTGCCAAAACAAGGTAATTGGGCTGTCGGGCTGAACTGAAAGATATGCAATCAGGCAGTCCAAGTCTTTCAGCAGGACGACAGGTTCGGCAGTTTGGTCACACAGGGCGCGAATGGCAGCCAGTTCGCGATCGCACTGGTGATGCAGTGCCAAAAAGCGGCTTTGCGGATCGACGCGCGTCAGCAAATTATCTCGGTAGCTCACCACCTTTGCATTCTCTCGCCATGCGAGTTGGCGCAACTGCTCTGGATCGGGATTGTCCCACAACAGCAGGTGGGGAGAATCTTTGGGATTGGCTTCCCACAGGCGTAAATCACTCAGTTGCATACGCCTTCTCCAGCAGTGTGAGTGGGTCATGCCAGCGGCGAATAATTTGGGCTGGGGAAACGGTGCGGCGTTGCTCAATCAGAGCGGCTGTTTCTAGTTGATTGAAAACGGTTTGTAAACTGGAGGTGTTAACCCCCAACACACTCGCCAACCCCATTGGTTGATGCAGAATGTCGTCTGTCAGAACAGAAGTAGCATCACCGAAGTCTCGCTGCCAGAGCTTTGCCAGAAAATAGGCAATTAAATCGAGGCTGGGCAGGTCGCTAGTTTCAGCAGTGTAGGCTTCTTTATCGGTTTGAGTTAGCAACTTGCAGCCTGCGATCGCCTCTGTCTCACAATATGCCCGCAGCAAAATTCGCAGATTATCCCTCAAATCCTTTTCAGGATTTTTGCCTGTTCCGAGTTCAAAAATGGAGGCACAGTAGGTCTGTAATTCATCTAGCGTAAAGGTTTTGTGATCGGCCAAAAACGAGTAAACAAAGTAAGTCCAGCCACCCCACTCTGCCAGATTTGCAGGTGGCGATCGCAGGGTTTCACCAATTCCGGTGTATTTGCTTTTGCGGTCGTCTTTTGCGCCCTGCACACCGAGACTGAGGTAAAAGTGCATTAGCCAATCGGTGACGCGAGATTGCAGCCGTGGATCAGCCTCATAAACGAGCGCCCCCTCAGGACTCAAGCGATCGCCACTCACCAACCCCGCCCGTATCGCCCAGCTTTTGATTCGCAAAACTTTTTCATTGCCTAAACCTGTGCGACTGATCAATCCTTCTCGACTATCCTTTAGTCCTTGTTCGTCAGTCGCAGCTTCAAGAATCCGAATTAGGTCTTCTTTCTTAAGGGCAAAAGTGCCATGAAAACTCAGTTTTAACTCAGGCATTGGATTCAACGGGGGCTAAACAACAAGACGCAGATTATGTTTGTTGCACTTAGAACAGGCTCTGTTCATTAGAGTGCCCAGTAAAAGAACGCAGAAACACCTAATTTAGTCACTGTCGTAGGCTTTCTTGAGCAAATGCAAGGGGTCTTGCCAGCCACGAGTGACCATCAGGTCTCCATGCTGGTCATGCTGCCGCAGCAGTCCCTGGGTTTCTAGCAGTTGCAGACAGGGCAACAGATCTCCCATGCCCAAAATGGGAGCAAGCCCCATCGGCTGTTGCAAGAGCTGAGTGAGCGACACAGTGCTGCATTCGCCAAAATCTCGCTGCCATAGTTTTGCCAAAAAATAGCCCAGCAGTTCTGCCTTGGGCAACTGAGCATCACCACTACGAAATCGGTTATCGCCTAAACTCTGCACAAATTGACAAGACCACAGCGCCTGCACTTCGGTATATGCCCGCAGCACAAAGCGAAAATTAGTGCCCAGCAGCTTCAGAGATCCAATTCCAAACACCGCAGCACTAGTTTGGATGAGGTCATCTAGCGTGAATTCCGAATGTTCTGGCAAAAAGCAAAATACAAAGTAAGGCCAGCCGCCCCACTCAGCCGGATTAGCAGGGGGTGTCTGTAGGCCGCGATCGCCAAAGCTAAGGTAAAAATGCATGAACCAATCGGTAATTGACGAGGTTAGATAAGGGTCACACTCTCGGACTGTTGCTGCTTCGGGGCTGAGGTAATTTTGGCGCACCAGACCCGATCGCACGGCCCAACTTTTTATCGGAGAAACCTTTTTATTACCTAATCCAGTTCGCTCAACCAGCTCCATCAGAGAGCCATTCAAGCCCTGCTCTGTCTCAGCCGCCTCTAGAAGCAGTAGCACATCCTGTTTCTTGAGGGCAAACGTGCCGTGAAAACTGAGTTTCAGTGCTGACATAACAATTTGACCTTGGGGCTAGAGTCGGATGGCAAAAATTAAAGGTGACAAGCGAGACAAGGCAGCGTATCGTCTTCTTGATCTAGCACCTCTGCCAGCGCTTCCATTAAAGGACGGTTAGGAGTAACTTGCTGCTCCCGTACCATTGCCTTTTGGTGATTAGCAATAATCTCATCTTTACGAGCCAGCAACTCTTGCAGCGTTTCGCCTTGGGTCCAGGTGTAGGTTCTGCCATCGCTGTGGTTTTGCTCGTAGGCGATCGCTTTAGCAAACAGATCAGGATGTTCTTGTGCCAGCATCACCCATTCATATTTGCGCTGAAAGAAACAAAAGTAGCAGCCAGAGCGACTGCGCCAGCGATAGTAGCTGGGTAGTCCAATGCCGCTGGTTTCCAAAATTTGTAAGATATCTGCTTTGACTAGCCCCCTTTCTTTAAAAGGATAAATAGCTTGAACCGTCGATCGGGTAGAGGTGTAGCCCTCACGGAACTCATCTGCTCGAATACCCACGTAGCTAATGGCCGCATCATCCCCAATAAATTTTTCCAAAGGGAGGATCTTCATCTGTTCTGTACACCACCTGATCTTGGGGGATGGAAGATAACCACCATGGAGTGCTAACCAGTGATCAAAGTCTCTTTCTGCACTCAAGTAGTGGATTTTAATGCCAAGGCGGGCTTTGATTCGTTCTAAATATTCATAGGTTTCCGGCAGTTCTCGATGCGTATCGCAAAAGAAGTATTCCATCTGTGGAATTTCTTGGTACAACAAGATTGCCAGTGCCGTACTGTCCTTGCCTCCCGACAGCCCCAGAATGTGTCTCACGTTCTTGTTTAGCATCCTACTATTATGCCTTTACCTTTTAGAGCCTTCCCCAAAAGTGTCTACCTATTACGGAATCCTCATGTAAATATTTCATGAAGAGTCGGCTAATTTGCGCGATCGCCGCCCAAGTTACAGTCGGTAGCTAGTGGGAACCCACGGAAGTTGGGGCTTTCATGCTACTAAAGTATAGCGATCGCCGCGAGAGGCGATCGCCGTTGCCCTAGTGGAACTTCTAACCGTCTCAACTCCAATAGCGATGCATCAAATACTTGTTCCGATACCTTAAATACTCTTCTCATACCAATTTAAATAAATTGTGAGACAGTTCACCCCTTGTAGGGGCGGTTCGCGAACCGCCCCTACGAAAACATCTGCCATTTAGCCTGTTTAAATTGGTATCAATGCCTCAAACACTCTTTTCGATGCCTCAAACACTCTTCTTGATGCCTCAAACACTCTTCTTGATGCATCAGAGGTTGAGTTGAGGTGTAGACACACGACAGTTCTGGCAGAGGATTTAGAGACTTAGGGTGAGGCGGCAAACTTGGGAGGTACCCGCTGCCTCTCTGGATTCTGAGTCGGCTTCAGGTCGGCTTCACCCAACACTCGTTCGCTCAACCGAGCCAGCAACGCTTGCTGAAGCTGCGGATCGCCACATTCCGCCAGCACCGATTCTATTAGCGA
>Ga0209591_10003511_pt1 | contig 18156 bp, 22 predicted proteins | sample MAT01_FD_187207 | JGI IMG/M metagenome (GOLD analysis project Ga0209591, IMG submission 187207) | Freshwater microbial communities from Lake Fryxell liftoff mats and glacier meltwater in Antarctica - MAT-01 (SPAdes) (version 2) | ecosystem: Environmental > Aquatic > Freshwater > Ice > Liftoff... | reverse complement strand
ACCTGTAGTTAAAGGGGACATAGCAACGGTGCGGCAGATTTGGTACTATACCTTGATCACCGTAGTTGCAACCGGGTTATTAGTTTATCCTTTGGGCGCAAGTGGAATTCTTTATGCTGCGATCGCCCTAATTCTGGGAGGATTATTTATCCACAAATCTTGGCGATTGTTGCAAAATCCAGAGGATCGCACTGTCGCTAAAGAGTTGTTTCTCTATTCCATTTCCTACATGATGCTGTTGTGTCTGGGGATGGTAGTGGATAGTCTTCCTGTTACCCATAATCTAATTAGTGCGGTGATTAATCAGCTACATTTTATTGGTTAGGGGATGCAAAATTTAGCGATCGCGTTGGTAAAAAGGCGCGATCGCATTTTCAAAAATTAAAAAATATACACAATAATTAGAGCTTGGCGGATTTGCGATGTCTGTTAACTAATTCTGAACCAGATAAGTCTCGTGGGAGTTTCAAGAAGCTATTACCTCATCACGGACTATGTGTAACCGAATGATTTTAGGACGGTTGTGTTCATTAGGAAAATTGCAGTGAACCGCATCACGGATCATTTCCCGTAGTGTTTCTATATCCTCAGCTTGAGTAAAAATTGACTCGGCTAGAGCTACTGCTGTATAACCACCATCTGGATCATCTTCAACCAGAAATACAATTTCAGTCATAGAGAATCTTTCCATAAATACTATATTTTAAAGTCCATACTCTTCACATCCTAAGAAGATTAAATTTATCACTAATGTCATACCAATAAATCCAACTATTAGCGCAAATTCAGAACTTTTACCGCGCAGTCGTATTGTGCGGTTGTGGCTATTATTAAAAGGAAAATAAAAACTATTTCTCTGTTTTTACACCTATTTTAGATTCAGAAGTTGAAGCAGATTTTGAAGCTTCAAATTATTCCAACTCAAAGCTACTGAAGTTTCAATAGTTAAATCTCCTTGTTTAAGGTTAGTAATCAAAGTAGAACCATTTTCAAGACTATAGAAAAGGTCATCTAAAAGCTGCAATTGATTTCGAGGAAGAGTATAGTAAACCTTATTATTTTCAATTCTAACCTCTTTTGGTAAAGCTCCATTGGGAAGTTTACCTCCCAAAAATGTTGTCCAACCTGCAATGAGGTAACGGTAAACTATGGATTCAGTCTCAAACTGAGGGGGTTTTAATAAGCGAAGTTCTCCTTCAAGACAATCTTCATTAAGAGTTATTTTCTCAGGAGTAAAATGTAATTTTACTTGAATTTTATTGTATTCTATTGTTGCAATAAGTCCCTCTTCAGAGTGTGGTTCTAAGCTTTTTAGTTGCTCAACTCTAGATTCGGCTTGTTGACAGAGAAGTAAAACCATTTTTTTTGTCAAAGTCAACTGTTTAGCTTCTGAGCTAAACATAATGTATTCTTCTAGACTTCTTTTTAGAAATTGTCTAGACTGCTGAAATGTTGCTGTAATTTTGTTAAATACGCCCATATTTAGTTGTTTAGAGAAGATAAAGTTATTGGAAGCCGAACTGTCCTGATTGATAGACTTGATAGCACTTGTATTGTTATACAGCAATCCTATGTTGCAGCTCTTAGTACTTTTGCCAGTGTAATCTTTTCAAATCCAAACATAATGCTCTCCGATAAATATTTAGGCTTCCATTTATAAGTATTCCCATAAAATTCGGTGGAATCATCATGATCGGACAACGATTTTTTGAAGTTGGCTTTTAACGATCGCTTTGGTAAAGTGGTGCGATCGCACTAGGGGCTAACTCAATTGATTCCGGCTGTAAATACAATTGAATTGCTTCTTTAATATTTTCTAAAGCTTCTTCTTCTGTTTCTCCTGCTGAAGTACAGCCAGGTAACTCTGGACACCATACAGCCCAATCGCCTGTTTCTAGGTCTGATTCAAGAATCACGCGCCATTTCATAGCTATTCCTCTAGGATGTAATTATTGTAAATTGGGAACAGCGATGGCTGTGCCAACGCCTGCCGTAGGATGCCCGAAGGGGCTGTAGGGCGATCGCATCCTCAAACTTAATATATCAGCAGATAGTGTCTATGTTCAGTTTTCCCATTTTCTGCTGATTAAGTTTCACGAGTACTTATATTTTTGAGCAGATTTACTTCTAGTGGTATCTCCAGTTTAAGTCCACTTTTGCTAGCTTAATGATATAGGATTTATCGCTCCCCAGTAAGCGGCTGGAAGCAAAAGGATTAATATAGCTTATTTAAATCAGCGTCGATCGCACAAGTATATTGAGTTGATGGAATCTGTATTGTATTTTACCCGAAAAACCGACTCTACCGATCCTTTATGGAATCGAATAATAAGTCAAACAGTGGCGTAGAAACAGAACTTTAAATTTAGTTGCTAACTAATAACTCCCAATACAAACTCGCCTTCATTTACGGCTTGATTGGTTGCGACATCATAAACCAATCCATCTTTTTGAGCGCAGACATCAATTACAGTAGGTAACTTACCTTCTTTATTAAAACTGAGAATTTGATAGAGTTTTTCTCCTGCTTTAACTGAACTACCTAATTCAATTCTGGATTGAATCATGCCACCTGCGATCGCATAATATTTTTTCCGGTTGCTGCTAGATGCAAAAGTCATTTCATAAGTTTTTGTGTCATCTGATAAATTAGGAATTTGCAGTACACCTTTCTGCACTAAATAGTTTTTCACACCCCATACACCTTTAGCGACTGAATTAGGGTTTATTTGCATTCCTGTTCCTAATTCTAGTGTCCAAGCTTCCACATCAAACTTGATTTTTTTACCAAACTCTTTAAAACAAGCTTCTAGTGCTAACCAAGGTTTAATAAAAGCTTCATCAAAAGCATCACCATCATATTTATCAAGTAAGATTCCGAAATCAAACCCGAAATATTTTGCACTATCTTCTCGGTTTTGGAAATAATAAAGATAGTCTAACGCTTGATTTGTAGAAGTGTGTAAGTCAATTAAATAGTCGGCATCTAAACTCAGATTTTGTAGTTTATAGCTAAAAAGCTCAGTGTATGGCACACCACTAGGAGAATTAATTTTTTCTAAAATCGTTGCAAATTGTTGCTTAATTATAGTTAGATAATTTTGTCGAACGACCTCTATATCAAGATGAAGTTGAGATTTAGTAAAAGTTACTAAATTATCAGTTTCTTTTTCGTAGTCCCAAAATATCCGATTCCAATCTTTGGCTTCATAAACGCAATATCTACCAGGAGAAAAATGATGCGATCGCTCATTCGTCGCCATTGGATTACAAACAGGAACAAACCAAATTTCCCCGGCTAAATTTGCATCTTTTATTGTTAATAAAAACTCAATTAACTGATGAATAACGGCATTACCAGCAATCTCTGCACCATGTAGATTAGATTGAATGTAAACCTTTTTACCAGGTTGAGCGCCAATAAATTTGTATAGTTGTAAATAGAGGCGATCGCCCGAAGCCATTTGACGTAAAGTAATAGTTTCAATAACTGGTAGCATAACAAAACTTAATGATGATTTTATTTAGGCATTGCTTGCGATCGCCCAAGCATTTGTCACAAACATTGCAATGTTAAGGACAAATATTGCAATATTGATAAATAATATTAAAATGTTAATCATACTTATTGCAATATTACTTATGAATGCTGCAATGTTGATAAGTAATATTGTAACACTAGTGACGAATATTGCAACATTACTTATGAATATTACAATGTTGACCACTAGAAGTTAGTCATTCGGAACTGCGATGCGATTGTAACATTTACAGCACCAGTGTTTTATCCTAGAAACAAAAAGGGCAAAAGTATGCAAGCCTACAAGCTAAACGCAATAATTGATGAATCCGGTCATTTAATTATTGATGAACCTCTGAATATTGCTCCAGGGACGGTAGAAGTTATTATTTTGCAGTCAGTTTCATCCTTGGAAAGTTCTACAGAAACCACCATTGAGTCGCAGCTAGAAAAGCCGAAGAGACAAACAAAAATCAAAGCTTTGCAAGACTGGTTTAAAAAGACACAACCTGCTCCTCCTGATTTTGATCCAGACCAAGCCAGATGGGAAGCTTTAAAGGAGAAACATAATCTGTGAAAGTTCTGTTGGACAGCAATGTTGTTTTGGATGTTGCTCTTGAGCGACAACCTTTTTTTGGCAATAGCGAGACAGTTGTATCATTTGTTGAAGAGGGGCAGATAGAAGGCTACATCTGTGCATCTTCCTTTAGTGACCTTTACTACATCATCCGTAAAGATAAAGGTCGAAATTTAGCCCTTGACTTTTTGAGGGAAATAGTTACCTTTTGCCAAGTCGTCACCGTAGACAGTGCCACAATCAACATGGCACTAACCATTAACTTTAGAGATTTTGAAGACGCTATTCAATACAGCACTGCGGTACTTAATCATTTAGACGCTATTATTACTCGCAACCCTGGAGATTTTCCAGTTGCTACTCCCAGAATTATGACACCTGAACAATTAATTCAAGAACTAACAAATACTCATTGAAGAAGAATTCAGGAGTCAGATACTGTATTCTGACTCCTGACTCCTGAATTCTGTTTTGATAACTCCCAACTCCCTTAGGTTCCTGGTAAATTTCGCAAACGCTCATCCAAATGAGTCCGGTCTGCCAAAACCTTTAACAGCGGACCATGTGAGGTAAACTCTACAATACTGACCGAAGCAACAGGACATCCCAAACGAAAACGGAAGCGTCCCACATCAATTCCTAGCAAACTACACAGAATAATTCTGATAGTTGCTTTGTGGGAAAGTACTAACACATTGCCACTGCTATAAAGACGCTTGATTTCTTCGATTACCTGCAAGGCGCGAGCAGCAATCGTCACTCCCATTTCCCCATCACTAGGCGCATTCCAAGACGGATCGGCTGACCAGCGAATATAATCATCGTGATATTCACGGCTAATGATTTCTGGCGTTTTGCCTTCCCACTTGCCATAATTAATTTCTTTCAAACCATCCCTAAATTGTGGTTCTATCCCGATGGCTGCACATAGAGGTTTGACTGTCTCTATAGTTCGTCGCATGGGACTAGAAAAGATGGCTGTCCAAGGCATAGAACTATATGCCTCTGCAAAAGCCTTTGCCATCTCTAACCCTTCTGGGGTAAGTTCTGAATCTAAAGAACCGCAAAAGTAATTATTACGACTGGATTCTGTTTGTCCGTGACGGAGAAAATAAAGAGTTAGGCTCACGGTATATTCTCATGAATTTTGAATTGAAAAGCGCTAACAATCCCATGTAGTTGAGGATAGTTAATGCCCGTGTTATTTTACTACAATTTTAAATAATTTTTAGATTGAGCAACGTTAGCGCAGCTACGCCCGTTGTAGACATAGCTATTCAAATAGTAGACAAAGCAAAAAATTAGATGGACAATGCCGCCTAATTTTCTGCCTAAGAACAATTCATATCTCTTTTGCAAAAATGGGACATACTCGATTTATTCCCCTTTAGTTCCTGCAAAAAATTATGAATTATTAGTCAATGGTTTTCTTCACATTATCTTTTACGTCTTCCATACCGTGACGTACTTCGCTTTCAGCTTGCTTTGCTTTACCTTCAGCTTTATCTTCTGGATCACCAGTAATATTTCCTACTGCTTCTTGAGCCTTACCTTCGATATTTTTAGCAGTTGCTTTAGCGCGGTCTTCTAAGCTCATAATGATACTCCTGATTTTTTGGTAAGTAAATTCCAAAGCTGTAAATAAACTTTGAAATGTTTTTTACTACCTCTACACAATAACTTAAGGTCTTTGATAAAGCCTTCCACCACAAGGCATATTAAAGAATTTGTAATTTGTAATTCGTAATTTGTAATTAAGAAAAGTAATTGTAGTAAGCATCCTAGCTGTTGCTTTAATATAAACTAAAGTCAGCAAAGTTTAGTTATCTATGCTAAAAGACATAGAATAAGTGTAAATATGGTAAGTAGGTCGGCAGAATAAAACCAAACTATGTAAAAAAAGATAAAGGAGTTAAAAACCTTAAATATTTATGCCCACATATTCAATCTCTACTTTTGACTCTTTGACTAAAAAACCCAGTTTTATACAAAAACTGGGTTAATAAAGTGTCATAAAGATATTTTTTTGTCTAATCTAGAAAACCCATCAGGCTTTCAGAATTGTCAACCTCATTTGATGCGATCGGACGGTTCCCAAATGTGGAATAGCTTTCAGAAATTACCAATGAACTTGAGCCAATTGGACGAATGCCAGAGAGATTAATACTTTCAACAACTTCAAATGTATTAGCGCCAATTGGCCGAATACCCATTGCGTCAAAGGTTTCAACTACTTCTAACGTACTGGTGCTAACAGGACGCACCCCAGGAATTGAAAGTTTTTCAGCAACTTCTAAGTCGCTAAGGCCTATGGGACGAACTCCACCAATGACGAGAGGACCAGAAGATTCCGGCACTGGCTGTTTGGTAATTTCCTCGACTTTATCTGCATTCAAGCTCTGGTCTTGTTGATTTTCAACTTTCTCTGTATTTTCCCCTGGAGACTTGGCATTATTTTGCCGAGAACTGTTTGCTTTGCCAGCGCTGCTAATAGTCATAAACGAACACCTCTGGTTTGTTAATTGAATTTTACAATAATTAAGGAAAGATGAAATTTTTTCCTATATATCTTAGAGTTTAACCTTAAAAAACCTTATATAGATATAAGTATCTTTAAAACTGATACATAAGTAAAGTTAAATTATTAAGTTTTGTAAAAAAATCTGACTATTTATTTGGTCTGATCAGCCAGCTACAATGGATACAGGGCGAAATCGTCACCATAAGATCGGGTATTTCCAGCAAAACTGTATGACAGAATTTTGTCTTCAAGCTCCCTTTAGTCCCACAGGCGATCAACCACAAGCGATCGCCCAACTCACCGCTAGTATCCAATCTGGTAATCGTTACCAAACTTTACTAGGAGCCACGGGAACTGGCAAGACATTTTCAGTAGCAGCAGTTATTGAGAAGATTGGCAAGCCTACCTTAGTTCTGGCACATAACAAAACCCTTGCTGCACAACTATGTAACGAGTTGCGGGATTTCTTTCCCAATAACGCGGTTGAGTATTTTGTCAGCTACTACGATTATTATCAGCCAGAAGCATATATTCCCGTTACCGACACTTATATTGAAAAAACGGCAGCGATTAATGATGAAATTGATATGTTGCGGCATTCAGCGACGCGATCGCTTTTTGAACGCCGTGATGTCATTGTCGTTGCATCCATCAGTTGCATCTACGGTTTAGGAATGCCAGCAGAATATCTGAAAGCTGCCATCCCCCTCAAGATAGGTATGGAAGTAAATCAGCGCCAAATTTTACGAGATTTGGCAAATGTTCAATATAGCCGCAACGACATAGAAATGGGTCGAGGAAAATTTCGCGTTCGTGGTGATGTCTTAGAAATTGGCCCAGCTTATGAAGACCGAATTATTCGCGTCGAATTCTTTGGTGATGAAATTGACGCTATTCGCTACATTGACCCGGTAACAGGTGAAATTATCAAAAGTTTGGAAGCGGTGAATGTCTACCCAGCACGTCACTTTGTTACCCCAGAAGAACGGTTAGAAGTAGCTTGTCATGATATTGCCGCAGAATTAAAACAGCAAAAACTAGACTTAGAACAGGCTGGGAAATTATTAGAAGCGCAACGCATAGATCAACGAACACGCTATGACTTAGAGATGCTGCGCGAAGTAGGTTACTGCAACGGCGTAGAGAATTATTCCCGTCACTTAGCAGGAAGACAATCCGGAGAATCGCCAGAATGTTTAATTGATTATTTTCCTAAAGATTGGCTATTAGTTATCGATGAATCTCACGTTAGCGTCCCCCAAATTCGCGGGATGTATAACGGCGACCAAGCTAGAAAAAAAGTTTTAATTGAACATGGATTTCGTCTTCCTAGTGCTGCCGATAATCGTCCTTTGAAAGCGGAAGAATTCTGGCAAAAGATGAATCAGTGTATTTTTGTTTCAGCAACCCCAGGAAATTGGGAATTAGAAGTTTCTGAAGACCATGTAATTGAGCAAGTGATTCGACCAACTGGAGTAGTTGATCCAGAAATTTCTGTGCGTCCCACAGAAGGACAAATTGATGATTTGTTGGGAGAAATTAAAGATAGAGTTGACCTCCATGAACGAGTGTTAATTACCACATTAACTAAGCGGATGGCGGAAGATTTAACTGAGTATTTGCAAGACCACGGTATTCGGGTGCGGTATTTACATTCGGAGATTAATTCAATTGAGCGCATTGAGATTTTGCAGAACTTGCGCGAAGGTACATTTGATGTATTGGTTGGTGTGAACTTACTGCGGGAAGGTCTGGATTTACCCGAAGTTTCCCTAGTAGTAATTATGGACGCGGATAAAGAAGGTTTTTTGCGAACCGAACGTTCCTTAATTCAAACTATTGGTAGAGCCGCGCGTCACATCCGGGGACAAGCAATTATGTATGCTGATAATTTGACAGGCAGCATGATTAAAGCCATTGATGAAACAGACAGACGGCGTGGTATTCAAAGGGCACATAATCGACTGCATGGAATTACACCGCAACCGATTATCAAAAAATCAAGTAATGCAATTTTGTCTTTTTTAGATGTATCTCGGCGGTTGAATGCAACTGACTTGAAAATAGTAGATGAACATCTAGATGAACTGCCATTAGAACAGATTCCCCAATTGATTACTGTGTTAGAAGCGCAGATGAAAGAAGCGGCAAAGAAACTGGAATTTGAAGAGGCGGCAAAATTGCGCGATCGCATTAAACATTTGCGAGATAAAATGCTAGGACATTAATGTGAATCTACTGAGTCTTCAATTGGAGTCTGATTGAGGGGACGCTGATGACCGATTGTTAATTGTAAATATCACGGCGATGCCCAACTTGATGAATTGTGATGAGTTTTGCTTCAGTATCAAAGGAATAAATAACCCGGTAGTCCCCAATTCTGAGTTTGAACAAACCGCTTAAATCAGCACTCAAAGCTTGAGGAGTTAAGTCCTCAAAGTTCTCAGACAACCAGCGAATTTTACGCAAGATGCGCTCTTGAATGGTTGAGGTGAGAGCTTCAAACCCGATAGTCGCCTCTGATTTAAGTTCGATGTCGTAGCTCATTAGTAGGTCAATCCGAGGTTTTTTGCTACTTCCTCAGCAGGGATTCCACGTTCTCCAGATTGAGTACGTTGTAGAGAGTCGAGTAGTTGCTGTTTCACTTCTGGCTTTATTTGTTTGCCTTCATCGGGATCAACCATTAGAGATTGAATCGTTTCGGTAACAGTTTCTTGAATCAGAAGCTTGAGTTCTTCGATGGTCATATCTTTGACTTGCATAGGGCATCATGGTTCGTGAGAACTACTCTTACTGTTTTACTTGCTATTGTGGCATATTGCGGCGATCGCGGCAGCATAACAAACCGCTTGCACATCGCATTGAACCAGATATTTCAGTGGTGAAGCTGAATCGATTAGATTATGAGGATCATCATCCCAATGCTTCCGAAGTGTTTTTACTGATTGAAATAGCTGATTCCAGTCTTAAATATGATCGAGAAGTAAAAGCGATGGCTTCGCCAACGCCAAGGGCGATCGCATTAAGCATTCGCGGGATAAAATGCTGGAGTTCAATCACTAGTTATTAAAAAAGAGTCAATGTCATGAAACTTAGAAATTTAGTTACCGCTATGAGCGTGGGAGCTATTATGGCGATGTCGAACTGCGACAGATTCTGTTGAAACGATAAGGGACTTCCAAATAAAAAAATGTCCCAAAACTGACCCAAAAACCCTCTTATTTCTCCTTCCTCTGTGTCTCTGTGGTTCGTTTATTTGGATAATTTGTTTCTTGGAAGTCCCTAAGTTGCGATCGACTGTGATGAAACAATCCAGTGCGATCGCCCATTTGTACCGACAAGTGCAGTTTGAAACCGCAGCCACCGAAAAATAAAATCCCTTCCAGAAATTCCCCTAAAATTACAAGCAGGAGAACCTCTCAGGAGAAATCATGGCTATTGATGCAGAAATTTTACAAACACTAGATCAAATGCCAGAGCCACTTAAACAAGAACTCTTGCATTATGCTAAATATTTAGTTGAGAATTATTCAAAAGCTGTTTCCCAGGAGAGTTTACTACAAACAAAGCGTCGTTCTGGCATCTTAAAAGGAACTTTTGTTTTACCTTTGCCTGATGACTTTGATGAACCTCTGGAAGTTTTTAAGGAATATATGGAATGAGTAGTTTCCTTTTAGATACTCATGCCTTTATCTAGCTAACTGAAAATGACTCCAATCTTCCAGATAAGCTTCAGATATCCTCATAATTCCGATATCTTTTGCCGATACAGTTCAAGTTCGGAATCTCCCGCTACATCATGGCGATCCATTTGACCGAATGTTGATTGCACAGGCTATCAATCACTCCTTAATTATTATTAGCAGGGATAAAAAATTCGATGCTTATTCTGTTCAGAGGATGTGGAAATAATCATACTAAAAGAGAACGCCCTTTTTTCGCTATCCTAAATAAAGTGAATCATTAAGAGATCGCGCCAATGGTTGCTTTACCCGACAACATTTTGATGAGTGCAGAAGAATATCTGGCTTGGGAACCCACCCAAGAGGAACGCTACGAGTATTGGGATGGCGAAATTGTGATGATGAGTGGTGCTACACGCAACCATAATCGGATTTCTGCAAATTTCTTTAAGCTTTTAGATGATGCTTTAGCCGATCGCTCCTGTGAAGTATACATTGTAGATGTGAAGGTGCAGGTAGAACCGGGGCAAAAGTATTTCTATCCAGATGTGGTGGTGACTTGCGATGAACGCGATGACGATCCACAATTGGTAGAATTTCCCTGCTTAATTATCGAAGTGCTATCACCTTCAACGGAAGCAGTCGATAGGGGAAAAAAGTTTGCCAAATATCGTCAATCTCCAACCTTGCAAGAATATGTCTTAGTACAAGTAGCTCAACCGGGTGTTGAAGTGTTTCGACGCAACGAACAGGGAAAATGGGTGCTGTCGGAGTATAATTTGGACGAGATATTGCGACTGGAATCGGTGGATGTAGAAATAGCGATCGCAGATTTATATAAACAAGTGCAGTTTGAAACCGAAGCCACCGAAAATTGACATGATACATAGTCAATACCACTCAGCGTAGACGTAGCCCGTCGTAGACATCGGGCATCGTTGATTATCCAACCCCTAAAATGCTGAAGACGGGTAGCGGTAGTGTCAAGTTTCTCCTGCAAGTCATCATGTAATACTCACAGTTACTCACAGTGATCCTAAAATAATGGACATTGCTACAACGTATTGTTACGAAGTCGCTGATGATCCGTCAACGTACTCAATCAGTCGCCGATATTAAACTCTGGATGTCGGCTTCAAAAATAGCCATGCCACAAAGAACGTCGCTGCTGTGAATAGTTGTGTCAGATCCAAAGCAGATAGATAGCCATCGGCAAATGAAGCAATGCTGCGATCGGTAATGCCAAATACCCAGGATGACAGGCCAAACAGCCAAATCCCATTCTTGAGATTTCCGACAAATTCCTTAGAGTCTGATGATTGCTGGTCGTTCACGATCTTCTGTTCCGTTGGTGAAGAATCTGGTGATTGATGAGAAATATTTGCCATGAGGAGTTATTTCTAATTTTGGATGCTGAATTTACTTTTATATTAATAAATATTTCATCATCTTGACTTCTCTTCCATAAGGTAGATCTCCTAATCTTGACATTCTTGCTTTAGTTCTGTTGCCTTCAATAAACAGCAATGGCTTGATTTCTAAGCTTTACAGCATGAAACTTGGGCGCTTTCATTACATAATCTTTAAATAACTATATAAACATTTATTTATATTTTAATAAAATCTTTCATCAGATAGATGCAGATGATAAATTAAGCAAACGCAGAATTTGCCACTATCGAACTTTAAACACTATGCTGTCAGAACGCTTTACCACAGCCCTGATTTACGCCACCCAACTGCACGCCAACCAAGTTCGTAAAGGTTCAGGTGTTCCTTACATTGCCCATTTATTAGGTGTCGCCAGTATTGCTTTAGAATACGGTGCAAATGAAGATGAAGCGATCGCAGCCCTCTTGCATGATGCCATCGAAGATCAAGGTGGTGCTGCAACACGAGAAGAAATTCGCCGCCGTTTTGGTGAAAATGTCACAGCAATTGTCGATGGGTGTACTGATGCTGATACTATACCCAAACCCCCTTGGCGACAGCGCAAGGAAGCATACATTGCTCATATTCCGACCGCTTCACCATCAGTACTACTCGTATCGGCAGCAGATAAACTTTATAATGCCCAGTCTATTCTCAAAGATTATCGCGCATTGGGGGAATCAGTTTGGGAACGTTTTCAAGGAGGTAAAGCAGGTAGTCTGTGGTATTATCGGTCACTATTGAATGCCTTCAGCAATACTAAAACCACTGCGATCGTTGAGGAATTAGAACGGGTCATTACCCAAATTGAGGTATTGGCAAAAAATGAAGGATGAAGATTAAATTTTTTAATCTTCATCCTTCACGCCCGTAAAATGAATAGCAGTCTTTTAGTGGCTAACGAAACATACTACTTACTGAAGTATCTTCATGAATCCGCCAGATAGTTTCTCCTAAGATATTAGCTACTGACAGCACGACTAGTTGGGGAAAGCGATCGCTTTCTGGTATGGGAATCGTATTGGTGACAATGACTTCCTCAAATAAGCCACTAGACAACCGTTCCGTCGCTGGTGGAGAAAATACCGCATGAGTTGCACAGGCGTATACCTGACGCGCTCCTTCTTCACGCAATAATCGCGCCCCTTCTGCGATCGTGCCGCCAGTGTCGATCATGTCATCCACCAACACTGCCGTTTTGCCTTTAACATCGCCGATAATATTTAACACTTCTGCAACATTGTGTGCATGACGACGTTTATCAATAATTGCCAGTGGGGCATCATTCAGCTTTTTCGCAAATGCCCTCGCTCGTGCTACACCGCCAACATCGGGGGAAACAACCACAACGTCGGGTAGCTGTTTGCTTGCCAAATAATCCAGCAACACTGGCGAACCATAAACATGGTCAAAGGGTATATCGAAATAGCCCTGAATTTGAGCCGAGTGCAAATCCATTGCTAAAACGCGGTTAGCACCTGCTTCGGTGATCAAGTTAGCAACCAACTTGGCGGTTATTGACTCTCGTCCTGCCGTTTTGCGATCGGCGCGGGCGTAGCCATAGTAGGGAATTACTGCCGTCACCTGTCGCGCAGAAGCTCGACGACAAGCGTCAATCATAATCAGTAATTCCATCAAGTGATCGTTCACTGGTTGACAACATGGCTGGATTAAATAGACATCACAACCCCGAATCGATTCTTGGATTTGAACGTAAAGCTCGCCATCCGCAAATCTTTTGCGAATCATTGGCCCCAAGTCCATGCCCACATAACGAGCGACTTCTTGAGACAGTTGTACATTGGCAGAGCCGGAAAACAGCCGCAGGCGATGATTATCGGTCAGTCCTGTTGCAGATGGTTGCACTTTTAAATTGGCAGAACTGAGTACAGCAGATCCTCTATGTGCATTCATAGCAATATTATCATTAGAGATTTAATAGATTTAACCGAGAAATAGCCTAAAAAAACATCTGTGAGTTTTGTTGAAGCTTTCATCCAAAATTTAAACATTTCTACATAAAGTTATGCATCTTGGCAAACAAGCTATTGATAGCTTAACTGACATTAAGCGCATCCACTATGTCTATAATTTCGATTTTTTTAGGTTAAAGTAAATAACCGTAATCTCTTAAACATTGGTGTGGTAGGTTCTTCTAACTATCTAATCTATCGCTGACACTAAAGCATTTACAACTTAAGTTAAGTAATATCAAACTTTATTCTCATGCAGTATAGCACATAGCACTAAGTATTTAAATGGTAACTTATTATTCTAGAGCTTACGCATTGACAAAAGTGAGAATTACCCAAGCTAGAAGACGCTGGCAGTGGACACAATTAACCCAGATACAAGCAAATTTTTAGATAAAGATTTGATAAACTTTAAATAAAGATTGAGTAAAAATATTCTTTTTGATACCAAAACATTACTCGATAAGGGTATTATTCTGTGGATGAAGTTCTGTAAGTACTTTTACTAAAAAAATTTAATTAAAACTAGAAAAGTTGTTCAATCTAATTCCTTTAAGACACAGAAGGGGCAAGTGTACTTATGAACTCCCGACCTACTTCAGTAGTAGAAAAATCTTTAACTGCCATAGCAACTAGTTCCAAGAAATCGGCGTACTATTTAGCTGCTATGCGACCGCGACAATGGACAAAAAACCTGGTAGTATTTGCAGCACCATTGTTTGCATTTAATATAAATCTGCAATCTCTGCTAGGCAGCCTATTGGCATTTATATTATTTTGCTGTGCATCAAGTAGCTTCTACTTAATCAATGACATCGTGGATGTTGAATCAGATCGTCAGCACCCTGTCAAGTGTAAGCGGCCAATTGCTGCCGGATTAGTTAGTGTCCGTGTTGCTACTGGGATGGCATTGGTATTGTTGGGTAGTGCTTTGATTTTTGGGTGGTTGCGATCGCCCCAGTTAGGTGCAGCCATAACTGCATACGCTCTGTTGCAGATCGCCTATAATCTGCGACTCAAGCGGATAGTGATTTTGGATCTTGGAGCGATCGCTACCGGCTTCGTCCTGCGAGCCTATGCCGGTGCTGCTGCTAACGGGATTATTTTATCAGCTTGGTTTTTACTCTGCACTGCAATGCTGGCGCTATTCTTGGGTATTGAAAAGCGCAAAGCCGAACTGCGATTAGCACAAATTAGAGGCAACAAGCCTCGCTCTGTCCTTAAATACTATTCCTTGCCCCTATTGGCTCGCATGGAAAATGTCGTCACCACTAGCACGGTTGTTACCTATGCTATTTGGAGTGCGGGTCCTTACTTGCGTGGGGCTTCCACCTCTTGGATGCTAATAACTTTGCCGTTTGTTTTATATGGAGTTTTTCGCTATCAACTGCTGAGTGACCCTCAGGAGATCGCCGATTACAATGACGACAATATAGAGCAAGGTGGACGCAGTGAAAGACCAGAAGAAGTTCTGTTGAAAGATTTACCCATCCTATTAACTGTCATTGGTTGGGTGACGACTTGCTTTGTGATTCTATTGCTCAAACATCAAGGTGTGATCGAATAAATATGGTAAATGCGTCAATGGCAGAATTTTAGGCAATTTGCGGATGAAAAATTTCAAAACTTTTTTGATGAAGTGGCGTAAATTGGGTTTACAAGAGAAACGCCACAACCTTCCACGACGTATCCATAGATTAGCTCAGATCAAAATTGACGAAATCAAAATTTGTGGCGTTAAAGGAATCATTCTCGATTTAGATAACACTATTATTTCCGAAGATGATCGTTACTTATCCCCTAGAGCAGAAGATTGGATTACGCAAGCAAAGTTAGCCGGATTGCAATTTTTTATCCTCTCGAACGGGAAACGTCGCTATCGCGTCAAATATTGGTCTCATCGTCTTGATATTCCAGCCCTTAGTCCAGCAAAAAAACCCTTCCCCTCTGCATTTCGACAGGCAAAAGCCTATATGCGATTACCAGCAAAACACATAGTTGTCATTGGTGATAGTTTACATACTGATTTTGCAGGAGCAATACTTTCTGGATATGGCTTTATCCAAGTTGCCAGCCTACCGCACCCACCTCGATGGTGGGAAAAACTTGCTAGCAAATGGGTGCAAATACCTTATCCATCTGGAGGAGAACTTTGGGATTTTGACGATACTACTGGCTATGAGAGTTTTCTATAAATTGCTCTTTTGAGCAAAAAATATTACGTTATAAATTGAGTAAATTTTCACCATGAATAACCCGATAGTTTTTAGCTTGCTGATTTTAGTTACAGTGGGGTTAAATACACTAGCTCAAAATCTATTGAAACTAGGAGCAGGACAAAATCCATTAAATATCTATTTACTGGGAGGGATTTGTACTTATGGTCTGAGTACAATCTTTTACATACTAGTTTTAGGAAAGTTAAATTTATCTGTTGCCTATCCAGTAGTGATAGGATTAACAATTATATTCACAATGATTACTGGTGCTGTAATTTTGCGAGAAAAAATTCTAATTTACCAATGGTTAGGAGCGGGTTTGATGTTGAGCGGCATCGGGGCGATCGCTTTAGGTAAACATTGACTAGTGTTTTAAAAATAAGATAACTTATGCAAGTAAAAGGGCTATGACATAAAACGCTTTATCATAGCATCACTAATTGACTAAAACTCATTACATTGATCAGAAACGGTTGCATGATTCATTGTCTTGCAAATTGAATTTAAAGAGGGTATACGGCAGTCATTGCTATGGCGTCATAGAAAAGAGATAAAATTATGATTGAAATTGCAAATCAAAAAGTGTCGAAGTATTATCTCTCTGTTTTAATAGTGATTTTTTTAAGTGTTTTTCTGCGCTTTTTTATGTTGGCAAACCAGAGTCTTTGGTTTGATGAGGGTTTTAGCCTAGCGAATTCTGATGTCTCGACACTTCAGGAGAGCATTTATAAAGTTAGACACATAGAAAATAGTGATAAATTTCAACCACTGTATTTTATAGTTCTGTTTTTGTGGCGCCAGGTATTTGGTGAAAGTGAATTTGCCCTTCGCTCACTCTCTGCTATTTTAGGAATTGGCTCAACTATTGTTATATTCTTTACTGCTTTGCAGATATACGGTAAAAAGCACGCCTTATGGTCTTTGCTACTTGTGACATTCAGTTCTTTCTGTATTTACTACAGTCAAGATGCAAGAATTTATGCCTTATCAATGTTTATCGCTTCACTTCAATTATATTTCTTTAGCAAGGTATTAGCTAAAAATAAAGATAATCAAGGTGTTTCAAAATTGCTGTTTGGTATTTTTACAGCTATAGGAATTTTTAGTAATATTAATCTGTTATTTTATACTATAGCTCTATGTATATCTCATATTGCCAGTTATAAAAATTTAAAGCAATGGCTGCAATGGTGGGTTCCGGCTGGTTTGCTATCTTTACCGTCAATTCTTTACCACTTTACTTTACCTGGAGCAACTACTCCAGAGACAATAACAATTTCTCGTTCTGGATTCCCCATAATTCAGAATATTCTTTTCGTGTTACATGGCATTTTGGTGGGGACAACATACGGCCCTTCAATGGAACAGTTGCGCGGCGATGACAGAGTGCAGGTTATGCTTAGTTATTGGCCTCAAATACTCTTATTGTTGATTGTCGGCACTGTAATTTTTATAGCTCTAGTAAGAGTTTTATTGAAACATAAAAAAAATCACATAAAGCAACATCCTGATTACTTCTTTGCTTCTGTTATTGTCATAGCATTTTTCCTGGGATTGCTCTTAGCTATAGTCGCCAAATTTAATTGGGTACCGCGTCACTCTTATTATCTATGGTTGCCACTTGCCATGCTTATCCCATCAGCTTTGAAGCAGAGACCAGGTATTGGCTCAAAGCCCTATGGAGTGTCTCAATTTGCTCAAACTGCTGTTATATTTCTGATAATTCTGAATATTTATTCTCTTTTTAATTACTACTTTAATGAGGAGTATCAGAAAGATGACTACCGTTCTGCTGTTCAGTACCTGATAAAAAATCGATCCCCTTCTACACAATCTGTATTCTTACTTGGCCATTTTAGATTAATAAGATACTACGGTGATACTCTAACTCTAAATGGAAATAAATTAGGATATGAGTTAAAAAACGGAATTAATGATAATTTTGCCGGAGAAATCGAAAAATTAACAAATAGTGCAGATATAGTTCTTCTCGCAGTTACTCGTGACTATGTGCTTCCCAAAGGAGCAATTGAAAGAGAGACAAGTAGTTTGTATAACCTGGATTCTAAAGTTAGTTTTACCTATTTCAAAATATATCGTTTGATCAGGAAGAAAAATTGATAAGTAGCTGTGATGAACTATACAGCACTTCCTGCTGCTATGAGGTACAGATACTTGGGATGCTATTAGTAGTCTGTCAAGCTAGTAATGAAAAGTTTGTAGTAAGCACTT
>Ga0209591_10003510_pt1 | contig 18157 bp, 16 predicted proteins | sample MAT01_FD_187207 | JGI IMG/M metagenome (GOLD analysis project Ga0209591, IMG submission 187207) | Freshwater microbial communities from Lake Fryxell liftoff mats and glacier meltwater in Antarctica - MAT-01 (SPAdes) (version 2) | ecosystem: Environmental > Aquatic > Freshwater > Ice > Liftoff... | reverse complement strand
ATCAAAAATACAAACGGGATTTTACCACCGAAATTATGCTGACCAAGACATCCAAGCTCTACGAAAAATTAATAGGGCTGAGGTAAAGAGGGGTAAAGAGAAATAAAGTAGGGGTCATTCATGAATGACCCCTACTCAAAAAATTACAAAACAGCAGCCTTGTTAATCTCAATTGGCTTTTGCAAATAGAGTTGCAAGAATTGCCAACCATTACCAATCAAGTGAGGTAGCTTTTGTAACACTTTGAGTGGTTTCGGTGCATCAGAAGCTTCAATCTCAGCGAGTTTATTGCTGTTAACAACGCATCGATCGAGCCGCGACCAGAATTTAGGATTTTCTAGATCGAGGATCACAGGAAAAGCCTTGGCAGCATCGCGATTCGTGTCTTTGAGGACGGCATCGACATAAGCTTTTGTATCCATCCCGATCGATTCGTAAAAGTCAGAGCGATTACAGATGTCATTGAGATACATCGTCGCAAATACCGACAACAAAAAGAAACGACACCACAGTTTTGCTTTCCAGTCATTTAGGAACTGGGGCTGACTCTTGAGCAAAAGATTACAGAAATCGCCGTGACGATTTTCGTCCTGACACCAATTTTCAAAGAAACGGAAAATCGGATAAACCATATTTTCAGGATGTGCCGCCAAATGCTGGTGAATCTTGATATAACGCCAGTAGCCAATTTTTTCAGAAAGATAGGTGGCGTAGAAAATGAACTTAGGCGCAAAATAGACGTAATTTTTGCTCTTAGAGAGAGTTGACAAATCCAACGACAGATTAAAATCTGGCATCGCTTTATTCAAAAATCCTGCATGACGCGCTTCATCACGACTCATCAATGAAAAAATCTCTGCCATCAGAGGATTCTTGGTTTTCATTTTGACCGCAATTTCTTTGTAGAGCAGAAAGCCTGAAAACTCAGATGTACAGGAACTCTCTAAGAAAAATTGGAATGCATTTTTAGTTTTTGCGTCAATTTGATCCCAAGCTTGATTAAACTGCTCATCGCGGACAAAGTGGCGGCGATTATAGTCAGACTTGAATTCTTGCAAGATTGCTTCAAAATCCGCTGCGGTGGCGGAAATATTCATATTTGCCATCGCTTCAAAGTCTGTTGTGTAGAAGCGAGGTGTGAGAATTGATTCTTTTTTCTTGGGCTGAGCCGTTGCTAGAACTTGCTCTTTTGAAGGGGAAGCTACCATAGGTCTACAAAGTTTGGATTTATATAGCTAAATTATGCCTAGCATATAGCTTATGAGCATTTACATCACATTCTTGTTAAGAAAGGTTAAGTTCTAGCGTGGATACAGTTGCATCAGGGCTTGAACTTGCTCGGCGTGGTAAGAACTGCGGGTGAGTGGCGAAGAAACCACTTGTAAAAACCCCATCTTTTCGCCTGCGATCCGCCACTGCTCAAACTGGTCGGGGTGGACAAACTCTTGCAAGGCTAAATGTTTCTGGGAGGGCTGTAAATACTGTCCGATCGTGAGAATGTCGCAGCCAGCATCACGCAAGTCTTGCATCACCGCGAGAATTTCATCACTGCTCTCACCCAAACCCACCATCAACCCCGACTTGGTATAGACAGATGGGGCTAGAGCACGAGTCTGGCGGATCAGTTCCAAGCTACGATCGTAATTACCTTGGGGGCGAGTGTTCTTGTACAGACGTGGCACGGTTTCAGTATTGTGATTCAGCACATGGGGCTGTGCTGCCAAAATTACCGCTAATGCTTCCCAGTTACCGCATAGATCGGGGATCAGAACTTCGATCGTGGTTTGAGGCATGAGGGCGCGGATCTGCTCGATACAACGCACAAACTGCGATCCGCCACCATCGGCTAGATCGTCGCGGTTCACCGATGTGATCACGACATGTTTTAGTCCCAAACGCTGCACGGCTTCAGCTAATCGATCGGGTTCGGTTCGATCGAGCGGTTGGGGTTTCTTGTCAAAGTCAATGTCGCAGTAGGGGCAGGCCCGGGTACAAGCGGGGCCCATGATTAAAAATGTGGCAGTACCGAGGTCGAAGCATTCGCCAATGTTTGGGCATGAGGCTTCTTCGCAAACTGTATTGAGTTTGAGGTCGCGCAGGATTTCTTTAACGCTGCCGACACGTTGCCATTGGGGTGCTTTGACTCTCAGCCATTCAGGTTTAACTGCCATCTTTTTTGCGAATATTTAACTTAACTATTAGTTTAACTGTTTAGATTACTGTTTCAAGTCAGTCGATCGCCAGTTCGCGGATCAAACAAATACAAATTATCTAGCCTAAATGACGCTCTCACCAGATCGCCCACTTGAATCGGAGTTCTCGCTCTGGTTTTAATCTGCAAGATCAGATCGGGATGTTCGGGTAAACAGACACGGAGCAGAGTTTCACTACCCAGTGGCTCTACTAGAATGACGCGCAAATTTAAGCTGCTAGTTGAGTCTGTCTCTCGATCGATCTCTCGATCGACCAGCTCTAAATTTTCAGGACGGATACCGAGCTTGAACGGCTGATTGTGAGCAGATTGGAGGATCGATCGCCAGCTTTCAGGACATGGAATCGATTGAGGATCGATCGAAAAGGCATCTCCTTGATAAATTGCATCCAGAATATTCATCGGTGGATTGCCAAGGAAAGTCGCAACCATGAGGTTTTTGGGCTGATAATAGACCTCGGAAGGTGTACCGATTTGCTGAATCCGACCTCGATCGAGTACCACGATTCGATCGCCTAGAGTCATGGCTTCGGTCTGATCGTGGGTGACGTAAATTGTCGTGATGCCGAGTTTTTGATGCAGTAACTTCAATTCCGCCCGTGTATCATCACGCAACTGAGCATCCAAATTCGATAATGGTTCATCCAATAAAAATACTTGTGGTTCCCTAGCGATTGCTCTTCCCAATGCAACACGCTGCTGTTGTCCACCCGATAGTTGAGCGGGTTTGCGAGACATCAAATGATCGATATCGAGTGATTTTGCTACCTCAAAAATTCGATCGTCTATGGTCGCAGGGTCAGCTTTTCGCATTTTCAGCCCAAATGCCAAGTTCTCTGCCACTGTCATGTGGGGATAGAGTGCGTAGTTTTGGAACACCATAGCAACATCGCGTTGGCGGGCGGGGATTTGATTCACTATTCGATCGCCAATATAGAGATTCCCCGATGTTGGCATTTCTAGCCCTGCAATCATGCGTAAGATCGTCGATTTACCACACCCCGAAGGCCCCACCAGCACCCAAAATTCACCATCAGGAATCTCAAGATTGATATCCTCAATCCCATCTGTATTTGACCACCGTTTGGCAATCTTCTCTAGCTGTACTTGCGCCATGCTTTAAATCTTAACTTAGTCTATAAAAGTCTCATCCATTAGCAAGAAATCGCACAGTTAAACCGTGATCGCGTAAACTTTTTCAGACTTAAGAGATTCACTAGCATAACTTAGACAGGCTTGGATGTCTTCCGTGCTTATTCCAGGATAATTCCTTAAGATCTCGTTGGTACTCCATCCTTGGGAAAGAAGATCGATTATGAATTCAACTGATAGCCGAGTTCCCTTGATAATTGGTTTTCCAACTAAAATTTCAGGGTTAAGCGTAATACGGGTTTGCCAATTCATAAATAAGACTGATATGAGAACACTATAAGATTGTAACTGAACAAATTTCGCTACGATTTGCTTCCTTTTAAATAATCGATCAGTGTGACACCTTGACCACGGTATCGGCAGTCACTTTACTAAACAATTCCTTGATATCTTCGTTGTACATGCGGAGGCAGCCATGACTTACTGCTTGACCCACGGTTTCGCGATGCGGTGTACCGTGAAAGCCCGACCAGTCTTTGCCATTTGTCCAAAAGCCGATCCAGTATAGTCCTAGAGGATTATCTCGATCGCCACTTTTAATTACATCACCCGTAAATGGGTTCTTCCAAGCAGGTCTTTCCACTTTTTGAGCGACGTGATAAGTCCCAGTCGGGGTTTCCCAGCCCGATCGACCAACAGCAATCTTATAAGTCTTAACTTTAGTTTTGCCTTGGAAAGCCGTGACTCTACGACTACTCAAATCCACCTCTAGTCGCGTGATTTGCTTGGCGGGATCGACTGGAGCCGAACTCATGCTGGGATTGGCATTGAGCTTAACGTTGGGATTGACAATATAGCTCGATCCGATCGATGGTAATCTCCCTCGTTCTACTAGGCTTTGGTAAATTAGGGCTGCGAGTTCGGCACGAGTAATATTGCGAGTTGGGGCGATCGATCGAACGTCAGGATAATTAACAATGATGCGATGATCGCTCAATGCCGCAATCTGAGCCACAGCATAGTCAGGCACTCGGTTAGCATCGTTGTAGAGATAAGACAGCAAAGCTCGGTTTGTTCGCTTCGGGTTAGTGATGATTTCTAAACCATTGGCGATCGATACCATTGCTTGAGCGCGGGTCATTAATCGATCGGGATGAAACGTGCCAGCAGGATTTCCCGCCATGAATCCACCTTCATAAGCTTTCTGAATCGCGGCGGCTGCCCAGTGAGTCGGTGGCACATCTTTAAAACTAACTGTGGTATGACGCACCTTTGGCAAAATCGTAAATGAGAGTTCTAAAATCGCGGCAAATTCAGCTCTAGTTACACCTTGGTTCGGGCGAAACTGGCTGTTTGGCGAACTACTCACCAGATTACTTGCCGCTAAGCCTTGGATAAACGGTCTCGCCCAATGATTTTGAATATCGACTAAGCCATTTACTTGGGCAAGTTTCACGCTACTCGAATCGATCGAAGCATTTGGAACTGCCCATGCGCCTTGGCTGCCAGTAGCGATCGTCAGGATCAAAGTAAGCGGAAAAGCAAGATATTTAGCCATCTGTGCCACTAGTCTGAGGTTAAGTAAGCCGAAGTGTAGCACTTTAGCAGCAGAAATCTTAGCGCGATTGCCTTAGATTTCGTCAGGTTCAATCCCCATCTCTTTAAGTTTTTTTGCCAGACGTTGAGCTTTTTGTTCTACTTGCTGGTTAGCAAGACGTGCTTGAGTAGCGATCGCCTCAGCCCTTGATGCTCGTTCCTCAGCCCTTGAGGCCCGTTCTTGAGCCGTCGGATATCTTATCCCATCGCGATCGTACCAATAGACCCACTCACGAGACCAATTATCGAGCACATTCTGCTCACAACCAATCCCCAACTCAATCTCTGGTATCCAAACCATTTGTCCTCCTTCTTGTTGTAAAAGAGCAACTGATGGCATAAGTTCGTACTTCCCGTTAATCAGCTTATACACTTCTAGGGACTGGTGTTTTTTGTAAATCTTTCTGCCAGTGGTGGAGTTATAAGCGACATAGTAGAGAATCCCTAGCTCTTCATACTTGGCTAACTTGAGATCGTATTCGCCGTTATATTTTTTAGAAACTACTTCCAAAGCTAAAATCGGCAGGGCTTTTTCGTGCCAGAGCAAATAGCTTAAGCGTCCACCTTCACCAGTATTTCTCGGTACGCCTAAGGCTAGAAAGCCGTCTGGAACAATACATTTAGACTTTTCAGGCTCTTCGATGTTGGGTTCGTAATAGATGCCCATATCTACACCCCAAAACCAATCGTCTCGGTCTGCCCAGATTTCAGCCAGCAAACTCAGCAAAATATTCGGGATATGATTTTGAAGTTCGTTATCCACAGGAGTCTCATCGGAATCTGGCAGGTCTTCCGCAGTTGGTAAGTGTCGGCGGTATTCTGAAGATACAGTAACCATGGCTTCCTGATTCAGTATGTTTGCTTTATTCTGTCATACTTTTGTTTTCAAGTGGTTGGGTGTAGAGGTAATTCTACTGAGATCCATGCTCCGCAGGTGTCGGGATGGTTTTCGGCTTTGATTGTACCTTCGTGTAAACGGACAATTTGCCAGACGATCGCTAAACCCAAACCACTGCCGCCTCGATCGTCTTCTAACCTCGATCGAGACTGATCGACCCGATAAAATCGATCGAATATATGTGGCAAAGCGGCTTCAGGGAAACCAGGGCCAGAATCAATAATTTCAATTAGGACTCGATCTTCAGCTTCGACCAAACTAACTTTGACCAGCACAATCTGTAACGATGGACTGTACTTAATGCTGTTATCAAATAGATTAAATAACAGGCGATAGATCCGCGATTCATCTGCTTCTAAGAGCAATCGATCGGGCCCATGATACTCCAATCTAACTCTGTGTTTTAGTGCCAGAGGTTCTAAACTCGCCCATACCGAATGCACAAGCTTAGGTAAATCTATGCTGGTATGAACCAATTTGAGCGCAGAGCCTGGATCGAGTTTGCCTAGCTCCAGCAAATCTTGCACCAAATTACTGAGGCGAATCACTTCATCGAGCAATCGATCGATCCAAAGCCGCAAACCAGGCTCCAGACGCACCTGCAATGTCTCGGCGATCAGACGAATCGAGGTTAAAGGGGTTTTGAGTTCGTGTGCGACATCTGAAGCCCATCGATCTCGTTGCTGGCTGAGGGAAACGGCTTCTTGGCAGTCTTCGATAAAAATCCCAATCTGTCCATCTTCAAGCACAATGCTGTGACCGCGTAACGGGCGATCCTGTTGTGGTGTGGGATAGAGCGGATCGGGTGCAACACTATGAAAAACCCATTCCTGTTGCAAGGATTGTTGGGTCTGTCTTGTTCGATCGATCAGTTGGTCGAGTTCATAGGAGCGCACCATTTGCAGCAGTAGTTTTTGCATCGCTGTTTGGTCTCGGCATGAATTAATGCTGAGTAACCGACAAGCTTGATTGTTGCAATTAGACAGTCGATTTTCGGCATCTACCTGTATGTATCCGATCGGCGCGTTTTGAATGATTCGCTGCCAAGTCGCGATCGCCTGTTGATTTTGCTGCAATTGGGAACGAATCGCGGTGCGATCTCGTTTACCCAAAAGAGCTAAAAATTTAGAGCTGGATTTTAATCGAACTCGGTAGATGTAGATTGAACTTAAGCCAATCGCTAATCCTAATAAAAACCAGAGCAGCCCCATATTTCCATGAAAAACAATACTCTAGCCTAGCCGATAACCAAAGCCTCTGATCGTGACGAGATATTTAGGATCGCTAGGATCGGTTTCGAGTTTTTCGCGGAGCCAGCGCATATGCACATCGACAGTCTTGCTATCACCAACAAAGTCAGCACCCCAAATTTTTTCGAGCAGTTGCTCCCGCGACCACACACGACGGGGATGTGACATAAATACTTCGAGGATGCGAAATTCTTTGGGCGACAGGTTGACCTCGCCGCCGCGCACCGTTACCCGACATTCTTGGGGATACATCGTAATGTCACTAAATCGCAACACCGAACCCTGTGATTGATAGTTGTAGTGTCTGCGTCGCATCAGAGCGCGGCAACGTGCCACCAGTTCACGCATCCCAAATGGCTTAATCAAATAATCATCTGCACCGACTTCTAAGCCCACAATTCGATCGGACTCATTACCTTTGGCACTCAACATCAAGACTGGGACTCCATTGCCCTCATGTCGAATCATTCTGCAAAAGTCAAGCCCGTTAATGTAGGGCAGCATAATATCGAGAATAATCAGGTCAATCTGTTCGGATTTATGGACTGTGCTCAAGGCGCTATAGCCATCTTCGGCAAGTAAGACTTCGTAGCCTTCTTCTCTGAGCGCAAGTGCAATCGTTTCACGAATAATCACTTCATCTTCTACAAGCAGCACGCATCCCAAGGATGACCCAATAGTCGGCTTGATCAGTTCTGTTGATAGCATAAAAACATTTTTTGTCAGGTATTGAGCACAGACAACCTAATGTTACCACTGCTAAGTCGATCGACCACAACATGTATCTTTAGCTACATATTTTGATTGGATTTCCGATCATGCCCGCAGAGATTGTGGCGCAATTCCAGCCCGAAGAGCTGCTAGCACCCCGATCGATTCGAGATAATTTTTGACTCTGATCCCCTGTAAAGATAAAGCTTCGGGCGTAACGTTAAGCACTGTCGTGTTTTCTTCGACAAAAATCAGGCGAGTTCGATCGTTACGTCCTAAGGCTAACAGTGCAGGACTACCGCAAGCAGTGGCTGGGGCGATCGCGACATCAATATCATTAGCGGATAGATCGCCAAAGCGCAAATCCTTGAGATCGGTGACCAATTGCGGCGCTCGACTCAACCCCACCAGAACACAGGGTAGAAAGGTATAGCCTAATTCCTCAGCCGCAGCACGAGGTGAGATCTCAGGATCGATCGGTAAAGGTAATAGGGCGGGAGCGTGGGCGCAGGGGAGTTTAAATTCTCGTGTAATTAGATGGCTGATCACGGCTTCGGCTCCAGCTAGGGCATCTATACCCTTGCCATGTCGATATGCTTGCAATGCGGGGCTATCGAGATCGTCGGGGAATCTGGCAACTACAGCGATCGAATCAACCCTACCAGAATCGACTAACTTGCTGGCAGCACGGCGTAAACTATCGGGCTGGGCGATCGTACCCCAAGTTGCACCCGACTCTCCTGTCTGGAGTTGGACTCCTAATGGTCGATCTGTGGTGATGATTTCGGTGATTTCTAAGCCGAGCGTGGCCTGTGCTGCCGCGATCGACTGGCGATGTCTTAGCTCTAACTCTGGTTCGATCGATTGGTCTAAGATTATCCCGATCCGATTGCTATGTACTGGACGCAAACCCCAGTTACCCATGGCGATTCGATCGAGTGCGTATCCTTCCACATACAGCACATTCGGCATCGACCAGTACAAACTAGCTCCATTCAACACATTTGGATGGGTGATCAAAATATCTGCGACCGATCCGATCGCCCTCGCCACAGGCAAAGCATCTCCCGCATATCCACCAATTGCGGCTTTGATTCCTGTTGGCACAAGCAACATGACTGTGAAAGGTTTGCGGAACATAAGAAATTAGCAGGAGTTGAATATGTGTATTTGCTCGATCGAAAAGATCTTCTCACCCTTTCAGCAGGTAAAATCAGATATGGCATTTTTTTGTTGATTGGTTTCGGGGATTAGGGGGAATTGAGCGTGAAGTATTCGATCGAGCAAGTTAATCAAATATCCGATCAAATATTAGGCTTTATGCTGAAAACTAGTGTTATGACATTTGGGTTTGTGACATTCACAGGGGTGATTGCTTCTGCGACCTTTGCGAACGATTGCATCCCTACGAGATCGGCTATCAACCAGACTGGGCTAGCTTTTTATCAAGTATCAATTAGTCCTGAGTGCGATCCTAGCCAGTTAGTCAATCCACTAACAAGTTCCGAGCAAATCGATCCTGCTTGGCAAGTTTCAGTGGCAATCGCTAGAGATCTGACCGCAGTCATACTTGCAGAGGCAACAGATCCATCTTTGCCTATCCGATCAAGAAGAGATACATCTGATGATTTAGATACCGATCCAAGCTTTAGGATTCATACCGATCCCGATCCCACGATCTCGGCTCAAGCTAGATCTAGTGGCAAAGCTCCCAAGATAGCCGAAGATACAAGCTTTAGGATTCACACCACTCCCGATCCCACTCAAATCACAGCCCAGAGTAAATCCACACAGATTATCAATCCTTTATCAACACACAATCTTAAATTTTTGCTAGTCTCTAAAGATCATGTGAAATCCGAGCAAAGTGTCGATCGACAGTCATTATTCAGCCTGATCGGATTAGCCCCAAAGCTAGGTGTAGAGGCAAATACCGAATTTACTCAAGCCAACGATCGGAATTTAGTTGCGGCTAATCCTCTCGGTTTTGGCGATCGACAAAATGTTGATTTTTCAGGACGTTCGACTAGCGGTGTTAGATCGATAAATAGATATGCTGCTTCGAGCGATTACTACTGGAGGGATTTGACCCGCTTCGTTCCTGAAAATCTACGAGGTGCGGATCGAAACCAGGGAGACTTTGAGAGTGAGCAACTTGTGGAGTAGAAGTTTGATGTTCTAGGGTCGATTAAACAAACCACCTTTAAGCATGAATATAGAAGAGCTAGAGATTTCACTGGGATTACCAGAACATCTGATCCCAGAGGCAGCCAAGCTTTGGCATGAGGCTTTTCGGCATGACATCGAGCCACTTCTCGGCTGTGAGGCAACCAGCTTAGCGATTTTGCAAAAATCCTTTGAGCCTGAACAAGCATTGATCGCCCTCTATCAAAGTCAGTTGGTGGGGGTTGCCGGGTTGCAGTATGAAGATCGTACTTTTTTAAAGTTTCGTCTGACTGAATTTGTGGATGAATTGGGATGGTTGAAGGGCACACTCAACTTTTTCTTGACTAGGTTATCTGGGCATAAAATCCAAAAGGGAGAAGTGTTTATCGAAGCGATCGCCGTTGAGAAATCGATGCGAGGACAAGGGCTTGGTACGTTGATGTTAGGTGAAGTGGCGGAGTTTGCACGCCAAAATAGGTTTAAGGTGATTGGACTAAATGTATTTGAGAACAATCCTGATGCGCGTCGCCTCTATGACCGCTTGGGATTTGTCGCGGTTAAAACCAGAAACTACACATTTCTGAGCCGTGTTGTGGGTTCACGCTTTATTGGATCGACCTCAGTCACGACTATGCATCTCAATCTCTAATCCGAATCGGATTTGACTAAAAGTAGCCGAGCAGGATCGAGTTGAACTAGCCAAGGCAAAGGATTCTGTTGCATAACTAGCCATTTCTCCTTAAAAATTTCAGCTTGGATGTGATAGTCTCGATCGAAAGTTGGTGGACTGTTTAACTTGAGGTATAGAGTTAGGCGATGCGGTGTTTCGCTGGTCTGGACTAACCAGCAAGGAAAAGTATTTGGTTTCGATCGATCTGTTACAAATATGAGGTGATGAGCGCGAATCCCCACCTGAAACGGATGATCGGGTATGGCGAGATCGACTTGTAACTGGCAATCCCAATCCACAGCAAGGATCGTATTAGAATTAACCTGTGAAGCATGAGAGAAATTCTTACAACCTGTCAGCCTCGCTGCGATCGAAGTGATTGGATGATCTAACACGATGGCTTTTCGATCGTGAGCGATTATTTGACCGCGATCCAAAATCAACAGATCGTCACAAATCCGATACGCTTCCTCAATGTTGTGACTGACAAACAGCGTCACGCCTTCGTAGTTCTGAAGTGTAGCAATTAGCTCCCGTTCCATCTGGCTCCGCAGATGTGTGTCGAGTGCAGAAAACGGTTCATCCAATAGCAAAATATCAGGTTGACCGATCGAAGTTCGAGCAAGAGCGACCCGTTGTTGTTGTCCACCCGAAAGCTGACTGGGGTATCGATCTCTTAGTTCTAGCAGGGAGATCGATCGTAATTGCGCCTCAACTTTTTGCTGAATCTGAGCCGCTGACAATCCTTTCGGCAAACCAAAGACAATATTTTGGGTAACTGTGAGATGGGGAAAAAGGGCATAGTTTTGAAATAGAAAGCCAACATTTCGATCGCGACTCAGTAGATTAATTTTTTGCTCTGAGTCAAATAGAGTTCTCCCATTCAGAATAATCTTTCCTCGATCTGGTGTTTCCAACCCTGCAATACAGCGTAAGATCAGGCTCTTCCCTGCACCTGAAGCCCCAAGTACTCCTAGAGATCGAGTGCTCGTACTAAAAGAGACATCTAAATAAAAACTGCCATATTGTTTTTGGATATCAACAATCAGTCGATCGGTTAAGTGGATCGGTGATTCTCCTCGGCTTAGGATTCGGAGTGATTGAGCTTTGGAGATTTTGGGGGTTTTGATTACTTTCGATCGATCCCAGAAGTTAACCAGAATTAAGCCTAAAAGCGAAATACCGATAATCATCAACGACCAAAACCAAGCTTCTTGCATCGCACCTGCTTCGACCGCAAAATAGATCGCAATTGGCATCGTTTGAGTTAAGCCTGGGATATTACCAGCTAGCATCAGAGTTGCGCCAAACTCGCCGAGCGCACGGGCAAAAGCTAAGACTGTCCCTGCTAAAATTCCTGGTAATGCTAAGGGAATCGCAATCCGCCAAAACACTGTGAACTCATTAGCTCCTAAAGTCCTAGCTGCTTTTATCAGATTCCGATCTACCTGCTCAAATGCGCCTAGAGCCGCCTTGTACATCAATGGGAAAGATACAACTGTCGCCGCGATCACACCCGCATACCAAGTAAACACAATATTGATATGGAAGCGTTCTAAAAGCTGTCCGAGTACGCCATTCTTGCCACACAAAAGTAGGAGAAGAAATCCCACCACAGTAGGCGGAAAAACCATCGGCGCGATGATTATGCCTTCAATCAGAGACTTCCATTTACCTCGATAGGAGAGCATGGCATAGGCAGCAGTAATCCCGATCGCAAAGGTAAACAGAGTCGCGACTAGAGCAACTTTAAGCGATATCCATAAAGGTGAGAGATCTTGAGGCATAAACCATTATTATGTACCAAATTGGACTCTGGAAAAAAAATTGAAGCAAAAAATGGATGAACGCCCTACAAAGAGAGGAGTAAATATTGGACACCTGAAATCGAAGCACTTGTGATTTAGGAGTACTTAAAGAGTAGTATTTGCAAGAACCACAGTAAATCAGACTGCAATTTTAGGTATAGAAGTATGAGATTTGCGTTTTTTTGTGACAGCAAGACGAGGACGAAGAGACTGAAATTGACCAAGTTTGCGACCAGAGGAATAACCACGAGTTTGGGGGGGCAGAGGGAGTACCCAACTGAGAAATAATCCGAAACCAGTCCTGTTCAACCGTTGAAGGACTAATGCGAACAGAGGAAGGGGGTGTTAAATGTTTCTCCCATGGGCGAGGAAGAGCAACCGCGAGGACCTGAGCTGCCCAAAGTTGGACATAAGTAGGTAATCTTTCTCCACTCATTGCTAATAGTTGAGCAAAATCTAAATCTACTGTGAGTAATATTCGTTCTTCTTGACGGGCTTTGTCTAAAATATTAGGGTCTGGCATTCGCTCTAAATTTTGTTCAACTAAGTGGATTGCGTCATATCCTTGTTCTCTCAATAGTGCGATCGTACGAGGAGAGATACCCATATCACCAAGGAATTTCATGCTACTTAAGCCACATTCCAAAAAATTACTCGTTCTTGAGTAAGCTATGCGGCATATCTTAAAGATTGCTGAATGTCTTCTATATCAAGATAGGGATAGTCTTGAATAATTTCAGATGTTGTTAAACCGTTGGCGATGAGGTTGATGATGACTGAAACAGGCATCCACATTCCACGAATACAAGCTTGACCTACCATGATCTTTGGGTCAAAGGTGATGCACTCTAATTCTGCTATTATTTTCATTGCTTTAATCGTTTATCCAATTTTAATTTCTACATATTCTGATTGGGTTAAGCAAAATTCTGGATCGATGATTTTTACTTCGTCATAGGTTAAATTGTAAAGTCTTTAAAAATGGTGAGTTTCATTAAGTTAAATATTTCCCAACTTTTTCAAAATTTGCAAAACCGAGAAAAGCTCATTACCCGATCGATTAAACAAAGAAAAATCATCAGATAAATCATAAATAGAGCCTTGTCGCTTTTTCAGTTACAGCAATAGGCATAATTTACACGATAGGCAAATAGTATAATTATCATAACTAATCAGTCATTAACTAAACCAATGACACAAGCAATCGCACCAAAAGCCAATCAACTCGAAAGCACTAGCTCAGTCCAGCCAGAAGTACTCAAGGCGATCGCCCTAGCCAAAGCCAAACCAGAAATTGTTTGGGAAAAATTACCTGCTAACTTTATCTTACCTGACGATCCCGTGGAAAGCATTGCCCAACCTCTTCTCGCCGCCGCGCTAAATGAAAGCCTACAGCTTGCCAAGCTTCTCCCTTCAGAAGCGATCGTTGCCTCCAATATGGCGTTAGTAGCCAAGATCGATCGAAAAACTATCGTCAAAGCCCCCGACTGGTTTTATGTCGCCAAGGCCTATCCTGTTGGTAAAAATGTAATTCGGCGTAGCTATAGCCCTCATCTTGATGGCGATGTACCCGCGATCGTGATGGAATTTCTCTCTGAAGAAGAAACGGGCGAATATTCCACCCGCCCCAGCTTTCCCTATGGCAAGATGTACTTCTATGAACAAATCTTACAGATTCCTATTTATGTAATTTTTGACCCCGCAGATGGACGATTGGAAATCCGCAAACTCGACCCTTCAGGTCGCTACGAAATTCAACCCCTTGACGAATATGGCAAATACTTCATCGATTCACTAGAGCTATATCTAGGCACATGGCATGGCACTAGACTCGAACAAACTTTTCACTGGCTACGCTGGTGGGGCATAGACGATCGCATCCTGTTTTGGGGATCGGAAAAAGCAGCCCAAGACAGTATTTCGATCGAAATCGAAAAACAACGCGCTGAAGTCCAGCATCAGATTGCTCAAGAGGAAAAACAACGTGCCGAAACCGAAAAGCAACGTGCCGATGAAGCTGAGCAAGAAATAATCAGACTCAAACAACTCCTCGCAGAAAAAGCTTGAATCACGGATTAGATAGATTACACAAATTACGCAGATTTTTTTAGACAGCGCAAAGCTCTGTAGATAGAAATCCGTGTGATCCCTTAATCCGCTTAATCCGTGATTCAGAACTTATTTACTCACCAACAACCAAGCCACCAAATCAAAATTGTTAGCCTGAAATTTTTCGTCAATTTTAATATTTTGTTTAACCGTCTCTAGTGCCGCCTTATCACCCTTTTTCAATCCTGCAAAAAGCGCACTCTTAGCGTTACCCATCGTCTCCTTCACCGAACCGTCTTCCATTACCTCGGTTGAAACAGCCTGACTATTTAGCCAAGTTTTGAGCGCATTCACTAATTCCTCGATCGACTCTGGTTCACCTCGATCGACCGCATCAGGAATATATCTTGTCTTCTCCTTATGCAAAATCAAAAAATCTAAAACTTCCTTTTGATTTTCCAATACCAACTTGCCCGACTTATCGATATAAATCAAATCAAAAACCTGATATTGATGCTCGACACTCTTTGCAGGTTTCGCAGGATAACCAAGCAAAGCCACAATCCCATCAGTATCTCCCGCTAACCCTTCAATAAACCCCGAATACACCCCCTTCGGCATCTGGCGATATTTATCCTTATCGCGATTAAATTCGGCTAATAAATCTTGACGATAACGCTCCAAAGATAAACTATCAAAGCCCAGACCCTCATCACTCACCTCAATGTCATCCCAAGTGATTTGCATTTGCTGCATCATTCGATCGTTCATTTTTTGGTCAAACGCTTCATCATGGATCATCTTGGCAAAGCTATCCGAAAATTGATGATCCACCTCAGCTCCTGCCAACTTCATCGTCGCCATCCGTTGCTCAATCCGTCCTTGCAGGTTCAAATAGGAATTAATATTCGCTGAGGGCCAGAAATTAATCCCAAAAATCTGCTGGTTCGGGCTACCAAGGCGATCGATCCGACCCATGCGTTGAATAATCCGCACAGGGTTCCAATGGATATCATAATTAATCACCATATCCGCATCCTGTAAGTTCTGTCCCTCACTCAGCGCGTCAGTGGCAATCAAAATATCAATCGGTTTCTCCAGCTTTCGAGCAGTCTCAGGATGATGCTGATTAATCCATACTTTCCACTCAGCAAAAGCTTCTAGCCCCTCTTTTTCAGAATTAAACGCCCATTCTTTCTCTCGAAATAACTTGGTATAGGGTGCAAATCGTTCGAGTACTGCTTCCATTTTTTGCTTTCGATCGCTATCATCACTTTGGGAACCCGTACCAGAAGCGATCGCAATCTTATCAAAGCCCCTAGCCATAAGCTGGTTATACAAATACATCGCAGTATCGCGATAAACCGTAAAGATCACCACTTTCTGATTGTGGTTATTAGCACCTGACTGTCGCTTCTTCACAATTTCCGCAATCAACGCCTCTAACTTATCATCACAGGATTTAAGCTGTTTTAGCTTCTCTAGTTCTTTCTCAACTTTTTTCGCAAATTTTTGTAAGTTGACGTAGAGATTATCAAGAGAACTTAAATCTTGTTTGAGATCTTCTTTAAACTTATCTAGATTGCCAGCCCGATCGATATCAGCAATACTAATCGGGCGTTTTTTGCCTAACGTATATTGCTCAACTGCTTCCGTAAATTCATCGTCGTTCTCGTCATCATCCAAATTATGAGCATCATTTTCTAGTGATGCAGTTTTTGTCTTACTGGCTTGATAGCTCTTGATTTTATCCAGAGCATTTTGATGATGATTTTTAATTTTCTCAACTGTTGAATAAAACGAAAACCAAGAAGACTCTAAACGCTTCACCATCAGGATATAGATCATCTTTACGAGAAAGCGATCGCGTAATTTCTCATCTTTCAATACATCCCGTTTAACATCCTCTTTACCTGCTTTTTCATCTTCTAAATAAAAAGCTGGTTGATAACCCGATAGCATCGGCGGGAAATGATCGAATAACTCTTCAAAAGTTTCAAAATTACCAAGCTGATGTGGTGTCACAAATAGATTTAGTGGCTTTGTCTTGGCTGGAAACACCAAATCTGTCTGCTGATTTTCGACCATCTTGCGAGTTCTCGCCACCAACAAAGAATCGGTCAGTCGAAAGAAATCATTACCCGATAATTTTTTAATGAAATCACTAATCTGTGGTCTTTCATCCTTACGCCATTCATTAAATACTGTCTGTGCCTGCTTAAAGGAATAGTCAATATTTTTAACCCCTAATGTTGCATCATAGCCTCGCACATCGCCTTGTACCATTAATTTAAACTGATTTCTGGCATCATTCAGAGAGTTGTTGATTGGGGTTGCCGAGATCAGCAAAACTTTAATATCTTGGTTCTTTTTTAGAATTTCTTCTACCAAAAATTTATAGCGATTCGATTTGTCATTTCTAAGATTATGACTTTCATCAATTACGATTAACTTGGGCTTATCATCACCAAATAACTTATCAGCGCGATCGACATAAGAATCCAATCGATCGGCATTCATATCAGTATGAAAGCGCATAAAAAACTTGAGTTTATCTATTTCAAATTTTGATGCTTGGTCTTCCTTGTAGCGTCTCCAATTACTCTCCAACTTTTTGGGACAGAGCAATATAATTTCACGCCCTTCCATTTGGAAGTATTTCATCACCGCCAAAGCACTCCAAGTTTTCCCCAATCCCACAGCATCAGCTAAAATTGCGCCATTATATTTCCGCAACATCTGAATTAAGCTCAACACGCCCTTTTGTTGAAAATCATAGAGCGCGTTAAAAATTACCGTGTTTTGTAATTTGCCCAACTTGCGATTAAATTCTGGATCGTTGTCGATTTCTAAAATCTGATTGCCAAACAACTCAAATAAAATCTTGTAGTAAATCTCCTTCGGCGTGTATTTAATGAAGATTTTTTCGATTTCCTCAATCAAATACTGCTTAAAATCGATCTTTTTTCTAGAACCGTCTTTAAATAAAATGGTCTTTTCTTTATGGGCTTGAGGCTTATGCCAAAGGGCTTCAAACCATTCCACTAATTCTTTGTATTGGTTATTATTCCCAGTCTCGGCAATATTCAACTCCAGATTATTAGTATGCTTTAAGCCAATCCCTGCTTCAGTTAGATTTGAACTACCCGAAATAAAATATTTGTCGCGATCATCCTTCTTTTTAGGATCGAACAAATAGCACTTAGCATGGCAAAAGTTTGGCTCTAGCGTCTTTGCCTTTAACTTGTCCTGTTTTAAAAAGTCTACAGCTTCCTGTGCGAGACGACTGAGGTTAAGTGCGGCTTCGATCGTAATATTCTCGTTCAGTAAGTCTAGTGGTCGATTTTCCTCTCGATCGAAGTTGACAATATCTCCAAGCACCAACCGAAAATTGGTGATTTTTTGATTAATTTGATGTGACAAATATGCTAAAGCCCCGATCGTAAAATAGCCTGTGACAACATCGACATTTCCTTCCTCGGTATATTGGGTAATCCACTCATACACCTTCAGATTCCCATTTTCGTTATCTAATATCATGGCTAAACCTAGATTACTAATCATCCGACCTGACTATTTTGACACTCCTCGCTCTAAAGAGACGAGGATTCTTTAATCAATGAAGTCACTTGCTCATGCAGGTTTAAACCAACAAGAGTAGAGGTGTCTTCTCCTAAAGCGTTGCTTGCCTCAAGTGCAAAAGTT
>Ga0209591_10003509_pt1 | contig 18160 bp, 17 predicted proteins | sample MAT01_FD_187207 | JGI IMG/M metagenome (GOLD analysis project Ga0209591, IMG submission 187207) | Freshwater microbial communities from Lake Fryxell liftoff mats and glacier meltwater in Antarctica - MAT-01 (SPAdes) (version 2) | ecosystem: Environmental > Aquatic > Freshwater > Ice > Liftoff... | reverse complement strand
ATCCGGCCTTTTCAGCATCTTCAACCATTTTAAGTGCCATTCGATCTTTGGTAGAATTACCCGGATTGAAATATTCTAGTTTGGCTACCAGTGTGCCGGCTATTCCTTTGTTTAGTTTATTAAGGCGAACCAGTGGCGTGTTACCAATTGTTTCAATGATTGAATTATAAATCATGACAAATAATTACGTGAGTTGTAAAAATACAAATTACGAAGCTAACAGAAGTTAGCCTACAATTTAAAAAATCAGTTTGCAGCCCCAGCCAAAAGATATAATACTGCCATGCGAATGGCTACTCCATTTTGTACTTGATCTAGAATGATGGAATGCTGCGAATCGGCAGCATCACTGCTTAATTCAACACCTCGGTTAATGGGGCCTGGATGCATCACAACAATTTCTTTTTTAAGATTGTCGAGGATCTTTTTTGTAATGCCGTAATACAAGGAATATTCCCGCAGGCTTGGGAAGTATTTTATATGTTGCCGCTCAAGCTGAATTCGAAGAACGTTTGCCACATCGCACCAAGCCAGCGCTTTGTTGATATCCAACTCTACTTGCACGCCCAAAGAACTTATGAATTTGGGTAACAACGTTGGTGGCCCACATACCATTACCTTAGCTCCCAGCTTTTTAAGGGCAAAAATATTTGATAAGGCCACACGAGAATGGAGAATGTCGCCAATGATAGCAACCTTTTTACCTTGAACCTCACCTAATTTTTCTCGAATGGAGTAGGAATCCAGCAACGCTTGGGTTGGATGTTCGTGGGTGCCATCACCTGCATTTACAATGTTTGCCTTTATATGTTTTGATAGAAAGTGTGGAGCACCAACACTGGCATGGCGCATCACAACCATATCCACCTTCATAGCCAAAATGTTGTTTACAGTGTCCAGCAAGGTTTCGCCTTTTTTTACCGAACTATTGGATGCGGAGAAATTAACCACATCTGCAGATAACCTTTTCTCTGCCAACTCAAAGGAAAGTCGCGTGCGGGTCGAGTTTTCGAAGAAAATATTAGCGATTGTAATGTCGCGAAGCGATGGTACTTTCTTAATAGGACGGTTGATAACTTCTTTAAAATTGTCGGCTGTTTCAAAAATTAATTCAATGTCCTTTGTGGTGATGTTTTTGATACCAAGTAAGTGACGTTGACTAAGTTTTGACATGCGTTTAATCCTGATTATTGATTAGCCAAATCCTGTTTTGTTTATATCCCTGTGCTTCAAGTTCTACCAGCACCCGTTGCGACTCAATCGTGTTTACATATTTACCCACATAATCAGCTGCAATTGGCAAATCTCGGGTATGAGTGCGATCAACTAATACCAGCAATTCTACTTTTTCGGGTCTGCCAAATGCAATCATGGCATCAAGCGCTGCTCGCACGGTGCGTCCCGTAAAAAGTACATCATCAATAAGAATTACAAGTTTGCCTTCAATAACGAAGGAAACCCGGGTTTCACTTGCTTTGGCAGGCGTGTCGCGCCTTCTAAAGTCATCTCGATAAAATGTAGCATCCAAAAATCCAAGCGGGATTTCTTTTTTTGTAAGTTCCTTAAGTTTTTTCTGAATTTGTTCCGCTAAAAAAATGCCCCGGGGCTGCATGCCCAGTATAACGCTATTTTCAAAAGAACCGTGGTTTTCGATCAGTTGCTCGCAAAGGCGGCTTAGGGTGATATCAAGCAGGTCCGAATCAAGAATGAGTTTCTTCTGCATACGCCTGCACGAAATTAGCAAAAAGAATTGTTTCTATTGATATTTAAGTTTGTTGATAAAGAACACTTTTCGATAAAATCCGTCCGCTTGTTGATTTCCTACCCGTTGAACGCCAGACGCAAAAAAGTGGCGCGGATACCAATAGTCTAATTTGCTGTTTTGTGTATCCTTTTCCTTAATCACATCGGAGGCAAATTTTGATTTAACTGGATCGGTTGTTTTCCCCTCCAGTACTTGATCATCCCTAATGATTTTAGAGCGGATCAGGTTGTTGTAGAGATAAAGTAACGCAATGTGATTATCTGTTGGAGCGATTTTGACAAACTGTTGCAAATCAAACGTTTTAACATCGTTTATCTCAAAGCTATTGTCCCATTTTAATTTTCCATTTGCATCAAAGCCAATGACAACCGCATGTGTATATTGATAACCATCAAAAATACGATCACCTCGCATCATCGGATTTGAGTAATACGAGTGGGCGCCATACGAATTTCGACTGGAGTATGTGTATTTAGGATAGAAGGCCTCACCCAACATTATAAATTGATTTCCATAGGGCACAACCTCCTGCACTAGCAGTCGATAATTAAAGCGAATTTTCTTTCCTTTAATTTTTCTTCTTTCGATTCGCTCTTTCACTCGCTTTTCACGGCCAGCCTTCATGTAGCTAAAGAAATTCTGCAGTTCGCTGAAATTGTAGTAGTTGATATTGTATTCACCAAATTGATTTATGTCGGCAACAAAAATACCACGCGAATATTCGGTGTTCCGGCTGCCGTAAACGCCTGCCACCACTTGCGCTTCGTCAGGCATTTTTACTGAGCGGCCAAAGATCAAATTCTTGTTTGCATCGGGTTCTAAAACGGTTGTTTTTATCAAATCCCCTTCAGCACTATAGTTTCGAATCCATAAACATTTTTTGCGTTCGAAATTCTTGGCGCTTAATATTACATCGATCGAGCCATTTTCGTAGGGTTTGATTTGGTTAAGTTCCCCTTGTTCATTAAAAAATCCAGGTAAAATTTTTGCGCGCTCAGTTTGAAAACTAAAGAATAGAACTAAGGGGCGATAATTAAAATATCCACCTAGCATCATGCCATAACTAGTAACCAAAAAATCGGTTGGGCTAAAGGGAATTAGATTTTTGATGGTATAAACCTTAAAATTTCCATTTTCTGCGTTGGTCGCGATAACTTGAAAATCTCCAGATGTGTAATTCCCGGATTTCAACAAAATAAAGATTACCTGATCTTGAACTTTAATATGTGCAACCTGAAGGCTCTTTTCCAGCGCAATAAATCCGCGCCAGTTTTCTTGTAGTAGTGTATCAACCTTGACCAATTCAAGCTGATCTTCTTTTTGTCCAAGCACCCTGCGGTAAACCAAAATTCCATTTTCTGCCAGCGAAGAAACCTGATAGCTATCATTTTCATCATTCTCGTTTAAAAGAAGTTCATACCGGGCTTGTTGGTCAATTTGGCCAAAGCATGACAGCGAGATGAGTAGAAGCAATATGGTGTTAACGTACTTCAATTTTGTTTATATAAAAAACGTATCGACTATGATCTTCTGATCGGGATCGATCGCGAATATTCTGATAGCCCCACAAATAGAAATTATTTTCATACCAAAACCGGATGGCGCTATTTTCTGCAGATTCATTTCGAATGCGCTCACCTGGATTAGTAAGTTCTGTTGCCAGAGTATCAGTCTCTACCTGATCATCAATCTTGCCGCTCAGAAAAATCGCCTCCTTTTCTTTTTTCAAGGCCAACGCAAAGCGGTTGTTGTGGAGCACAAAATCAGTTGCCTGCTCAAGGCCACTCACTTTTTTATCCTCTATTTTCAATCCATAGTCTATAATTCGTTTTCCGTTTGGATTAAAAATTATAAGTGATGAGTAAAGCATTTTTGTCTCGCTTGTCTGAGGCGTATTAAATTGGTAGGGGGATGAGTAGTATCGATTCATAAAAGGATTATATCCGTAAGGAGAATAATTCCCATAATAAGGTGCGTTAAAGCTGTTATTCCAATATGGGTTGGAGTTCAAACTGGTAGAGGGCAAATAAACCTCGGTTAGCAACGAAAATCCCCCAGGGTTTTCTTCCAATCGCATAGGAATTGCGTAGGTTTTAAAATCAGGAATCTTACCTGATTTTGACGCCTGCTGCGATCGAAGTTTAATTTTAGCCACTCGCTTTTTACTATTAAAATCAAGAAAATGATCAAATTGACCGAAGTCATAATAATTAATTATCTGATCGGAAAATGGATCTACTAACGTAGTATAAATGCCCGATGCTTGTTTGGACACACCCTCCGTCCAGGTGCCAGTTATAAACAATTCATCATGTATTAAAGTGCTTGTGATGCCAGAAAGAATTGTTCTTTTGGTATCAATGTCCATTTCATCCTCCAATATTAACGCGCCACTTGCGTCATATGTTTTAAGAATCAATTTTCTTGATTGCTTGTTGCTGCGCATGGCCAGCAGAGTATTGAACGTGTTATTGGTGTTTGTTCGTAAATCTAATAATTCAGCATCGGAGACAAAAAAACCTGGAACTAGTTTTGCGATTTCACTCCCTAGGTCATACAAAAGAATGGCGGGCTCATTCGACACATAACCTCCCAGAGCAATGCTTTTTTCCAACGCGATAAAATGGGTTACCCTAAAAGATAACTCTTGTTTGATGGTGTAGCGATTAATTTCTTGCGATTGTATCTGAATTGTGATAAGGGCAAGATCACTTGCTTCGTGATCACCCTGGCGATAGAGCAGGTAAACAAGATCGTTTTTGTATTCGTAGCCCACTAATTTCATACGGTTCTCTATGTCCAATTCCACATTCCAAACTTCTTTTAAGTCAGTATCTAACCGTATTATTTCCCAAAGTTGATTTCCCTCTTTAAATTTTTCTTTGTCGCGCACCAGCACGAGACCATCTTCTTTCATTGAAATTAGGATAAACTCCTGATCGCTGTTCTTTTGCTCGCGCTCGAACTGAAAAGTTTGTTTTATCTGCGCAGCTGTTTCCAGCGACAGGCACATTGTTAAAACAAGCACAAGCAATAGAAATTGTAAATAATTACGCATATTGTTGAATCCAACGCTCACTCGCTTATGCCAATCACCCAATCAAACTCCTCTTTTTTTACTGGTTGAACAGAAAGTCGCGAATTTTTAACCAGTACCATGTTAGCTAATTTTTTATCTTTTTTTATAGTCGCTAACTCCACGGGTGATTTTAGTTTTTTTATTGGTTTAATGTCTAGAGCAACCCAATCTGCATCTTTCGGGTCTGGATAAAATTCTTTGCTAATTTCGGCAATTCCTACAACAGCCTTATCGACCATACTGTGGTAGATAAAAGCCAGGTCGCCTTTTTTCATAGCCTTCAGGTGATTGCGTGCTTGATAGTTTCGCACTCCATCCCACATGGCTTTTTTATCGCGCACGAGATCGTCCCAAGAAAATGTGCCGGGTTCTGTTTTAAGTAACCAATAATTCATGGCGCAGTGAGTTTATTAGATTGGGGTTAAGCTCTTTGAAAGTAACTAAAATAGCGAATTGTATCGTATTTTTCGGACGTTTCAGTAAAGGAATTCTAAAAATGAAAGTCTTAGTCATTCGTTTTTCATCTATTGGCGACATTGTGTTGACTACCCCTGTGATTCGTGCATTAAAGACCCAACTTTTGGATGCAGAAATCCATTATCTAACAAAAAGCAAATACAGAACCATTCTTGAAACAAATCCATATATCGACAAACTATTTTTGTATGCAGATAATTTAAATACACTGATTGCTGAGCTGCGAAAAGAGAAATATGATTACATCATTGACCTGCATAACAACTTGCGCACACAAATCATCAAGCTTGCTTTGCCAGCAAAGGCTTTTAGTTTTGATAAGCTCAATATCAAAAAATGGTTGCTCGTAAATTTCAAGATTAATAAACTCCCCTCGCTACACATTGTTGACCGATACTTGCAAACAGCCGAGCAGTTAGGTGTGAAGGCTGATGCTTTGGGATTAGATTATTTTATTCCTGAAAAAGACGAGGTGCCAATAGATTGGCTTCCGGAGACCCATCAACAAGGCTTTGTTGCTTATGCTATTGGTGGGCAGCACAATACAAAAAAGCTGCCTGTGTTTAGAATGATTGAGTTATGTGATAAAATAAATAAGCCAATTGTGTTACTAGGTGGGCCCGAAGATGCTTCAATTGGCGAAGAAATTAAAATTTTTTTTGAACGATCCGATGAAAGTGATTATGAAACCGGATTGGTTGAACTCGGCAAGAAGACAGTGATTTATAATGCATGTGGAAAGTTTAATCTTAATCAATCAGCAAGTTTAGTTAAGCAGGCAACCTGCGTATTTACGCACGATACTGGATTGATGCATATTGCAGCCGCATTTAAAAAGCAAATCTTTTCGATTTGGGGAAACACCCTTCCAGAGTTTGGAATGTATCCTTATCGTACGCGGTTTACTGTACTTGAAAATAAAAAAATTGATTGTAGGCCGTGCTCAAAAATCGGGTATGATAAATGTCCGAAAGGTCACTTTAAGTGTATGAAGGAGATTGTGTTTGATTTTTATTTGCCATGAAGCTGTTTACACAATCCCTTTTCCTCGCAAAGTCTTGCTTCGGACTCCGCCATTAATTTGGAGTTTCTTTTATAATATTTTTCTGATACTAATTTAAAAAGCGAAGACTCCGCTGAGAATTAAAAAGTCACCTGTTTTTCATTTGCTTATGTGAAAGAATAAGAATTAGGACACCAAAAAAGATCTCAATAATTGAACCTGTAATTGCGGATACAAACGGTTGTGCTAGTTTGAATAGAAAATATCCTCAAAGGCCTAATGTTGCACCAAGAGCCCAAAATAATCGTTTCCCAAATATTGTATTGAAGGTTAGGTACCGGCCACCAATGATCATTAACATTCCGGAAAAAAACCATTCTGCCCGTTGAAGAGAGAGACCGTAGGCAAGAAGAATGCACATCAACATAAAAATTGTTCCCTCTAGTGCTAAACCAACTAATGTATTACTTTTCTCGATCTTTCCCTTAACTCCAATTAATTTATTTATTGCAGTACTAATTGGATGAATCAGCGCACCGCCAATAAGCAATGTCGAAATAGCGGATTTTGAGGAATAATTAAAGGCAACAATACTTGCCGTAAGCCACATTATTCCTGACACAATTATTCCTGTTGCGCCATGATTATGGCTTTTGTTCATCTCGAGTTGATCTTTTGTCATTGTTCGCTTAGTTTTTTGTTTAATTCCTCAAAGTCTTTGTTAATGACAATTCGTAAACACAATACCGCTGAAATGAATGTTAGCGGAGTAAAAACATATAATTCAAACCTGGATTCGGCAAAAAGATTTCCGATGGTATTCAGGCTAAAAAGAACTGCTAAAAGCAAGATGATTGCGTTGAGTGGTTTGACTGATATTTTGTTTTTAATATAGCCAGCTTTAAGCAACAGTATCAATATAGAAAAGGTGTTTACTAAAATTGAAATCACCTCCAGTTTCCTCATATCTGCCGCAATGGTGATTTTGCCTCCCCAAACGATGGCATAAGAAATCACTCCTGTCAACACCAGCGTATGAAATACAAGCACCGCAGTCAATAAAGCTATCATGCTGTTTATAGCCTGTTTTTGTGAAACCAGTTTCTTTATAATGCTTGTCATGTTGATTATTACTTTTATAATTCCATCCTAATTGGATTGCTATTTTTTTGATTGCTCAAAAACATTTCCGTCACTTAGATAAATCTTAATTGAGGAAAATTGCCCATTATTATTTTTGAAAAATTCTACCTGTGCATTTTTGTCAATTTTAAACCGATTGTTAGCCGTCTGCTTTAATTCAGAAACAGTTTTATCATCGTTATTTTTACATAAAAGCTTTCCTTTGGTAAGATAAATTGTAACATCAGGATACGTTCCTGAAAACTGTGATAACCATTTTAAAGGTGGAGATTTAGTTTCATCTATTAATAGAAGTGCGTTCAGATAAAATTCACTTTTCCGTTTTTCTATATCATTCTTTGCTGTCAGCACTTGATTTTTTAAAATGTGTTCCTGAGCTGCTAATAAAGCTTTCTTAGCTTTTTCCTTTACATCTGGTATCACCCCTGTACCCTCCCAATCTGTTTTAGTAATAGGATTTAAGGAACGGGCATAGGGAACGGAAATCACAAAACCCTGCCCCAGAGAGAAGGGTCGTTGGGGATGTGCACCGCCACCTGTTGTTTCTCCAACAATTATGGCTCTGTTTGCCTTTTGCATTCCATAACTAAAATCTTCTCCTCCAGAGAAAGTGTTATGACTTGCTAAAATATATACCGGCATTAAGACGTTTAAACTATCTGCTTTCGCAGGATCGGCATAAAAGAAAGTAGTGTCTTTGGCTGAGCGATTGATAAGATCATTCATGTGTGTTTTTACGTCAAAAAAGTAGCTCTCTATTTGGCTTACCATATATGGGCTTCCGCCATAATTTTCTCTTAAATCGATTATGATAGCGGAGGTATTCGATAAAAAGTGAAGTACTGAGGCAATCGTTGGCTTCGCATTTTCTATATCGTCTACAAATACATTGAAAGTAAAGTAACCGATATTTCCTGGTAATATCTCTACCTTCGTGAACCCATAGTTATTCTCTTTCCAATACTTTTTAGTTAGGCTCACTTCCTTGTCAGAAGGGTAAGTGTATTGCTGTACACGAAACCCAGGATCGTATTTAATGTGCATATGGGGATCATGGTGAATTTTGTAAATGTCAGTTTGTATTTGCTCAGCAAGTTTTTGAGGATTTTGTAACCCATGTGTATATGCCTTATCTTTTAATTGCGCCTCTAAATAAATCGCTATGCTGCTTGCCTTTTCGGGAAAGACATAATGATCATTTAGAACTTTATTCAATGAATCCAGCAGCACGCTAATGTTAATAGCATCTTTTTTATTGTTCTGCGCGCCACATAAAAAGGGAGCTCCAAAAGCAAGTAAGACAAGAAGGTGGTAAGTTTTGAATTGTCTTTTATACATTTTCATTCGTTACGATATTTATATGACCGATTTTCTATTTGGTAGCAAAAATCCGAAATCTTATGATGTTAATCCCGGTAAGTATCCAGGTTGCCTTCCTAATCGCGGCCGAATTGAATTATTTCATCGGAGTTTTCATCCACAATTGGTGTTGACTTGAAACCTTTAACGGTGAGGTAAATCCCCAATGAAAACTCAAATAGCGCAACCGGAACTGCGAACAACCCGGTCGAGGGATCGTGCTGACCGATGAGACCGAACAGCACAAAGATATCACCAATTATAAGCACTGGCCCACCGATGATTCCGATCAGAGAAAGGCCTCGAGGCACAAGCCTTGATTGGTACAGCAAGAAGCCCAACAATACATCGTTAATGGCCGGCATAAAACTTTGGCCGATGAGGAACATGCGATCATACATGATAACTAGTGTGTTGCTTGCGACCAACGCTTCCGCACCGGCTGCAGTCTGTCTCAGGGTTACCACCGTTAGCAGAAACGCGACACCAGCGAAGATGGTGCCTGCCTCCAGAATTCTTGATCCGACCAATCCCAACGCAACCCCTTCATTCTGTTTCTTCAGTACCGGGTAAAGTGCAACGGCAGTTCCGATACCCGTTAGAGCCACAATTATCTCGAGTATGCCACCGATGATGACCTTAGTGTCAGGACCGGAACCAAGGATATAGTTCGGCTGGTGTATCGACCCGTATAGAGCGAGTGTCGGTATCGAAACAAATGTGAGTAGGTAAAGTACTCCAGCTGCCAGCGAGTTTTTTCTGTTTGAATCTATTGTTTTCATGTGTCTAAAATTATGATGTGCTTGAGGTAGGGTTATTATGAATTCTTATTTCTACCTAGTGGATTAGTTTTCCAAGGCTTATAAAAACGTATGTTAAGAATAAAGCTCCTGTTATACATTTCATTTGTATTTGAAATGTTGGTTAGACCATAATTGTATCTTAGGTCTAAGGCAACCTGTCTCTTTTTTATCCGAAAGTTGTAGCCACCACCGAATTGCATACCCGCCTCCCAGCGTTTAAAACTATTGCCTGAACTACCAAATAAAAGATCCGAAGTTTTGTCTTCCATTTTATTAGTTCCATAAAGACTATAGGCAATGGATGGACCCGCGTTGACATAAAATTTATTAAAGTGGAACCGAGCCAATAGCGGTAATTCTAATGTATAGAACCGCAGAGTCGTCTTACTATTTGTTAAAGGATTGTTCGATCCCAATCTGGCTCCCTTTATGATAAAATATAATTCAGGAGCAATTGAAAAATTTCGTGTAATACCAACTTGCATTGAAACACCTAGCTGTGGACTCAATACTGATTTTCTGTAATCGGCCAAAGCACTATTTGCCTTTCCATAATTGAGGTTGGTGCCCACTACATTTAGCAGCAGATCCAAATGGCTCTCTACTGGTTTAGCATTCTTAGTTCCATCTGATACTAAGTTTTTAGATTGGCCAAATGCATTGGCGAAAAGGAAAATCAAGCCGATTACCAGTCCTGTTTTTACATTCTTTTTCATATTTTTTTTGTTTTAGTTATTTAACTGATACAAAAGTGAACCTATCTCCACAGTCTGAGAATTCTATTATGCAACACTTGGGAAGATGTCTGCATGCTGAACCTTTTAGTCTGCGAAATAAAAGCAAGCATAGGAGGGATCAGATTTTATTTAGTGAGACCCTGTATGGTCGTTGAAATGAATCGGCTGATCTTTCAGATGAACTCATTTGGTTCTTTGAAGATTGAGCTGGCTTTGATTCTCTATTTACGTTTGATAAATTATTCTGTGCGATTTGAAATAGCCTCAAATAAGAAAGCACATTGTTGTTTGCGGTATTTTCTAATAGATAGTTCATAAAAAAATTAGTTTTGTTACAATTGAAACTATAAAATCGTAGGAATTCTTAACGTTAGCAGCACGCTACGTTCAAAAGAATTGCTAGTATTGACATGACGGCTACAAGTATGATTAATAGTATTCGCACCATTTTTGCGGTTCTAGTTGAATTCATTTATTTACTTATTAAGGTTTGTTGAGTACATTTTAAAATTGCGCTTTGCTAAGATCTGGGCGCATCGTTGATGCGTAAAGGAACTATTTGCGGCTAGGTTCTATCCGGTCGTAATGAAATATAGTTTGGATAAACCGGTAAATTTTGGTGTAACACCAATTTGCAACGACACTAAAATCTGAGTACCAATTGTGGATTTTTTTATAATTCAGTGAAACACTATTTGACTTTCCGCGATTGAGGTTTGCATGCGCAGCATTCAACAAAAGGCTCAAACAACTTTCTGGTACTTTATTGTTCCCGATTTTTTCCGATCGCCCTGTATTCGTTTGGGCAAAAGCGTTTGTGACCAGGAAAATCATACCTAGTATAAGTCCTATTGGTAGTTTGCTCTTCATAATTCGTTTGTTTTGAACAAAAGAACGCGAAGGCGAATAGGCTAACAATTTTGATATGCAATGCTAAGAAAGATGTCTGCATACTGGTGTTTTCAGTCTGCAAGATAAAAGTAGTTTTATCCCTTGCTATTAATGAGGTGGAAGAACGCCTCTCTATAAGTCTCCGAAACTGGTACTAATTGATCTGCAATTTTTATTCTACTTCGCTCAATGGATTCAATTTTATTGAGTGCAACCATGTATGATTTATGTACTCTGCATACCAAATTGGGAGGAATTATTTTTTCAAACTCACTGAAATTCTGCAGCGTCATTATTTTTCTATTTTTGTTCACTGTATGAATTCTTCGGTAGTCCCTCATTCCTTCAATGTATACGATTTCGTTAAGCATTATTTTTTCCAATCTATTTTCTGTTTTAACGAAAATAAAATCTGGTTGTGAATCTGAATTTCGATGTACGATATTTTCCTGTGCTTTATTTACAGCTTGTAAAAAACGATTAAACGCAAATGGTTTTAAAAGATAGTCGGTTATCCGTAATTCATACCCCTTCAATGCATATTCCTGGTAAGCCGTAGTAATGATAACCTGGCTATTTATTTTTGTGCTTTCCAGTAAATGGATACCGGATAATTCATCCATGTTAATGTCCAGGAAAAGTATGTCTACTTTATTGTTATTTAGATAGGCAAGTCCGGTCAGGGCATTGTCGAATGTTGCACTTAAGTTTAAAAAAGGAACTTTTTCTACAAAATCCTTCGTCTTCTCAAGGGCAAGGGGTTCGTCTTCAATAATAATGCAGGTATATCTATCCATTTGTGATTGTTAAATTTACGCTGTACAAGTCACCACTTTTCTCTACAACTAATGTATGCTTTCCAGCATACATAAGATTTAGTCTTTTTTGGATAAGCTCATTTCCCAAACCGCCATTCGATCGCTTAACCGTTAACCTTGAATCAAATTTATTTTTACACAGAAGTTGAATATCATCTTTCCTTATGATGATTTCGATGGTAATGGCATTATCGAATTTCTTATTATTAGTATGTTTAAAAGCATTTTCAATGAATGGAATAAAAAGCATAGGGGCAATTTGCTTGCTGCCAACATCTCCCGCAACTGAAAAATTAACATAATTTGTGTTTGCTGTTCTTATCTTTTGAAGTGCTATGTATTTTTCTATGTAGTCAATTTCCTTGGAAAGGAGAATTACATCAGGTTTTGTTTCATAAAGCATAAACCGCATGATGTCAGATAGCTTATTTAAATAGTTAGATGCCTCAACTCCATCTTTTAAAATTAATGCGTCAATATTATTGATGGTGTTGAATAAAAGATGCGGATCCAGCTGCGATTTTATTAACGCCATTTCCATTTCATGGTTTTTTTCCTTTAAAAGCTCTTTCAGCTTAATCTCATTATACCAGGTGATGAATCCTTTGATAACCAATGCCATGATGCCAGATATTGAACTGATAAGAGCCATAACTACGATTGTTCTTATGGCTGTGGATCTGCCGTGCTTGCCTCCTTCATCCATATCAATAAGGCTACCTGACTCTATAAAATATCTAATCAGCACGTACCCTATTATGGCAGCTCCTATAGAAATTAGTAATCCGTAAATTACTGAGAGAAGAACTTTGTTCTGTTGAAGATACTTAGGAAATAATACAAAATAGAATAAATAGAATGTTACGAACGAAGGGACAAAGGCAAACAGGAAAAGACTGTAGAATGCGTTAGCAATGCGTGACACCGGGTCACTTGCATTGGCCTCGCTTTTAGAATAAACCCCCAAAAGGAATAGATAAACTGCCCAATAGCCGATATGCAGTAAAACAACTACTGACCTTTTCATAACTTTTGAATGTAGTGATTTATATCAACTAAAAGTCGCCCGTTTTGAATGCCGAAAGAAAACTATTCTTCCAAATCGGGGATGTTGTCTGCAAAAGCTGCTATTCGTACTGCAAAAAGAATTTCCATCTCGAAGCTCGGCAGTAGGAATAGGTTCTTTGGATTAGTCAACCGGTTTAAGGAAGTGCCTTTTCCTAAAATTCTCCAAAGACAATTTCTTTGTTTGCCATCATTCCTGCTGTTGTGCCCATCGCTATAGCATTCGCAGCTGTACGTATCTTCGTAGTATTATCACCGCAAGCAAAAACTCCAGGAGTCGTTGTCTTCTGAAAAGCATCTGCGATGATGTATCCTTCGTTCGTTAATTCACACCCTAAAGTTTTTGGAATGGCACAATGCTGTACAAATGGACTGCGCGCATACAAGACTTTGATAGAAGTTATTGTGCCGTCTTTGAAAATGATTTTCTGCAGCAGTCCGTTCGTATGCCCCAATTTTTCAATTTCAGTTTCTACAATTTTTATATTGCGGCTCTCAAGCTTCGTAGTTTGCTCTAATGTCATAGCTGCTGCACCGTTAGTAAATAGCGTTAAATCTTTTGTCCAATTTGAAATAAGTGTAGAGAACTCAAAGCCATATTCGCCATTGCCCAAAATTCCCGTTCGCTCATTTCTTACTTCGTATCCGTGGCAATAAGGACAGTGAAGAACCGAGATGCCCCAACATTCAGCATATCCGGTAATGTTTTGCATAATATCCCTGACTCCCGTTGCGAAAATTATTTTCTTTGCGCTAAATGTTTCTCCCGATGCCGTGTGAATGGTAAAACCTTTTTCAGTTTTCACCCCAGCCTTTGCCAGGCCATTGAAGAACTTTACGGTGTCATACTTTTCCACCTGCTGCTTTGAAAGCGTTGCAATTTCTTTTGGGGTTTTACCATCCTGCGTGATGAAGTTATGTGAATGAGGAGTTTGTTCATTACAAGGCTTGCCGCTGTCAATAATCAGAACTTGTCTTAACGCTCTGCCCAATGCCATGCCTGCGGCAAGTCCTGAATAACTTCCCCCGATGATTATTACATCAAAATGTTTACTATCTATCATTCTATTTGCGTTTTAAAAGTTTTGTTAAATCAATTGGTAATGAGAGAGCCATCAGGGCGAGACTCGGATTGATAAATTCACATTGATGGCAGGGCAAAGTTTTCCTGACAGCTCTCATCATTGTTACTTTTTGTCTGTTTTAGCAGAGAACTGGCCAACGACTAAATTCACGAATGGCAGACCAACAAACACAATCCAGGGAACGAGCGAGAGTGTGAGCAGCAACGTTCTTTGGTACAATGGCAGCACGGACAATGCTTCCGCAAACAGATAAAGAAAAAACGTGATAGACGGGTAGATTACAACCCAAATTTTCAGGGATGCAATTAATTTCATTTTTGTGTTCATACAGATTTTGTTTTGAGTGTTATTTTATGCTCACAAAAGTAGAGCGCTCAATAACCTGTAGAATAGGACAAAAATGTAGTTGAATAGGACTTACCTGAAATTGTGCCTAAAAACATCGGGCGTATGTCCTGAATGCTTCTTAAAGAATCTTATAAAGTAAGAAACGTCTTCGTAGCCCAGATGATAGGCTATTTGATTTACCTGATTGGATGTTGCAAGTAGTTGTCTTTTGGACTCTAGAATAATATATTCATTAATAATGTCTGAAGAAGTTTTACCAAGTGTTTCCTTGGTGATTGCATTAAGTTGATAGGAAGAAAGGTTCAACATATTAGCGTACTGAGACGCCTGCTTATGTTTAGCAAAATGAGTCTCTAAAAGTGCTAAAAATTCCTCAAGGCGTTCCTGTGTGTAGTTGCTGGCATTGTTCGAGGGGCTTTTGCTATTCTGTCGGTGTCTGATAAGTTCGATAAAGAAAATGCCCAAGTTTGCTTTTATGACTTCTTGATAACCTTCATTTTTGTCGCAATACTCTTGAAAGATATAAGTCAATAATGAAAGCAATTTCGTGAAACCATCAGCCTTAACTTGACAGAAGTTCCTATTACTTGCCTTTCGGAATAACTGATTTGCTACCTTGTCGTGAGGATTATAGAAATCATTCTTAAATTCCATTAAGTATCCAGCACTTCTAGTTTTTAGTGTAAGTTGATGTACCTGCCCCGGGCGCATAATGGAAATAGAACGTTCACAAACTTTGTAAGGTACAAAGTCTATCTCATGACTACCCTTTCCCTTTTTCAATGCTAAAATGAAAAAGAAATCATGCCTATGAAGCTTTTGAACCATAGCTTTTCCATCAAGCAAGGCCCGAACATCCCTTATGGCGAAGCTTTCGGAAAAATTAGGCTCGCTTTGGGTTGCCTTAATATGCCTTACTGGAATAGTTTCCATTGTCGCTTTTCAAGTTTGTAATTCCCTACTTTTTATGTTGAGGACCAAGTCATTCTCAAATATATTAAAGGGCGATGGATTTGACTCTTGGTATAGCTTTGCTGTTGTGGTGGGTTTGTGCGGCTATGGCATGTGCCAACTGAGCAGGGCAATTCGAGAGGGGAATCTTTTTAAAATGCGAAGTGAAGGCCATTTATTTTTTTATTTGGCAAGCGTTGGCTTTTACTAACTCCAAGTTGCCTCAAATAAGATGTTCTTTTTTGAAATGTGAACACTTGGCAGTTGCCAGCCAATTATCCCTAATAAGCCCTTACCAATTTCCCTTCCAAATAATTTACAAACGATTTATTCACCACGCGCATACCACCCGGGGTAGGGTAGTTGCCAGTAAAATACCAATCGCCCGAGTGGCCGGGTATGGCTTTGTGTAAATTGTCAACAGTTTGAAAGATTACATTTAAGTCAGCTTTCATATCTGCCGGGCGCACGATGTCTGTTATCTTTTCAGAGATTTCTTCATAGGTAAACTGCTCGTATAGCCGCTTCACATGATTGGTTGGCACCGAATCACTTTCAGCCTGACGACATTGTTCATATACTTCACCTAACAGATAATCTTTGCCCTGCTCTTTAAGTAATTGAATTACCGCACGGAAGGCAACAAATTCACCCATCTTACTCATGTCAATACCATAGCAATCAGGGAATCGGATCTGCGGGGCGGAAGAGACTACAACGATTTTTTTTGGTTGCAATCGATCTAACATTTTGAGAATACTTTTCTCTAGGGTTGTACCACGCACAATTGAATCATCAATAACAACTAACGTGTCCTTTCCTTTATTTACAACTTCATAGGTAGTGTCGTAAACGTGCGCCACCAAATCATCGCGTTGGTTTTCATCGGTAATAAATGTTCTCAGTTTCACGTCTTTCGTTACTATTTTTTCAATGCGTGGTCGAAATGAAAGAATATCATCTAATGAATCTACCGAAGGCTTCGCATCGATGATAATATCTTTTTGTTTGCTGATCAGATAATCTTCAATGCCTGACATCATGCCCATAAAAGCGGTTTCCGCGGTGTTGGGTATGTACGAGAAGATTGTGTTTTTTAAATCGAAGTTAATAGACTTTAAAACCTGCGGCACTAAAAGTTTTCCAAGTTGCTTGCGTTCCTGATAGATTTCAGGATCAGTGCCACGCGAAAAATAAACCCGCTCAAAGCTACATGAAGTTTTTTCGTAAGGCTTTAGAATCTCATTTTGTTCGTATTTACCATCTTTATTAATTACCAGCGCATGCCCGGGTTTTATTTCCTTAATCTGAGAATAATTTACGTTGAAAGCAGTTTTAATAGCAGGCTTTTCAGAAGCTACAACAACCACTTCATCATCGGCATAATAATAGGCGGGACGAATGCCCGATGGATCGCGAACGACAAAAGCAGATCCAGATCCCGTAAGGCCAGCCATGGTATAGCCACCATCAAAGTCTTTACAAGCACGTCTTAATAATCGAGTCAGGTCTAATTCGTTTTCAATAATATCGGAGACTTCTTTGTTGGTGTACTTGTCCTTATATTTTTCAAAAAGATTTTGAACTTCTAGGTCAAGGAAGTGCCCGATTTTTTCCATCACCGTTACCGTATCAACCTTATCTTTTGGATGCTGACCCAATTCAACTAAGATGTTGAAGAGTTCTTCCACATTGGTCATGTTAAAATTTCCGGCCATTACCAAGTTTCGGCTCCGCCAGTTATTTTGGCGTAGGAAAGGATGCACATTTTCAATGCTATTGAGGCCGTGGGTGCCATAACGCAGGTGACCAAGCCATAACTCGCCACTAAAGGCCAGATTTTCTTTTAACCAACTCTCATCCTTGAACTTTTCTTTTCCAGCTTTTTGAGCTTTGCTATATTTTTTTCCGATTTTTTTAAAAAGTGACGCTACAGGTTGAGCTTTTATGGAGCGATAGCGGCTAAAAAAACGATAGCCGGGTTTTTGGTCGATTTTTATGTTTGCAATACCGGCTCCATCCTGGCCGCGGTTGTGTTGTTTTTCCATCAGGATGTACATCTTATTCATGGCATAGGTGGGGCCATATTTATCGATGTAGAAGGAAAGTGGCTTGCGCAAACGAATGAGGGCTATACCGCATTCATGAAGGATGGAATCACTCATAGCTTCGAAGATTCAAGTTAGCCTTACTCAGAAGGCATTTGCCACGGGCACCAAGCCATTGAGTAATAATTTTAAAGTACAAAGGTAATCTGATTAATCCATCCCATCAACACGCCAGGCGCCAGGAATAAGTAGATTAAAATGACAACCAATATTAGGTTTAAAAGATTGCCGGAATAAGAAGTTTTTATTGGAACGGCTTCCGTGGCCGGGACTTTCAAGAATAACAGGTAAGGTATTTTTAAATAATAGAATAATGCGATGACCGTGTTTGCCAGACCAACAATGAAAAGAACTATAAAAATTATGGATTGAGTATCCTGGTAGGAGCCCCATAATGAAGTGAATATTAAAAGCTTTGCGGTAAATCCGGCTGTGGGTGGCAAACCCGTAAGCGCTATCAGACCAATTAGTAATGAAAATGCCGATAAGAATGAGTTTCGCCCAAGACCTGAAAAATTATTTATGGAC
>Ga0209591_10003508_pt1 | contig 18163 bp, 10 predicted proteins | sample MAT01_FD_187207 | JGI IMG/M metagenome (GOLD analysis project Ga0209591, IMG submission 187207) | Freshwater microbial communities from Lake Fryxell liftoff mats and glacier meltwater in Antarctica - MAT-01 (SPAdes) (version 2) | ecosystem: Environmental > Aquatic > Freshwater > Ice > Liftoff... | reverse complement strand
TCGGGAATCGCAAGGGGTATGCGGGGTACGAGTTTGATGGACTGGTCGAGCGGTACCACGTGCGGCACCGGGTGTATGTGCCGGAGATGGGGCGGTGGACGAGGAGGGATCCGATTGGGTATGTGGATGGGGTGGGGTTGTATGAGTATGTGGGAGCGACGGCATTGATCGCGAACGATTCATCCGGCCTAATTGCGGTCGCTGGTGAACCTACACATTGTAATGACCCAGCATACTGTTATAACATACGACAAAATCGCTGGATTAAATCTCCATTAGGGATCACCGGATGTATAATTGATAGACATTTTATTAACCCGATTGTCGTGGTTGCGTGCGCAATCATTTGCCTTCCTTCATTGCCGGTTGGGGGGCTTCTACTGTATCTGGCCTGCATACTTGGCTGCGAGTTTGCCAATCTTATAATTGGTTCAGCGTTAGACTGGATAATTGGCAACCCAAGTTGTTTTAAACAATATACCATCAAACGAGATGAGGCGAATTTTAGCTATTGTGCATGCACGCACGAGCGGTGCGTTGTCGATCCTCACCATCGGAAGTAATAATTGCGGGCGTTAACTGTCAAATAATAATTCCTGGCTCGCGAGGACCAGATGGAACGAGATAAACTTAATGATCGGGCAATTCGATTCGGTGTTCGACTATTCGGCGTGTTATGTATTCTTTCAATCAATGCCTTGATTGACGAGCTGTGGTCGTTTCCACGCATGGTACAATGCGTTAATCTTCTCGGGTCAATCGTCGCACTATATCTTTGGTCCAACTTCATGTGGATGGAGATTCGCGTTTGCGAGAGAGAGAAACGTTCGAGAATGGTTTGGGCTGGGATAGTGGTTTGGGCATTTTTCGCGACGACGACATTGGGGACGGCGTTTCGATTGCTTGAACTGGTTCAATAGTCAATATAAGAATGAGTGGTTCAAGTGACCTGCCCCCTCTTTCCCGGACCCCCAACTATGAGAGCCAAGCGGCCCGGAAGGGCCATGGCGGATCAGGCGAGTAGGCGGGACGGTGGCGTTGAGCGCGAGCGAATTGGAGTGTCGCGGGTGACGTGGTTGGCGCGCGAGTTGGGGGCACGGCGGGTGAGACAGGAGAATGGAGAGAAGAGGTTTGGTGGGGCGTTGCGTTCCGGGGGCGGCGTCGCAAAGGCTCCTTCACGCCCCGGCTACTGACTGTCGATACCTTCGGGATGTAGAGGGGGGAGAGATGGGGAGGGGAAAGCGGAACTGAAGAAGATCAGATTTCAGAGCTCAGATTTCAGATTTCAGAGGCAGAGGCAGAGGCAGAGGGCAGAAGTCGGAGGGCAGATTGATCGGATGGCCGGAAGTGGATTCCAGGTGATGGTGGCGATTCTGGGGCGGGTGGGCGATATTCTCAGGGGCGTTGGGTTGGCTGTTGGCCGTGGGCTGGGCTGGGCTGGGCTGGGCTGAGTGAATCATGAGTGATGTTGATGGACACTTCCTGCGACTGGCACGACGAACCGCCTTGGGGGTGATTGGGGTTGGTGCGCTGGGGTATGGGTTGTGGCCCAGGAAGCCGCGGAGTGTGGCGGAGATTGGGGTGGGGCGGACGGTGGTGGATTACTGGGAGAAGTGGACGGGGCCGGAGGGGGAGGCGATGCAGCGGGTGGTGGATGTGTTCAATGGGTCGCAGGGGCGGATTTTTGTGCGGCGGATTCCGGTGAGTGACATCACGAGCAAGGCGAAGGTGGCGATTGGCGGGGGTGACCCGCCGGATGTGCTGGGGCTGTATTCGTATAGCGTGCCGCAGTTTGCGTATGCGAAGGCGGCGATGGCGCTGGATGACGCGGCGCTCGGGGAGCACGCGCTGGACGCGTCGGTGTATGCGCCGGCGGTGGCGAAGTTGCTGACGTTTGAGGGGCGGTTGTGGGGCGGGGTGAGTTCGACGTATTCGCTGGCGCTGTATCGCAACCGGGCGATGTTCAAGGAGGCGGGGCTGGATCCGGATCGGCCGCCACGGACGGTGAGTGAGCTGGATGCGATGAGTCAGCGGTTTGAGAAGCGGGCCGCGAATGGCGGGCTGGAGCGGGTGGGGTTTCTGCACACCTTGCCGGCGTGGTGGCCGTATTTCTGGCCGATCATGTTTGGCGGGTCGCTGTTTGATGAGGCGAGCAAGAAGGTGCTGATTGCTTCGCCCGAGTGCGTGAAGACGTATGCCTGGGTGCAGAGGACGATGGCGCGGCTGGGGCCGGATGCGGCGGCGCAGATATCGGGGAACTTCTCGCGGTTTTTTCACTCGGCGAAGGACCCGTTTATCTCGGGCGCGGTGCCGATGATTGTGCAGGGGCCGTGGATTGCCAACTTCATCAGGATTCATCGGCCGGAGCTCGACTATGACGCTTCGCCGGTGCCGGTGGATGACGGGATGTATGACGAACCAAATGGGTTGCTGAACGCTGCGCGGCCGACTGGGATGCTGGAGGCGGATGTGCTGATGATTCCGCGGGGGTGCAAGCATCCACTTGAGGCGGCGGAGTTCATCAAGTTCACGCAGCGGCAGGAGGTGCAGGAGGCGTTCTGCCGCGAGCACGCGAAGGCTTCGCCGCTGGCGAAGGTGAGCGGCGAGTTTTTGCGGACGCATCCCAACCGGGCGATCGGGACGCATGTGGCGATTACGCAGAGCGGGGCGGTGCAAGTGCTGCCGCAGACGCCGGTGTGGCAGGCGTATGCGGATTTGATCACGAGCGCGTTTGACAAGATTTGCAATGGCGCGGCGGTGAGCGAGACGCTGGGCGCTGTGGGGCAGCGGGCGCAGCAGATGGTGGACATTGCGGAGACCAGAAGGGCATGAAGCAGGGGCGTTTACAAGTTGGGAAGAGGGCTGGGAAGACGGCCGGGAGCACGGCACGCAACGTCGCGACTGCACGCGCTGCTGCGGGGGGGATGCTGTGGATCAGCCCGTGGCTGGCGGGGTTGCTGCTGCTGTTTGTGATTCCGGCGGGATATGCGCTATGGTTTTCGCTGTGCGATTACTCGCTGCTGAGCCGGCCGGTGTATGTGGGGCTGGAGAACTATCGCGAGTTGCTGGGGGATGAGCGGGTGTGGCGGTCGGGGATCAACTCGGCGGTGTATGCGGTGGCGTCGGTGATCGGGGCGACGGGGCTTTCGCTGGCGATTGCGGTGCTGCTGGACATGGGGCTGAAGGGGAGCGGGGTGGTGCGGGCGATAGTGTTTGCGCCGACGCTGGTGCCGGTGGTTTCGGCATGCGTGGTGTGGGGATGGCTGTTTAATCAGCAGTTTGGGCTGATCAACACGGTGATTCGGCTGGTGACTGGGATGAGCCCGCTGGAGGGGCCGGACTGGATCGGCTCGGCGCGGCTGGCGATGCCGTCGCTGATTGTGATGAGCCTGTGGACGATTGGGTCGTCGCTGATGATTGCCTCGGCGGCGCTGCGGGATGTGCCGCGGTCGCTGTATGAGGCGGCGAGCATTGACGGGATGGGGGCGCTGCGGAGGCTGTGGCATGTGACGATTCCGATGATCTCGCCGGCGCTGCTGTTCAACGCTTTGATGAGTGTGGTGTGGTCGCTTCAGGTGTTTGCGCAGCCGCAGATCATGACCAAGGGCGGGCCGGGTGATTCGACGATTACGTACTCGATGTCGGTGTATGCGGCGGGGTTTGTGTATGGGCGGATGGGGTATGCGTGTGCGCTGGCGTGGGTGCAGGCGCTGGTCATCTTTGCGGTTGCCGGGTGTGTGCTGCTGGCGGCACGCCGGTTTGTGTATTACAGGGCTGCATGAACACTGCTCACTCAAACCCGATGATGCGCATCGTGCTGACGGGCCTGACGTGGCTGGTGGGGCTGCTGTTTGCGCTGCCGCTGGTGGTGATGGTGCTGGTGTCGATCCAGCCGCCGGGGCAGGCGTCGGCGGGCGGGGCGGATCTGGTGCCGCGGTTTGATCAGGAGGTGATGCGCGGGGGCGAGGCGGCGGGGCCGAGCAATGTGGTTGAGAGCACGGCGGCGAGCTATCGGGCGGTGTGGACAAATCCGATCGCGGACTTTCCGCTGGCGCTGCACAACTCGGTGGTGGTGGCGGTGCTGGGGGTGATCGGGATGACGGTGTCGAGCACGATTGTGGCGTATGGATTTTCGCGGATGCGGTGGCCGGGGCGGGATGGGTGGTTTCTGGTTTTGCTGGTGACGCTGATGGTGCCGCCGGCGGTGCTGAATGCGCCGCAGTATGTGGTGTTCAAGCAACTGGGGTTGATCGGGACGCTGGCGCCGCTGTGGCTGCCGGCGTGGATGGGCGGGGCGTTTAGTATTTTTCTGTTGCGGCAGTTTTTTCTGACGATTCCGCGTGAGCTTGATGAGGCGGCGCGGATGGATGGGGCATCGCACCTGCGGGTGCTGCTGGGGGTGATTGTGCCGCTGTCGGGGCCGGCGATCATTACGGTGGCGCTGCTGCAGTTTGTATCGCTGTGGAATGACTTTCAGGGACCGCTGCTGTTTTTGACGCATCAGGACCAGGCGACGCTGTCGCTGACGCTGCAGCAGTATCACCAGCAGCACGGGGGCACGCCGTGGAACCATGTGATGGCGGCGAGCGTGCTGATTGTGGCACCGGTGCTGGCGCTGTATGTGGCGGCGCGGCGGTTCTTCACCGAGGGCGTGGCGGCGCAGACGCTGCGGGAGTGAGAGCTTGAGGATGCGGAGGGCCGGGGGCGGGTAAGGCGAAGGATTCGCCGGGACGCTGCTGCGCCAATGGTCATGCGGTCAGGCTTCGAGAGGTCGCTTGTAGATCATGGTCATGCGTGCGCCGCCGAGGTCGTGCTCGACGCTGGTCATGAAGGCACGGATGAGCATGAGGCCGCGGCCGCTGGGGAGTTCGATGTTTTCGGCTTCGGTGGGGTCGGCGACTTCGGCGGGCTTGAAGCCGGGGCCGCGGTCGTGGACGCTGAGCTTCACTTCGTCGGCGGAGACCTCGTAGGTGAGGGTGATGGTTTCTTCATCGGGCATGCCGCGGTGGCCGTGCTGGAAGGCGTTGACGAGTGCTTCTTCGAGGGCGAGACGAACGGCGAACTTGGAAGCATCGGGAAAGTTGAAACGGTCGAGCGCTGCCAGCACCGCCGACTCGGCGGAGTCGATGTCGGTGCGGTTGTGCGCCGGGTGGAGCACGGCGTGGACGATGTTCGTGTCGGTGGACATCGGTGAAAGCATGAACAAATCATCCTCTCGAGGGCGGGTCACTATGACTTCCGTTCGCAGCGAGGGTGGGTACGGTTCCCGAGTCCGAGGCTGTTATACGTGGGTCAATGTCCAATTCCCTGCGTTCTAGGGCGTTGGCGGTCGAAAACGACCGACACAGGCCCGTGCCCCCGTGCCGTTTGGCTTCGCATCATGCGTCGCGGCGGCGAGGGTGAGAGGTGAGACAATGGGTTATTTAAAAGACGCGAGGGCTTTGTCGGTGGTCTCGTGGATCTCAAAGAGCTTGTTGAGCTTGGTGATCACGAAGACCTGATAGATCTGCGGGTCGATATTGGCGAGGCGGAGCTGGCCCTGGAGGGTGCGGATCTTGTTGTTGACGGTGATGAGGGTGCCGAGGGCGGCCGAGGAGAGGTGGTCAACGTCGGTGAAGTCAACAAGGAGCTTGGGCTTGGGCTCCTGGTTGATAATTTGGGTGATTTCTTCGCCGATGAGCTGGATGTTGGCCTCATCGAGGATGTTGCGATCACGGAACTGGATTTGGATAGCGCCGCCATCGCGCTTGACTTTCAGTCGTGATTCACTCGTTGCCACGGGGAGGGCTCCTCAAAGATCAACCAATAGAGTATCGGGTAGAAGTGTACCACAGTACGGGCAAAGTATCAGCCGCCTTTACGGATTGAATGGGTGGGCGGTTTGGGTGGTCCGGCAGATTGGGGCGAGCAATCATCGTTCATGAAACACACCCCTCAGGTTTGCGCGATATTGAGTGCCGCCGTGCTGATTGGGACTGCCGGGCTGCTGGCGACCGGGCAGAGCTCGGTTGGGGCAACGGCACCGCCGGCGACGGTGGAGCCTGCGAAGACGGCAGCGGCGGCGACGGCGGCAACCGGTAGGGACGCGGCGGGGACGGCCATTGAGCAGCTTGGGTTCCTGAGGGGGGCGTGGCGGGGGGAGGTAAACGGGGCGGTGGTGGAAGAGGTGTGGTCACCGGGCCACTCGTCTGGGTATATGGGGTGCTTTCGGTGGCTGAAGAAGGACGGGACGCCGTCGATGTTTGAGATGCTGACGATCACCAGCGAGCAGGGGACGGTCCGGCTGCGGCTGCGGCATTTTTCAGCGACACTGGCGGCGCGCGAGGCGGCGGACAAGCCGCCGACGCTTTCGCTGGGCGAACACACGGCGACGAAAGCGGTGTTTGGGGCGGAGAAGGACGCGGGTGACCTGCGCGCGGTGGCGTATGAGTTGATTGACTCGAAGCTGCACATCACGGTGGAGTTTGTGAAAGGGGAGAAGGAGCGCGAGCCGCTGCGATTCGTGCTGAGCAAGCAGCCGGGATGAGAGCGCGGGCGGGGCCTCCGACGCCTCCGACCGGTTCCCCGAGGGCTGCGCGGCGAGCGAGACGGGTATGACTTGGAAGGGCATGAAAAAACCCGCCTTGCGGCGGGCCTTTTTTATTGCGATTGGGTTGGCCGAGAGGAGCCGGAGGGCTCAGAGGCCAGTTAGGCTTTAAAGTCCAGTTTGGATCAAAGTCCAGTCATGCCGCTGCGGACGGCGTCGCCGAGGCCGGGGAAGTTCTTTTCTTCCTCTTCGGTCTGGATGAGGATGGTGGGCTTGACGAGGATGAGGAGGGTGGACTCGTTCTTGGCCTGAACGCGGTTAGTGAAGAAGCGGTTGATGATGGGGAGCTTGCTGAGGATGGGAACGCCGGACTCGGTCTCGACCTCGCTGATGATGCGCTGGCCGCCGAGGAGGACGGTGCCTTCGTCGGGGACCGTGACCGTGGTTTGGACACGGGTGGTGTTGACGGTGGGGAGTTCGATGAAGGACTGGGTGGTACCGGAGTTCTGAAGCTGGCCGGCGACGGCGGCGGTGACGGCAACCTGACGGAAGGGCTGCTGAGCCTGGCTGACGGCGGTGTCGATGTTGAGGGTGACGTAGCGGCGGTCGCTGGAGATGACGGCCTCAACCTGGAGGGTGACGCCTTCGGTGAGGACCTGGGGATCGGGATCGAAGCCGACGGCGGAGTCACCGGTGACGGGCGTGAGGTCGCCAACGAAGGAACGCTGGGTACCGACAACGACGTTGGCGGTCTGACCGTTGGTGAGGGTCAATCGGGGGGCCGTGAGCGTGGTGCTGCGGCGGTCGGCCTGGGTGGCCTTGATGAGGAAGTCGACCTGCACATCGTCAAGGAACTGGCCGGCGATGCCGAGGGCGGGCGCGGTTGAGAGCACGCTCTGGGCGAAGGGGCTGAAACCGCCGGCGAGGGACTCGGCGATGCCGAGGGAGTTCTGACCGGCACCGATGGGCGAAAAGTTGTTGGGTGCGGCGGAATTCTGAAGGGCGCGATCCGCCGTGCCCGGCGGCACCAGGATGGGGGTCACCGAGCCAGCGGGCGCGTAGGTGTTGCTGTCGAGCACGCGCCGGAGCGGAGCCTGCGGCGTGCCTGTCACGTCGGCACCGAAGCTGCGGCGGAAGTCGAAGAAGTCGGAGGGGAGGACGTTGGGATCGAGGCTCTGGGCGGCGGAAACCTGGTTGGAGCCGGTGTTGAAGTAGACGTCGATATCGAAGCCGATCTGCTCGAAGAAGTCTTGATTGACGGTCAGGAATCGCGACTCGACGTTGATCTGCATGCTCTTGAGCTCGCGGAGCTTGCTGAGCAGGCCAGTGATTTCGCGGTGGTTGGCCGGGGTGGTCGTGATAATGAGGTTGCCGTTGATTTCCTCGATGGCTCCGCTGTTGCCGCCACGGTCGCGCCAGCCATCGGGGTCGATGCTGTTCTGGACGAGGGAGACGAGGCGGTGCATCTTTTCATCACGGTCGAGGCGTTCGTTCTTGGCGACGCGCTTGCCACCGGAGTTGAAGGGGGTGACGCCGCGGCCGGACTTGGAGCCGTTGATGACGGCGGCGAGGTCCATGTTGGGGACATCGTCGTAGGTGGGGATGTCGAGCAGGAGCATGAGGTCAGTCACGTTGTAGGGCTGGGTGACCTTGTGCTGGTTGATGGTCTCGAGAGTTCCGACGGCGATGATGCCATCGGCGATGGTGAAGACGGGGCGGTTGCCGGGGTCGCGGCTGGCCTTGGCGAGAGCGCGATCGAGGACGACCTTGGCGGGGGTGGCGTTGTTGAGGATGAGGTGGATGGGCGATTCGGCGTGGACGCCGATGGTTTCGAGCGCGACCCAGTCGACATCGATATCAACGCCGCAGGTGCGTTCGATGTACTGCTTGACCTGAGCGAGAGAGTTGCCGTTGAACTGGGCGGGAATGGCCTTGTCGAGCAGGCCGATGGTGCGGCGGTTTTCGGGGGTTTCGAGGTATGAACCGGAGTCGCTGCGTTGGTAGGTCTTGGTGGGCCAGTTTTCGGGATAGTTGATCGGGCCGGTGGGCGGGATGTAGGCCTCACGATTTTGGGTCGTGAATTTCTGCATGTTGCGGGACTTGCGTTCTTCGAGTTTCTCGGAACTGCGGAAGACCTCGATGTCGAGCAGGACTTCCTTGAGGAGCTGCGCGGCGGGGTTGTTGGGGTCGAGGAAGAGGACCTGATCGACAACCTGGAGGGCCTCGGCGTACTTCTGCTCCTGCTGGAGGGCGCGGACGCGGGTGAGCGACTCGCGGATGCGGCGGTCTTTCTCAGCGGCGAGGGTGGCGCGGCGGGTGGCCTCGTCTTTGGCGGTGTTGGCGGCGTTCTTCGTCTGGGTATCGAGCTTGTTCTTCTCTTCGGTGACGCCGATTTTAGCGCTGAGGTCGTTGCGCTTCTTGGCGAAGGCGTCGATTTCGCCCTGGGAGAAATATTGCTTCGAGCGGTCGATGGTGAGGCCGGAGCTGGCGAGTTGGGTGCGGGCTTGGTTGATTTCGCCGGCGGCGAGGGCTTTTTCGGCCTCGGCGATGGCGTTGTCGAACTCGGCCTGGGTTTGCTGGCGGATCAAATCAAACTGACCGACGAAGGTGTCGGAGAGGTTGCCGCTGCCACGCATGGCGATTTCGCAATCGGCGGCCTTGGACTCGGCGAGGCTGATCTCTTCGCTGGTGAGCCATTTGCGGCCGGAGGTGAGGGCGAGGCGGTACTTGCGGAGGGCCTCGCTGTAGCGGCGGTCGGTAAAGGCTTGGTCGGCCTCGGCAACGAGCCGCTGGGCTTCGGCCTTCATGGCAAGGGTGAGGATGTCGTCACCGCCGGTGGGCTGGATCGACTGAGTGGCGGGGGTCACGAGCACACCATTGGTCGTGGTGGGTTCGGCGGCGGGCGGCGGGGTCGCAGGGGGCTGTGAAGCGGCGATGACCTGCACGGGCGTCGCGGCGACTGGGGCAGGGGCCGCAGTCGGGGCGGGGGCTGGGGCGGGGGCTGGGGCTGCGGCGGGAGCGGCTGCCGGGGCGGGGGTCTCGCTGGGAGACTTGCGGACGGTGCCGGGCTGCATCATGCCCAGAGCGAAGTCAGAGGAGGCGAAGGCCTTGCCCTGCTCGCGCTCGAGCTCGACGATACTCATCTGGTGGGTGTCAACGAGGTCACGGTCGGCCTCGGAGAGTTGGACGCCGGAGCGAACGAGCATGCCGAAGCCGGACTTGGCCTCAGCGTAACGGCCAGCCTCGAAGGCGGCGACGGAGCGGGTGATGGAATCCTTCACCATGGGGGCGAGGGACTGGCGGGCGGAGGCGTTGCCGGCCTTGAGGGCGGCGATGCGGTCCTTCTGAGCGAGAGTGAGGGTGGAGGACTTGCTCACCTTGACGACGGTGTTCTCGGCTTGGACGAGTTCGCCTTCTGAGGCGAGGAGTTCGGCCCGCTGGAGTTCGACCTCGGTGGCGTCGGTGGCCTTGATCTTGCGGTCGGCACGATCGCGGAGGTCAAGGGCGGTGGCCATGTCGGCTGAGCCGAGGGCCTTGATGTCGGCCTTGCTGATCATGCGGCGGAGCATGGCTTGGGCTTCGACAACGCGGCCGGCGTCAAGGGCGGCGCGGGCCTGGTCGAGCATGCTCTGGCTGATGGCCGAGCCTGCCTTGGGGGCGGTGGTGACCGCGCTGGAGGTTCCGGCGGACTGCGCGATGGCCATGGCCGAAGCCAAGCCAATGACGCAGGCACTGCCGATCATCCCCGAAAACGCCCCCGAAATGAGCCGAAGCGAGCCGCGAGTGGTGGTGACCGGCATGCAGAACCTCCGCTTGTCGTGCGGCGTAAGTCAATCGCCGCACGAACTTGGTGATTTCAAGAACCGCCCCGCCCCAGAGACAGTGAACCCCGCGGGCCAAACGGCCGCGTGCAAGGTTCTCGATGTTCGACCGGGGGTGGCCCGCGGTTGCATCGAAAACATTGTCACGACCGAATCTTGGCTCGCACAGTGGCCCATCGCCAGAGCGCGCGCCCCGCACCCACCGCTTGCGCGGTGCTTGAGGGGGCGAGAAGATACACCGCCCTGATAGCAAACGCAAACCAGAAACCGAAAAATGTTCCTGTCAGGACGGGTTGATTTGGGTGCTGAGCGCGGGATAAAGCCGTGGGGGCGAGGGGTTGCTCGATACCGACGATGGCGGTTGGGCTCGAAAGTGTCACCTATGTGCCCGGTGCGATCTGTCACCCATGTGCCCGGTTCATACACACCCCCCACCCACCCCCCACCCAACCGCCGCGGCAGCCGCGGCGGCGGATGCCCTTCGGTTTCGAGAGAGCGGGTCGGTTAGTGGGGAGAGATCGGGTTAACCCGGCCGCGGTACAGGCGGTTTAACCGGTACAGGCCGACCATGGCGGGGGGAGGGGGCAGAGCCATCGCGGGCCGGGTTATGCGCAAGAGCCCCAATGGACGATACCAGCGGGGTACACTCCGGCGGGTTAGAGCCCGGTTGCAGCGCCGAAAGGAATCGAATGTCCCGCAGTCCGCGGACCATGGTGGGTTTGTTTGCCGTCCTCCTGAGTGTGTGGGTGGTGGTCTATTGGTGCTACCGGCGCCCGGATCCGCCGATTCGCTTTGACGAACTGGCGGCCCCGCCGCTGGAAACGCAGCCGCTGGCGGTGCTTGAGAATAATGGAGCGGAGCCGGGCGGAAATACGAAAACCGATCGCGAAGCTGGCAAGGCCAACAGCCCGGCAGCGCCAGTAACGCCACGGACGGTGGTCGAGAAGCCGAAGTTCACGACGTATGTGGTTCGCTCGGGGGATGTGAGTTGGGAAGCGATTTCGCGGCGGGCGTATGGCGACCGCAAGCACTGGCGGGCCATTGCCGAGGCGAACCCGTTTGTGAGCCCGAGCAAGCTCATCGTGGGGCAAACGAAGCTCAATATTCCGGTCGATCCGACGAATGTGCAGGGTCGGCTGACGACGGTGATGCCGGAAGCGGTGCCGGCGAAGAAGCCCGACGGGCGCAGTGCGGCAGCCGCCAGGACGCCGGCTGCCAACCCGCGCACCGCCGCCGCTACGAACGCCCCGGCGGCCGCAGCGGCGAAGTTCACGGAATACACGGTGAAGGAGGGCGACACGCTCTCGGCGATTTCGAAATCGGTGTATGGCCGGACGGTGCTGTGGGAGAAAATCTTTGAGGCCAACAGCGACAAGCTGAGCGACCCGGGCAAGGTGAAGAAGGGGATGGTTTTGAAGATCCCGGCGCTCGATTAAACGGGCCGCTGAGCGGGATGGGCGCGGGGCCGGGTGGATCAGCCGGAGCCCGAATCTTCGGCCTGCTGAGTGCTTTATCCGCGAAGTGGGTAAGCCGACATTGAATGTCAGCGGGCGGGCGTCAACCCTTGACGCAGTCATGTGCTGGTTTTGGTTGTATCTCAAGATTCGACTGGAGTGTTTGTGTCTTCACCCGCCGCCAAGATAAAGCGTGTTCTCGTTACCGGCGGCGCCGGGTTCCTCGGCTCGCACATCTGCGACCGGCTGGTGGCCCAGGGGCACGATGTGTTGTGCTTAGACAACCTGTTCACCAGCCAGAAGAGCAACATTGTGCACCTGTTCGGCAAGCCGAACTTTGAGTTCATTCGCCACGACATCACCCAGCCGATCGTGCTGGAGGTTGACGAGATCTATAACGCGGCGTGCCCGGCTGCGCCCGGGCACTATCAGTACAACCCGATCAAGACCATGAAGACGAGCATTCTGGGCGCGATCAACGTGCTGGGGATTGCCAAGCGGTGCCGGGCCAAGGTGCTGCAGTTTTCGACCAGCGAGGTGTACGGCGACCCGACGGAGCACCCGCAGACCGAGGCATATCGCGGTAACGTGAACCCGATTGGCATTCGCGCGTGCTATGACGAGGGCAAGCGGGCGGCCGAGACGCTCTTCTTTGACTATAACCGGATGAACAAGGTGAACATCCGGGTGGTGCGGATCTTCAACACGTATGGGCCGCGCATGCACCCGTTTGACGGGCGCGTGGTGAGCAACTTCATTCGTCAGGCGCTGATGAATCAGGACATCACGATCTACGGCGAGGGAATCCAGAGCCGGTCGTTTTGCTACTGCGATGATCTGGTGGATGTGATCATGCGGATGATGAACGGCCCGGATGACTTCATTGGCCCGGTGAACATCGGTAACCCGCACGAGTTTACGATCAAGGAACTGGCGGAACTGGTGCTGGAGATTTCTGGCAGCAAGGGCAAGCTCATTCGCAAGCCGATGCCGGAAGATGACCCCAGCCAGCGCAAGCCGGATATTTCGCTGGCCAAGGCGAAGCTGGGCTGGGAGCCGAAGATTCAGCTTCGCGAGGGCCTGGCGAAGACGATCGCGCACTTCCGTGATGTGGTGCTGCCGAAGATCGGTGAGTATCGGGCGCCGACGCCGAACTTCTGAGTTGACGGCGGCGGGAGCGCGGGGCGGACGGCCTGCGGTTCGCCGCATCAAGAAATCAGACTGAACCGCTAATCAATCGCCAAGGGCGATGGTGTGCACGCGCTCATGGCGGGCACCTTGGTGCGAGAGCACGCTGGCGACGAGCGCGACTTCGCTGACGATGAAGGGCGTCTCGTCGATCGGTACGTCGATGCGACCGGCGCGGGATTCGCCGGGAGTGGCGTGCTGGGGGAATCGGCGGAGGGTGAGGTGCGGAGCGAAGCGGTCGGACTTGCGTTTGTCTTTGGTGAGGCGGGCGGCGAGGCGTTTGTGGAGTTCCATGACGGGCGAGGGCGCATCGGTGAAGGCGGCGAGGAGGCGGGCGGGGGCATCGTCTGGCGGGAGGGGGACGGTGCAGAGGCGGAGAGGCGTGAGGGCGAACGGGGCGATGCCGGCGCAGGCGCGCTCGACGGACTCGGTGACTGAGCGCAGGTCGCGAGCGGTTGTTTCGCCGATGAAGGCGAGGGTTAGGTGGATGTGATCGGCGGCGACGATGCGGTGTGAGGGTACGGAAATGAGCGCGGCGGCGGCGTGCGAGAGGAGGCGCTCGGCGACGAGGGGCGGGGGATAGATGGCGACGAAGAGGCGGAGGGGATGAGAGCGGGAGCGCACGGGGAACGGTACCGCGGGAATTGAAGCGGCGGTTCGCGGCGCGCAGGCCGTGGACCTTCACCGATTTGGCCGGCTTACTTCACCGGGTTTGACACCGTGAAGCGATAGGTGCCCGACTGCGCGTCCATTCGCACGACGTTGGCTTCGAGCGATGGGTCGGCAGCGAGGATTCGCAGGCCCTGCACGCCGCCGTCGGCGACGCGGCGGCCACTCTCGAAGAGTGACTGGCCGGGAGCGACGGAAAGTCGGATTTCGCCTGTGACATTGGGCGGGATCGTGATTTCGTAGGTGGTTGCGTCGTCAGCCCGCGCCCACTGACTGGCGATGGTGCCGGCGATGGAGTCATACGTGGCCTTCGCGCTCGTCAGGCTGCCCGGACCGGGAGTCGGCGCGATGAGGACGCGGGTGTAGCCGGGGGCGAGGGGGCTGATGCCGGCGACGTGGCGATAGAGATAATCGCCGACTGATCCGAAGGCGTAATGGTTGAAGGAGTTCATGCCCACGTCGGAGAAGCCACGCTCGGGGGTCCAGCCGTCCCAGCGTTCCCACATGGTGGTGGCGCCGAGTTTCACTTGGTAGAGCCAGGAGGGATAGTCCTCGTTGAGGAGGACGCGGTTGGCACCGGCGCGGCAGGTTTCACCGCCGGCGATGTAGAGCGCGGGCAGCAGGCGGGGCGTGCCGATGAATCCGGTGGCGAGGTGCCAGTTTTTCTTCTCAAGCGTGGAAGCGAAGTGAGCCGCGGCTTGAGCGTGAAGCGCCTCAGGAATGAGGCCGTTTGTGAAGGCGAGGGCGTAGCCGGTCTGGCCGCTTTCTTTGAGGGAGCCGTCGGCATTGAGGAAGCGAGTGCGGAAGGCGTCAACGGTGAATCGATGCCCGGCAGCGAAGCGGTCGGCATCGGCGGTTTCGCCGATGACGCGGGCCATCTCGCTCATGATGCTGAGGAGATTGGCGCGGTAGGCGGTGTCGATGAGGTCGCTGGACGTCGGATCATTGAGGTTGAGCCAGTCACCGAAGCCGCCGACCTTGGCGATGCCGTTGGTGGTCTTGCTGTCGAGCCAGACCATGTAGCGGGACATGGGTTCGTAGTTGTCGGAAATGATGCGTTTGTCGCCGTAGGTGATGTACATGGAGTGGGTGCAGACGATGGCGGCATCGCCCCAGGCAGTGGAACCGCCGCGCTGATCGACCTTGGGGGCGACGTGGGCGAAGGTGCCGTCTTCGTATTGCGAGTCATGATTGAGGGTCTTGAGCCAGCGCGACATGAAGGAGGCGATGTCGAAGGTGTAGGCGGCGGTGTTGATGAAGAACTGAGCATCACCGGTCCAGCCGAGGCGCTCATCGCGCTGGGGGCAATCGGTGGGGACTTCGAGATAGTTGCCCTTCTGGCCCCAGATGATGTTGTGAACAAGTTGGTTGACGAGCGGGCTGGAGCAGGAGAAGGTGCCGGCGGGCATCATGGCGGTGTGGGTGACGATGCCGGTGACCATCGAGGGCTCGGGCTTGGAAGTCAGGCCGGTGATCTCGACGTATTGGAAGCCGTGGAAGGTGAATGGGGGCTCGAGTGTTTCGGGGCCGCCCTTGAGGGTGTAGAAGTCGGTGGCGGTGGCGCCGCGGAGGTTGGAGGTGTACATCGTGCCGTCGGGGTTGAGCATTTCGGCGTGGCGCACGACGAGGCGCTGGCCGGGCGTGCCGTTCACTTTGAGGCGGGCCCAGCCGACCATGTTCTGGCCGAGGTTGAAGACGTAGCGTCCGGGGCGAGGCTCACTGACGGTTTTGGCGGCGAGCGCTTCGAAGCGGCGGACGGGCTCGCCGGGCTGGGGTTCGATGACGAACGGCTTAGCAGGTGGGCGGGCGGGCTCGCCGAAAACGGCCTTGATGATGGTGACCGGACCCAGATGATTGGGGCCGGGGAGTTGCAGCCTCTGGTTCTCGTTGATAGTCGTTTGGCCGCGTATTCCGTTGAACGAATACTCAATATCAAGCGTCTTGACGACGCCGTAGGCCGGATCGCCGAGCGTGACAGGACTCACGAGCATGTCAAGACGGCCATCTTTGATGGCGTTGGCAACCTTGGCGGTGACATCGGCCTCGCGGCGGCTTTGTGCTTGGGCGAGGCCGGTTTGGACGGGGATCCAGTTGGCCTTGGCGGCAGCGCCGGTGAGTTGCGGCTGGTCCCAGCCGGGAATTTCGAGGCGGGAGTCATAGTCGGTGCCAAGATAAAGGTCAGCGTGGCGGATGGGGCCGAAGGCGGCGGTCCAGGTTGAGTCGCTGGCGATGGTTTGGCGGGAGCCGTCGGTGTATTCAATTTCAAGCTGGCCCATGAAGCGGGCGGGGCCGTCGTAAAAACGGCGGCGGCCGGTGAAGCTCATGAGGCTGGCGTACCAGCCATCGCCGAGGATCGCGCCGATGCAGTTGGTGCCCGGGCGGACCATGGAGGTGACGTCGTAGGTCTGGTGGTAGACACGTTTGTTGTACTCGGTCCAGCCGGGGGTGAACTCATCGGAGGCGATGCGAAGTCCGTTGAGTGAGCACTGATAGACACCCAGCGCGGTGGCGAAGAGCGTGGCGCGGGCAATGGGTTTGCCTTGGGTGACGGTGAACGTCTTGCGGAGATACGGGGCAGGGGGCATGAAGTGCTCGGTGTTGCGCGAGCCGCCCCACGGCTGGGCGCGGGACTCTTCGACTTGCTTCCAAGCGGAGTCGTTGAGGCCGACGCGGTCCCAGCCTTCGACCGCGACTTCGGAGAGTTTCCAGGACTTGTCAATGAGGAAGCGCTGCTGGCGGCCGCCCGCGAAGGTGACCACGAGCATGCCGGTGACGGCGGGGTTGAAGCCGTCGGCGTGTTCGACACGGAAGCCGACGGCGTTGCGGCCGGGTTTGAGGGAGGCGGCGACATCGATTGCGCGGCTGAAATCCCAGCGGGCGAGTTCGGCGGCGGGCTGGCCGTTGACGCTGAGCTGGGCGATCTGGTCAACCGTGGCGGCGAGCCAAGCGCTTTCGATGGTGTCGGCACCGAGGTCAAACTCAGAGCGGAAGAAGGCGACGCGCTCTTGACGCATGGGGGGGCCGGGGAGACGGATCCAGGGGAGGTTGCGGAGGTCGGTACGGACTTGCGCCGTGAGTGGCGCGGCGGGGGCGACGTCGAGGCCGATCCACTCGGCCTTCCACCCGGACGGGTCGATGATGCCAACTGTGAAGCTCGCGGGGTCGCTCCAGCCGCAGTCGCGGCCGTTCTCGTCCCAGATTTGCACCTTCCACCACACGCGGGTGCGGGAAGACAGGAATGTGCCGCGGTAATCGATCTGGCTGGTGGCACGACCGGCATCGCCGTGGACCGTGCCGGTATCCCAGAGTAACTGGTTGGGCTTAGAAGTGGGTGTCAGGGCATCACGCGATTCGGCGGCGATGATGCGATAGGCCGACTGGCCGATGCCGCGGGCGGAGGGGTCATTGGCGGCGAGTCGCCAAGAGAAGCGGGGCGTGGTGGTGGCGATGCCGCGGGGCTCGACGCGGTACTCGCATTCGAGGCGCTCGGCCAGAAGTGGAGCGCCGATGCGTGAGCCCTCCATGCAGCCGGCGAGGCCGAGGGCGAAGAGTGCGGAGACGATCAGGAGCGCGAGCGGAGCGATGCACTTTGAAAGCATGGGAGGCATTGTCGCAGAAACGGGGCGTCGCTGCCAGCGGGAAAAGGGGAGATGAAATTGCGGAAGGGGAGTGTGGCGAGGAGACGGCGCGGTCCATCGGCGGGCGATTTCCGCTATCTTGTGTGGCGTGCCAAGCCGAATCACCATATTGCCGAGCAGCGTGATGAGGAGCCGGGCGTTTGCGCTGGCGGTGGCGATTGTGCTTTCGACGCTCGGGGTGAGTTTGGTGAATCCGGGGTTTTTGTCGCCGGCGAGCTTAGTCGGGCTGCTCTCGTCGATGGCACCGATCGTGATCGTGGCGATCGGGCTGGCGCTGGTGGTGATCTGCGGGGAGATTGATATATCGGTGGGGACGATGTTTGGGACGCTGGCGGCGGTACTGGCGGTGCTGGCTTCGCCGTCGCACGCGGGGCTGCCGGCGTGGGCGGCGGTGGGGATTGTGATCGGCGGGGGCGCGGCGGCGGGGTTTGTGAATGGGGCGCGCACGGTGTGGGGGCGGGTGCCGTCGATCGTGGCGACGCTTGGGACGATGTCGATTTTTCGGGGGGTGACGGAGTTCATTCTGGGCGGCAACTGGGTGACGGATTTGCCGGCGGATTTGCGGTATTTAGGGACGGGCGCATTGGTGGGCGTGCCGATTTGTGTGTGGGTGGCGACGGTGGTGGCGCTGGCGGGTGTGGTGCTGTCGCGGCGCTCGCGGGTGGGAGTCCGGCTGTTTGCGGTGGGCGACCATGCGGAGGCGGCGCGGATGTCGCGGGTGGGTGTGAACACGACGAAACTCATGGCGTTCACGCTGTGCGGGATGCTGGTGGGTGTGGCGGTGGCGGTGGGCGTGCCGCGGCTATCGGTGGTGGAGGCGGGGCTGTGGGGGGAGGTTTCGGCGGCGGCGGCGCTGCTGTTTCCGCA
>Ga0209591_10003507_pt1 | contig 18164 bp, 20 predicted proteins | sample MAT01_FD_187207 | JGI IMG/M metagenome (GOLD analysis project Ga0209591, IMG submission 187207) | Freshwater microbial communities from Lake Fryxell liftoff mats and glacier meltwater in Antarctica - MAT-01 (SPAdes) (version 2) | ecosystem: Environmental > Aquatic > Freshwater > Ice > Liftoff... | reverse complement strand
TGCCACATGAACCTCGAGCCTATTCCGGATGAGCGTCGCAACCAGTCGGCGTCGGCCGCTTCGACGAGCGTGGTCGAGAGCGCCGCGTTCGGTGATCGGTTGCGCGTCCGCGCTCCCGGCTTCGTCGAGCGGGTCTCGGTGCGGCAGACCGGCGTTCGCGTCCACCGAGGGCAACCGCTCGCGTTCATCTACAGTCCGGAGATCAATCAAGCACAAGAAGCGTTCGTCGCGGCGACGAAGTGGAGTGGGTCGGAGAGCGGAGGCAGCTCGGGTCAAGACGGCACTCGGGACATCGCAAGTGCCGCGCGACGCGGCCTTGAACTACTTGGGCTGAGCACGGCGGACATCGACGAGGTTGCCCGCACGGGGCGGCCCATCCGAGCGGTTGCCGTGAGAGCGCCAGCGGGAGGGTTCGTCACGCGCTTCAGCGCAGTCCTTGGGTCACGTGCCGATCCCGAGATGGTGCTCTACGAAATCGCTGATCTCTCGAGCGTCTGGGTGATAGCCAGCGTTCACGAGCGCGACGTGCGCACCTTGCGTGCTGGCACGGTGGCCCGCTTCATTGCAGCAGGAGGTGAGCGAGAGCCGCTGACCGGGAAAATCGACCTCATCGAGCCCGCGCTGGACGAGTTGACGCGGACAACAGGGGTGCGACTCGTACTGCCCAATCGCGACGGGCAGTTGCGGCCCGGCCAATTCGGTGAGGTCGAATTCGAACTGCCGGCGGTTTCTGGTCTCTTGGTGCCGCGCGACGCCGTGATTCGCACCGGTGAGCACGAGTATGTCTACGTGGCCACCGGCACGGACCGCTTCGAACCTCGGAACGTAACCACGGGCCTTGCTCGTGAGGGTCGAGTTCAGGTGCTCTCGGGCCTCTCTGCAGGTGACCGGGTAGTGACACGCGGCGGCTTCATGCTCGATTCCGAAAGTCGCTTGCAAGCATCGCTCGCAGCCGCGCCACCGTGGAGGTGATGGCGTGATCGGTTGGCTTATCGATACGTCGGCGAAGTATCGCGTCCTCGTCCTGTTCGCTGGCATCGCGCTGGCGATCGGGGGTGTCCTTGCCATGCGCAACGTGAAGCTTGATGCGATCCCGGATCTCTCGGATCCGCAAGTGATCGTCTTCACCGAGTGGATGGGGCGCTCACCCACCGGACCAGCGACATGAAAACACTTCGAATCGTAAGCATCTTGGGCGCCCTCCTGGCGAGCGCATGTGAGAAGGGCGCGCCTGCAACCGCCGAGGAGGGTGCGCCTGTTGGAGCCACGGCTGCTCCGAAAGGCCTCGCCGTCACGGTGGATGGAACCGGCTACCACCCAAGCACGATCGCCGCACCCGCAGGACGCGCGGCGCGCCTTTCCTTCACCAGGACCTCCGACGAAGGTTGCGGCCAGCAGCTCGTGTTCCCCTCGCTCAACATCCGCAAGGACCTACCGCTAAACCAGACGGTAACGGTGGACCTCACCATGCCCGCATCCGGCAGCATCGCGTTCGCGTGCGGTATGGACATGTGGCGTGGGTCGGTCGTGGCTAAGTAGCGCCGAGCCCGCCAACCTTAGTTTTTCGACTCCCGCCGCCCATGGGCACATAAACGTCATCAAATTTTCTCGAACATCACGTGTTCGTCACGTCGATGTCACACGACAAGGCGACTTCTGCCCCCATCGAAAGGAGCACTCGTTGCCTACTCAGTTGAATTTCAAAGCCTTTACTCTTCTCTGTTCGTGCTTTTTAACACTGACCCCGGGCGCCTTCGCCCAAACGGCTCCCCCTGCTGGTGCGTCACCTCCGACTGAGCCTGCCGCCGGTCAGGTCAGCGCCCCCGAAGCTCCCGCGCTCCCGCAGAAGCTTGCGGTGGGAACCCAAGGCACGTTCCAGCCGAGCGCCCTGCTTCAAGGCTGGTGGGTACTCAGGGATAGTCGGAAGACGACATCCACATTTCGTTTGCGTCGCGCCGCGCTCAAGCTGAAGGGCACAATCATCCCAGAGCTTTGGGACTACGCGCTGATGATCGATCCTGCGAAAACACTCAAATTCGGCACACAAGCCGCGGCCGTACAGAATCAATCGCCGGCTCCTGTGGCGCCTGCGGCCCCTGAGCAGGTGACGGTGCTGGCTCCGCCCACCGATACTTCGATCCTTCAGGATTTATACGTCACGTTCGTGTCGGCTTATTCCAATGTGTCGTTGGGTCAGTTCAAGACCCCACTCAGCTGGGAAGGCTACAATTCCTCTTCACAGATCATCATGCCCGAACGCGCTCCGGTTTCGCGAATCTACGGAGATCGTCGCGATCTCGGGCTGCGAGCTGAGAAGGCCTTTGGCCCCATCAGCTACCTGCTCACGGTCACGAACGGTACAGGCGTGAATCGCCTGGACGACAACAACGACAAGGACGTCGCGCTTCGTGTCGAAGTGAAGCCTGTTCCGGCCCTCATGGTCGGCGCAGTCGGCTCATCCAGCGTGGGGGTTCGCAAGGATGCCTCCACCAAAGATCGCCTTGAGCTCGATGCTCGCGTGGACATTTCGAACTTCATCGGGCAAGCTGAATACATTCACGCTTGGGATGGCGTTGGCGCAGCTCGCAAGCAGGGGCACGGGGCGTACGCTGCCTTCGCTTATACGTTGTTGGAGCGCATTCAGCCGGTGCTGCGCACTGGGTTCTTGGACCCAGACACCAAAGTCTCCAAGAACGGCACTTGGCACTACGAACTCGGCGCCAACTACCTGATTCAAAAGAACGAAGCCAAGCTGCAGGCGAGCTTTGGTGTCTCCGATCCGGAGGCCAGCGGCGCGCCTGCCGAGCGCCTTTTCATTCTCAATGCTCAGGCCCAGTTCTAAGGAACGACGCGAGAAAGAGCCGCGAACACTCAATGGGCGCCACAGGCTATCCATTCGGATAGCTTCTGGTGTTCTTCGATTACGGCCACTTAAGCTTGATTAAGAAGCCGTCGATGGACTGGGGGATCAGGGTCGCGTTTGGCGTGATCAGCGCATCGCTCGTGCTGCCCACTACGTAGATATCTCCATTGGGCGCGACGGCCAGATCGGTGACTGTAAGATCCGCAAGGTCCATGATCCAGAGCAACTTTCCTGCAGGATTGACGCTGCCGATGAAAGCACCGAGGCCACTCAGCGTCCCTTCCGCGGGAGTGGTGCCTCGCGTGATCGCAGCACGATGATAACCTGAAAAGATTAAGTTGCCGCTCGCATCCAACGCACTGGCGTAAATCCCATCATTGGAAACGCTCCCCATCGGCAACGACCACTTCAAAGTGCCGGTTAACGGATCATGGCCGGTGATTAAGATATCTCTCAGGCCAACAGCGGTTGCCGTCCCGCCGAGAGTGAGCGTTCCCGAATATTCGCTGAGCTCGTACAGCACCGAGGCCTGTGTAGCGATCTCAACCTTACGACCTTTAGCGCCGGCTGTGCTGCCTCCTCCGATCACCTTCGTCCAGAGTGACTGACCATTGGCGGAAAATGCGGCCAAAAAGCTATCGTTTCCACCGCTTGTCGCAACGAGCCCCGCGCCGAAGTCGAGAGCCTCCCAGAGCTGTCCAGTCAGGTAAAATTCACCCGTAGCGGAGGATGTGCAGCCGGCGATGTCGTTGGCACCGGCACCAGGGTTGGTCCCCGGAAACACCTTGCCTTGCGTCAGGGCGGCGAAGCTGGCGTTCAATTGCGCCATACCGAAACTATTCTCTGCCCAAAGGGTCATCGCATTCACTTTGAGCGTTGTGTTGATGTTGACTCCCAGCCAGCTGCCCGCAATGCACGGCTGACGCACCTCGGTGCCGCCGCCGATATGGACGGCTGATTGGACGGTTCCCGCGAGGTCTAGCTTGAGCAGGTACGAGTTGGCTTGGGCGATGCCCACCAGCTTACCTGCCGGGGTGGTCAAAGTTCCCGAGAACACGCCCGCCACGAGGAGGCCGTTGGTGATGACTTTGAGATCGCGCGGTGCGTTGAAGGCGAAGCTAGAAAACAAGCGCTGATGCCATTGATAGGCGTTGTCGGACGAAAATGAGGCGATGAGCGAATCGGGAGTACCTGAGCTCACCACGCCGGGTGCGAGTATCACATCGGCGTCGACATAGGCACCCACCACGACGTCACCTGCGGGTGTCACAGCGACCGTTTCTGCCGAATCATCTCCAAAGCTGCTGAACAAACGCCCCCAAATAATCGCTGGCAAGATCGGTCCAATATTTCCACTTCCGCCAGTGCCTCCCAGATTAACTGCACCGCCCATTGCGCTCCCGCCCTGCGCTGCACCGCCGAGACTCGTCCCGCCTTGCGCTGCACCGCCCATTGCGCTCCCGCCTTGCGCTGCACCACCGAGATTCGTCCCCCCTTGCGCTGCACCACCCATTGAACTCCCGCCTTGTCCTGCACCGCCGAGACTCATTCCCCCTTGCGCAGTACCACCGAGATTCATCCCGCCTGTCGCAGGCGGAGGATCGATTGGTTTGAGATCGTAGCCAATACGCGCGCAGGCGCTGAGCAAAATCGCCGCACACGTGGCGCAGACGCGCCAGTTACTTGCGACTCGAGGAGAAGTGCCGTGAGGCATGCGTTAGAGCAGTACGGCCCAAATAGCGGTCAAGCTTAGCGATGGCCCTCTTGGAAGGAGTCATTCCTTTCTACGGCTAGTTTCGCGGAACTTCTCGTCTGTGGGTGAATGTGGGGTTAGAGCACCAGCTGGGTTGGCCCCGGAGGCCGTGTCTTGATCACAATCGCTGCGGTTGTTCGCTCTACTAAGCTCTCGGATTTGGCGCGTCCGCTCGAATGCAAGAGTGCGATCACTTCGCCGCGTCGCACGGGTGCAGCCAGCTTGTGCAGCAGCACAATCCCCGCTTTCGGATCCACCGCCTGATCCGTTTGAGTTCGACCTGCTCCAAGATCGACTGAGACTAAACCGAGCTCCAGGGCATCCATCCCAAAAATGAACCCCGCACGTTTCGCAAGCACGGGAACCGGCTTCTTGCACTGAGGCAGCAAGCTGGGAGTTTCTGCAACACGCGCGTCGCCGCCGTGAGCCGCCACCATGCGCGCGAAGACTTCAAGTCCCTTCCCGGAACTGATCGCCTTCTGGAGCAGTGCGCGGGCCTGCTTCCGACTCGTAGCAGCACCTGCCACCATCAGCATTTCGATGCCAAGTGCGAGCGTGAGCTCCACAACGTCGCTTGGCCCTTTGCCCTGAAGCACGTCGATGGCCTCGCGAGTTTCCAGTGCATTCCCAATGGTAAATCCAAGCGGTACGGACATGTCAGTCAGCAGCGCCACGACCTTCCTGCCCGCACCTTGTCCAACCTTCACCAGCATCTTTGCAAGCGCTTTGGCTTGCGCCAAATCCTGCATGAAAGCGCCACGCCCGCACTTCACATCCATCACGAGCGCATCGGAATCGGTCGCAAGCTTTTTCGAAAGGATACTAGCAACGATCAAGGGAATGCTCTCGACCGTGGCCGTTACATCGCGCAGCGCGTAGAGGCGTTTGTCTGCGGGAGCGATCTCAGCTGTTTGCCCCATGATCGAGACGCCGACCGTGCGCACGATCTCGGCGAAACGCCGGGCACTGATGTCCACGCGATATCCCGGGATAGCTTCCAGCTTGTCGAGCGTACCTCCGGTGTGTCCGAGCCCGCGGCCAGCCACGGTGGGCACCGCAACGCCACAAGCTGCAACCAAGGGCCCCAAGCAGAGGGTGATCTTATCGCCAACGCCTCCAGTTGAATGCTTGTCCACCTTAAATGCCGTTACAGATTTCAGAGAAAGCTGGCTGCCGGAGTGCTGCATGGCTTGGGTGAGCGCCACCGTTTCTGACAACGACAAACCATTCAGGAAGGCGGCCATGAGCCAGGCGCTCATCTGATAATCAGGGATCTGACCGGCCGTATAAGCCTGGATAAATGCCTCCAGCTCGGCGGCGCTGTGGGCCAGCCCTTGGCGTTTTTCGGTGATCACACGGACGGGATTCAGAGCCATGCCGCTGATTTTATCGTGGAAGTAGCGGGGTGGGCGGCATTTGTGGCGAGTTCAGCGTTTGCAGGCTCCCCGACGCGCTCTTGCATAAGTTAGGCTCCGCTCGAAATGGCCGAGACCTCGCGCGTAAAAAGGCTCCCCCGTGGCAGGCCCAGTGGGCGTTTCACTCAGCATCGTCGCATCGACAAGCTGCGTGAGCTTCTAGAAAAGAATCCGCGCGGCATCACACTCTACGACATGGCAGCGTCGTTGAAGGTGACTCCGCGCACGATGCGACGCTACCTGAAGGAGGTGCAGCTGGAGTATGAGCTGGAATCGAAGCCCAGTCGTGGCGGCGGCCCGGCGCTGTGGAGCGTGAAGGCGGGAGAAATTCCAAGAAAAGTGGAGCTCCGTCGCACCCAGATCTACGCGCTTTTGGCGGCGCGCCGTTTGTTTGAACCCATGCGCGGCTCGGCACTCTTCGATGAGATTGCACTCGCGACTGATCGCTTGCGAGCTTTTGCGCAACGGCCTGGGCGTGGCCCGAATGCCGGCATTGCCGACGCAAGGCTCGAAGAGCGCTTTCTCTACTTGCCGTATGCACCTAAGAATTACGCCGAAAAAACCGACGAATTAGATGATCTTTTTCAGGCGGTATCAGACTTGCGACCGCTTTCTATGGCGTACCGAAGTGGTCAGCGCGCGAGCGAGGAGCGCATCGTGGTGCATCCGTATGCCTTGGTGCTACACCGGGATTCTATCTATTGCGTGGGTTTTCACCTGGCGCGCGGTGAGATCCGCACCTTCGTGCTGGATCGCATGCGAGACACGCAGTGCGCCTACACAGAAACGTTCGAGCTTCCCGCAGATTTCAACATTGATGAGTTCTTTCAGGGCGAATTTGGCGTATGGAAGAGCGAAACGCGTCACAAGGTGATCATCGATTTTGATGAGCACGCCGCCGAATATGTGCGCATGCGCAAAGTACACAACACGCAGAAGCTGGCCGGAATCGCGGGTGGTGGGGTTCGGCTCACGATGGTGGTGGGCAACCTCAATTCAGTAGTGAGCTGGGTGCTCGAATGGGGAAAGCGTGCCCTGGTGGTTGAGCCGCAGGAGCTTCTGGAGCGGGTGCGTTCCGAGCTGGAAGGGGCGCTCAGCCAGTATTCGGCTCCGAAGAAGCCAAAAGTGCGCGCATGAGTGCCCAACTCAAAGCTTCGCTCCCTGAACTCTATCAACAGCTATTGCCGAGCGCGTTGCTCGATCTCAACGTCGAGCAGAAACGTTCGACTTGCAATGACTGCGCAATGTGCAACACGCCTGAATTTCCTGGTGGTGTGCAGTTCGCGCCGAGTGCCAAGTGTTGCACCTTCTGGCCAAGTCTCCCCAATTATCTGGTGGGGAGCCTGCTCGCCGATCGCTCCGGTCGGTTTCTAGAAGGGCAGCGTCGAATGCGCGCACAGATCCAGGATGCCGTCACAGCCACACCGTTCGGGGTTGGTCCTGCCGACGAGTACCTGGAGCGGCTGCATGCGAATCGCGCCGCTGAGTTTGGACGGAACGAGAATTTGCTCTGCCCCTATTTTGAACGCACGAGCGGTGGTTGCACGATTTGGGCGCACCGCGACAGCGATTGCACGAGCTTTTTCTGCAAATTCGAAAATGGGCGCCATTTCGAGTTTTGGAGGCAATTTGGTGCTACTTTAGCGCTGATCGAGCGCGGCCTGAGCGTCCACGCCAAAGAGGTTGTGGAGCAAGAGCTCAATTTCGAGAGCGACCCGGAGCGTTTCTATATTCTCACCTATTCGCGGGTAAGCCAGTTAACGGCTGAGCAACTGCCGAGCCTGCTTGGCGAGCCCTGGCAGCGTCGCCAGCAAGAATTGGCGCGAGCTGTGGACCAGCTTGTCGACCCCGAGCCACCGAAGCGCATTCGCTTGGCGCGCGGACTCACTGTCCTGAAAAGTGAAGCACTCGTATCGGTGCAAACCTACAACGAATACGATCCTCTCGTAGTGCCCGGCTCCATCTTCTCAACGCTCGAAAACTCGGGAGAGCACGGAGTTCCGTTGGCGGAGCTGTCAGAATGCGCCCAAGCGCTGCTCAATCACGAAGTGGTAGAAGGTGTCTAGCAAGCTCGTGCCAATCCATGCATGCTTACTATCTCTGAATCACAAAAAGGGCGCCCGCTCCCCGCGCTCAGGATGTGATGTAGGTGGATTGGGTGCCGCTTTGTACGAGTGGCCCAGCACCGGCACGACGCTTGAGCGGCCGGCTACTGACGCCAAAAGCGCCGATAGGATCCCCACCGCAAGCAAGTCCTGCTTTTTCGTCTACAAGCACTCAACGAGGGCGCAATGCTTGTCTGAGGTCGGCCAGGGTTACCATCAAGATCCTCGGGTCGAACGGCGAAGGCTCCAAACCGAGACTTCGGTAGAACGCGGCGGCTGAATCGGACAGTGCATGGACCAAAAGGCCGCGGATGCCGATGGCGTCTGACGCGTTGACCACCCTCACCGCCGCGTCTTGGAACAGAGCGCGACCAATCCCAAGGCCTTGATGGGATTTGGCCACCGCCAAGCGGGCAAGCACAACAACGGGGATCGGATCCGGCATGTTGCGCCGGAAGCGACCCGCCGTGACGGCAACCGTAACTGCGCTTGAAGCCAGCGCGTAGTAGGCGATTACCATGCCAGCCTCACAGACCACGAACGTCCGGGATGCGCCGCTCACTTGGTTCGCGCCGGCTCGGCGCTTGAGCCAATCGTCCAGGGAGGGTACGCCAGAATCAAAGGCCAGAAGCTCGTGGTGTCGCGCGAGCGGCTCCGGCGCAGATAGCATCAGCCCTTATTCCACGGGAGAGGTGAGCGCAGTGTCTTACGGAGACGAGCATTGGGCTTCGCGGGTGCGTCGAGGCGGGCAACAAACTCTGCGTAGCTCTTAGCGCTTGTGGAAATTAACGCGCGTTCGAGCAGCGCCTCTTCGGCAGCCCGGCGGGCAGCGCTCAAAATGAAATCCGTGCGGTTGGTGCCGCGAGCCAGCGCCGCGCGATCGATCAAGTTGCGCTCTTCAGCGTGGATCCGAAGATTCAACGTTTCTCGGGGAGGTCTTCGTTTGGGGGCGGCAGGCATGGCGCTTTTTTGGTGTGACGACGACAGATTAGCACGCCGTGCTGACTTTGTCATTACGGAGTGAGTCGGCGGACCATCAAGCAACCCTGGGTGGCCAAGCGCTAAGATAAGACAAATTGTCCGAAGGCCCAGCCATACCGAGCCAACCTGACAGGTGCCAAGCTCTCATCTGTCAGATGCGCTTACCGTTTTCGAGTCTCGTCGCTTGGGTGTTACTTCAGTTGCTGACCAGTGGTTGCCAATCAGCCGTGACGCAAGCGCCTGGGGCGGGCTCGTCAATTACTACAACCGCATCGGGAGGCGTCGGCTTCGTGGGCACAACGGGAGTTGGGGGCACAACGGAGCTGGGTGAGTCTGGAACCGGGGGCGCATCGGCAGCACCAGCGGCGCCTGTTGAGCGTCTGAAGCCTGGCACTCTGGTATGCGCTCCGGGCGGCGTCGATCCGGCGGGGCCTCGACGCGTGATCAGGCTGGCCCCTTCGGAGTTCATTGGATCGCTCATGGCGGCGGTTCCAGTCGACCCAGCGAGCACGAGCGGCTTCGATACGAGTGTTCTCGGCGAAACGCCCAAGTCCGACGACGCGGTCTCGAAGGATTGGCACACGAAGGCCGATGCGGTGGCTCGCGCGAGTGCCGGGCAAGCTTCGGCAAGTCCAGCGGGCCTTGGCTGTGGTGTTGCCGAGTTTGGAGTTAACGCCGCTTGCACCAGCAGCTACCTCGAAAGCATGGCTCGAAAGGTTTTCCGAGGACGAGTGGACGCAGAGGATGTGAGCTCGTTGGCGAGCTTGGCCGCGGGCGTGGCGGCTCGTTCGGATGGGAAAACGGCGTTCGAGATTGTCATTCGAGCGTTGGCGCTGTCGCCAGAATCCATTTACTTGACGGAGGGTATGGATCGCAGCGTCGCCGCGACGTTGCCTGCAAGCATGGGGGCCGCTGAGATGGCGTCGTTCATTTCGTTTCGGATTACCAAGCAGCCGCCCTCCGAGAGTCTACTGCAAGCGCTGAGCACCAATCCAAGCTTGGACCACGCGGCTCTGACCACCTTGCTGGATCGAGAGTTCACCCCTGATCAGTTCGCGAGAGGCGCCACGGATTTCCTCGCAGCCTGGCTCAATGTGGCTGCACTCACAGGCAACATTACCAAAGACCCAATCAAGCATCCAACCTTCACGCGAGCGTTCCTCGGGGAGTTGCAGAAGGAAACCTACGATACGTTCTACACGCAGTTTCTAGCACCTGGAAACGGTGATCTGCGTACTTTGCTCACGGCCAACGTCGAGTCCGCTTTATTGCAGGACTCCACAAATCCCAGCGTCCAGATGTACAAGCGACCCGGGGTGATGGCGATGCCGGGATTCATTGCTTCAATCTCTGCACCTGAGCACACGGACTTGCCAAAACGCGGGAAATTCCTCGTGAATGCTTTCTTCTGTGAAGGGCAGCAACCCCCGCCGCCGGGCATCAGTTTCCCAGATGCGATGCCTGGGCAATCGCAGCGTCAGAAGTTTGAGATGATCGAAGCGCTCGGCGGCTGTGGCGGCTGCCACACGCGTATCAATCCGCTGGCGTATCCAATGGAGCGCTACGATGAAGTGGGTAATCCTCGGGCACTTGATGATGGCATGAACATCATCGACACCAGTGGTGCTCACGCCATTATTCCTCTGACACCCCGAGACTTCACCTTCACGGACATGGCTGATCTCGGCACAAAAATGGCGCAAGAACCCTACGTTCACAGCTGCGTCAGCATCCAGGCCTTCGAATACGTCACACGCCGTAGCGCTGCCTCCCCAACGAACCCCGGACGCAACGACAGCTGCACCGTGTCGGCGATCTCAAATGCTGCGACGGCCAACGGGTTCAAGCTTACCGATCTCTTGCGTGATTCACTGGTGCGTACGGCGCTTTCGCCTCGAGCCGACTGAGCCTTGTTGCTTTCCAAGATCCCTTAGCAGGAGTCGTCAAAAATGCTGATCAAGACCCATCGCAGAAGATTCCTTGGCGCCCTCGGAACGGCAACCTTTGCAGCGTCCACGCTGCGGTTCTTTGTCAAGACAGCGGAGGCCCAAGCCTTCCCACAACGGTTTGTATTTATCTTCACTCCCAATGGGGCCGATGCAAACGCCGCGAGCTCCGGGCTTGGAGCGAATTACACACTCGGCCCCGACATGAGCCTGTTCAACGAGCTCAAAAGCAAGTTCACGGTGCTCGATGGTCTGCAGATCCCACCGCATGGTGGCGAGGAACACCCGGCGGGTCGTTGTTCGATGTTAAGCTCGTGGCGCTCTTCGGGGACGCAATCAACCGCCGGAAATCGCGGCCAATCCTTTGACATATTCCTCGCCAACAAGTTGGCCAATGGGAATTCGGTCTACATGGGCACGGACCCACCGGATATTATCGCGGATCTCCCGATCAGCTGGCTAAGCCCCGGCGTGCGCAACGACGGCTTTGTCGGAGGTGGAGCACCAGATCCTGTGAAGGCCGTGCGGGATGCGTTGTTCAAGAATGCTCCCCTGCCCAATGTCCCCACGCCGAGCCCGAGCGGAATGTCTGCCCAGACTGCCAACGAGCTTGCCCTGAATAGCTATCTTAAGGCTCAAGTCGAGAAGCTGAGAGCGATGGCGCCAGCGTCTGAAGTCTCGAAGCTGGATTTGCACCTTCAGGCGCTCAGTCAGATTCGGGCTGATATCGACCCCACCCAGGTCGGCGGCATGACGGCAGCGCTTGCGGACTGCACGAGTTCGCCGACACTGAGCGGCGATACCGCCGATCAAATGGGTGCGCTCTTGGCGCATGCACTTGCCTGCGGGCAGACGCGCATTGCGGTGTTCCGTATTGGGTCCTACGAGCCCAACCATGTCCACAGCCATTGGCAAGAGGGTGGCATGGTTGGCTCATCCGGCCTCGACGGTTGCGCGCAAGGAGCTCAGTCGTGCCACCAAGACAAGTTCCGGGCGATCAACAAGGGCTGGGCGCAAAATGTTCTAAACTTCCTGAAGGCTCTCGATTCCTTCAAAGAAGGCAACGGAACCTTGCTGGACAACACCGCCGTCGTGTGGAGCAGCGAACTCTCGAATCACTACCTTTCCCCAGATTTTACGCGCGCCTACGATTGGGGCCCCGGCTACCAAGTAAAACCGGGCGATGTGAATACCCACGGCACGGTGGACATGCCTTTCTGGCTTGCCGGCAGCCTCGGCGGCAAACTGAAGCAGGGGCAGCGCATCGTTGCCCAGGAACGCTTCGCGGGCGAACTCTACAAGGCCATCGCGTACTCCATGGGCGTGAGCCAAGCTGACCTCACCGCCTACGGTGAGCCGCAGTATGCGCCTGGGATCCTTCAAGAGATCCTGACCTGAGCTCCGCTACGGTGTCGCTCGATACTCCTGATAATACCCAATCACGCGACCCACGTAGGCCTGCGTTTCCGCATAAGGTGGAATGCCGCCGTAGCGCATCACCGCGCCTTCTCCGGCATTGTAGGCCGCAACCGTGAGCTGCAGATCGCCGCTGAACAGATTCGCTAAGATGCGAAGATAACGCGTGCCTCCCAAGATGTTTTGGCGGGGCTCAAACACATCGCTGACCAACATGCGTTGGGCCGTCTCGGGGATCAGCTGCATCAACCCTTGCGCATTGGCGGGCGAAACAGCGCGCGGATCAAAATCGCTTTCAACTTTGATCACCGCTCGAATCAAAGGCTGTGGGATTTGATACAGCAGCGAAGCTTCGGCAATCGCCGCATCGTAGCGGGAACGCCGTTCCGGCGACCTATCGGAGGGCATCGTAATGCTTGGCGCGGTTTCTGATACACGCTTTGGTTTGCGTGAATTCGTGATGCTCACCACCCCGTTCTCGTCCACACTGGTTTGGATGTCCGCTTGCGCGCTCATGCCGAATAAGAGCGTCGCCAATGCAACGGCCTGGGCAGCGCGGCTCAAGCCGGCTCGAGGCCTGGAGCTGAAGGGGTAGGGGAGCTTCACAGGTACCAAGGTACAGCAACGCTGCTTGCAAGGCTCGTATTCCCTTCCAGCCGTATTGGATCGATGCGCCCAGGTACCAGTCTGCTGATGCACCATTTCCCTGTCGGGCCGTGCCGACGCAAACCCGCGCATATACTCGAGATTTCAGTGCGAGAAGCCTTTGGCTTCAGGGAATTGCGGCCTAGGATTGTGGTCCAGGCCTCCGAAAATGTGAGCATCGATGCGACGATTCTTGGAACAACTTGGTGTCCCAAGGTGTTGTCTGAGGTGTAAAGTACAGTGTAAAGAGGCCCCGTGACAAGCAAGCGCAACTGCCGGCACGTACCCCTGACGAAGCAGCCGCTCGTTCTGGTGCTGTGCCAGGTTCGGTTTAGCTTGGTGCGAAAGATGGCGGACTACATCCCTGCGATACAGGAGGTGTTCCGCCGCCACGCCTTCCCGATCGAGCGCTCTGGCAAGATCCAGCAACTGACCATTACCTCTGCTGGCGTTCAGGCCACCGAGCAGGAGCGGTGGGAGTACCGAACCAAGGACGAACAGTGGAGCGTAACCGTTCTCCAAGACAGCGTCGTTCTGCAGACCACCGCGTATGAGAAATTCGAAGGCTTCGCGGAAAAACTCGAGCAGGCAGTTCGGACCGTGCTTGAGAAGACTGAGCATGACGAGTTCGGCCTCGTTCAGCGGGTCGGGCTCCGCTATATTAACCTCGTGCAGCCGAGAGAGAGGGAGGACTACCGCGTGTACTTGCGTTCGGGATTTCACGGGGTCGCTGACGAGGTGTTCCGTGCTCGGTCGCATCGTCTCCATGTTGAAAGTGTTGGCCACACGGCGGTCGGTGGCACTGAGGGGACTATGATCGTTCGCGTCGCCCAAAATGACCAAGGCTTCGATCTGCCACCGGATCTCGTCCAGAGCGTTCCGAAGCATGATTCGCGAGCAAAAAACGGAGAGCTCGTGACGCTTGTCGATATGGACCACTTTATCGAGGGCACTTTCGATCCCGACACTGCTTGGGTGGTTGCTCGCACGTACGAGCTGCACGACCATTTGATCGAAACGTTTCACCAACACGTCGTCACCGAGGAAGCGATCAAGGTGTGGGCATGAGTCTCGCCCTGATTTCCCAATACGATTCGAGTGCCGGCGCGATTGTAATCGTCAGCGGCTATGGTCCGTACTTACCCCACGTTGGCACCAGCCCGTCTGTGGTCGACAGCCGAGTCATGGGTCGCGGTGCTTCGGTGCCGGCTGCCGCCCAGCGGATCATTGAGCGGACGCCCTCCGCGTTGCAAGCCGCGTTGGCTTTGTCTGTTGCTGAGCAGGCGCGTGAGGTACTCACGGCACTGTCCCTAAACAAGTCGCAACTCGCCGAGGTACTCGGAGTGTCTCGCCCCACGCTGTACGACTGGCTCGACGGGAAAGAGCCGAACTCGTCCAACGCACAGCGGCTAACCACGCTGCTCCGACTGCTTGCGAGTGCCGACGTCACTAGCACCAGACCCTTCAGCCCTCGTTTTTTGAATCAGGCCCTGACCGAGCGTGGGACTTCGCTCCTCGCTGCGCTCAGCGCACCGTCGATGAATGAGCCACTTGTCTTGTCGCTCGTGCGCGAAGGCAAGGCGCTGGGCGAGCGGGCCGAGGCGAGACGTATTTCGAGAGAAGAGCGACTTCGATCGCTGGGGTTCGAGGAACCATCAGATGAGCAGCGGCGCGAGCAGCTCGCTCGCAACGTTGCGATGCGCGATTGGCCGAAGACCTGAGGCAATATGTCGACGCCGTTCGATGTCGACGCGATCGAGAAGCACGGATGGCGGCAGGGCGCAGTTTTGGGGCCAGCATTGCTGTGCGCTGCTCGGGAACGAGCGCCATCCCATCTTACGATCACAGAGGACAACTGGCTCATCGTCACGAGCCACGATTGCGACGTCGTGAATGCCCGTCTGGACAAGGAGCCGACGGTCGAGCTGCTCCGGGCCGAGGTGGTCCAACGGAAGCCCGAAAAGCAGCAAGTATGGGGACGTAATCCTCGCGACATGGAGCTCGAGGTCGAAGACGGGACCGGCAGCGCCGTGGTGCTCAAGGTGCGCGTTCACGAGCGTTGGGCGCTACCTCGTGAAGTGCTCTCCACTGAAGCGCCAGCTCGCTTCCTCGGTGAAAAGGAGCGGCGCCTGATCGCCGAGTGGCTGGCGAAGCGCTACATCCGCACCGCGTTTCCGACCGCCTCCGACAGTCGTTGGCGAGCGAAGCTACGCGACTGGACCCGACTCCTCGAGAAGCACAGCCGGTGGCTCCAGGGCGTCTACCTTAGACTCAGCACGCTGCGCGAACTCGCAGAGCAAACGCCGTATCAGGTTCACCTCATCGTCGCTGCACCAGCCGCGGTGACGAAGGAGCTGGGTTGGGTAGCCAAGCGTGACGAGCTTGAACGCGAGATCGAGGGGTTCTGGAAGCAGTTCGCTCCTGGCATCGAGTTTCGTCGGTGTCGACGTGCTTGGCACCCATCAGTTGACGCTTGCTGAAATCGAGCCCTACCAACGCTTCGATGCCGACTGGGTGAGTTTCTCCCACGATTCGGCTGTAACGCCAGTGGTCGCCGATATGATGGCGTAGCGTGTGCGGGGCGGCCAGAAGCCTCAGACGGTTTTCGTGAACTCGATGAGCGACCTCTTACACAAAGATGTCCCCATCTTGTTCATCTGGCAGGTGTTCGAAGTGATGCGTCGAGCTCACTGAGACCGCTTCCAAGTGTTAACCAAGCGGGGCGATCGGCTGGAGGAGGTTGACGCGCAGGTCGAGTGGCCCGCAAACGTGTGGATGGGCGTCAGCGTGGAGAACTCTAAGTACACTCACCGGATCGACGATCTCCGGAAAACCGGGGCAAAGGTGAAGGTTCTCTCACTCGAACCCCTCCTAGGGCCGCTGCCGAATCTGAACCTCAAGGGCATCGATTGGGTGATCGTTGGTGGTGAGTCCGGCCCTGGTGCTCGGCCAATGCGCCCAGAATGGGCAACCGACATCCGTGATCAGTGCAGGGCGTCCAGCGTGGCGTTCTTCTTCAAGCAGTGGGGAGGCGTGAACAAGAAACGAGCTGGGCGCACCTTGGAAGGTCGCACGTGGGACGAGATGCCAAGCGAGCAACTGCCGAGGGTTCAGCTCCCATTGGCCGTCGGGACCTAGCGCTGGGGCGAGGCGAGCGAAGTATGCACATTGTGCTCATCTAGGTGGCGTACCCGCGTGAATGGTGTGCATAATCAAGTCCATGCACGCCCGTCGAACAAGGATTGAGGTTACGGGGAATCGCGAAGTGAGCATCACCCTGCCGAGCGACTTTCCGCCGGGCGAAGCGGAGGTCATTGTTTTGGGAACAGGAGGCTCGCGCGTTTCCCAGGGCCGCAAGTTGACCGTTGATGAGCTTCTGGCAGCAAGGCTAACGCCACCAGCAGGTGTAGCTCCGGTGGGCCTGGACGATATGGAGCGGGCCATCGCGGAGGGCGCGACCCGTCGTGCAGGGATTTGATACCAACAGCGTTGTTCGATTGTTAGTCCGAGACGATGAAACACAGCTTGAGAGAGCTGAGAAAATATTTCGTCAGGCGGTCAGTGCGGGAGGAGCCTGGATCCGGAAGGAGCTGACGAGGCTGGGGTATGGGGGCTAGGAAGAAAGCGGTAAGGATGCGCTCCTTCGCGTTGGCTGGACGCAACGCTGTGCCGCCCGCGCGACGGTCACGCGGGCGTACGCGCGATGAGGATGCGGCGTTCCCGGTTGCCCCGCCTCGCTCCGAGCTACCTCGCGACTACGCTGGGATACTCAGCGAGATCAAGCAGCGCATCGGTCAAGAGCGTGTGCGCGTGGTGATGGCCGCCAACGCAGCGATGATTCTGCTGTACTGGGACATCGGTCGCCTCATTTTGGAGAGACAAGAGCGCAAGGGGTGGGGCGCGAAGGTCATCGATCGCCTGTCTACTGATTTGCGAGACGCTTTCCCCGACATGCGTGGTCTTTCGCCGCGGAATCTCAAGTACATGCGGGCGTTCGCGCTGGCCTGGCCCGACAACACAATTGTGCAGGAGGCTCTTGCACAAATACCGTGGTCTCATCAGATTGCCCTGTTGGAGAAGGTCAGCTCCCCACCGGAGCGCGTTTGGTACGCTCGTCAAAGCGCTGCCTGGGGCTGGTCCCACAACATCCTCGCGTTGCAGATTGAGCAGCGAGCGCATGCGCGCCAGGGCAAGGCCCTGACGAACTTCAAGGCGGCGTTGCCGCCGCTAGATTCGGACATGGCGACGCAAGTCTTCAAGGACCCGTACCTGTTCGATTTCCTCGGCACGGCTGATCCGCGACGCGAGCGCGAGGTCGAGCAGGCCCTCGTCGATCACATTCAACGCTTTCTGTTGGAGCTGGGCAGCGGTTTCGCGTTTGTCGGGCGACAAGTGCACTTGGAGGTCGGTGACCAGGATTACTACGTCGATCTGCTTTTCTATCACTTGAAGTTGCGCTGTTACGTAGTGATTGAGCTCAAGGCCGTGCCGTTCTCCCCCGCGTTCGTGGGCCAGATGAACATGTACCTGTCAGCCGTCGACGACCTCCTGAAACACCCGGATGACAAGCCCTCCATCGGGCTGCTGCTGTGCCGCTCAAAGAACAAGCTTGTCGTCGAGTACGCCCTGCGCGACCTCGGCAAACCCATAGGCGTCGCACAGTGGGAAACTAAAATCGTCGAAGAGCTGCCCACCGATCTAAGAAGCAGCCTGCCCAGCGTAGAAGAGCTCGAAGCCGAGCTAGCACCAAAGAAAGCGAAGCGATGAGCTCACCCACCAACCCCCAAAAATCTCGCTGGATTCCGTTGCGCGCCCGAGTTGATTCGAACCACTGACCTTCGGCTTCGGAGTGAGCACTAGGCTATCAGCAGGGGTTAGCAAGCATTTGCAAGTTATTGGAAATGCTCACGTTGGAACCACGAGCCGAGTCCAGCCCTCACAGCGATTGGCACCATTTAGCTCACCGTTTGCTGCACAGGTGCGGCAGGGATCGCGCGGCCTGTGGCTGTGGAAAGGCTGCTCACCGTGAAGGAGGTCGCG
>Ga0209591_10003504_pt1 | contig 18166 bp, 13 predicted proteins | sample MAT01_FD_187207 | JGI IMG/M metagenome (GOLD analysis project Ga0209591, IMG submission 187207) | Freshwater microbial communities from Lake Fryxell liftoff mats and glacier meltwater in Antarctica - MAT-01 (SPAdes) (version 2) | ecosystem: Environmental > Aquatic > Freshwater > Ice > Liftoff... | reverse complement strand
TAGCAAGTGGGCTTTAGCGCTTAGTTATTTGCCAGCATCTCGCGTGCGTGCTCGCGTGTCGCTTTGGTCAGCTGCGCACCGCCGATCATTCGAGCAATTTCTTCAACCCGCGCGTCAGTCTCGAGAACTTGAACTTGTGTAGCGGTTTTGCCGTCCTGCGCGGATTTGCTCACCTGCAATTGCTGATGGGCGAGTGCCGCGACCTGCGCGAGATGGGTCACGGTAAACACCTGCCGCGATTCGCCCAAGCGGCGTAGCAAACGCCCGATGCTCTCGGCTACCGCGCCGCCGACGCCTGCATCCACTTCATCGAAAATCACCGTGGGCACGCTGATCGATTCAATCGCGGCAAGGCGCAGGCACAGGCTCATTCTTGAGAGCTCGCCGCCCGAAGCCACTTTGCGCAGCGGGCGCAGCTCCTGGCTTAAATTGAAATTAACCATGAACTCAGCCCGATCAATGCCTTGCGGATCGAATCGGCGGCCGGGATCGCGATCGAGCGCCACGCTGAACTGCGCCTGCTGCATGCGCAACTCGCCAAGCAGCTCGCGCACCCGCACGCTCAGGCGCGCGGCGGTCTGGGCGCGCTCCCCGCTCAGTCGTTCAGCGGCCACGCTATAGCTGATTTCCAGCGCTTTCAGCTCTTCGCGCAGCGTGCCGATGCGCTGATGGTTTGCATTTAACTCGCTCAAGCGCTCGCGCAGCTGGCTCAGGCGCGTGCCGAGCTCGCTGGCGGACACGCGGTGCTTGCGCGCCAGTTCGTGCCAGCGGTCGAGCTTGTCTTCGAGCAGCTGTTGCTCACGTGGGTCGCGCTCGGGCTCGCTTAAATAGTGGCGCAACACGCCAGCGGCCTCATCTAGATTTAGCTTCGCTTGATTGAGCAGTTCGGGTAAGTCTTTGAAAGCCGGTTCCAACTCAGCAAGCCGGACAAACTCCTGCTGCATGCGGCTGAGGTCGCGCAACATCGCGTGCTCCCCTTGGCCCAAGGCCTCCGCCGTGCGCGCGGCCGATGCGCGCAGCGTGTGCGATGCGGCCAAGCGCTTTAGTTTTCCGTTGAGCTGCTCGAGCGCTGAGTCGGTTGGCTCAAGCGACGCCAGCTCGTCGATTTGAAAGCGCAGAAAGTCGGCTAGCTCGGCGATGTCTTGGTTTCCAAACTCGGCAAGTTCGGCCTCAATGGTCAGCGCGCGCGTACTTAAAGTCGCGAGCGCTTGCAGGCTGGGCAGATGGCCGCCAAGCTCATCGATCGAGCGCAACTGCGCCTGCCGGATCAGCAGCGACTGGTGCTCGTTTTGACCGTGGATCTCAAACAAGCGCTGCGCCAGCTCAGCGAGCTGCGATGCGCTGACCGGGCGGCCGTTAATAAATGCCTTCGATGGTCCTTCGCGACGGATCACGCGCTTGAGCAAACAGGTCGTGTCTTCATCAAGATCAGCCTCGCGCAGCCACTGCAGCGCATCAGCGCCGGGCGCAAATTCGCCGGTGACCTCCGCGCGCATCTGCCCGCTGCGCACGATGCTTGAGTCCGAGCGCAGCCCGCTCAGCAGGCCCAGCGCGTCGACGATGATCGATTTGCCCGCGCCGGTTTCACCGGTAATCGCCGACAAACCGCGCTCGAAGCTCAGTGAAACCGCTTCGACCACGGCGAGATTTTTAATTTCCAGATTCAACAGCATGCCGAAACTATACCCCACGGGCGGTTTGGACGACCGCTGCGAGCGAGTCGAGAGCTAGGCGCACCGCGCGCAGGAACCGCAGTGAACTTAAGAGTCCATGAGGATTCAGAGCACGGAGCAACAAAGCCATCGGCTCGGGCAGCAGGTTTTTCAAACCGCCCCACGGGAATTGACCTTTAGCCAGTCAAGCCGCTATCCTTTGCGGTCATTATTTATGCGCCGGGGCTTGATCCTTATGTGGCGCCGGAGAAATCAAATGTTCGCAGTGTTCAAAACGGGCGGTAAACAGTACCGCGCTCAGGTTGGTGACGTGGTTCGCGTCGAGACAATTGTGGCTGACGTCGATAGCTCAATTGACTTAACCGATGTGATGATGGTCGGCGAAGGCGACTCGGTGAAAGTGGGCGAGCCGCTCATTACTGGTGCCATCGTGAGCGCCAAAGTGACCTCACACGGACGCGCCGACAAGATCTTAATCGTCAAATTCCGTCGTCGTAAACACCATCGCAAGCAGATGGGTCATCGCCAGAATTACACCGAAATCGAAATCACGGGCATTTCAGCCTAAGCGCCAACGCGCAATCTAACGCTTTAGGAGACTTAAACCATGGCACATAAGAAAGCTGGCGGCTCTACTCGCAACGGTCGCGATTCAAACCCGAAATACTTGGGCGTCAAACTTTACGGCGGCCAAGCCGTCGATGCGGGCAACATCATTGTGCGCCAGCGCGGCACGCAGTTTCATCCCGGCGTGAATGTCGGTTTGGGGCGTGACCACACGCTGTTTGCTCTGACCGACGGAACCGTCAAGTTCCACACCCAGGGCCCGAAAAACCGCCGTACCGTGAGCGTCGTTGTCGCTGCCGCCTAGGCGTCGCTAGATCGCTCAATCGCTTAAGAGGACCCCGCCTAGTTGCGGGGTTTTTTGTTTATGAAGTTTGTTGACGAAGTCGAAATTAACGTGTTGGCCGGCAACGGTGGCACGGGTTCAATCAGTTTTCGGCGTGAAAAATTTATTCCCTTTGGCGGCCCCGATGGCGGCGACGGTGGGGCAGGTGGCAGCGTTTACTTGGTCGCCGATGAAGGGCTGAACACGCTGGTCGATTTTCGGCACCAGCGCAAGTTCAAAGCCAAACGGGGCGAAGACGGCATGGGTCGCGATATGTCCGGTAAAGGCGGCGAAGACTTGATCATTCGCGTGCCAGTGGGAACGGCGGTATTTAGCGCCGCGACCGAGGAGCTTATCGGTGATCTCACCAGCCACGGCGAACGGCTGCTGGTAGCGCGCGGCGGTGATGGCGGCAAGGGCAATGTGCACTTTAAAAGCTCGACCAATCGGTCACCCAAACGCTCAACGCCGGGCTATCAGGGCGACGAGCGCGATTTGCGCATGGAGCTTAAAGTGCTCGCCGATGTCGGATTGCTGGGCTTTCCGAACGCGGGCAAGTCCACGTTTTTGCGTGCGGTCAGCGCGGCCACCCCGAAAGTTGCCGACTATCCGTTTACGACGCTGCATCCGCACTTAGGCGTGGTGCGCTTGAGCACCGACGAGAGCTTTGTCATCGCCGACATTCCCGGCCTGATCGAAGGCGCGGCGGATGGTGCTGGGCTTGGCGTGCAGTTTCTAAAGCATCTCGGGCGAACGCGCTTACTCCTGCACCTGGTTGATCTGAGTCCTCCAGATGAGGATTTAGATCTCGCGCTGCAAGTTCGTCAGATCGAAAACGAATTGAAATCCTACGATCCCGAATTGATCCACAAGCCGCGCTGGCTGGTGCTCAATAAGGCCGATTTGTTGCCGGATAAAGAAGCCCTTTCGCGCGCGAAATCGCTGGTGCGCAAGCTGCGCTGGAAAGCGCCGTGGTTTCTGGTCTCAGGTGCAGCGTCGATTGGCACGCGCGAGATGATGCTCAAAGTGCTGACTCATCTGCGCCAAAAAGAAGAAGAGCACGAACTGGCCGAACCGGGTCCAGCGCAATCTTAGGTTTGGCCTTCGTTGAGGTTCAGCGCTGAGATATCCATAAAAAAGGCCGCGATTCGCGGCCTTTTTCTTAACCAAAACGATTGGCTGGTTACGCCATCGCTTTGATATGTCCGCTCAAGCGGCTCTTGTGGCGTGCTGCTTTGTTGCGATGCAAATGATCGCGAGCGGCTTGGCGATCGATAACCGGAACGGCTAAATCGTAGGCTGACTTAGCATCGGTCTTGTTGCCCGATTCAATTGCTTTGATAACTTTCTTAATTGCGGTACGAACCATCGAGCGCACTGACGCGTTGTGCTGACGATGCTTCTCCGCCTGGCGCGCGCGTTTGCGAGCAGATGCGATATTTGCCACGAAGACTCCGGGACTGAAGCGAAAAAAATGTGAGTCGGGCATTATGCGCAATGCCTGAGAAACAAGTCAATCCGAAAGCAGCCGGGGTACTACTGCTGCGCTCGCTGGCGACCGTTTCGGGAATGACCCTTCTGTCGCGAATTTCCGGTTTTGCGCGCGACGTCGTGGTCACCCAAGCCTTTGGTGCAGGCGCCACGACCGATGCCTTTTGGGTGGCGTTCCGAATTCCCAATTTGTTTCGGCGCCTGGTCGGTGAGGGCTCTTTTGCGTTGGCATTCGTGCCGGTGTTGGCTGAATACAAAAGCAGCGGCGATCCGCGCGCGCTCAAGGAACTGATCGATCGGGTGGCAACCGCTTTGTGCGCCACCCTAAGCGTGCTCACCGCGACCGGACTATTGCTGGCCTACGCGGTGAATTTACAGGTCCGCGAAGATCCCAAAGACGCGCTGACCACCGCGATGCTGCTGCTGACATTTCCGTACATCTTCTTTATTTCGCTGACCGCGTTCTCGGCGGCCATTCTCAACAGCTTTGGCCGCTTTGCGCTGCCTGCGGTGACGCCGGTACTGCTCAATTTATCCATGATTGCAGCGGCGATTTTCCTGGCGCCGCGTTTGGCCGTACCGGTCACCGCTTTGGCGTGGGGCGTGCTGCTGGCGGGGGTGTTGCAGCTGGCGGTGCAGGTGCCTGCGTTGAAATCGATGGGCCTGTTGCCGCGCTTCAAGTGGGATTTGCGTGATCCGGGCGTGCGCAAAATTGGCAAGCTGATGTTGCCCACGCTGTTTGGCTCGTCGGTGGCGCAAGTGAACGTGATTATTTCCACCGCGATTGCCTACACCCTGATCGACGGCAGCGTGACTTGGTTAAGCCTGACTGATCGGCTGCTTGAGTTTCCGCTAGGTCTATTTGGGGTAGCCCTTGGCACGGTGATTTTGCCGCACCTAAGCCGCAAATACGTTGAGGGCAATGCCGAGCAATTCAATCAAACGCTCGATTGGGGTATTCGACTGGCCTTGCTGATCGCGCTGCCTTCGACGCTGGGGCTGTTTTTCTTGAGTGAAGCGATTTTATGTGCGGTGTTTCAATACAAGCAATTTACCGCGCACGACAGCCATATGGCCGCGTTGAGTTTGCAGGCGTTAACGCTTGGATTGCCTGCATTTGTGCTGCTGAAAGTGCTTGCGCCTGCGTTTTATGCCCGTCAGGACGCACGCACGCCGGTGCAGGTGGGCTTGCTGGCGCTGGCGGTCAACACGGCGCTCAATTTTGCGCTGGTGGCATGGGCCAAAAGCAGCGGTTATGTTGCACCGCATGCGGCGCTGGCACTCAGTGCAGCGATCGGCGCGGCGCTCAACGCGGGCGTGCTGCTGGTGTTACTGCTCAAGCGCCGTACCTTTCATTTTGAAACGGCGTTTTTCGGATTCAGCTGGCGGCTCGCGCTGGCGCTGCTGGGATTAACCGCGGTGCTTTTGTGGCTCGCGCCGGATTTGCCTGCCTGGCAGCTGCTCGAAGCCGGCGCGCGAATCACGCAGCTTGCTGTGGTGATTGGCTCGAGCGTAGCGGTGTTTGGCGGAATTTTATTTCTCAGCGGCGCGCTGTCGGCGCGCTTTTTAGCGCGCCCCAGCTGATCGCGACGCGCGCCGCTCACGCCTATAAATCAGCCATTCCCTCGGCGATTCCATGCGGGCCGACTTTGAGCAATTTCAGCGTATTGGTGCCGCCGAGCTCGCCGACGTGATCGCCGACGGTCAATAAAACCCGATCCCCTTCGCTGAGTGAGCCCAGTAAAAACAAATGCTGCACTGCATCGCGAACGGTGTGCACCGGATTGAAATCAGGCGCATCAAAGGCGACCGGATACACATCGCGATACATCGCCATGCGCTGTCTGGATGCCTGATGGCGGCTCAGGGCATAGATCGGCACCTTGCTGCGAAAGCGACTGAGCCAGCGCGCCGTGCCACCGGATTCAGTCAGTGCAATGATTGCGCGCAGGTTCACATGGGTTGCCAAATACATCGCGGCCATTGCGATGGCCTGATCCGGGCGCTCGATCTTGCTGCGCATCGGGAGCACCTCATCGACCGGCTCAAACTGACGCTCCGCGCCCAAACACACGCGCGCCATCGCGGCCACTGCCAGCGCAGGGTGGCGGCCTGCGGCGGTTTCCTGGCTGAGCATCACAGCGTCAGTCCCGTCGAGCACCGCATTGGCCACGTCGAGCACTTCAGCGCGCGTTGGCATGGGTGATTCGACCATCGATTGCATCATCTGCGTGGCGGTGATCACCGCTTTGTGGCCACGGATCGATTCGCGGATGATTTTCTTCTGCAAGCCGGGCAATTCGGCGTCGCCGATTTCAACCGCTAAATCACCGCGCGCCACCATGATCACGTCAGACGCCTCAATGATCTCGGTCAAATTTTCGATCGCCTCAGAGCGCTCAATTTTGGCGACCAAATGCGCGTTAGATCCCGCCTCGCGCAGCAGCCGCCGGGTTTCGTGCATGTCCTCGGCGCACTTGCAAAAGCTCACCGCTACGTAGTCAACGTTGAGTTCGGCAGCGAGCTTGATGTCTTCGCGGTCTTTGTCGGTGAGTGCGGCAACGGTCAAGCCGCCGCCGAGCCGATTGATGCCTTTGCGATCAGAGAGCTTGCCGCCGGTCAGCACGATCGTGTGGATTTCGCGGCCGATAATTTCGCGAACTTTGAGCGCAATCAGGCCATCGTCGAGCAGCAAAGTGTCGCCACTGCGCACGTCTCGGTAGAGATCAAAATACAGCACGCCCACGCGACCCCGATCACCGGCCGCGGCATCCGGATCGCAATCGAGCACAAACGGCGCGCCAGTTTGCAGCTCCACTGCGCCATCAACGAAGCGGCGGATGCGAATCTTCGGTCCTTGCAAATCACCCAAAACTGCCACTTCGCGGCCCGCTTGTTGCGCCGCTGCGCGCACCGCGCGCACGCGTTTAACGTGGTCTTGCGGCTCGCCGTGCGAAAAATTCAAGCGCACCACGTCGACGCCTTCGCGGATTAAGGTCAGCAGCATGCCGGAGGCATCGGTTGCCGGACCTAACGTGGCGATAATTTTGGTGCGGCGCAGGCTGAGCGGGTGCATAGGCAAGTCTCTAAGGGATAGCGAGGGATTCGGCGGAAACAAAGCCTTCGGCCGAAAGCGTTTTCTCAATCAGTGGATTTTGACTCAAAGCGCTCGCTTGCAGCAGCGCCGCGCGAAAACCGTTGCGCACCCGCCAGCCGCTCAACAGCTGTTTTTGCTGCGGCAGCCAAGCCACGGTGTCATAGAACAAATCGGTGCGCACATCGGCGCTGACGGCCACTTTTAGGCCATCGCCCACGCGCTCAACGCGGTAGTGCAGCAGAGCGCCGAGCGCGCTTAAGTAAAAATGCTGGCTATCGATCGCCTGCACGTTGCGCGAGCTCAAACCAAACAGCGGCAGCGCAAACACGCGGCTATCTCGGGCATCGATCAGCAACAGGCGGCGGCTGTCGATTTGGCGCAGCACATGAAAGGGCCCATCTTTGAGCGCGCTTAAGCGTCCCAGCCCGGCGCCATCGGCCAGCAGTGTGTTGCTGATCGGTGCGCTTGGCGCGCTGAGGTCGTGCACGCTCAAGCGCCCGTCGCGCCAGCGGATCAGCGCGCGTCGCGGCGTGTGATTGATGCTGAATGAAACAGCTTCCCCCACGCCTAAATTCACGCTTGAGCGCAATTCAAGCGACGGCCAATCGCGAATTTCGAGCGCCGGTTTGCTGGTCAGCACGTACAAAGTTTGCTCGATGCGCGCCAATCCCCAAGCGCGATCGGCACCCAGCGCTTGCTCGCCGAGCGCTTTGAGGTCGCGTGCGCGCCAGCGCTTCAAGCGAGGTTCGGATGCAGCCGACACAACAAGTTCTTGATCAAACGCAACCGCCAGCGGATCGTCGCGATGGGCTTGCACGCTGATCACACGTGCGCCCTCGACGCGCTCAAGCACGCCATCGGCATAGCTGCGATACACCACATCACCAACCGAATCGGTGAATGTTCGCGACCAGTGTTGATGCAGCTCAGACCCGAGTGATTGCACTGGCAGCGTGCCGTAATCGAGGCTCACCAAGCGATTGCGCAGCCGGTCGAGCGCCAGCACCCCTAGAAAATTCTCATTCAAGATCAGCTGCGCATCGGCCCAGCGCTCGGCTTCAAAACCAAGGTCTTGCGCGCGTTCCGGCGCATCCATGCCCGGTCGCCAGAGGCTCAAACCGTAGGCGCTGACAATTAAAAGGGTCGGTCGATCCGGGATCCAACTGAGCGCGCTGGCGCCATTGCTCACCCGAAACGTTTTAACAATCGCGCCGCGCGCCGCGTCGATCACGACGCCTTCGCCGTTCGGCCCGAGCGCTGCGATCAAATCCAAATCGCGTAAGGTGGCGAGCGCTTTCAGCTCAGAAAACCCCAGTGGATACTCGCGCGGCGCGTTTTCGGAGCGCAGCTCCGTCACCGTCAGCAAGCCCGCCGAATTCAGCTCAAACGCGCGGCCCGCGCCTAGCCGAAATGTCGAGCTGGTGGGAATCGCGAGGGTTTTTTGCAGGCTTTGCCCTCGGTCTGCGAGGCGTATTTCGATAGTGTCTCCTTGCCGAATGGCGACAAATGCGCCCTCGGCATCAACCCATAGCGCCGGGTTGGCAATCACTGGCAGGATGGTTTGGCGCTGCTGCTGGTCCACGCTCACGCGCTCCAGTCCGCTAAGCCCCTCAATCAGCATGCCCGTCGCACTTTTTCCAGCGGCATCAGTGACATAGCCGACAAGGCGCTCACCGGCTGCAAGCTCCATGCTCAGCGCGGCCTGGCCTTGATTGAGCTCACTCATCGAGCGCAAAAACCAGCCGTTCGGCGAGCGCAAAATCGCGCTGGCGCTTTCTGCGTCGTAGCCCAACACGCCGAGCGCTTGCGCCGGAACGCTCACGATCGCGCGTTCTGTAAAGCTGCGCAGCGGCTGCGCGGGCACCAGCGGATGCAAGTCCGCCGGCACGCCAGTTCGGCTCAGCCAAAAGCCAGCGCCGGCTAGCAACGCAGCGCCAAAAGCCAGCGCGACTAGCAGCTTTGCGCGCGGCTTTTTAGCATCGACGTTTGCCACGCGCCGAGTGGGCGCTGGCGCGCCGGCCGCTGATCGAACCGGCTCGGCAAACTCAGCGCCTTCGAGCGCCGCAACCATCGACTCAATCGACGAAAAGCGCCGTTCGGGCACGGCATTCAAAGCGCGTTCAAGCACTCGGCGCGTGTGTGGATCGGTTGCTAAGGCTTGTACCAAGCGCGGCGCTTGCACGGCTTCGCGGAGCATTTCCAGCGTGCTTTTGCTGCCGTCGCGCAGCGACTGCCCCTTGATCATCTCAGCGATCACCAGCGCAAAGGCGTATTGATCGGTGGCCGCTGAAGTGGCCTCGCCACTTAGCTGCTCGGGTGCGGCGTACAGCGGCGTGCCGACCATGATGCCGGTGGCGCTCAACGTCGGCGTCGCCACGACGCCGGCTTGCGGCGGTTTGCCTTTGCTGATCCCAAAATCCACTAATTTCAGCGTGTTAGCAGGGTCGGCGCCGGGCATGACGTTATCCGGCTTGAGGTCGCGATGGACCACGCCGAGGCCGTGCGCGTAACTCAACGCGCTCGCGATCGCTTTGGCGATCGGCAGCCATTGCTCGCGCGCGCAGCCGTTTGGATGCGAACGGATCCATTCGGTCAGCGTTTGTCCTTCCAGCAGCTCCATCACGAAATACGGCACGCCAAACGCGGCGATGTCGTAGTCGTAAAGCGCCACGATATGCGGGTGCTTAAGCTCAGCCAGCAGCTGCGCTTCATAGCGAAAACGCTCGGCGTACAGCGCAAACTCGGGCTCGGGCTGCATCAATTTAAGCGCCACTGTGCGGTCGAGTTTCAAGTGCTGCGCGCGAAATACTGCGCCCATTCCACCGACCGCAATCTGCGCGTCGATCCGATAGTTGCCAAGCGTTTGTCCGATCAACCAGCGCGGTGGTTTGACCCGGATGGTTGGCTCGCAATCAGCTTTTGGACAGCCTTGCGCGCGGCCGGAGCCCGGCGCAATCGCCAATCCGCAATGAGCGCACAGGCGCAGCTCCATGGCGCTTAGCCGCGTGCTTCCAGTGCAGCAATTGACGGCAGTTGCCGGCCTTCCAGAAACTCTAAAAACGCCCCGCCGCCGGTTGAGATGTAGTCGATTTGTGCCGCGACGCCAAACAGATCGATCGCCGCCAGCGTGTCGCCACCGCCCGCAATCGAAAATGCTGAACTCCCAGCGATCGCTTGCGCCACCGCGCGCGTGCCGCTGGCAAACGCGGCGAACTCAAACACGCCGACCGGGCCGTTCCACACCACCGTGCCCGCTTGCGCGATGCGCCGCGCGTAGTCGGCTTGCGTGGCCGGGCCAATGTCTAAAATCATCTCGTTGGCAGCCACTTGATCGACCGCACACACGCGCGCTTGAGCGTTGGCTGCAAAAGCGCTCGCCACGATCACATCCTGCGGAATCGGAATCTCGCGCCCTTGCGCTTTCGCCGTTTCAATCAAACGCCGCGCTTCTTCGATCAAATCCGGCTCGTGCAGCGAGGTGCCAATCGCATAACCGGCTGCCGCGATAAAAGTATTGGCGATGCCGCCGCCGACAATCAGCTGATCTACTTTGCTCGAAAGCGTCGCCAACAAAGAGAGCTTGGTTGACACCTTGGAGCCGCCAACAATCGACAGCATCGGGCGCTTGGGGTGATCTAACGCCCGCCCGAGCGCGTCTAATTCAGCGACCAGCAGCGGTCCCGCGCAAGCGACTTTCGCCAGCTTAATCACCGCATGGGTGGAGGCCTGCGCGCGGTGCGCGGTGCCAAACGCATCCATCACAAACACATCGCACAGCGCCGCGTAGCGCGCAGCCAGCGCCGAATCGTCTGCAGCTTCGCCGACATTCATGCGCACGTTTTCAGCCAACGCCACTTGCCCAGGGGCTATTTCAACCCCGCCGAGCCAATCGCGAATCAGCTTCACCTCGCAACCGAGCAGCTCACCGAGTCGCACAGCCACCGGCTGCAACGAATCCTCGCTGGAAAACTGCCCCTCGCGCGGGCGCCCTAAGTGCGAAATCAACAGCACTCGCGCATTTTGGCGGCGCGCAAGCTCAATCGTCGGCAGCGCCGCGCGCAGCCGCAAATCCGAGCTCACCGTGCCGGCTGTGATCGGCACGTTGAAATCCTCGCGGATCATCACGCGCTTACCCGCGAGATCAATCGCGCTCATTGCCAAAATACTCATTGCCAGCCACCCCCAAACCGATCGCGCACGATTGTGGCGGGAACCGCTCGGGATTGGTAGGCGGACACGCTGGTTTGGGGCGTGTGCCCCAACCGGCGCTAGCTAAGCTCCCGAGCCAATGGGACTTTATAGCCAAGCACCTTCATCCCAGCGCTCAAGGAGTTGGATGCTCTGGCGTAACCCGCCCACGGCCTGTTGCCCACTTCAAGTCGCTCGCCAATGGTCTGCACGGTCCAGTGCGCGCCGCTTTTTAGGTCCGACAGCTCGTCCCAGCTCGCAGGCACTGACACTCCCATGCCTGCTCGGGCGCGCGCGGTCCGTGCGCACGCGGTGGTGGCCCCAAAGCCGTTGCGCAAGTAGTCGACAAAGATTTTGCCGATCCGGTTTTTTGGCCCAAGTTTTGCCACAAACAGCTGCGAAAGTGTTTTCGCAAGGTGATCGACAATGTGGTGCGAAAAACCATTTACTGTGTCCCAGCAGTGCTGTTTTAGCAAAGGTACAACCACGTGCAGTCCGTTGCCGCCACTGGTTTTTAAAAAACATTTCAAATCAAGTACTTCGAGCATGGTGCGCACCAGCGCAGCAGCTTGCTGCATCTTCTCCCAGCCCACGCCCTCGCCGGGGTCCAAGTCGAAACCATCGCTCGGATCCTCCAAAGGCCGCCAAGTGCCACAGTCCCAGACGATGACATTGCCCGCGATGTTGGCTTTGCCCGGTTTTGCAGATTTCACCTCTCCACTGGGTTCGGGCGTGACAGCAAAGTTACGCTTCTGGCGGTAGCGGTCCAGTGCGCCTTGATCGGTCATTTAGATTCCGGGCGGTGCCTGCCGACTCACGCCGACCGCTTTTTGGGCGTACTTGAACCGTTCGGCGCGATTTCAGAAATTGTGCTCATTTTGCAATGGCGATGCTGATCTCTGATGAATTCCATCGTGTGCCCGTCCTTAGAAAGTACTGCAACGCCAGCGGCTCCGTCTGCTAAAGCCAAACCCTCAAACAAGAACCCTGGCTCGTTTTCCATAGACGCATCGGCATCAATTGCCTCGCCGTCTGATGTCTTGATCTTGCCGGGCATTTTTGTATCATCAAAGATCACTGGAATTCCGCAGGCACGGGTTATTGCGACGCGAGGAGTTCATCCTTCCTGGCTTGCAACTGCGCACCAAATTCTTTCATATCTAGCTTGCTTTCCTTAGCTTTTGGAAACATTTCGGTTTCTTCTTCCTTCACATGGTGTTGCACATATTCGCAGAGCACCATAACTTTGGCGTCGTACATTTCGCCATCAGGCTCAACGCCTTCAATTTGTGAAATCAAGTCTTTCAGCGTGGCGTGTTCGACAGTCGCCTCGGGTACAAGCACCGTGTCTTTCAGTGCGGCCTTAACAGCCGGGTAGAAGATTTCTTCTTCGACCTGCGCATGAACGCTTAGCTCCAGGCAAATCTTTTCAACAATCTTTTTCTTCTTCGCGACTGACTTCGTCGCGCTAAATTCGGCGAAAAGCGCACCGACCAACTTGTGGTCAGCCTTTAATAGCGCGATGGCATCAACTCCTTTACCGGCAATCGGCGTTTTTGACGGAGATTTTTTTGGGATAGCCATAGAGCCTTGGGCTTCTTTGCTACCTCGCGCGCCGGTCGCTCCGGAGCCTTTGCTACTGCTGCTTTTGGTCCCGGCTGTACTTTGACTGCTTTTTGGCATGAAGTGATCCTCAATGGGCAACGAAGCGCGGAATGCACTTGGCGACAGCTTTTAATCAAATCCCGTGCCATCTTTTTCAATCGGTAAATTCAAACTATTGTGCTGTAAATGCACAACTGCAGTCATGCAAATGTCCCGAAGTTATCAAGCGCGTAATTGCATATTGCAACCATGCCGCGCGGTTTTCTCACGAAGCTTTGATAAATTATGTTGAGGCAGCGGAAATACCAGCCCTGACAAACAAAAGCAAATGAGTTATCTCAGCTTAAGACAACGAATGAGTAAGATCATGTTACCTGGGAATCCAAGGGGTAGGTTTTTCAAACTGCCCCAAGCGGTGAATAAACGATGAACTTTTGGGATTTATTGCAGTGGCCAGCGATGGTGGTAACAGTGACTGCTGCGTGGCTTGTGGCTTCTAGCCAAGTCAAGCTGCGAAACTACGGCTTTTGGGTTTTTCTCCTCAGCAATGTGCTGTGGATTGCTTGGGCCGTCCCGTCAAAAGCGTGGGCGTTGATAGTGATGCAAATTGTGCTTTTTGCGATGAATGTGCGCGGGGCCGCAAAAACCGATGGCGCACCTGACCAAACGATCAAGCCAGACGATTAGCTGTACTCGACGCTGCTGCAAAGTTCACAACATGCAAAATTCAAGCACGCAAAATGTAAACGAGTTTGTTAGTCTCGCTAGGCTGTGACCTGAGGTAAATCGACGTCGTCGGCACTTTCTGAAAGCGTCTGTGAATCCGACTCCCAGCAGGATCCCGACCACTTAACCGGCGCCTCGCAGCCCAACGGTCAACGAACATTCCACAGAAAGGAGCGCGCTATGCGCCCGAGCGGCAAACCGACTGATAAGAACGCAATGCAGCTGATCGACGCGCGTCTCTATGCCTCGATTGTGGAATCGTCGCACGACGCCATCATCAGTAAATCGCTGGAGGGAATCATCCTGAGTTGGAACGCCGCCGCCGAGCGGCTATTCGGCTATAGCGCTGAGCAAGCCCTAGGCCGTCACATCTCCTTACTTATCCCTGCCGACCGAACCGAAGAGGAGGAAGGAATCCTCACACGCTTACGGGCGGGTGAGCGGATCGAACACTACGATACCGTCCGGGTGCGCAGCGACGGCAAGCACATTCAAGTTTCGTCGTGCGTCTCGCCAGTCACGGATGCGGGAGGCCAGATTGTGATGGCGTCCAAGATCGTTCGTGACATCACCGAGCGGCGGGAGGCCGAGGAAGCGCGCCGCCGGAGCGAGCTGAATTTGGCCGACTTTTTCGAGAATGCTAACCTGGGTATGCACTGGGTTGGGCCGGATGGAATTATTCTTCGCGCCAACCGTGCGGAGATGGAACTGCTCGGCTACTCCGCGGAAGAGTATGTGGGCAGTCACATTTCCAAGTTTCACGCCGATGAATCGGTGATCCAAACTATTTTGAGCAGCTTGTCGCGCGGCGACACGCTGGACGACTACCCGGCACGCCTGCGATCCAAGGATGGTTCGATCCGCGAAGTACTGATCAATTCCAGTGTGTTCCGCGAGGACGGCGAGTTCATTCACACCCGCTGCGTCACGCGCGACGTGACTGCCCAAAAGCGCGCCGAGGCGGACATTTGGGAGAAAGAGCAGCTCTTTCGCGCCACTTTTGACTCAGCTCCCGTGGGCATAGCGCACGTGGGCTTAGACGGGCGCTGGCTGCGCTTTAATGACGCCGTCTGCGCGATCACTGGCTACGCCCGCGAGAAGCTCACTGCGCTCACCTTCGCTGACATTACCCATCCTGAGGATCTTGAGGCGGATTGGGAACAAGCGCATCGGCTGAGTGCCGGCGAGATCGCGCTTTATACGATGGAAAAACGTTACGTCCGCGAGCAGGGTGATTTTGTCTGGGTGAGGCTTACGGTCTCGCTGTTGCGCAATGCGGCTGGCGCGCCGGTGAATTTCATATCGGTGATCGAAGACTTCACCGAGCGGAAGAAGGCGGAGGATGCGCTCGGCGAAAGCCAACTGTTCACTCGGCGTGTTCTGGACAATCTCTTTGCCTTCGTCGGCCTGATGACTGCCGACGGAACTCTGATTGATGTCAATCGCGCGCCCCTGGAAGCCGCTAGCATTTCCGCCAGCGACGTCATCGGAAAGAAGTTCTGGGACTGCTACTGGTGGAGCTATTCCCCTTTGGTGCAGGAACGCCTTCGCGTTGCGTGCGAGAGGGCCGCCGCGGGAGAGACCATCCGCTACGATGTGCCCGTGCGCATGGCGGGGGATATGGAGATGTGGATAGATTTCCAGCTCGCCCCGTTGCGTGATAGCAACGCAAACATCACGCATCTCGTTGCCTCCGGAATGGACATCAGCGAGCGAAGATTAACGTCTGCAGCGCTGCGAGAAAGCGAGGAACGCTTCCGCGACCTAGCAGAAAATATCCCCCAGCTTGCCTGGGTTGCTGAACCGGGAAGCGAAGGCAAAATCAGTTGGTTCAATAAAACCTGGCTTGACTTCACAGGCTCCTCGATTGAGCAAATGAGCGGCTCCGGGTGGAAATCGGTCCATCATCCCGATTACGTGGAGCGCGTGGTGCAGAAATTTGAGTACCACGTGAAGAACAGTCTGGATTGGGAGGACACTTTTCCGCTGCGGGGAAAGGACGGCCAGTACCGCTGGTTCCTCTCGCGCATGAAATGCATCCGCGACCAATCCGGGCAGGTCGTGCGGATCTTTGGCACGAACACCGACATCACTCGCGAACGGCAATTGGAGGAACAGTTGCGGCAGCTAGCCGCCGAATTGTCTGAGGCCAACCTTCGCAAAGACGAGTTTCTGGCCACTTTGGCGCATGAACTGCGCAACCCGCTCGCCCCGATCCGCAACGGCCTTCAATTAATGAAGCTGGCGGGTGGGCAGCAGCAGGCGAGTATTGAGCAAGCCCGCAGCATGATGGAGCGCCAACTAACCCAGATGGTGCGCTTGGTTGATGACCTGATGGATGTGAGCCGCATCAGTCTAGGCAAGCTCGAACTGCGCAAGGAGCAGCTGCCGTTGGCGAGGGTGCTAAGCAGTGCAGTGGAAACTAGCCGCCCGCTGATCGAGCAGATGGGCCAAGAGCTTGACTTCACGCCCCCTGATCCATCGGTCATTGTCTATGGCGACCTGACGCGGCTGGCGCAAGTGTTTCTGAACCTGTTGAACAACGCTGCGAAGTACAGCAATCAAGGAGGGCGTATCCAAGTCAACATCGAACTGCTAGGAAGCGAGGTGGTGGTGGCGGTGAAAGACACAGGCATTGGTATTGCAGCCGACCAGTTGCCCCGCATCTTCGGGATGTTCACGCAGTTGGATGGGTCGCTGGAAAAGTCGCAGGGTGGCCTGGGAATTGGGCTAACGCTCGTGAAGCGTCTGGTAGAAATGCACGGCGGCATGATTGAGGCCCACAGCGAAGGACCGGGCAAGGGCAGCGAGTTCATCGTGCGATTGCCGCTTGTGCTCAAGGCGAATCAAGTGCAATCGCTAGGCGTCGAAAATGAGCAAGCCGCTTCAAAGTCGTCGCTGCGCATCCTAATCGTGGACGACAACCGAGATGGTGCCGACAGCCTCGCGGAGATGTTGGCTCTGTTGGGCAACGACACCTGCGCGGCATACGACGGTCAACAGGGCGTGGATAGGGCCGAGGAGTACCGACCCGACGTCATTGTTTTCGACATCGGCATGCCGAAATTAAACGGCTACGAGGCCTGCCGCGTTATCCGTAATCGGCCGTGGGGCAAGAAGGTTGTGCTCATAGCCGTCACCGGTTGGGGGCAAGAGAAGGACCGCAAGCGCACCCGCGAAGCCGGGTTCGATCATCACTTGGTCAAACCGGTGGACCCTCAAGACCTGATGAAAATCCTGGCCGGGTTGCAGGATGGTCAAGAAATTGCCTAACTAAAAGCTATGGGGCAGTTTGAAAAACCTTAAGCGAGCGGGGCGAGGGCTAGGCGCCCCGCGCGCAGGAACCGCAGCGGACATGGAGTCTCGTTAAGGATTCCGAGCACGGAGCAACTTAGCCATCGGCTCGCGCAGTAGGTTTTTCAAACTGCCCTATGCTTAACGCTGCAGACGCAGATAATGCTGCATTACGTTCTGAACGCTTGACGAATTGTCCGAAGCAAACAACCCTGTAAAAAACTTCATCTATCAGCGTGGCCCCAAATAATGTCAACCCAACGCCCCAAGGAACGATTAGCGGAATCCGCGCGTTACGCACTGCTGAGGCGGTTAGCGCCCATCCTGCGCCACGATTTGGCAGGTGCACTGCAACCGCTAATATTTTTATCCACGATAATTGAAAAGCGTTTGCAGAATACCAGCCCAGATCTCGCTGAGCTGGCTATTAAAAGCAGTGAACTCAAAACGCTCGCGCGGGTAGCCAGCAACGAATGCATGGACCTGATGACATGGCTTGCACCGAATACTGGCGACCTAGTCAAAGTGGCCGCAGGTGTCGAGGAGACTATAGGGTTGATCAAGGCGGATCTTTCTTTTAAGGGCTTTACTGTCGCTAATGAAATTAAGGATGTGCAAGTCGAACAACCGCGTAGCTTGACGCGCAACGTCTTTGCAGCGGCCTTGGTGGCCTTGACCGATGCGGCCAAAGCTCCGGCAACTGTGGTCGTTGATGCACAGGTATTGAACAACGAGCTTGTGTTATCGATCTCGATTCAACCTTTACAGGGCGAGTGGCAATCCAATGAGCTACCCGCCTATCGAAATCTCGAGTGGGAGGATGTTCAGGCGCTGGCAGAAGTTGAGTCCGTTGGGCTTATATATACCGCCGACAGCGTCAAATTGTATTCCCCGCTATCGCTGGCGATATCCAGGAGTAATGGCGACGTTTCACGCTTAGGCAATTAGCGTGCTTTCTGTCTATTTTGTTTCAGAGCGCAAGGCTAATCTGTCTGTAGGGCAGTTTGAAAAACCTTAAGCAATCGGGCTGAGGGCAAGGCGCACCGCGCGCAGGAACCGCAGCGGACATGGAGTCTCGTTAAGGATTCCGAGCACGGAGCACGCCGCTGGCTAACTTGCTCCTCGCTCGGAAGTTTCACGAATTGGGATCCTGCGTGCAGTACGCACGTCCCTCGATTCCATCGCCTAAAGGTTTTTTAGCGC
>Ga0209591_10003503_pt1 | contig 18169 bp, 17 predicted proteins | sample MAT01_FD_187207 | JGI IMG/M metagenome (GOLD analysis project Ga0209591, IMG submission 187207) | Freshwater microbial communities from Lake Fryxell liftoff mats and glacier meltwater in Antarctica - MAT-01 (SPAdes) (version 2) | ecosystem: Environmental > Aquatic > Freshwater > Ice > Liftoff... | reverse complement strand
AGTGGGGGCGACCGGCAATTTGCTCCTTATTTAGCTAAAGCCGCTGCCGCTGCAGGTGTCGATGGATTCTTTATTGAAACACATCCCAATCCTGAAAAGGCTTTAAGTGATGGCCCTAACATGGTGCCGCTGGGAGAGATGAAAGAATTTTTGACTACAATTTATAATTTTTGGAAACTACAGAAATCAAATTAATGCGCGTACTTTATTTTTTAGCCTTGTGCCTATTTATTAGTTCGTGTGTTACGAACAAGAAGTTTGTGCTTCTGCAAAAGGATGATCTATACAAAGAAGATTTGCCAATCGATTCAACGGTTAGGGTATATCAGTCCGCTAATTATGACTACAAATTACAGTATGAGGATATCGTTTCGGTTCGCTTTGAAAGTTTAACTCCGAAAGAGTTTGATTTTTTAAGTTCCCAAATTCAGGCTGGCAACATTAACCTCGCACAAGGAAATGCTCTGTTAATAGGTGAGCTTATTGATCAAAATGGAGAAATACCCTTTCCTTTTTTAGGTAAAGTAAAAGTAGGTGGGCTAACAGCGTTTGAAGCGCAAGATAAATTACAAGATTTAGCGAATCAATACTTAGATCAAGCAGTAGTAAAAGTAAGGCTTATCAATTTTAGATTTACAATTTTAGGAGAAGTAAATAAAGAAGGAACCGTGTCAATTTACAATAATAGAGCCACTATACTTGAAGCCTTAGGATTAGCTGGTGGCATGACGGATTTAGCAGATCGGTCAAATATAAAGTTGATCCGTCAAGTGGACGGAAAAACTTCGGTTCAGTATATTAACCTGTTAGATGAAAATTTTATCAACTCGCCATTCTACTATGTTAGCCAGAACGATGTGTTTATAGTTTCTTCTTTGAAGCAACGGCCTTATCGAAAGTATTTTAGTCAAAATTTTTCATTGGTTATTTCTTCTCTTTCGCTATTGCTTATTACAATTACTTTAATAAAAAACTAATCTTGTGAGCGAATCATTATTTGAATCGGAAAATAATACGCAAACTCAATCAGTTTCACTAGACTTTAAGAGGGTTGTGGCGCGTGCTATTCGCTTTTGGTATCTTATTATTCTATCTCTGGTAATTTCTCTTGGTATTGCTTTTTATAAGACCCGCTATACACAACGTGTTTATGCAATATCATCGTCAATCGTTATAAGGGAAACTCAAGAAACGGGTGGGGCAGATTTTATTTATAAAAATGCGCTGATTGATCCATATCGAAATTATTTGAATGAACCATACATAATAAAATCGTATCCCTTAATCGAAAAAGTGGTAAGGGATTTGAATTTTAATATTTCTTTTTTAAGAGAAGGCTATTTGATGACTACTGATGCCTATAGTTATATTCCGGTAAAAGTGATTATAGCTGAGGAGGCCAAAGAAATGACAGGGCAATTTGTATTCCAAATAAAGGATGAGAATCGCTTTTCATTGCGATTGACAAAAGATGATGAACAAGCTGAGCAATTATTTAATCTTAATGATTCCATAAAATTTAAGGGTTATTCATTAAGCGTTGTTAAGCTTTCTGAAAATAGTATTCGTTCGTTTATAGATATTCCATTCATATTGACTATTGAAAATGTTAACTCTGTAGCAAGATATTATATCTCACGATTAAATGTGGACTGGGCTGAAGAAGGATCGGGAGTGATTAATTTAACAATCAATGGCACAAACCCGGAAAAAGAAATTGATTTTTTAAATGGACTTGTTTCATGCTATCAAAAGCGTGACTTGGAAAAAAAGAATGAAACTGCAACACGCACGATAGCTTTTATTCGCTCCCAGCTATTGAGTATCAGAGATTCTTTGAAGAAAGCGGAATTTCAATTAGAGCGATTTGGTAACAATAGCAGGATAAAAGAAATGGGGACAGATACGCAGCGATTGTTTGGAAAAATAGAAGCCCTTGAATTGCAACGAACGGAATTATTAATCAGGGAAAATTATTATCAATATTTGGATGAATATTTAGTCAAAAACGAGACAAATCTAGATCAGATAATATTACCATCTTCTGTTGGGCTTAACGACCCGGTTATTACTTCTTTGCTAACCAAGTTGATTGATCAGCAATTGGAGATGAAGCTTTATTTTGATCCTGAAAAAGGAACGAATCCACTGGTCACAACTAAACTACAAAGGATAAGGGAGATAAAAGGAGATGTGAAGGAGGCTTTAGAAACCTTAAAGGCAACCGATAAAATAAAAGCTGACTTCTTAAACAAACAAATTGGGACTGTTGAAAAACAGCTAGCCCTGTTACCCGCATCCGAACGCCAATTAATTGCTGTTCAAAGGAATTACTCGCTTCAGGAAAATCTATACGTTTACCTTATGCAGAAACTTTCTGAAGCCAGTATTTCTGAAGCATCCAATACATCAGATATCATTTCAGTTAATCCATCAATGCGGGGAGCGGTTCTTTATCCACAACCCATGCAAAACTATTTACTTGGTTTGATGATAGGGTTGATCCTTCCGATCGGTGCCTTTGTGGTTTTTGAGCTTCTCAATAATAAGATTCAATCAAAGGAAGATATTGACAAAGTTACCTCAATACCGTTTATTGGTGGAGTTGGGCACAACAAAGGAAATAATAGTTTGGCTGTAAAAGTAAAGCCTAAGTCGGGGTTAGCCGAATCATTCAGAGCATTGCGTTCAAATCTTAATTTCTTTACCGGTAACCAGGCTAAAAAGGTTTTTATGGTGAGTAGCTCTATTAGCGGGGAAGGAAAAACGTTTACCACAATCAATTTGGCAACTGTATTTGCCATGTCTGGTAAAAAAACGTTGATAGTGGGTGCAGACATGAGGCGCCCAAGGATTTTTCAGGATTTTAACAGAAGCAATGATTTTGGACTAAGCACGTATTTATCGGGGATTTCAAATTTTGCAGAAGTAGTTCAGGATACAGAAATAGACAATCTATTTCTAGTGAGTGGGGGACCGGTTCCGCCAAATCCTTCCGAATTGTTGCTCACAAATAAGTTTGAAATCTTTATAAAAAAAGCATTAGAGGATTATGACTTTATTTTAATTGATACGCCTCCGTTGGCGTTGGTTACTGATGCGTTTGTAATGTCTAAATTTGTAGATCATACCGTTTTTGTAATGCGTCAAAATTATTCCCCGAAAGAGTTTGTTAGTAGCATTGATGAATACTATAGATCAGGAAAAATTAAGAATATTAGTATTCTGTTGAATGATATTTACAAGTCTGGGTTAGGGTATGGCTATGGTCAAAGTTATGCGTATCACTATGGGTATGGATACGGATACGGATATGGTGGAAATGGGTATTATTCAGATAAGGATTAAGTTAATAAATTTATGATTTTTAAAAAGCCAATTGTAATTGCCGAAATAGGATGCAACCATAAAGGGGATTTTGGTATCGCTCTCGAATTAATCAAACTTGCAAATGATTGCGGTGCTGATGTTGCTAAATTTCAAAAAAGAAATTCTAGAGAATTGTTGACTGAGGAACAATTTAACGCTCCTCACCCAAATCCATCCCATGCATATGGAGCCACTTATGGTGAGCATAGAGATAATTTAGAATTTAGTTTGGATCAGCACCGAGAGCTGAAGAAGTTTTCAGAATCTATTGGGATTTCATATTCTACCTCTGTTTGGGATCAAAAGTCCGCACTTGAGATTATTTCTATTAGCCCTGAATTCATAAAAGTGCCATCTGCATGTAACAATAATTTTTCAATGCTGCACTTGTTGCGCGATCAATACGATGGGGATGTGCATGTTTCAACAGGAATGACAACGCATATCGAAATTGAGTCTATCGTTTCTTTCTTTGAAGAAAAAGAACAGGCCAATCGTTTGATTATATATTCCTGTACATCTGGGTACCCTGTTCCTTTTGCAGATGTTTGCTTATTGGAAATCACTAATCTTAAATCTAAGTATTCTAATCGAGTGAAGGATATTGGTTTTTCAGGTCATCATCTTGGAATTGCGATTGATGTTGCAGCCTACGCACTTGGTTCAGTTTGGATTGAAAGACATTTTACTAAGGATCGCACGTGGAAGGGTACCGATCACGCTGCCTCGCTTGAACCCCCCGGTATGAGCAAGCTAGTAAGAAACCTCATGGCTACTCAGGAGGCTATGCAGTTTAAAGAAAAGGAAATTTTAGATATTGAAGAGGTTCAGCGCGAAAAACTGAAGTACCGTAAGGCATGAAGATTTTAGACGAATTTGAAACTGATAGAAGTTTTTTCTATGAGAATGGTTATTATTTAACAAGCAAGTATGACCGTATGGGTAAATTTCTTGCCCATTATGAATTGTATAAACGCATTGTCGACTTGCCCGGTAGCATTGTTGAGTGTGGAGTATTCAAAGGGAATTCATTGGTTCGTTTCGCAACGTTTCGAGAGCTGCTGGAGAATACATACTCGAGGAAAATTATCGGATTTGATATTTTTGGGAAATTTCCAGACACTGATTTTGAAGGAGATAAAAAATTCCTCACCAAATTTATTAGTGCGGCTGGCGATCAAAGTATTTCGGTAGATGAGCTGACAAAAGTTTTTGAGTATAAGGGTTTTAAAAACATAGAACTTGTAAAGGGCGATATCAATAAAACTGTTCCCGATTATGTTCAAGACCAAGCCCAACTTAAAATTTCCTTATTGCATATTGATACGGACGTATATGAGCCTGCAGTAACCATTCTGAATTCTTTTTACGATCGGGTTGTTCGCGGTGGACTGATTGTGCTGGATGATTATGGTACATTTCCTGGGGAGACGCAAGCCGTTGATGAGTTTATTGCGGATAAGAAACTAGAGATTAGAAAACTCCCATTTTATCAGGTACCCTCATACATTATTAAGCCCTAATCAAGCATGGGTAACGGGAAAATTATTGGATTTGTTCCGGCACGTGGTGGAAGCAAATCCATACCATTAAAAAACATAAAAACTTTTTGTGGTAAGCCCTTAATTTATTGGGCGTTAAAAGCGTTACAAGATTGTCCTGTGATTGATTTGGTTTACCTGGCAACGGATTCGGATGAGATTGAATCATTTGCACGATCATTTGATTTTTCAAAACTGAATGTTTACCGCAGGAGTTCTGCCAATGCAGAAGATCAATCTTCTACTGAAAGTGTTATGCTTGAATTTATTCATCATGAAAATTATACTGGTGATGAGTTGTTTATGCTCGTGCAGGCAACAAGCCCTTTTGTAACCGCGAAGGATATTACTCAGGCAGTAGAACAGTATAAAAATTCTGATTTTGATTCCCTTCTGTCCTGCAGCAAGACAAAACGATTTTTCTGGAACTCGAATGGAACGCCAGTCAATTATGATTTTAAAGCCCGACCAAGGAGGCAGGATTTTGACGGCTTTCTGATGGAGAATGGAGCTTTCTATTTGAATACAGTAGGCAGCATCGTAAAGTATAAAAATAGACTCTCTGGAAAGATTGGTATTTTCGAAATGGAGGAGTTTGCGGGCCACGAACTAGATGAACCTCATGACTGGGCTATCGGGGAAGTACTAATGCGGCACCATATCATTCGCCCTTCCTCCACAGACCGGAAGAATATCAAATTGGTTCTCACCGATGTGGATGGCGTTTTGACCGATGCCGGTATGTATTATAGTGAATCCGGTGATGAGTTGAAGAAGTTCAATACACTTGACGGAAAGGGTTTTGAAATCTTGCGTAATCAAGGAATTAAGACAGGAATTATTACGGCAGAAAATACCCGGGTGGTTGAACGAAGGGCAAAAAAGATAAAGGCTGACTTTTTGTTCCAGGGTGTTCACGATAAGCTTGCTGTGGCTATGGATCTTTGTCAACAACTCAGCATCAAGCTGGCGGATGTAGCATACATTGGCGATGATATTAATGACCTGGAATTATTGAGTGCCGTGGGTATTGCCGCGTGTCCTGCAAATGCTGTCGATCAAATAAAAAGCCTTGAAGGTATTTTTCGATTAAAGAGCTGCGGGGGTGAGGGTGCTTTTCGTGAACTGGTAAATCTCTTAATTACGAAATGAGTCAACCCGAAAAAAAAAGAGTTCTAATTCTAATCACCATTCAATTTTCAGTGCGCTACATTCTACGCACTGGACTTCTTCAATCTATGGCACGTTTTGCGGATCCGGTGATCTGGATAACCTGGCGTGATGAGAAGTTGATCAAGGAACTGGAATCTGTTGGAGCAACGGTGTACCCCATGCCAGTTGCCAAATATGGAAAGTACTATAATTTTTTTCGCGATGTTATAAAGGAGAAATTCAAACGCATTGTTAAAAGTGCTAGTACCAAGATCGATGAGAAGCGTGGTACTTTAATCTATGGCAAGCCCGTGTTTTCCTTTTTCAACAGGATAATTTTATATGGTCGCAAGCTATTGAGTTACCTTCTTGCCAAATTCATTCTTTTGAGGATTCATGATTGGCTCATGAAAATTGACACCAGCTTGAAAGAAGTGGAGGCTCTGCTTCGGTCGCAGAAGATTGACGTGTTATTTTCAGTTACTCCTTTTTTGCGTGAAGAGCAGGTGATAATAGGGGCATGCAAACACCGTAAGCTACAAACTATCACTTCCATTCTTTCTTTTGACAACATTACCACACGGGGGTTTATGCCTACTGTCTTTGATCATTACTGTGTGTGGAACAAATATAATTTTGATGAACTGTATCGGGTGTATCCTGAGGTCAACAACAGTACCGTGGAAATTGTTGGCCCGATACAATTTGATTTTTATTGGGATAAAAGTTTTTTATGGTCAAAGGATAAATGGTTATCTGAGTTAGGATTGCCTTCTGGAAGATCCTTTATTCTTTTTGGTGGAGCTTCCTATTCAATCGTTCCTCATGAGCAAGCGTGGTTAGCACAGATTGATTTGGCTATTGCAAATGGTGAGATAACAGGAAACCCGGTGGTCCTATTCCGCAAACATCCAATTGATCCGATAGCAAGGTGGCTTCCAGTTCTGGCTGATTCAAAGAATATTGTTCGTGACGATCCATGGAGATCAGATGATGGCACTTCAAAAATGAATATTACGCGCTCTGATATAGAAAAGCTTTGTTCCACTCTTTTTTGGTGTGATGTTCATGTCAATGCCAGTTCGACCATGACTGTGGATGGAGCCATTTTTGATAAACCTCAAATCGGTCCCGCATACGATGACAGCACTGACAGAAAGTACGATGAGATTACGAAGGATCTTTATATTCGGGAGCATTATAAACCCATTACAGATTCGGGTGGGCTTGCGGTGGTGAACAGCCGCCAGGAATTGATACAGGCTATTAACATTAGCCTGAAAAACCCGGAGATCGGCCGGGAGGGAAGAAAGAAGTTGGTCAAGGAAATTTGCTTCTATGCCGATGGAAAGAGTACGGAGCGTCTTGCTTCACACCTTGAGCGTTATATTTGTGCATCGTAATTTAAGTATTGAATGATCACGCCACGAATTGTCATCAAACCCCGAAGTAAATCCGTCAGGATAAATTTTCCGGAACTGATTCGCTATAAAGACCTGCTGTACTTCTTAGTGCTACGGGATGTCACGGTGCTGTATAAACAATCTATTCTGGGTATAGCCTGGGCCTTTATCACTCCAATTTTTTCAATGGTTGTGTTTAGTATTGTTTTTGGCAAACTGGCCAACATACCTAGTGACGGCATACCATATCCTTTATTTGCGTATGCTGGTTTAATACCATGGACTTACTTTTCGAATGCATTGAATTCTTCGGGTAGTAGCTTAGTTTCCAATGCCGGTATTTTTACAAAGGTTTACTTCCCCCGAATTTTTATTCCACTCACACCTATATTATCAAAACTACTTGATCTTTCAATATCCTTGATCTTTTTGGCTGGGCTTATGGTTTATTATGGATATTTTCCTGGAGTTAAATTGATTTTATTTCCGGTTCTCTTACTTCTGCTGATTCTAACAACTGCAGGTTTAGGCATGTGGCTATCGGCACTTGCTATTCAATACCGCGATGTAAAATTTGCTATTACGTTCATCACTCCTTTGTTGATGTATGCAGCACCCGTTGTATTTCCAGCCTCATTGGTACTCGTTAAGTTTGGGTCAACTTCTTATTTGTTATACGGACTTTATCCTTTAACCGGTATCATTGAAGGATTTCGATCCATGATTGTCCCCCAAAGAGCAATTGATTGGGAACTGTTGGGTATGAGTTCGCTGGGCGCAGGGGTTATTTTTTTAGTGGGCTTGTTTATATTTAAGAAAATGGAGTCACGCTTTGCTGATGTGGCTTGATACATTATAAAGATGGACAATCGTGTTGTCATGCGTGTTGATAATTTAAGCAAGGCTTATCGTATCGGATTAAGTGAGCAGAAACATGATACACTGGGTGCTGTAATAGGATCCTGGATTAAATCACCTTTTCAGAATTATAAAAAATTGCGCAATCTTTCCCGCATTACTACCGAAAATCAGGAGGCTGATGTTTATTGGGCTTTAAAAAATGTTTCGTTTGATGTTCAAAAGGGAGTTGTATTGGGTATTATCGGAAAGAATGGTGCAGGGAAAAGTACACTCTTAAAAATTCTTAGCCAAATAACAGATCCAACAGAAGGCCAGGCCGAAATTAACGGACGGGTTGCCTCCTTGCTGGAAGTGGGCACAGGTTTTAATCCCGAACTTACAGGCCGAGAGAATGTCTTTCTCAATGGTACAATTCTAGGAATGACCAAAGCGGAGATTACGAGTAAGTTTGCGGAAATTATTGAGTTCAGTGGCGTAGAGAAATTTATTGACACGCCCGTTAAACGATATAGCAGTGGAATGAAAGTGCGATTAGCCTTTGCGGTGGCGGCACACCTTGATCCGGAAATCCTGATTGTCGATGAAGTGCTGGCTGTGGGTGATAGTGAGTTTCAGAAGAAGTGTATTCAAAAAATGCAGAATATAGCAGATCAGGCTGGTCGTACCATTCTATTTGTCAGTCACGATCTTATTGCTGTTCAGAAACTTTGCACCGAAGTAATTCTGCTCGATAAGGGACGTGTTATTATGCGAGACGAACCGCGGAAGGTAGTTGACTATTATCTGAAAGCAGATGCTGCAACAGCCTTTGAAAACGATTTTTCAAACCGAAGAGGCAATGGCCCTGTACAAGTCGAGCGAGTGAATTTACTGAACCAAGAGAATCAATCCTCTAGAGTTTTTCAGTTTCAGCAGAAAATAAGGATTCAGTTTGTGCTGAAAGCCACCAACATACTGCGCGGTGTCACGCTAACATTCTCCATTCGCAATATAGAGGGACGAGAATTATTTTATTCAAGCTCTAAGCAAGCAGACACAGAGATTATTATTGGTGAAAAGGAACAAGATATTTTAGAAGCACAACTTCATCCAAACTATTTTGTTCCTGGAATTTATTTCATCCGCGTTTCCGTGCACTGGAATGGAGCGCTGTCTGACAGGGTAGAGGATATTGTATCGTTTGAAATTCTGGATTCCGCAAATGATGTGCGCATGTTGCCCGACTACCGTGTAGGTAATTTTTACTATCATCTTAACTGGAATATTCGGCCATGAAACAACTGCTTATCAAATTAAAGTCCCTACCGTTTTTGGAATGGCCTGGTTTTTTAGGATTTTATTTTATCCAGTTTCTCAACAAGCGACTTACCGACTTTCAAAAGGAAAGAAATGAAGTGATTAATTTTTGCCTGGTTCACAAAGCGTCTATTAAAACCTATCAGGGCGGACAGATCATTCAGTATGATGACAATCAATACATAATCCGGCCCCAAAGCAGTGACTATGCTGTTTTCGCAGAGGTTATGATTCAACAAGAGTATGGCCCTGTTCTGGATTTTATTGGCCGTGAGAAACAAACTGATACAATTCGCACCATATTGGATGTTGGAAGTAATGCCGGATATACCAGTCTGTTGCTTATGCGAAAATTCCCACTGTCAAAAATTTTTGCTTTGGAACCTGAACGTCAAAATTACAAAGCGCTACAGGCGAATATAAAAGCAAATCAGGCTGAATCGCGTATTGTTTCTTTAAACCTTGCAGCATGGTCGCATGCAGACGAGTTGTCACTTAGTCCGTTCCGCGATAACAGGGAGTGGAGTTTTAGTTTTGCACCAGCATCGCTTGGAGCAATAAAAGTAAAGGCTCTTCCTTTGATCGAGATATTACAGCACACTGGAGCGGAGATTATCGATTTATGTAAAATTGATATCGAAGGTGCGGAAAAGGAAATATTCTTGAAGGATTGCCATATTGGAGAATTTCTATCCCGAGTTCGTTACATAGTTATGGAGGTACATCAGGATGTTATACCGATGAAGACGATTACGGAGATACTTCAAAAGAATAATTTCGAAATTTTTGAAAGAGGAAGCCTGGTATATGGAAAGCATAAATAAGCGCCCGTCTGTAGCCGTTGTTATTCCAACGCTTTATAGGAGTAAGTATCTTGAGCAAGTGCTTAATCTTCTTAGCATTCAAACTATAACTCCTGATGAGGTGTTGATAATTGATCAAGCCGCACCAGATGAAATTGATGCTGCTATGTATAATCAGTTTGAAGGAAAATTACCTTTACGAGTTTATCATTTAGATGTTCGCAGCCAGTCGGCTGCGCGCAACTGGGGAGTTAGACTTTCCACGGCTGAAATTTATATTTCGGTAGATGATGATACTGAGTTCGATTCAAACTTTATTGATAATCACCTTAAGGCATTGGCTTTGCATAACTGCGATTGTATTTGTGGTGGTGTTCGCTTTAAAAATAGTGAATTGAAGAGTGAGTTCAGAGAGCCCTCGGGCTGGGAATCTGCGGAGTTTACTTTTACCCATACACCACTAGTTAATTACCCTTGTCAAACAATCGGTATCGCTGGCTGCAATTTTTCCATAAAGCGAACCGCTATTGAAAGAATTAATGGATGGGACGAGACTATTCCGATTTATGGGGAAGACCGTGATTTTCCACTTCGGCTGCTCAAGGCCGGTGGTTCTATTTTTTTTAATCCAAGTCCTATGGTGGTTCATTTAAAAGCACCGATGGGTGGTGGTCGATATGTACACGGAAAGAGAAGTTTTCTCAAGAGGCAATTCAGTCCTTTACCTTGGCCCAGTTACTTATACTACTATAAGAAACACTTTTCGTCTTATGCCCTTATTACATTTTTGATTTCAGTAATCTTACGTGGATGGCCTGTCTATGCTCGGTATAAAATAAAAACCTTCCTGACAACGCCATTTCGTTTTTATGCCGTGCTGCTATCAAACAATGCAGCAAATGTATTGTATAAACAGGGGCAGGTACTTCTGAATTCGAATGTTCAGTCAAAGTGCAAACAGATATGAGATTATAGCGTAAGAATTTTATCCAACTCAAAATGAAAATTAGGATCGTAAGATTTTTTAGACATGCAAAATTGATTTTTGTTGCGCTCTATCGATTTTTAAGAGGAAGAGTATCTGCCAAGACTTTGAAATTCTTGCATAATTATAGCCTTTTGAGATTCATTATTAATTTCAAGGAAGTTAATTTGTTCTCGATAAAAACTGTAATTGATGGAGGAGCAAATAGAGGTCATTTTTCGCAACTTTTACTCCGTTTGAATCCCACTGTTTCAATTCATGCTTTTGAACCTTTAGCAACAAAAGAATTTAGTGTATCCCCTGATTCATGCTATTCCAGCATGGAGAAACTAAAGGATCACTATTGTAATTTTCATTATTCAAGTAATGCATTATCTGATGCAGAGTCAATAGAACTTTTTAATGTTACTAGCTTCGATGAATGTTCATCATTATTAAAACCACCTAGCGATGCAAATTTTACAGATTCTTTTAATGTTATAAAATCATTTGATGTTCATTGCATAACGCTGGAGAAATTTATTATCGACAATAATATTGCCGAAGTCAACTTACTGAAGTTAGATCTGCAGGGAGCGGAACTTAAGGCATTGAAAGGAGCAGGGAAGATGCTAAGTAAGTTCGATTTTATTTTTGCAGAATTAAACCTGAATAGAATTTACGAGCAATCAGCTTCCATCTCTGAGGTTGTTGAGTACTTGCATGAGTACAATTTTATTTTTGTTGATATAAAGAAAGTTATTAGAACAGCGGATGGCTCGATAACACAGGTGGATGGGCTTTTTGCGAAAAAAAGTAATATTTCAATTCAGACCGTAAGCAGTTTAGTTCATTGATTTTTGCAGATTCTGTGTTGATACATTGCTTCCAAAGTTTTTTAAAATCAAAGTATGCATGGTTTCATTATTAAAACTTAATTACTCGAATTTTGAGGACTTCCTCAGTCTTCTAAGGAACAGAGGTGAAGCACCTGAAGATTATTATCGATGGAAATATCTCGAGCAACCAACGTATGGTCATCCTTCTGGATTCATTGCTTATATTGATAATAAATCAGTTGGTTGCATAGGTATTATTAATCGAATGTACCGAGGGAAAGATGGTAAGGATCGCTCGGCAACCTGGTTTGCAGATTGGTTTGTGAATGATACTGCTCGTGGCCAAAGAATTGGAGAAGCCTTGATGAGGGAAGTTTGTAAAACTTCAGATTTTAATTTTGGTATACCTGGGCCCGTAAAAGCGCAGCATGTCTGTAAGCAAGCAAATTACAAACCGATTGAAGGTTTTGTTGAACATACTTTATATATTAAGCCTTTCCGATGTGGTTACAAACGGTTTGCCGGCTCTGGTCTCAAAAAAAAATTAAGGGGATTAAAAACTGTATTATTTTCTCTATCATCCTTGCTTAAGCTTTCCTTAACAAAACAAAAGTTTTCTTTAAAGGTGGGGTTTCCCGATACAACACAGTGGGTGAAAAGATACGGCCAGGTGTCTGAAAAGATTTCATTTGCGAGGAATGATGGATTTTTAAACTGGTTTAAAAATATGCCATTGGCCCCTGGCTCTGATCGGTTGTGGTGGAGTGTAGACCACGCTGAAGTTTTTGCATGCGGATTTATCGAAACTGATTTTTGGGGATTAAGAAAGGTCGTGATTGTTGATTTGTATTCTGCAGAGCCAGAAAAATCTTTATGGGAGATTGCCGCTACACTATCAAAAGAAAATGTCGACTGGATTTCTTTATGCTACTTTGATAAGCAACTTACCCTAAAATATTGGAGCAGGATGTCCTTACCATTACATTATTCAATTACAAATTCAATTGCTGATTTTCATTTTACTTCAGTGGATAAGGATAGTTCGTGGAGAAGTTTTTTATTTGCATGATGAAAATCAGCGTTTTAATTCCCACCTACAATAGAAGAGACTGGCTGCTCAAAACATTGAATTGTGTGGGGTCACAGACCTATCAGAATTTTGAAGTCATTATCGTAGATGCCTCCCAGCCTGAAGATCAATTGAACGATGCTGAACTCTTGCTTTATTCCTTTCAAATAAAGTATTTGCGCTACGGAATAGCAGGTAATGTATCCAAGCAGCGAAACATAGCATTAAAGGAAGCAACAGGAGATATTCTGCTTTTTCTGGATGATGATGTAACGTTTGATAAAAACCTGTTTTTGAATTACCAGAAACTTTTCAGTGGAGGAAAGTATGAGGCAATTTCAGGATTGGTTGAAACCGAAAAATTCAAACGAGGCTCAGGTCCAATTCGAAATTTAACCAATCGTTTTTTAGATATCGGAAGAGAGAATTATCAACCCTGCGATTTTGAAATAAAGTCGTACGTAATATGCACTGCCAATTTTGCTTTGCTAAGGAAAGTTTATGAGCAGGTTGGCGGATTTGATGAAAAAATTTACGGAGTATTTGATGATGTAGATTACGGATTTACGCTAGAGCGGTTTGATATTTCGGTTGTACATCATCCAGAGGTAGCCGTTTATCATCACCAGACAAAAGCCAATGGTGCACGGTCATCAGCGCTTCCTCCTTGGTGGTTTTATTACAACATTTCCTACTTTCAACTTAAAAACAGAAACCTAAACGCGATATCTTTTTTTATAATGGTTTCCTGGCAAATGATAAAACCTTCAGGATCGTGGCTAGTTCCCAAAAAGCTTGTTGTAAATTATAAGAATTTTATAAATGGATTTTTCCGGGCGCGCAAAAGTGTATTTTTGGGAGAACAATCTGTTTTATAAAATTAAAATAATGGATCCCAACGAAGCGCTGCTAAAAGAACTCGAGCCTTTCCTTCAATACATCAATGGCAAAGTACTGAATGCCGGTTCTGGAAGTCGTAAATTAAAACTCGGAGCCGAAACCATAAATCTCGATATTGATCCTAACAACAAACCAGATGTGTTAGCCGATCTTGATACTATCTTGCACTTTCCCGATAATAGTTTTGATACCATCGTTTCTGTGGCTTGTCTTGAGCATGTGCCCAGACCTTGGTATACCATTAAAGAACTTCACCGGGTTTTAAGACCCAATGGTTTTGCGGTAATCTGTATTCCGTTCATGCAACCTTTTCACGCCTGGCCTCATGACTACACGCGCTTCACCAATCTGGGTATGGAAAGTTTGCTAAAGGAAGGCGGCTTTACCGTTGTTGAAGTAAAAGCGAACAATCAATTGCGTTTTGGATATACCTTGAGCTGGCTGTTAACAGAATACTATGCCGCGCATCCCAAGCTATGGAAGATTATGCGCTTTTTCTGGAAACCTGTTTTCTTTTTGATGCGAAGAGGAATTATTTTTTCACGACCATCTCCACATACAGAAAGTGCCTACTATGCCGTAGGGAGAAAGATATAATTGTTTCTCTGTAATGAATATTCTTTTTATCTGTCATGAATTTCCTCCTGCTCGTCTCGTTGGTGGCATTGGTATCTTCGTTAAAAATATTTCGGAGCATTTAGTAAATTCAGGAAATCAGGTTACAGTCATTGGTCTTTACAGACAAGAAAAATCAACTGATGAGATTTTAGAAAATGGTGTGCGTGTTGTGCGTGTTGCCGCCATTAAGCGATTCGGTATTGGTTGGCTACTTCAGCGAATCAACTTGTCCAGAAAAATTAAGCAAATGCACACAGAAACTACATTTGATATTGTTGAGACTTCCGATTTTGATGCTGGCTTTTGGTTGATTTCTAAGTTAGGTATACCTTACGTGGTACGAGTTAATGGGGGCGAGGTTTATTTTCGTTCACTACTAAATGAGCCACTTAGTTGGCGGTATCGATATAGTGAACGCTCAAGTCTTTATAAAGCAAATGCCATCGCATCCGTAAGCGAATACACTTGGCGGGAAACAAAAAGATTATTTCATCTCAAAGATCAGGCCGTTGCCATACTCCGAAACCCGGTTGATACTGCTTATTTTAAACCCGGTAACGGGGAGATAAAGAAAGGATGCATCTTGTACACCGGAACCTTTATTCGTAAAAAGGGGGTACTTGAATTGTTCAAATGTTTACCCACAGTTTTTGATCAGATAGGAGAGGCACACCTTATTTGTGTGGGGGCTGATAGTCAGGATTTGACATCAGGTTCTCCTTCAACTCAGGAACTGGCTCTTTCTTTAATCGATAAAAAATACCACTCCCGCATTCACTTTACAGGAAGAGTGGATCATAAACAAGTTCTCCAGTTCATTCAGCAAGCCACTGTGTGTGTTTACCCATCTTACTTAGAAGCATTCCCCAATGCATGGATTGAGGCAATGGCCTGTGGTAAAGCGGTTATTGGCAGCAGCACAGGTTCTGGACCAGAAGTTATTGAGGATGAGAAAACAGGTTTGCTATGCCATCCTGCAGACCAGATGGGCTTAGCCAATCGTATCATCAACATGCTCACCGATGATGAACTTCGTATTCGTTTGGGCAAAAATGCACGTGCGTTTACCATGGAGCAATTGGATATTTCTATTGTAACCCAGTTAAATTTGCAGTGGTACAATAAGGTAATTGACCGGTATCACCATTCATAATGTTGAACAAGCGAATAGAAAGTATAGATGGTCTCCGGGGTATTGCCATGCTCATGGTGTTACTCTATCATGTTCATGCGTGGCTTCCAGGGCTGGCTGCATTGCCATCATGGTATCTGTTTCCAATCTCGTTAGGCTTTAGTGGGGTTGATCTCTTTTTTGTACTGAGTGGGTTCAGCCTATACTATGCATGGATGCGGCAGGAGCAACAGACAAAATCAGTGCATATCAGGAAATATTACTGGCGCAGATTCTGGCGAATCTATCCGCCTTACATCATTGCTTTTTTCATTCCGCTAATACCTGAAATGTGGTCAGCTCCTCTTAGCGCTATCAAGGAAGCCATTTGGCATATTTTGTTGATTCATAATTATTCAGAAACCTACTTCTATGGCGTTAATGGTCCGCTCTGGTCTATTGCAGTAGAGGCACAGTTTTATGTTCTTTTCCCTATCATTGTTTTGTTAATTAAGAAATGGGGCTTAGCACCGGTTGTGGTAGCGGGTATTGTTATTGGATTGCTTTATCGAACGGGCGTATATCTTTATTTTGATGACCTTACCTATCGGCAAGTTCCTAAACCTTATCTGCAGGGCTTTTGGCTGGCACGGATTCCTAATTTTCTGTTGGGTATTCTGCTGGCGTTTAAATGGGTTAACTTACCAGAATCAGGAAAGGATAATTCCAAACAGGGTGTGTTGATTTTATTTTCAGGAATACTAACACTGGCCGGAACGTGGATTGTAATTTTTTATTTCCGCCATAGCTCTATGATCATCCGCGAACTTGGTTTTGCAGCAGGGTATGCATTAATTGTTTATGGTGCATTGAAAGGCGCACTTCAATCAATGCTTACAGCACGATGGTTATTATTCACAGGAAAAATATCATATAGCTTTTACCTGACACATGCCCCGGTTATTTTACTTTTGGGGTATTATGCCCGCACTACTGCAGGAGATATTTCAGTAGTAGCTGGTGTTTTGGTAATGATGCTATCTATTCTGGTCAGTTATGGTGTAGCCTACTTATACTACCGGTGGATAGAAACTCCCTTTTTAAATCAAGCAAAAAAATATCATTAAAATTTTGTCACAGCCTTTTATCGATATCTTAGTAACCACCTATCAGCGCGCGGCTGACTTATTGATTCTGATGAACAATCTTGAGCATCAGCAGTATACTAATTTTAGATTGCAAATATTCGATGGTTCTACGGATGATGCAGTTGAAAAAACAGTGCAGCAGTACCTTAGCGGTAAGCGCAAAGATTCGTACCCCATCGTTTTTCATAAAACTACTGCTGGCATGACGCGACAGCGAAATATTGCAGTGGATAAAACAGAAGGGGGTATCTCAATTTTCCTGGACGATGATGTAGAGTTGGAGCCCGATTATCTGAAGCAAATTGTCAAAGTATTTGGGGAGCGGCCCGATGTGGCTGCTATGAATGGATTTGATACACAAGCTCTTGTGTTTAGTGGCGCAAAAAAAATAGGAAAGCGAAAAGCTTTATATCGAAAACTAGGGTTGCTGCCGGATATTGGTCCGGCACGTTATCTCCCCTGGGGTCATGGTACTTCTCATTTTATGGATAGCGATAAAAGGGGAGTGGTAGAAGTTGATTTGCTGATAGGACACAACATGGCGTTTCGAACTGACCTGTTAAAAGAATATAGGTTTGCCGATTTCTATGAGGATTACCCTACCTATGTGCTGTATGATGATCAGGATATTTGCCTGCGCCTTCGAAAAAAATATACGCTGTTGCTAAATTATGACGCCCGGTTGAAACACAATGTATCACCATCAGGTCGTCCTCCTAAAACACATTATGGATTTCAGGCTTTCTTCAATGCCTACCGAAACTGGCGCCTTTTTGGTGGACGCGAATGGAAGTCGCGCGTTAAGTTTTGGAGTTGGGAGCTATTGGATATTATATTGCAGCTTCCGGGTAAGAAAACACGGAATGTCTCTTTAGGACGGATTACGGCAATAGGATATATAGCACTTGGTTATAAGCGATATCGAGAGATTAAGAAGAAGTAGCAATTATGAGGAAATTCTTGAAACGCATCTGGCGGGCGATACCACAAGGCAGGTTAAAAACCAAAATACACTGTACATTTTATAATCGAGAAGGTTTTTCATTTTCTTATAGTGCTGGTGTTTTTGAGGTTCGCGGCCCGAAGGGAGCACAC
>Ga0209591_10003501_pt1 | contig 18171 bp, 20 predicted proteins | sample MAT01_FD_187207 | JGI IMG/M metagenome (GOLD analysis project Ga0209591, IMG submission 187207) | Freshwater microbial communities from Lake Fryxell liftoff mats and glacier meltwater in Antarctica - MAT-01 (SPAdes) (version 2) | ecosystem: Environmental > Aquatic > Freshwater > Ice > Liftoff... | reverse complement strand
CAAGGTGCAGGATTGTCCAGGGAATACCATGTTTGGTGGAAAGGCTTTCTCCCCGATTATGGCGGCCCAGCCTGTTTTCAATGTCCTGACACGAACCCACATAGCGGCGGCCCGTTTTCTGGCTTCGAAGAGCGTACGTGTAAAACATACGGGAAATTATCGGAGTGACAGGATTTGAATGCGCCACAGGCGCACCTTTGGCCTGCGACCTATCGCCTCAGGTGATCGCTCAGCACGCTATGCTATTCAGAAATTCCCTTCCCTTTCCTGACTTTAAAAAACGTTCGCGTTTCATCGCTTCTGCCCGTGTACAGTGGGTTTCAAGGTGCATGATTGTCCAGGGAATACCATGTTTGGTGGAAAGGCTTTCTCCCCGATTATGGCGGCCCAGCCTGTTTTCAATGTCCTGACACGAACCCACATAGCGGCGGCCCGTTTTCTGGCTTCGAAGAGCGTACGTGTAAAACATACGGGAAATTATCGGAGTGACAGGATTTGAACCTGCGACCTCCTGGTCCCAAACCAGGCGCTCTACCAAGCTAAGCTACACTCCGTCTGCGAAGGGAAATCCTACGCGTGCGGAACCTTCTTGGCAACCTGTTCTTCACAATTTCCCTCAAATTACCCTCAAAAATCGCAAAACAAGGCCCTTGAAAATGCTTGCAAGCTCTGCCGACTTCTCCATGCTCTCAGGTTCTCTATGCCTATCAATCGTAACGAACTCGTCCAAACAGCTCTTAGCAAAGTGGAAGCTCCCGAAATCCTCATTAATATGATTTCCAAGCGCGTCCGCCAACTTGGCATGGGCGAACGGCCTTTGATTGTGGTTGAACCCCGCATGACCTTCATGGATGTCGCCCTCAAAGAAGTGGCAGACGGCAAGCTGGCCTACGAGTTTATTGACGTCAAAGAGTAAGCCCAGGCCTTTGTGCGGATTTTTGATCCGCCAACCATTTCCGTGGTAGGCTGTATCCGGCCATCTGAGAAAAAGACCCTCTGGAAATGAGCAATCACGTCATCGAGATCAATAACCGCAAAGCCGGTCACGATTACACCATCCTGGACTCTTTCGAAGCCGGAGTGGAACTCCAGGGTACCGAAGTTAAATCCATCAGGGACGGCCAGGGAAGTCTCAATGATGCCTTTGCCCGCATCGAAAAAGGGCAGGCCTGGCTCTACAATTTCCACATTGCCCCGTACGACAAGGGTAACCGCGAAAACCACGAGGCCAAACGCGTCCGCCGTCTTCTGCTCCACAAGCAGGAAATCCACAAACTTCACGAGGAAACCGCCCTGGCGGGCAAGAGCCTGATACCGCTCAAAGGCTATTTTAAAAACCGGCGTTTCAAAATCCTGATTGGCCTCTGCAAAGCCAAAACCAAAGGTGACAAGAGACAGGACATCAAAAAACGTGATGTGGATCGTGAAATCAAACGGATGAGCTCCACCCAGTTGAAGCGGTCATGAAAAAACGTAAAACGCCCGGCATTATTCCGGCATGGATTTCTTCCTTAAAGAAAATCCTTCCCGGCATTACCACAACGGAACCGGCCCAGCTCCACGAACACGGCGGCGACGCCTGGATGGCCCACGCCTTACCCCAGGCAGTTGTGACAGCCAGAAATGCCGCTGATGTCCAGAAACTGATGCGATTTTGCTCCAAGCACCGGATACCCGTTACCCCGAGGGGATCCGGGAGGGGCTATGTAGGAGGTTGTGTTCCGGTGCAGGGAGGGGTAAGTCTTTCCTTAAAAAAGATGAACCGTATCCTGGAGATTTCCAAGGAAGACAGCCTGGCCGTGGTTCAGCCCGGAGTCATCACCGGAGAAATTCAATCCAGAGTCAGAAGTCAGGGTCTTTATTACCCTCCGGATCCGGCTTCGGCTGAGGAGAGCTCCATCGGCGGCAACATCGCCACCAATGCCGGAGGCCCACGCTGCTTGAAATACGGGGTAACCCGTAATTACGTCATGGGCCTCCAGGTCGTGCTGGCCGACGGGGAGCTTGTTCATGTGGGCGGACGCACTCAAAAGAACAAACTGGGGTTTAACCTGACCGACCTTTTTCTGGGCTCGGAGGGAATGCTGGGCATCGTGACCCAAGCCACCCTGCGCCTCATCCCCCACCCTCCGGCCCGGGCTTTGATCGTGGCCTCCTTTGCCAAGCCGACCCAGGCCGCCGCTGCCGTCCAAAAAATCCTGGGCTCGGGCTTTCTTCCTTGCGCCCTGGAAATAGCTGATGCCTTCACCCTGGCAGCAGCACGAAAATATACCAGGAACGTGCCGCCCGGTGAAGCTCTCTTAATGGTGGAAATCGACGGACAACCCGAATCCATCCGCTCAGAACTGAGAAAAATTATCCAGCTTCTCAAGGAGCTTTCCTCATTGAGCATTCAGTCCTCATATAAACCGGAAGGAATCGAGAAGCTCTGGGCCGTACGCAAAGCCTTTTCCTACAGTCTGCGTGCAACCGGCCTGACCAAACTGAACGAAGATGTCGTCGTCCCACGCGGAAAATTGCTTTCCCTGTTTGCCTTTTCCAAAACACTCCAGAAAAAATACGGCATCCAAGTCGCCTCCTTCGGACATGCGGGCGATGGGAACATCCATGTCAACCTGATGGTTCCGCCGGAAGAAGCCGCATCCCCCAACACCTCGGCTGCTCTCAATGCCCTCTTCCGCCAAGTCCTCGACTGGGGAGGAACCATCACCGGCGAACATGGTGTCGGATTGGCCAAAAAACCCTGGTGGATTGCCGCCACTACTCCCGGACTGCGATCCCTGCACAAAACTGTAAAAAAAGCCCTGGACCCTCTGGGTCTCCTAAATCCAGGCAAATTCCTGGAATAAACCACCCAAGGAGCCGGACATGTTGCAGCCACAATAATACCCCCATAACCCTATCTTCTTAAGAGTTTCTCAGGGTAAACATTGACGCATCCTTTGCTTTGCGGAAATATTAGATACGTATGGCTGAAAATTCACGGGAAGGAGCCCTGGCCGCTTATCTCAACGAGATAGGCAAGCTTCCTCTTGTCACCACGGCTGAAGAAAAAGTACTGGGACGCAAGATCCAGCGCGGAGACAATAAAGCCCGGGAGAAACTGATCCAATCCAATCTCAGGTTAGTCGTCAAAATTGCCCATGATTATGCCAATTATGGCCTGCCCCTTCTCGACCTTATTTCAGAGGGAAACATCGGATTGATGAAAGCGGTGGAACGGTTCGACCCTGAACGCAGTAATAAATTCAGCACTTACGCCGCGTGGTGGATCAAACAGGGCATCAAACGGGCTCTGGCCAATCAAAGCAAAACCATCCGTCTGCCCATCCACCTGGTGGATAAAATCGCCAAAATGCGGCGCATTAGCATGCAATTGGCGGAAGAGTTTGGCCGGGAACCAAGCGATGAAGAACTGGCAGAGGAATTGTCGCTCCCCTTGAAAAAAATATGTCAACTGCGGCGTGTTTCATTGCGCACCACATCGCTCAACACGCTGGTAGGGGACGACAACTCGACCGAATTGGCCGATCTTATCGCAGACGAAAACACCCCGGATCCCGCCTCACTTCTTTCAGACCAGTCCCTGCGCGATAACCTCAAAGGTATTCTCCACGTGCTCGATGAGCGCGAACGCACAATCCTTAGTCTCCGTTTTCCAATGATCGACGAAAAACGACAGTTGACTCTTGAGGAGGTCGGTCAAAAGCTCAAAGTGACACGTGAGCGCATTCGCCAGATCCAGAATTCGGCCTTGCAGAAACTCAAGCACGAACTGGACCGCAGAGACGCGCCCCGAAAAAGGAGCGAACGATGATTCCCACCATGCGAAGTGCCACTGAGCGATTGAAGAAATCCGTGCGGGATATTCCTGATTTTCCCAAGCCAGGAATCGTCTTCAAAGATATCACACCGATTCTTCAGGACGGCCAGCTTTTCCGCCTGGCCATTACCCTGTTCTCCGACCGTTATCAGCGCAAAACAATCGACCAGATTGTGGCCATCGACGCGCGGGGCTTTCTTTTTGCCAGCGCTCTGGCCTATGTTCTCGGAACGGGAATTTCACTGGTGCGAAAAAAGGGGAAACTACCCCACAAAACGATAGAAGCCTCCTATGACCTGGAATACGGCAGCAACACCGTCGAGATGCACGTGGATGCCCTCAAAAAAGGACAGCGGGTCCTGATCGTGGATGATGTACTGGCTACGGGCGGAACGATGAAAGCCGCCATTGATCTCGTGGAAAAACTCGAAGCCCAAGTAGTCGAGGTCGCCTTTTTTGCAGAAATCAATTTTTTGGAAGGCAGAAAGAAGCTGGGCAACGTTCCTATATTCTCGGCCATGCAGTTTTGAATCATGTCTATTTCAACACGAACCGGAGATTCGGGCGAGACTAGCCTGATGTATGGAAAGCGGGTACCCAAAGACCATCCCAGAGTGGAAGCCTATGGAACCCTCGACGAATTGAACTCGTCCCTGGGATTGGCACGCGCCACGGCATCGGATCCCTGGATCAAGGAACAATTGCTGGCCACCCAGAAAGATCTTGTCGCCATCATGGGGGAACTGGCCGTGGCGGAAGAAGACCAGGCACGTTATCAAGCGGCATCCTATCCCATGTTGACACCGGACATGCTGGAAAGACTTGACCTCTCGGTCAAACGGATGGAAGACCAATCCATCCGTTTTGAAGGATGGGCCACTCCCGGAGAAACCCTGCATGCTGCAGCTCTCGATGTCGCCCGCACTGTCTGCCGCCGGGGTGAAAGGCATGTCTATCGACTACAAAGAGAAACCCAAAGCGTTCGCGATATCATTATCCAATACCTTAACCGTCTTTCCGATGTGCTTTGGCTTATGGCCCGTCTCGAGGAAAGCCGCCGGGATTAATGACATGATTTATCTTGGAATACGGACTGATCGCATTTAAGGTTAACCCCAGGTATCAGCCGCAGAACACGGTTATCCTGTACGGTCCGAATACTTCAGGAAGGACTGGCTGGGATGTATACCGCTTGCATGTATCGAAATGGAAACCAAGTTAATTGCTAGTGGTTTTGGTGCCGGCCTCTTTCCCTTGACGGAAATGCTCCAACACTATGGGCACACAGGACGAACCGGTGCCTTTCTAATTTCATATGGGGAAGATCAGGGGAAAATCCACCTTATGACCGGCATCATCGCCCATGCCGAAACGTCACTACTCAGCGGGGATAATGCCATGTTGGAAATCCTGACCTGGCCCGGACCTAACTATGACTGGGTCGAATCGGAAACCCCGCGCCAGATGACAATGAGTAGTGTTGTGCAGGATTTTCTCTTAAACTTCATCCAGATGCAAAGTTCCGGGGAACTGGATACTCTCCGCAAAGACTCCGCCAATTTCCAGAAGACGCGCAACATCCAGATTGAAGAAAATTTGTATCAGATGAATCTGGACATCTCCAGTAAAGAGCTTAGGCCTTTTACTTACAGCATCAAATCACGCCAAGTCAGGATCGGGCGCCATGCCGAAAACGACCTCGTCCTGTCCGACTCTTCCGTTTCACGGAAACACGCCATTCTCATCGTCAACAGTGACGCCATTCTGGTTCGTGATCTCGGCTCCATGAATGGCATTTCCCTGAATGGCCAGAGCCAGACCCAGGGCCTTCTGCATAACGGAGATCTCCTCCGCATCGGAGAGGTTAATATCAACATCTCCATTTCCACCGTGGCAAACTCCGACGCCGTCTAACTGGCCCGCTAAAGAACCCACCGCGTCCAGTGCTTCCCAACTTACAACAGCGTTTTTTCTCCGCAGAACATCCCGAGTTGATGGATCTGCCAAACCTTGATCCCGGAGCACTCGCCCGCGATCTGCAAAATCTTGAAACCATTAACCGTCATTTCGGAGGTCGCCAGGCCACAAGTTTTATCCTCCGTAAGGCGGCAATCGGGCAGAAAAAAAACAGCACGGTTCTCGATTGTGCCTGCGGAGCGGGAGACTTGACGGCCCAACTCTTCCATTCCCTTCCTGGAAGCCATCTCAGCGCCGTCGATCTCCAACCACAGACCCTCGCCTATGCCCGGGAGAAATACGGCAGTCAGAACATTAACTGGCAACAGGCTGATCTAAAACAACTTCCTTTTCAAGATCAGACCTTCGACCTTGTGACCTGCCAGCTTGCCCTACATCATTTTTCAGACACAGATGCCGTCCAGGTGCTGAGTGAACTGAAACGCGTCAGCCGCGGTCTGGTCTTCGTCACAGATCTGACCCGCTCAGCCCTCGGCTACCTTGGAGTCTGGCTTCTTGTCCACACTTGGCTCAGAGATCCCATGACCCGGCACGATGCCCTGCTTTCGGTTCGCCGTGCGTATACCCGGGCCGAATTGGAGAGTTTGGCCAGACAGGCTTCCTGGGAAAATTTTCAGAGCTGCGGTCTGCCCTGGTTTAGGCAAGCCCTTTGGATGGACTGAAAAACACCTCCGCCGCCATTGCTGGTTTATAAATGCAAGACCTTTTCCCTAATTCCATAAAGGAAGGGACAGGCTTGGGGTCAGGACTCAGAATCAGGCATCCGTGTGTTACCCGGAACATTCAGGATCGGAAAATGAAATAAACCGCTATCAGCACGCACAAACCAGACCGCAGTTAACCAAGTTTGACATGATGGCTCATGTAGAAAACCGCGAAAGGAACAACTACCAGCAAGGTAAGCCTTCTCTGTAGGATCTTTAATTGTGGCAGCGTCATTATCGAAAAGTCCAGTCGGTTGAACGGCACCTGTAACGCAAACTCAAAAAGTGATACTAAAACTGGGCAAAATACAGATTTATAGCGACTTGAATACCGGTGTTTTCGGGTGTCCGTGCAGGCGGAAGTCGTGAATAGATCGGAATGAGCCAGAAGGCCAACCGTGCTGAACGGTTATTCATGCACCAACCTGCTACAAGCCCTTAAGATCAGTAAAGTCCCCATCCGAAAAAAACTCAAATCTTTCCACGTTAGCAGCGTAAAAAGTCTTGCAATCAAACTGTAACTTCATAGGGTCAAATCGTAAATTTTGATCAATGCATCTTCGTTCGAACGGGTTATGAAAGGTAAATTTCTGAAGAAAGTAGCTAAAAATCCCAAACTGCTGATTCTTACAGAAATCAAGCGCAGCCAAGGGCTTTCTGTGTCAGAATTATGTGATCGCGTCGGACTCTCTTACATGGGTGTGAAGCAGCACTGCATCGCCCTGGAGCGCGAAGGTTATCTTGACACCTGGCGTCGGCCTAAAGGCATGGGACGCCCTGAAAAAGCATATCGTCTGACAGAAATCGCCCAGGAATTTTTTCCCACAGAGTCCAGCAATTTTACCGCCGAAATTCTGGAGTCCATCCAGGAAGTGTATGGCCCGGCGGCCGCCGATAAAATTCTGTTCAACATCTACAAAAACGAATCCTTTAAAAGCCGCGAAAAAGTCAAAGGTGGAACTCTTGAACAAAAGCTCCGTCAATTGGCCAGTCTCCGCGACGAACGCGGTTACATGAGCGAGTATTTCTATGATCGTGAGGCGGGACAACACCAGATCATTGAATTCAATTCCCCCATTCTATCCTGCATGAATCGCTTCCCCGTCATTCGTGACCTGGAACGCCAGATGTTCGAACAGGTTCTGGACACCAAAGTGGACCGTTCAGAAGAGCGTGTTTCAGGCCTCTTCAAGTGTACGTTCCGCACGAATTCCCTTATTACAGCCTGATAAGAGCATTGGATTCTGGGCCTCCCCTTTTTACCGGCTGCAAGCATCTTCAGCAATCCTGAAGGCGGATAACGAATTGCGGTGATCAGGCCATTGTGACTAATTGCTCAATGGTAACCGGCTCGATAGCGGACTGACCGGAAACGTAACGGGAAAGCTCCTCGACACATTGTTCCGCCATGGCACGGCACTCAAAGCCGATTGATCCTGCAATATGGGGTGTCAAAAAGCAGTTCGGAAGCGCGTAGAGTTCGCTTCCATCCTGGGGCGGCTCAGGCTCGGTGACATCCAAAATCGCAGTCCAGTCACCTTTCTTCAATTCTCTAATCAGTGCAGCTTCGTCGATCAGATCGCCCCGTGCCGTATTAATCAGGGTTGTGCCTGCCCTGACAAGAGGTAGATTGTTTCCATTGAGCATGTGATAGGTCTGTTCCGTTTTAGGTGCATGGACACTGATGACGTCGGAAATGCGAAGAAGCCCGTCCAATTCGACCTTCTCAACCCCAAGTTCTGCAGCCTGAGGCGCACTGAGGTGCGGATCGAAAACAAGAATGCGGAGTTGGAGTTTTTTCAACTCGTTAATCACCAGGCGCCCCACTTTGCTGGCCCCGATGATTCCGACAACGGCATGGCCTCCAACACCCACCGTGTGGTAATTCGGCCTGTTCCAGGCTTTTCTTCCCTCGGTATTCAAAGCGCGGGTCATGGGCAGAACGTTTTTAAGTGAAAGAAGAATCATGGAAACCGTGTAATGGCAAACCGGGACCGCATTGCACGAAGCAGTGGTCGTCACCAAAATGTTGCGGTCCCAAACGGCGGGCGTGGCCCACCCTTTCACAGAGCCTGCAGCATAAAAAACAGCCTTAAGATCCGGAGCCTGATCTAAAAGTTCCTGATCCAGCACGGGCATTCCCCATGTTGATAAAACAACCTCAACCCCCTTGATTTTCTCCAGAAAGGAAGCACGGGAGAACACCTCGGGAACAATGGGTTCACAGAGGGCGCCAATCCTTTCCACCAGGGATGGCGTAAGAAACTGTCCGGAATGATTGCCGAACCAGATCAAAGCCGACGTTTTTTTCGGGGGCACGTGCAAACCTGTCTCAAACCAATCCGAGTTTTTGCTCAAGGCTGGCTTTGGAGGTCATGCCGACAATCTGTTCCTTGACCTTACCATCCTCAAAAATCAACAAAGTGGGAATGGCCCTGATGTTATACTGGGAAGACAGTTCTGGATTTTTATCAACGTCCACTTTACCAATCTGGACTTTGCCGACATTGCCGTCGGCGATCTGATCCAGTAGAGGAGCTATCATTTTGCAAGGGCCACACCACTCGGCCCAAAAATCGACCAGGACCAGTCCCTTATTGTTCAGAACTTTTTCCGAAAAATTAGCTCCCGTTAATTCAAATACATTTTCGCTAGCCATAACGAAAGCATGACCATGGGAGAGAAAAAAGCAATACCCCACGATATAAAAAATAGAAAAAACCGTATTTCGTCGATTGCCAAAAACACGATGCCGATTTTTTTGCCGCAAATCCGGGAAATCTGTTTGAGGGATTCCGGCGTGCAGCTCCTGCTGATCCGAACTTAAGTCAGATAATATCGAGCAGGGCCAGAACTTGGACGCCAACACTGATCAGGGCTGTGACAGCGGCGGCAACCGCCAGGCCGAAGCCCCCCTGATCCTGACCACTTCCATAGTTGGAAATTGAAGAAGGCGGCGGTCCGGCCTTTATTGCAGAGGCTGGCGATGGAACTGAAGCAGGTGCTCTGGGACCGCCAAGGGTAGAGGGAGGCGAGGCTTTGGACAAAGGCACGGCAGAAGGTTTGGAACCGAAGGGTACCGCCGAAGCTGGTGCAGTCAAGGAAGAGGGTGCTTTAGGAACACCCGCAGGAGACATGGCAGGTTTCGGAGGAGCCATCTTGGAAAGAATCGGCGATGCTGAAGAGGGGTTCGGAGCTGCGATCAAACTTGTCTTCGATTTAATGTCATCCGGGGTTGATTGAAGTGCCGCAGATGGAGCGGGCAGAGGTGCTCTGAGTCCTGCCGAAGGGGCTACCGGTGCTGCGGGCATTGGAGGTCTGGGAGCCGAAGGCGGAGGTGTGAATGCAGCCGTGGGAGGAGTCGACATAGGGCTCGGAGATACCAGTTTTGGAACGGGAGCTGCAAGAGGAGCCGAGAATGCAGCGGGAGCGGAAGGAGCAGCCGGAAAAGGAGACTTGGGGGCCGAAAGTGGAGACGTGACGGGAAGTACTCCAGCCTTTTGGGCCACATTGACCGTAGGGGAAGAAGAAGCCGGCTTGGCCATAGAGACGGTCGGAGGGGTAATTGGCCTGGGTGCCCCTGGTACACTGCTTGGAGGGGCAAATGGAACAGTCGGCATCATCGGACGGGGAATAGCGGGAGCCGCTTGAGCTACAACTGGCTTGGCTGGTGCCGGAACCATGGCCGATGCCTGGGGAGGACTCAAAGGTGCCGTGAGAGAGGGAGAAGCTGCCGGTGCAGTGGGTGCCTGCGGAGCCGCCATCCTGGGGGCAAAGCTGCCGGAGGGAATGGCCGCTGTAGGGGATTCAAGCGCAGGTCTCGAGGCGGCGGCTGCGCTTGGGGTAATTCCGATCGGTCTTGTGACCGACATCATCATTTTATTGGCCGAAGAGGCAACAGGTGTAGCTCCCGTGGGAGGCCTCAGAGGATTAACAGGAATTGCCGCCATAGGCTGCCCCGCACCCGGCTTGGGGGGGAGGCTGATCCGCATGGTTTCTTTTTTAAGCTTTTTCTGCGTCGTCCTGAGATTCGGCGAGCCTTGGGAATTAATGTTAATCGTTTCCTTGGGAATGACAGCACCTGCGGGCATGATGGGCTTTTGGGCAATACCGGAGGGAGGCGGGGTAGGAAATTTGGCGCCGGTAGGTAAGTTGGGGTTTGGCGGAAAGGGAGGGGTAGCCATATGCTTTATTAATAAATCGCCAAGATACGCTTACGTCAATCACTTTTTAAACAAAAACTGATAAAAACAGAAGCTTAATCAAAATAATGTTTCATTGGGTTAAGATTTTTTTAGAATAGCAGAGCCCACCTTTGGCCCACAAGCCTAATCCGTAAGCTTGCGTGTCAGATTTCAAGGCAGGCCTGCATTTCTACAAGGTGCGCTGCCAAAAGGACTCGAATGCCCGATCCCAGTTTCTTTCCTGCTGCACTTTGGCGGCACTTGCCTGTCGTCCTTCCAAGCTCGAAGGCTGGGAGAGAAAGCTAGTCACTGCATCCAACCAAGGAGCCATCTGATTGGCAGGCAAGACCCGTCCTTGCACAGGATTTTGGATCAATTCCTTGGGCCCACCCACGTCTGAAACAAAAACCGGCAGCGCTGAAGACAGTGCTTCAATCACGACATTTCCAAAAGTATCCGTAGTGCTGGGAAACATGAAAAGGTCTGCGGAAGCATAGGCTGCACCCAACTCTTTGCCTCTGAGAACTCCGGTAAAAATCGCATCTGGAACCATCTGTTTCATTTCCGCTTCGAAAGGCCCCTCCCCCACCACGGCAAGGTCGACAAGAGTCCCCTGCTTTCTCAGTTCCAAGAAAAGTTCCGCCAAAAATTTGAGTTCTTTCTCCTTGGAAATGCGCCCAACGTAAAGCATGACCGGATTTCGGGCACCTCTCTTAAACCAGAAATTTTTGTCGCGGTGTCGGTAATGGAATAACTCCGTGTCCAGTCCCCGGGGCAGGATTTCGATCTTTTCCGGAGCAATGCCACGCTCAATCCAGCATCGGCGGTAGTACTCGGAATTGACGTACACCACGTCCATCTGGGAATAGAACCAATACATAAACTTCCACATCAATGTTTCCATCAGATCGTCTTCGGTCAGGATGCGGACATACTGGGGAAAATCGGTGTGGTAGATCCCACTGGTTTTCAAGCCCAGTAGCCTGGCAGCTGCCACCGCCGTCAATCCGACTGGTCCCGGAGTGCTGATGACACATTCGGTAAACTTCTCCCTTTCCATGTAATCAATCATTTCCAAAAGCGGGGGGAAGGTGAGTTTTTGCAGTTCATACTCAGGAAGTTCGAACTCCCCGACCGGCTCAAAGTTTTTGATCGGGATATCTTTGATCTTCAGTTCATTTCTCGAAACCACCACCGTCATGTCGTATCCCAGGTTTTGGGCGGATTTTGTCATGGTGGCAATGGTGCGTGAGACTCCATTGACATCATCAAGGGTGTCGGTGAACCAGGCACGTTTACGATTCTGCAGGCTTGGCGGAAGTCCGCCCAAAAACCTCAGGGCCGCAGGCCTCAGCAGCTGGCGCCTTGACCTCATTCCATAGAAAGAGAAAAAATAGGGCGAAACACTTGCCAGGATGGGCAGCATACCAACTGCAGGCTGAAGGCAATCAAGAAACTCTCCTTTGTTGACCCGGTCCATGATCTGCAGGAAAAGGCGGTAAAAAAGATCGTTGCCGATTTTCGAAGCCATCCGGAAAGTTCTGCGCTCCGGGGTCGGCTCCTCCCTGATGATCGTGTCCAGTTCACGCTTGATGCGGGGATTGAGGAAATACTTAACCACCTCACGGTTGAACGACGGATCGTTCGGTTTGAAAAAATCAATGGCTTTGCCTGAACGAATAGCTTCGCCGACATGCCCGATCCATTCGCCCCAGGAAAGATCAGTTGGATTTTTCCCCTCGAGGAAACGCTGCGCGACTTTTCCCAGGAGATCCATGCCCTTGGGGGCAGTCTTCCCCAGTCTGTCTTTGGCATAGCTGAAAATGACGCGGTAAATGCTGTTTCCCACCCTCTGCACATCCCCCGGGCGCCCGACAGGTTTTCCCTGTCCGGATTGTACGGAACGGAGAAAGTCTTCCAGGGTGTCTGCGTGCTCAACTTCGGTCCAGGCCTGACCATGATAGAGCCCGCCATAATCTTCAGATCCGCCGAAAAAACTTTTTTCCCAGGCTTTCTCATGAGCCGGGGCCAGGTTGTGTGTGTTGGCCAATTCATCCAAAAGAGCGGGAGTCAGCGATTTCAGGCACAGCTCCGTGATTTGTCCGGACAAGGGATCACGTGTCCCATTCAACGTTTCAAAGAGGTTGAATAGCAGGATGAGTTTCTCGACGTGGGCCACAGTCAGGCGGTCGTTGACGTTGTAAAGCATGTGCGCCACTCCGTGCACGATTTGCTGGGAACGCAGCCAGGCCGAGAGTTCAAAAATGTTTTGTCGCAGCTCAGCAATCCGTGCGTGCTGCTCCTCGGTGATGTTCCAGACCAGGAGTTGAATTTTGCAGGGATCATTCGGGAAATAGGTCGTCACCTTCTCGCTGATAAAGGCACCCGGTCTGTCTGCAATAGCCAGGCAACCTTCGATCCGGTTCAAATCCGTGATCGTGACATACTGGAACCCGTTCTCTTTAAGCTTTCCGTAAAGTTCCACAGGCTGGGTATAACTCTCGGGCACCCCCAGTTTCCGCAGAATCCACTCGGACGGTCGGTCCGAAAAACAGGAATGCACCTGAAGATCACATTTGGGCATAGTCTCGGTACGTTATGGGTTCAAAGCCTTCCGCCAAGGCCATTTCCACCATTTGCTCGATTTGTAACCTCAGCTGCGGCCAGACAAAATCGTTCGGATGCAGGCTCAACCTTATCGTTTCTGTCCGGCGCAACCGCCTGAAAAGGACGGGATTCCAGAAGCTTGAGATGCCCCGCCGCCAGGCTGCCCGGGTACTGTAACAAAGACTCTGACTCTTTCTTTCCCTACCTTTTTGCAATTGAGTAAAATGACCAAGCCTCGTGGTGTACTTGAAGCCGAGGTGTTTGAGCAGTTTGTCCTGTTCTTTGGGCATGAGCCAACCCGGCGCAATAAACCCATCCAAGGGCCAGTTCTGTTCCTCCCATAGCTTCCTGCCCATTTCGATACGGTGTTTCATTTCACCGTCGCTCAGATCCAGAAATTCCGCCTCGTTTGCCGTATAAAAGCGTGTCAGGAAATAGGAGCCCTCTTTGTTGCCGCTCCGGTCATGATAGTAACCATGCAGAACCAGATCATCTCCCGCCAGCCTGCGTTGGCCGAGATAGGCGATGCATTGTTCATCATCCCGCGTCCGCTTGCCATGATGGTAGTGGGGGATGACCAGGATGGAGCATTTGCCCACTCCCCATTTCTCCAGCACGGAAACCTGATCCGCAATCAGTTCCCGGGAGCCTGGATGGAAATCATGCAGGGAAATAATAAGGGATTTCATGACTCCTCCGCCGGCTCCTGCTTGCCTTCCTTCCAGAGATCCGTTCCATACAGGGAGACATTTCTTCCCAGATCCTTGATTACAGTGAAAAGATAAACCGGATCACCCACCAATGCCTTGTATTTGGTGACCTCGACCGCATCTTTCACTTCAAAACCGTAACGGGCAAACATGCGCGGACCGCGGCGTTTTTCAAAGACCACCATCTGGCCGTAAACCGCCTTCTCCCCTTTGTCCGCGAGAAGTTTCAGGAAAGTTTCAATCAGGGCCCTCGTTCCTGAGACATTTTTGAAGCCCGGCCGCAGATTGATGTGCATGTGGGCCATTTTTTTCGGTGTCTCCGGAACCTCCCTCCAACCTCTCCATGCCAGCCATTCCACATAACGGCGCGAATGTGCCGGATAGGAGAACAAATAACGCCGGATCAAGCGGGGAATCCGTCCGGGAAGTTTTCCCAGCTCATAGGCTGTCTTTTTTTCGGGAAAACGGCATCCCAGAATATAGCCTTCAACCCGCCCTTCAAACTCAAGCACCACGGCCAGATCTTTTTCCCTGTCCAGATAATATTCTGTGAGAAAATCGGCAAATAGCTCCCGGTCGCTGAAGACCTGGTCGATGGCTTTTCCCAAAAACCCCGTTTCACAACAGATGTTGCGCACGGCTTCCCGGTCCTTCTCCTCATAAAGGCGAATCAAAGGGACGGAGCCTTGTATTTCGTCACTCATTTCAATATGCCTGGTAGAGAGCCCCGTGGGTGAGGCTTTCTTTTTTCCGTTCAATCGCTTTCGCGTACAATTGCCAGATGCGTTCGAAAACCATCGGCCAATCATAACGTTGGCGGACTTCCCTGCCAGCCTCGGCTCCCATTGCCTTCAGATCCATTTCGAGATACCGGAGGATGGCTTCCGCCAGAACCACAGGATCATTGCTGCGGGCCCAATGTTGTAATCCGGAAAATATATTGGCATCCATGTAGCTGCCCCGGATACCGATGACCGGACACGCACAGGCCTGGCTCTCCAAGGCCACCAGGCCAAAAGTCTCGCAAACCCCGGGATGCACAAAGAGGTCCGCCGCACGGTAATAATCAGCCAGTTGCACAGGATCATTGCAGTAGGATATCCAATGCAGCCGCGAATTACGCTCCCTCGCCCTGAGCAGGGCAGGCTGCTGGGCACCGTCCCCAATGATCAGGAACTCAAGGTCCTTCGGTCCATGCTGGTGAAGCCACTCGATCGACTTCAGCAGGGTCACCGTGTTTTTTTCACCTGCCAGTCGTCCAACATAAAGCAACAGTCTGGAGTCCGCAGAAATGCCCATCGATTTCCTGACCTCCGGGTTACGGGCCATGGGATGGTAGATTTGCGTGTTTACCCCCAGATGAACGGGCTCGGTGTTTCCCACGCCCCATCCTTCCAGCACTTTTGCCAAAAATTCGGACGGCACCAGGGTCAGATCCAGGCTGCCGTAGAGACGGCAGATGTAGTCTTCCGCATAAGCCATCACAACATCCCTCAGCCAGGGGCCGCAATATTTTAAGACAGTGCGAAGATAGGCTTCAGGGAAATGCGAGTGATAGAATCCTGCGATGGGAATATTCAGTTGCTGGGCGGCATCCAACATACTCCAGCCCAGATGATAGGGATCTCCCGACTCAATGATGTCAGGCTTTTCAGCAAAAACCATCTGCTTGGCCGACTGGACATTGAAGAGTATCCTGTAGCGGGAACTGGCATTGATTTTGGGAGATGCCACGGTGCAGGTGGTCAGACGGCCCTCCCGTATCACTTCGGTTCTTTCTCCCGGAACAATCAGGACATGTTCGTCATTGGTGTGATCACGGATATAACTTCGTTTTTCGGTCAGGTAACGACGCACTCCTCCACCAACCTCAGAGTAAAACTGCGTGGCGTCACAAATTTTCATATTTAAATACGTAAAAAGTCACAGAATGGTGGGCTCAACTCCTGAGAGCAAGCGAAAGAGATTGCCATCCTGTGGCCCAAGTCCAATATTTTTCTTTAGAACCCGCCATGCAACGCAAAGACTTTTTAAAACTGATGACCACCGGTGCCTTGGGCTACCAGTTCTCGGCTCTTCCGCTGTTTTCCGAAACCAACCCCACCAAAGGCGAATACGAAATGAATGCCCATTTTGTGATGCGGGGTCCCGGCTTGGGCAGACGCATCGCCCTGACCTTCGATGATGGTCCATCTCCCGGCATCACCGACGTTGTCCTCAAGGAATTGGCCAAAAGAAATCTCACCGCCACGTTTTTCATGATCGGGAACAAAGTGGAGCGGTATTCAACCCTCGCCAAAGAAGTGTTTGCCGCAGGCCACGAAATCGGCAACCACAGTTACACCCACCCTTCCCTCAGTTCTCTTTCTGCTGAAAAAGTGGGGTACGAACTTCAGAAAACCCAGGACGTCATCGCAGACGTCACAGGCAAAGCACCCGTCTGGTTCAGGCCCCCCTACGGAGCTTTCCGCAAAGACCAGGGGTTCATCCCGCGCTCCAAATCGTTGGGAGTCGCTTACTGGTCGGTGGATCCGCGCGATTGGGCCAGGCCCGGTGTGAGTGCCATTGTTTCCCGGGTGACTGCCGCCACCAACCCCGGCTCGATCGTTTTATTGCACGACCTGCACACCCAGACACGGGACGCTGTCGGATCCATTCTGGACAATCTCATGGAATCCTCATTCACTCTTAGCCGCTTGTCAGGATTCCTGGGTTCCCCCTACGGTCCGGCACATATTGCCTCCCTGGCCAGGAACGTTTAGTCCACCTCCCAGGGAGCTTGGTTGCGGATCAGACTTTCACCACAGCCCCGGACTCGACAGACCCCGTAACCACCACGCCCGGATAAATGTGGGCACCACGCCCGATCAGCGAACCGGGATTCAAAACGCAGTTGCAGCCTACCTGGGCCTGGTCCCCGACAATGGCCCCGAATTTCCTCAGACCCGTATCCAGGCTCTGACCATCCCGGTGCACCTTGATGTTTTTTTGATCCAATCTTAGGTTGGAAAGAACCACCCCTGCGGAAAGATGGGCCTTGTAACCCAGGACGGAATCACCCACGTAGGAAAAATGGGGAACTTCTGCACCGTTGAACATCACGCAGTTTTTGAATTCGCAGCTGTTGCCCAAAATACTGTTGTCTCCCACAATCACATTCTCGCGGATATAGGCACCATGCCGGATTTTGCAGTTTCGCCCGATCCAGGCGGGCCCCGCAATGTAGGCACCGGGCTCGATAATGGTTCCCTCTCCGATAAAAACCCGGTCACCGATAAAGGGCTTACCGATCACTTGCCCCTGAACCTGCGGCTTCAGCCTGAATTTTAGATAAACTTCAATTTGGGACAAAACCTCCCAAACCTGCCGTGCATTTTCAAAAAGCGTCACATGCTCTGTCTGGGAAAGATCCAGGTAGTCTTCCGGCTTGAAGTTCATTTCCAAACCCTATTCTTTAAAAGCCGAAGGTGAAGCTCCAAGTACGTCTTTTTTGGCGGGCCGCATCAAAACCTCTTCCTGCGCATTGCCGCTGAATCTTCTTTATCGGAAGAGCTGTCTCCCTACCATTGTGTGCATGCGTCTTCTCGGAATTCTGGCTTCGCTCTTGGCACTCGCTTTCTACCTGACCAAGGTCATCCGTTTTCTTTCCCGCAATAAGAGGAAAAATCGCGGGTCTGAAACAGATAGCGTGGACAGCCGTCTCAAACGGGCAAAACAAGCCAACGTCATAGAAGTAAAAACCGTTGCTTCCGAAAAAACGGACGGCAACCATTGACCTGGAGGGATCGCTCCCAGGAAACTTAGTTTTTACCAGCCCCCGCTAGTGCCAGAAATTGTTCACCCAACTCTTTTGCTTTTTTCAGGTCACTTCGATGACAAGTGATCACCAGAAAAGCCCTGTTATCATCCTTGGAGACCTCTTCCACTTCTACCCCTTCAATGATCACACGTCTTTGGATTTTGACTTTTTTCTGATTGTTCCGGCAACGCAGTTTGATCCAGGGCTCCTGTATCGTTGAAACACCTTCAAGTTGGATTTCTACAACCAGTGCCGTAACAGGCACGATCTGGAGCAGCGTGTTTTTCCGCATTTCGTTGAGTTGTAGTTCCTGCCCGAGAGTAAGCAGTCCTTTTTCCTTATCCCACTTCAACACCTGGGTTTCCCC
>Ga0209591_10003498_pt1 | contig 18180 bp, 17 predicted proteins | sample MAT01_FD_187207 | JGI IMG/M metagenome (GOLD analysis project Ga0209591, IMG submission 187207) | Freshwater microbial communities from Lake Fryxell liftoff mats and glacier meltwater in Antarctica - MAT-01 (SPAdes) (version 2) | ecosystem: Environmental > Aquatic > Freshwater > Ice > Liftoff... | reverse complement strand
TGCAGGGCGGCAGGCCAGCGGCACCGACAATGCTGGCCATCACGCTGTCGACGTCATCGGCCGCGGCCAGTTCACACAGCCCTGAAGCGCCATGCTGCACCTCGGTGGCTGAGCCCGCTGTCTTCAGCGCCGCGCGCACCTCGGCGGCGCGTTCGGGGGTGGGCAGCACAGCCACGCGCGGGCGAAACTTCAAACACTGCTGCACCAGCAGATCGGTGCGCTGGTACGACGTGAGGCCGACGATCTCGAAACGGTCAGCGTGGCGTGCCACCACGTCGAGCGTGCTGGTGCCCACCGAGCCGGTGGAGCCCAGTATGGCCAGCCGTTGGCGAGTCGAGTTCATGCCAGGTTCCCCATCGCGACAAGCGCCATCGCGGCAGGCAACACCGGCAACAGCGCGTCGACGCGGTCGAGCACACCGCCGTGGCCGGGCAGAAGCCGGCTGCTGTCCTTCGCGCCTGCGGCGCGCTTCACCAGCGATTCGACCAAGTCACCCACCACGCTCAAGCCCGCCAACAAGCCGAGAGTGGCCAACAAGCCTGGCGCGCCCCATTGCTGAAAGAGGCGGCTGTAGACGCTGGGGCCGTCGGCATTCATGCGCCCGTCGAGCCAGATCCAGAACGCTGCAAGCGCCACCACGCCGACCCAGCCCGACCACACACCTTCCCAGCTCTTGCCCGGGCTGATGGTCGGCGCCAGCTTGCGCCGGCCGAAGGCGCGCCCGCCGAAATAGGCTGCCACATCGGCCATCCACACCAGACACAACACCGAGAGCATGAAGTTGATGCCGACACTGCGTGCTTGCGCCAGCGCCAGCCAGGCCAGCCAGATCGCCAGCAGACCGAGCGCCCAGCGCCCAACCCGTGACAGCCGCGGCCAGGCTGCAGGCCCGCTGCGCAGCGCCAAGGCCCCGCCCACCAGCCACAAGGCCAGGGCACTGGCCCACAGCCAGGTGGGCGCCTGCACGGTCCATCCTGCCGCCCATGCCGCTGCGCCGCCGACCGCCACCGCCGCACCCATGGCCAGCGCCAAGGCAGGTGCCGCCTGATTCAAGCGGCCCCATTCCCAGCCGGCGGCAGCCATCAGCAGCAGCGTGAGCAACGCAAACGGCCACAAGCCGGGGGCGTACAGAGATGCAAGCAGCAAGCCCACGAGCACGAGCGCGGTGATGACACGCTGCCTCAGCATGAGGGCGTCAAGACGCTTCTGAAGCCGTGGAGCCTGCGCGCAAGGTGCCGAAGCGGCGCTCACGGCGCGCATAAGCGGCAAAGGCGTCATCGATTTCGGTGATGCCGAAATCGGGCCACAGGCATTCGGTGAAGAAGAGTTCGGAGTAGGCCGTTTGCCAGAGCAGGAAGTTGCTGATGCGCATCTCGCCGCCCGTGCGAATGAAGAGGTCGGGGTCGGGCGCAAACGCCATGGCCATGCGGCTGGACAGCCATTCTTCGTTCAGTTGCTCGGGCCGCAAGCCCTCGGCGAGCGCTTGCCGGCAAGCCTGCATCACGTCCCAGCGGCCGCCGTAGTTGAAAGCCACGCTGAGGTTGATGCGGGTGTTGTTCTTGGTGATCTCTTCAGCGTGGTCCCAGGCCTTGCGCAGCTTCTCGGAAACCGCTTCGCGGTCGCCGACGATGCGGATGCGCACGCCGTCACCGGCGAGCTTCGTGAGGTACTTCGACACCGAGACCAACACCAGGCCCATCAGGCCCGAGACCTCATCGGCCGGGCGCTTCCAGTTCTCGGACGAAAACGCAAAGACGGTGAGGTACTCGACGCCGCGATCGGCAAAAGTGTTGATGACACGCACCAGCGCATCGACCCCGCTCTTGTGGCCGAAGTAGCGCGGCATGTAGCGCTGCTTGGCCCAGCGGCCGTTGCCGTCCATCACCAACGCGACGTGGCGGGGCACGGCAGCGCCGGCGGCATCCTGCGTCTGCGCGGCAGCGGTGGCGAGTGTGGCTTCTGACATGGAGTGCTTGGCTGCGTAGCGTAGGCAAATGGCCTCAGACGGCCATCACCTCGGCTTCCTTGCCCTGCACGAGCTTGTCGATCTCGGCGATGACGCGGTCGGTCAGCCGCTGCACCTCGTCTTGCGCACGGCGCTCGTCGTCTTCCGAAGCTTCCTTGTCCTTGAGCAGCTTCTTGAGGTGATCGTTGGCCTCGCGGCGCACGCTGCGCACGGCAATCTTGGCCTCTTCACCGGCGTGGCGCACGACCTTGGTCAGCTCCCGGCGGCGCTCTTCGGTCAAGGCCGGCATCGGCACGCGAATCAGGTCGCCTTGCGACGATGGGTTCAGGCCGAGATCGCTTTCGCGGATGGCCTTTTCGATCTTCGCAGCCATGCCCTTTTCCCAGGGTTGCACGGTGATCGTGCGGGCGTCCTGCAAGGTGACGTTGGCAACCTGGCTGATGGGCACGCTGGAGCCGTAGTAATCGACGTGCACCTGGTCAAGCAGCCCCGGATGGGCTCTGCCCGTGCGGATCTTGTGCAACTCGTTCTTGAAGGAATCGATGGACTTCGCCATCTTGCCGTCAGCTGTTTTCTTGATGTCCTGAATGGTCATGGGCGAAAGAACTCCTCAAACGTGGACCAGCGTGCCTTCGTCCTCGCCCTGCACCACACGTTGCAGCGCGCCGGCCTTGAAGATGCTGAAAACCTTGATGGGCAACTTCTGGTCGCGACACAGCGCCAGCGCGGTGGCGTCCATCACCTGCAAATTCTGCGAAATGGCGTCGTCGAAGCTGATGGTGGTGTAGCGCGTGGCGCGAGGGTCTTTCTTGGGGTCGGCGCTGTAGACGCCATCCACCTTGGTCGCCTTGAGCACCACCTCAGCACCCATCTCGGCACCCCGCAGTGCAGCGGCGGTGTCGGTGGTGAAGAAGGGGTTGCCGGTACCGGCAGCAAAGACAACGACCTTGCCCTCTTCCAGATATTGCAGCGCCTTGGGGCGGACATAGGGCTCGACGACCTGGTCGATGGCGATGGCCGACATCACACGTGCCGTCATGCCTTCCTGGCGCATGGTGTCGGCCAGGGCGAGGGCGTTCATCACGGTAGCCAGCATGCCCATGTAATCGGCTGTGGCGCGGTCCATGCCTACCGCACCTCCGGCAACGCCGCGGAAAATGTTGCCGCCCCCGATGACCACAGCCACCTCGACACCCAGCTTCGTGACCTGCTGCACCTCTTGCACCATGCGCACGATAGTGGCGCGATTGATGCCGTAGGCATCGTCGCCCATCAGGGCTTCGCCCGACAGCTTCAGCAGGATGCGCTTGTAGGCCGGCATCGATTCAACTCCAGAAGGCAAGGCGTGCAGTGTACGGGGCCAGGGCTTGCGCCCGGGGCAAAACACGGGACCCGCCAAGGGCCCCGCCGACGCTTACTGTGCTTTGGCTGCAGCGACCTGCGCGGCCACTTCAGCCGCGAAGTCGTCGACCTTCTTCTCGATGCCCTCGCCCACCACATACAGCGTGAAGCCGGCAACCGTGGTCGCTTTCTCCTTCAGCATCTGCTCGACCGTCTGCTTGTCGTTCTTCACGAAGGACTGGTTCAGCAACGAGACCTCCTTCAGGAACTTCTGCACCGAGCCATCCACGCGCTTGGCGACGATTTCGGGCGACTGCGCAGCCTTGCCTGCTGCCACGGCTGCGGCCGAGTCTTCAGCGGCCTTCTCGGCTGCGACGCGGCGCTCGACCTCGATCAATTCAGCCGGCACGTCGCTGGTGGCCAGCGCCTTCGGTTTCATCGCAGCCACATGCATGGCCACGTCCCTGGCGGCAACGTCGTCCCCGGCGAACTCGACGATCACACCGATGCGCGTACCGTGCAGGTAACTGGCCAACTGGCCACCGCCGCTGTAGCGCTTGAACCGGCGGATCGCCATGTTCTCGCCGATCTTGCCGATCAGGCCCTTGCGCACGTCTTCCACCGTCGGGCCGAAGCCGTCTTGCGCCAGCGGCAGCGCCGACAGCGCAGCCAAATCGGCCGGGTTGTGCTCGGCTGTCAGCCGTGCCACCGATTGGGCGAAGCCCAGGAACGAATCGTTCTTGGTGACGAAGTCGGTTTCGCAATTGACTTCCACCAGCGCGGCCACCGCGCCGTTGACGGATACAGTGATCACGCCCTCGGCCGTGACGCGAGCGGCCGCCCTGCCGGCTTTGTTGCCCAGCTTGACGCGCAAGATCTCCTCGGCTCGGGCGGCATCGCCGTCCGCTTCCGTCAGGGCCTTCTTGCATTCCATCATCGGCGCGTCGGTCTTGGCGCGCAACTCGGCCACCATGCTTGCAGTGATTGCGGGCATCGTCATCTCCAATTGATACGGGGTGCGCCGGACGCTAGGGCCCGGCAGTACGGCATGCACCGCGGCCTTGCGGCGCGGTGCAACACGTCAGACCTGATCAGGCCTCTTCGTTGACTTCGACGAACTCGTCGCCGGCGGCCGAGACGGCCTGCACTACTTCGTTCGTGGCGTTCGCCTTGCCTTCCAGCACCGCGTCGGCAACGGCCTTGGCATAAAGCGCCACGGCCTTGGCCGAGTCGTCATTGCCGGGGATGACGTAGTCGATGCCGATGGGCGAGTGGTTGGTGTCGACGATGCCGATGACGGGAATGCCCAGCTTCTTGGCTTCGAGCACGGCAATCTTGTGGTAACCGACGTCGATGACAAACATCGCGTCAGGCAGCGCGCCCATGTCCTGGATGCCGCCGATTTCCTTCTCGAGCTTGAGCAGCTCGCGCTCGAACATCAGGCCTTCCTTCTTGATCATCTGCTCGGTGCCGGCATCCTTGGCCGCCTGCATGTCCTTCAGCTTCTTGAGGCTGCCCTTGACCGTCTTGAAGTTGGTCATCATGCCGCCCAGCCAGCGCTGGTCGACATAGGGCATGCCGCAACGCTGGGCTTCGAGCGCGATAACTTCCCGAGCCTGGCGCTTGGTGCCGATCATCAAGATCGTTCCGCGCTTGCTGGCAAGCTGGCGGACGAACTTCATTGCGTCTTCGAAGAGCGGCTGCGTCTTCTCGAGGTTGATGATGTGGATTTTGTTGCGATGGCCGTAGATGTACGGCGCCATCTTGGGGTTCCAGAAGCGCGTTTGGTGCCCGAAATGGACGCCGGCTTCCAGCATTTCACGCATGGAGACAGTCATGGAAAGTCCTAAGGTTGGGTCTAGAATCCCGGCCGCTTGATCACCTGAAGACACCGCTATCTCGATAGCGGTGACAACTTGCAGGCGACACCTTGGTTGAACCGGGTTCGCAATTTGTCTTACCTGAACTGCCAGCACATACGAAACCTGGCGCCAAGGGTGCATCAAGATTGCACCGAAAGTGCAACAAAGGCGCATCTGGGCCGCATCTGGACTGTGTGGCATCGAGGTTTGCCAGGCACCGAAGCGCCCTACATACGAGCCTCTATCAAGGTAAAACGCGATGATTCTAGCACGTGCTAAACGCGCGATTGGCTGCTCGCAGGCCCCCGGCGGCATGCGTGGCCTGAGCACCCCTGCCCCTTACGCGGGGGCCTGAGCATGCGTATCTCCGTCATCGGCGCCGGCATCGTTGGCGTCGCCACAGCCTTTGAACTCGCCCTCGCAGGACACCAAGTCACCGTGTTCGAGCAGCGCGGCAGCGTGGCCGCCCAATGCAGCTTCGCCAGCGGCGGTGTGCTGGCTGGCGGCGACGCGGCGCCCTGGTGCGCGCCCGGCGTGCCGCTGCGTGTGCTGCGCCAGATGTTCAGCGGCGAGGCCACGGCACGGATGGGCGGGCTGAATGCACTGACGCATCTGCCCTGGCTGTGGCGCGCCTGGCAAGCCGGCCGGCCACGTGCGTATGCGATTCAGCGCCAGGCCATGCAGCGCCTGTCGTTGTACAGCCGCATGCGGCTTCTGGAGCTGACCCGCACGCTGCGCCTGGAGTTCGAGCACACACCGGGCTATCTGGTGCTGCTGCGTGGCGAAGCCGAACTCAAGAGGGCGCAAACCGGTTTGGCGCTTCTTCGTGAATGGGGCGTGACGCACGAAGTGGCAGACCCAGCGCGCTGCCGCAATATCGAGCCCGGCCTGAATCAGGCAACCCCACTGCACGCAGGCATCTACTTTGCGCAAGACGGGGCTGGCAACTGCCGCCAATTCGCCCAACTGTTGAAGACCGAGGCGCAGCGCCTGGGCACACTGTTCCGCTTCGACACCGCAGTGCGGGCCATCAAGCCAGGCGCGCCTGCCGAGTTGGAAGTGGTCGGTCCTGCGGCTAGCGGGTGCGAGACCTTCGACGCCGTGGTCATCTGCGCCGGGGCCGCCGCCGCGCCGCTGCTCAAGAGCGTGGGCGTGAAGCTGCCGCTACTGGCCCTTCACGGCTACTCCGTCACGGCGCCGCTGCGCCATGTCGACGGCTTGCTCACGCCCGGCCCGCATGCGGCGCTGACCGATGCCCGCTACCGCGTCGCCATCACGCGCATGGGCCAGCGTGTGCGCGTGTCCGGCATCGCCGAGATCGGCGGCGACCCTGAATATCTGGCACTGGGCCCGCTGCGCCTACTGCACCGGGTGCTGAACGACTGGTTTCCGGGCGCGACGCTGACACAGAACGCGCAGCACTGGAAAGGCGCCCGGCCCGCGTTGCCCGACGGTCCGCCGGTGCTGGGCGCCAGCGGCGCCCAGGGTGTGTGGCTGAACCTGGGCCACGGCAACCACGGCTGGACGCTGGCATGCGGGTCGGCACGCGTGCTGGCCGAGACCATCTCCGGAAGAGACGCCGGCATAGACCCCACCGGCCTGACCATCGATCGGCTGCTTTGACAGCGTTCGCAGCGGTCGCAGCGCGAGGCCTTTATGGAGCCTCGTTCGCCCGTGTCAACGTCGCGTGCGCGGCTTCGGTGCGGGCCGTTGAGGGCCGGGCTTGCGGGAACGCCGCATGTTCTCGGCCACGCCCACCGTGCCGGTTTTCGCAACTGGCGAGGTGGGCGCCTTGCCCGCGCCTTTCAGGCTTCGTGACGCGGCCTTGACTGCGCGGTCGGTTTCGCGCACAGCCGCGAGTTCGGCCACGGCACTCGTGCCGCTGGCGGGTGCATGGGGGCGGGTGCGGTCCCCTCGTGCCGGCAAGCGTTCGGCTTCGCCTTCGCGAACGATGCGGAAGTCGATCTTGCGGCCGTCCAGGTCGACACGGCTGACCTGCACCCGAACCCGAGTACCGACGCTGTAGCGGATGCCTGTGCGTTCACCGCGCAGTTCACCACGCGCTTCGTCATAGCGGTAGTACTCGCCACCGAGTTCGGTGATGTGAACCAGCCCTTCGACATAAAGCCCGTCCAGCGTGACGAAAAGACCGAACCCGGCCACCGTACTGACCGTGCCCGAGAACTCTTCGCCCAAGTGCTCACGCATGTAGCGGCACTTCAACCAGGCCTCGACGTCCTTGCTGGCTTCGTCGGCCCGCCGTTCGTTGGCACTGCAATGGCCGCCGGCGGCTTCCCACAGCGCCATCTCCTGCGACATCGGCTTCGGGTTGCGCGCGACCTTGCCGCCCTTGCGCAGTTCGGGCGTGCGCGTCTTCGCGTTGGCCAAAAGGTGGTAACGCTTGCCGGCAAGGATGGACTTGATGACACGGTGCACCAGCAGGTCGGGATATCGGCGGATGGGGCTGGTGAAGTGCGTGTAGGCAGGGTAGGCCAAGCCGAAGTGGCCGCTGTTGTGCACGGTGTAGATGGCCTGCTGCATGGAACGCAGCAGCAGCGTGTGGATCTGCAGTGCGTCGGGCCTGCCGTGCACGGCCTGGGCGATGGCCTGGATTTCACCCGGCGTCGGTTCGTCGCTTAGCGACGCGGGCACACCCAGCGACTTCAACATTGCCTGCAAGGCCACCCGCTTCTCGGGCGTGGGGCCTTCGTGCACGCGGTAGAGGCTGGCGTGCTCGGCCGTGGCGATGAAGTCGGCCGCGCAGACATTGGCTGCGAGCATGCTCTCTTCGATCAGGCGGTGCGCTTCGTTGCGCGTGCGCGGGACGATCTTCTCGATGCGGCCGTTGTCGTCGCAAACGATCTGTGTCTCGGTGGTCTCGAAGTCCACCGCGCCACGCTTGGCGCGCTGCTTGAGCAAGGCGCGGTAGACCTCGTGCAGGTGCAGCAGGTGGGGCACCAGTTCGGCCCGCGCCTTGGCCTCGGGGCCACGGGTGTTGGCCAGCACGGCGGCCACGTCGGTGTAGGTCAGCCGCGCGTGCGACCGAATCACTGCCGGGTAGAACTGATAGGCCTCGACCTGGCCTTCGGTGTCGACCAGCATGTCGCAGACCATGCCCAGCCGCTCGACTTCAGGGTTCAACGAACACAGGCCGTTGCTCAGTTTCTCGGGCAGCATCGGTATGACACGGCGCGGAAAGTACACCGAAGTGGCGCGCTCATAGGCGTCTTCGTCCAGCGGCTCGCCAGGCTTTACGTAGTGGCTGACGTCGGCGATGGCCACCAGCAGCCGCCAGCCCTCAAAGGCCGTCTTGCCACGGCCACGCTTGAAGGGCTCGGCATAGACTGCATCGTCGAAGTCGCGCGCATCCTCGCCGTCGATGGTGACCAACGCCACATCGCTGAGATCGACACGCTGCTTGCGGTCGGCCGGCCGCAGCTTCTCGGGCAGCGCCGCGGCCTGCGCCAGGGTGTCAGGGCTGAAGAGGTGCGGCACTTCGTACTTGCGCACCGCGATCTCGATTTCCATGCCCGAGTCATCGATCTCACCCAGCACCTCGGCCACACGCCCCACCGGCTGTGAGTGCAGCGATGCCGGCTCGGTCAGTTCTACCGACACCACCTGCCCCACCGCCGCATTCGCGGTCGCGTTCTTCGGGATGAGGATGTCTTGGCCGTAACGGCTGTCTTCGGGCGCTACCAGCCATTGCCCGCCTTCATGCAGCAGGCGGCCGATGATGGGCGTCTTGCGACGTTCCAGGATGTCCAGCACACGGCCTTCAGGTCGGCCCTTGCGGTCGTAGCGCAGGACACGCACGCGAACACGGTCTTTGTGCAGCACGCTGCGCATCTCTTGCGGTGCCAGGTAGATGGCGGCGTCGCCGTTGTCCGGCACAACGAATCCGTGCCCATCACGATGCCCTTCGACTCGGCCCTCCAGCTCGCCCATCAGGGCCTGGCCAGAGGGTGGGCTGCTTGCAGTCTGAACTTTTTTAATGGTATATTCCTTCTCTTTCCTGAAGCGCCCAGATGGCGGAATTGGTAGACGCACTAGTTTCAGGTACTAGCGCTTAACGGCGTGGAGGTTCGAGTCCTCTTCTGGGCACCAAATGTATGAAGGCCGGTTGCGAAAGCAACCGGCCTTTTTCGTTTCTAAACGGCGAATTTTCTTTCCAATGCTTCCGGCCTGAGGTTGTCGTATTCCTCGAATGGCTGATGAATCCATGGGCTGCTTGGCAAGGTGTCCACGAAGTAATCAGGCACGTAACTCGACACGCCCTTGACCCAAATGACGGCCGCACGCAATTCGCTGATGGACGGCATGCCGCGCAGTCGCTCGACCACCGCACGCAGCGTAACGCCGGTGTCTGCCAGGTCGTCCACCAGCAGCACGCGACCCGCCAATTCACCCTTGGGCATGGTGATGTACTTGGCCAGGTCTAGCCTGCCTTGAATGGTACCGGCCTCGGCGCGGTAGCTGCTGGTGCTCATGATGGCAAGTGGCTTGTCGAACACGCGAGAGAGCACGTCGCCAGGCCTCATTCCGCCGCGCGCCAGGCACAGAATCTGGTCGAACTCCCAGCCGGAGTCGTGCACCTTCAGCGCCAGTTTCTCGGTGAGGAGGTTGTATTCGTCCCAAGACACATAAAGGTGCTTGCCGTCGTCGGTGAGCATGCTCGGTTTCTCCTCGAGGGGTGTTCTGGCCTGAAGGTTCAGGCGCGGAAAGGGTGGCGCAGCAGGATGGTGTGCACACGGTCAGGGCCGGTGGACACCATGTCGATGGGCGCGCCAATGAGCACCTGCATGCGTTCCAGGTAACGACGCGCGTTCAGCGGCAATTGTTCCCAGTTCGTGAGCCCGGCCGTGGTCTCGGCCCAGCCCGGCAGAGTCTCGTAGATCGGCACACAGGCGCTGATCTCGTCGGGGTCCATCGGCAGCACATCCACTTCACGACTGCCGAGCTTGTATCCGGTGCAAATATTGATCTCTGGCAGACCGTCCAACACATCGAGCTTGGTGATGCACAGCCCTGAAACGCCATTGATGATGGTGCTGCGTTTGAGGGCTGCTGCGTCAAGCCAGCCACAGCGGCGCGCTCGGCCGGTGACGGTGCCGCGCTCCTGCCCCACGGTGCTGAGGTGATGGCCCACGCCGGCGTCGAGTTCGAGTTCGGTGGGGAATGGTCCCCCGCCCACCCGCGTGGTGTAAGCCTTGGTGATGCCCAGCACGTAATGCAGCATCCCCGGGCCCACGCCCGAGCCTGCAGCCGCGTTGCCGGCCACGCAGTTGCTGCTGGTGACGTAGGGATAGGTGCCGTGATCGATATCCAGCAGCGTGCCCTGCGCTCCTTCGAACAGCAGGTTGTGGCCCGCCGCGTGCGCGGCGTACAGGCGATAGCCCACGTCGGCCATCAGCGGCAACAGTTGCTCGGCAGCTTTCATCGCACCGTCGAGCATGGGCTGCCATTCGAGCGAAGCGCTGCCCAGATAGGCCAATTCGGTGTTGTGCAACTCGACCAGTTCACGCAGCTTGGCTTCGAAGCGCGCGGGGTGCTTGAGGTCTTGCACGCGCAGCGCGCGACGCGCCACCTTGTCTTCGTAGGCCGGGCCTATGCCCTTGCCGGTGGTGCCGATCTTGCCGCTGCCGCTGCTTTCGCGGCGGCCTTCGCGCGCGCCGTCCAGCGCGACGTGGAACGGCAGGATCAGCGGGCAGGCTTCCGAGAGAAAGAGCCGCGAACGCACGTCGATGCCCAGGGCTTCGATGCGCTCCATCTCGCTGATCATGTGCGCGGGGTCCACCACCACACCGTTGCCGATGTAGCAGGCCACGTCTTCGCGCATCACGCCGCTCGGGATCAGTTGCAAAGCCGTCTTGCGGCCGGCAATCACCAGCGTGTGGCCGGCGTTGTGGCCGCCCTGGAAGCGCACCACGCCCTGGGCGTGGTCGGTCATCCAGTCGACGATCTTCCCCTTGCCTTCGTCACCCCACTGGGTGCCAACCACCACGACGTTGCGGCCCGCGGTCGGACGGATGGCTGCTTGCATGTTCAATGAGTTCCTTCTGGACGTTAGTTGTCGGTTCGATCGGACTGAACGCTCAGCGCCTGCAACGCCCACCGACCACCGACCTGCACCAGTTCGCGGTCGCAGTCGAACGCCTGCGTTTCAAGATCATGTCCCGGCAACACAGCCAACACCGTTTCGCCGGCCTCGCGCAGGCGCCGCACCGCAGCGCGCAGTTCGGGATCTTCGCCCCAGGGCGCGCGTATGGCTGCCGGCCTCGACGAAGGCGGGCCCACTTCGGCCAGCGCCTTGAGGTCCAGACTGAAGCCTACAGCGGGGCGGTTGCGGCCGAAGACGGCCCCTACCTCGTCGTAGCGGCCGCCGCGGGCCAAGGCTTCGTTGCTGCCAGCGCCATAGACGGCAAAACGAGCGCCGCTGTAGTAGGCGTAGCCGCTCATGTCCGAAAGATCGAAGCCGATGCGCAGCGTTGGGTAGGCCGCGCGCAAGTGGCTCGCCAGCCATTGCAATTCATCCAGCGCCTGCTGCACCAGCGGGCGCTGCGGCAATTCTCGGCGCGCCGTCAGTAGCGCCTCGTCGCCCCCATACAGGCGCAGCAAGGCATGAAGGCCGTGTCGTGCCTCTTCAGGGGCGCCGCGTGTCAGCACAGCCAATGCTGGCGCGTCTTTCTCCGACAATGCCTGCACGACGTCTTGCAGTGCCGCAGCCTCCATGGGCACCCCGGCCAGCACACCACGCAGCACGCGCGCGTCGGCCAGGTCCATCACCAAGGGTTGCGCGCGTGCGGCCTGCAGGCAGTCAAGTGCCAGTTCGGCGGCTTCGAGATCAGCTTCCAGACCCGGGTGACCGAAGATTTCAGCGCCGAATTGCAATGGCTCGCGCGTGGCAGACAGGCCGGAGGGCCGCGTGTGCAGTACCGGGCCGCAGTAGCACAAGCGCGTGACCCCTTCGCGGTTCAGCAGGTGGGCGTCGATGCGCGCAGCCTGCGGCGTGGTGTCTGCGCGAAGACCGAGCATGCGGCCGCTGAGTTGGTCGACGAGCTTGAAGGTCTTCAGATCGAGTTCACGGCCGGTGCCGGAAAGCAGCGATTCGATGTGCTCGAGCAGCGGAGGGATGACGAATTCGAAACCGTAGCCGCGGGCTCGGTCGAGCATCGCCCTGCGCAAGTCTTCGAGCCGGCGTGCCTGCGTCGGCAGGACGTCGGCAATGTGCTCTGGCAGCAGCCAAGCAGAGAGCATGAAAGACACCGGTGTAAAAACCAGCATTGTAGGGGCCGCACCTGCGGCGGACATCCGGCTGATATCCAGCGAACATGCGGCTTCAGTGGCCGCCTTCAGTGGAAGATCATCGCCACAGGAACAGCAGCATGCTGCCGATGAGCATGCTGCTCAGGCCGACGAAGCGAATCTGTCCATCGCTCATCTGCGTTGCCTTCTCAAAGGCCGAGCGCCACGCGCCGGGGCTCAAAAATGGCAGCAGGCCTTCGAAGATCAGCATCAAGGCCAGCGCACCGAGCAACAGTTCGCCCATCGCTCAGCAGCGCAGCCGTGAACGGGCCGTTGTGCGACGCTCAGCGACCCGCGCCGGCTGTTGGCGAACCGTTGCGCATGGCGCGGAAGAATTCGCCGCTGGGGTCCAGCACCATCATGTCACTCTTGCTGCGGAACGTAGCGCGGTAGGCCTCCAGGCTGCGATAGAACTGCGCAAACTGCGGGTCTCGCCCGAACGCTTCTGCATACAGCGCGGAAGACTTGGCATCACCCTCACCCTTGATCTTCTGCGCGTCCCGATACGCTTCGGCAATGATCACCTCGCGCTGACGATCGGCGTCCGCACGGATCTTTTCGCCGTCGGCCGAGCCCTGCGAACGCAATTCGTTGGCTACCTGCTTGCGTTCCGATTCCATACGGCGGTAGACCGAGTCGGTAATGTCGGCGACGAAGTCAACACGCTTGATGCGCACGTCGACGATCTCGATACCGAAGGCCTGGGCTTCATCGGCCAGACGATTTCGCACATCGCTCATCACCTTCTCGCGCTCGGTGGCCAGAACGCCACGCACATCGCGCTTGGTGATCTCTTCGTTGAAGGCGGCCTGCACCACGGGCGACAGGCGGCTTTCCAAGTTGCGGAAATCGACGCCGTTGTTGCGGATGAACTGGCGCGGATCGGTGATGCGCCATTTGACCAACCAATCGATGACCAGGCTTTTCTTCTCGGCCGTGAAGATGGGGCGAGTCTCAGGGCTGTCCAATGTCTGCACGCGCTTGTCCAGGAACACGACGTTCTGGAAAGGCGGGGGCAGCTTGAACTTGAGGCCAGGCTCGGTGATGACTTCCTTGATTTCGCCCAGGGCGTACACGACGCCGACCTGACGCTGGTCGACGACGAACAAGGTACTTGCGGCGATCATCAGAACGATGATTGCGCCGACGACGATGAGTGCAATGCGATTCATATGATGAGGTCCTGTCACCGGCCTTCGCGATCACGCGCACGGGCGGCATCACGCGAACGAATATCGACACTTTGCGTGCCCGTGGGATCGACAGCTGAGCCAGGTGTGGGCACCGAGCCGGGCGCCGCAGCAACGGCTGGCGCTGCGCCTTGCTGCATGAGCTTGTCGAGTGGCAGATAGAGCAGGTTCGAACCCGTCTTGCTGTCGACCATCACCTTGGTGACGTTGGAGTAGACCTGCTGCATGGTTTCCAGATAGAGACGGTCACGCGTCACGGCAGGTGCCTTCTGGTATTCCGTCAACACCGAGCGAAAGCGTTGCCCATCGCCGTCGGCCTGCGCCACCACGCGCGAGCGGTAGCCCTCGGCCTCTTCAAGCAGGCGGCTGGCGGTACCACGCGCTTTAGGGATGACGTCGCTTGCGTAGGCTTGACCTTCGTTCTTGAAGCGGTCGCGGTCGGCGCCGGCCTTCACGGCATCGTTGAAGGCCGCCTGCACCTGCTCAGGCACCTGCACGCTCTGCATGTTCACGTTGGACACCACGATGCCGGCTTTCAGTCGATCGAGCTGGGCCTGGATGGACTTCACCAAATCGGCTGCGATGGCGTCGCGCTGCTCGTAGAGCACCTGGTCGACGCGGCTGCGGCCGACGATCTCTCGTACCGCTGTTTCAGCTGCCATCACGACGGCTTCGTCAGGGCGGTTGTTCTCGAACAGGTAGGCGCGGGCATCGGCGCGGCGGTATTGCACCGTGAAGCGGATGTCGACGATGTTTTCGTCCTGCGTCAACATCGACGAGTCTTTCAGGCCCGTGACCTGTCCGACCGTATTGCGGCCCACGTCCACGCTCTGCAGCTGCGACACCGCGACGATTTCGTGCGCCTGCACCGGGTAAGGCATGCGCCACTTCAGGCCGGCGTCCACCGTGTCGCTGTACTTGCCGAAGGTGGTGATGACGGCGCGGTTGCCTTCTTGCACGATGAAGATGCCACTGCCCAGCCAGATCAGCAACGCGACAACGGCAATCAGGCCGACGCCGATGCCGGCACTCTTCATGTCGGGCTGGAAAGGGCTGCCACCGCTGGGGCCGTCGTTGCCACCACGCCCCGGGGGCGGGCTGCCAGGCTTGCCGCCGAACAGGCCGCTCAGCTTGCGGTTGAAGTCACGCCACAGTTCGTCCAGGTCGGGCGGGCCGTCGTTGCGGTTGTTGAAAACCAGGCCGTCGTTGGCAGCGCCGGCTTGCGAACGGCGGCCCGGCAGGAATGCCGTGAGCAATGAGCGCGCGGCAATGGCGACCGCGCTGAGGCGTTCGGTGAATCGGGGGGGTGTGGCTTCGCGCATGCAGGTGCAGTCCGGACAATCGGCTAGAGATCAATGGGCAGCCGCCGGCGCAGCGCCGGGCAGCGGTGGGATGACAGGGGTGCCATCGGGCAATGTGGGCAACGGGGGCCGCGACGAAAGACTCAAGTGTTCCAGCGCTGCCTCGGCGATGGCTTGGCGCAACACGTCAAGACCCTGCCCGGAGCGGGCGCTAACGAAAACTCGGCGGCGGCGCACGCCCGGGTGGACTTCGATCCAGTCCGCTGTCTCACGCGACTGGCGCGAGTCTTCGAGCAGGTCGCATTTGTTGTAGACGAGCAGCTGCGGCACGCCTTCCGCGCCGATCTCTTCCAGCACGCGCTCCACCTCGGCCTGCTGTTCAGCCAGCAACGGGCTGGCGGCGTCAATGACGTGCAGCAGCAGGTCGGCCTCGGCGGCTTCCTGCAGTGTGGCGCGGAAGGCTTCCACCAGCTTGTGCGGCAAATCCCGGATGAAGCCTACGGTGTCAGACAGCGATACCGAGGCCTGCGCTTCACCGAGCCAGAGTGAACGCGTGGTCGTGTCCAGCGTGGCGAACAGCTGGTCGGCAGCGTAGGCTTTGGCCTTGGTCAGCGAATTGAACAGCGTGCTCTTGCCGGCGTTGGTGTAACCCACCAGCGATACGCGAAACGTGCCGCGTCGTTCTCGCGCCTTGCGTTGTGTGCCACGCTGGCGCTTGACCTTCTCCAACCGCTCTTTCACGGTCTTGATGCGGTCGCCGATCATGCGGCGGTCGAGCTCGATCTGCGCCTCACCCGGGCCGCCGCGGGTACCGATGCCACCACGTTGGCGCTCCAGGTGGCTCCAACGGCCCACCAGGCGCGTAGACATGTACTGCAGGCGCGCCAACTCGACCTGAAGCTTGCCTTCGTGGCTCTGCGCGCGGTCGGCAAAGATGTCGAGGATGAGTGCCGTGCGGTCGGCCACCGGCACGCCGAGATGACGTTCGAGGTTGCGTTGCTGCGCAGGGCTCAAAGCCTGGTCGAAGATGACACCGTCGGCCGCCGTGGCAGCTACCAGCGCCTTGATCTCGTCGGCCTTGCCGCTGCCGATGAACAGGGCTGCATCAGGCGCACGCCGCTTGGCCGTCACACGAGCGACGGCCAAATCGCCGGCGGAATGGGCCAGCAAGGCCAGTTCGTCGAGGCTCGGGTCGAAGTGCGACGAGCCGCCGATATCCACACCAACGAGCACCGCGCGTGTGGGATCTTCACCGCGAGGCGATGTCTTGGAGGATGAAGAACTCAAGGTGGGCGTCAGCTTCGCGCCGGGGTTCAGGTCTGCTCACCCGGTTCGTTGGCGTGGAAGTTCACCGCGCGGCTGGGCACCACGGTAGAGATGGCGTGCTTGTAGACCATCTGCGTCACGGTATTGCGAAGCAAGACGACATACTGGTCGAACGACTCGATGTGTCCCTGCAACTTGATGCCATTGACGAGATAAATCGACACAGGAACGTGCTCTTTGCGGAGCAGGTTCAGAAAGGGGTCCTGCAAGAGTTGGCCTTTGTTGCTCACGATATTCTCCGTGTTGAAATTAACAGATTGATCACGTTATCACAGGGGCTTGCGGCCTCTGGGGGCCACGGCCATTGGGGTGCTTCGGTCCGCCGAGGTTCCGCGCCGACCCCGGCTTTAGCCTGTCTTTTCGTCGAAAGGATTGGCCGCCGTGCGCATTTCTATGCGGATGGGCGTGCCGACCAACTTGAAGTGCTCGCGCAGCCGGCTTTCAAGAAACCGCTTGTAGGTGTCGGGCACGCGGTCGAGCGAGGTGCCGTGAATCACCACCACCGGCGGGTTCATGCCGCCCTGGTGGGCGTAGCGCATCTTCGGTCGGAAGCGCCCATCTCGCCGTGGCGCCTGATGTTCCGAAGCCTCGTGCACCAGCCGGGTGAGCACCGGTGTCGTCATCTTGATGGTGGCCGAGGCATGCGCCTGGAGCAGGGTCTTCCACACCGCCGAAAGGCCCGCACGTTTCAGCGCCGAAATGTGCAGCACCGGCGCGTATTTCATGAACGACAGCCGGCTTTCTATCGACCGCTGCAGGGTCTGGCGCTGGTAGTCGTCGGTGGCGTCCCACTTGTTGATGGCGATCACCACCGCGCGGCCGCTTTCCAGGATATAGCCGGCGATGTGGGCGTCCTGGTCGCTGACACCCTGCGTGGCGTCGATCAGCAACAGCACCACATGCGCGTCGGCAATGGCCTGCAGTGTCTTCACCACCGAGAACTTTTCGATGGCCTCGAAAACCTTGCCCTTGCGGCGCAGGCCAGCGGTGTCGATGAGCTCGAACTTGCGGCCGTCACGCTCGAAGGGCACGTGGATGGCATCGCGCGTGGTGCCGGGCTGGTCGAAGGCCACCAGACGTTCCTCGCCCAGCCAGGCGTTGATCAGCGTGCTCTTGCCCACGTTGGGGCGGCCGGCCACGGCCAGGCGGATGGGGCGGTGGTCGTCCGGACCATCGCCGTATTCGTCTTCTTCGGGCGTGAAGCCCTCCAGCGCCGCTTCCATGAGGCTGCGTATGCCCTGCCCGTGTGCAGATGACACGGGATGCAGTTCGCCCAGACCGAGCTCGTGGAACTCGTTCAGCAGCGGCGATTCCTGCATGCCCTCGGCCTTGTTCACCGCCAGCAGCACACGCTTTTGCTGCGTGCGCAGGTAGTTCGCGATGTCGTGGTCTTGTGCGGAAAGCCCGCCGCGTACGTCGACGACGAAGATGACGACATCAGCCTCGGCCACGGCCTGGCGCGTCTGCTTGGCCATCTCGGCCACCACACCGCTGGGCTTCTCGGGCTCGAAGCCGCCGGTGTCGACGACGATGAACTCCTGAGCGCCCAGGCGCGCGTCACCATAGTGGCGGTCGCGCGTGAGGCCGGCGTAGTCGGCAACGATGGCGTCCCGGCTCTTGGTGATGCGGTTGAAGAGTGTCGACTTGCCCACGTTGGGCCGGCCGACGAGCGCGATGACCGGTTTCACGCTGTCACCTCAATTCGGCCGGAAGGCGTAGATGCCGCCGTCCTGGGCTACCACCACCATCGTGGTGCCGGACAGCGCGGGCGCCCCGAGGATGGCCTTGCTGCCGGTGCGCAGACGCAGCTGCTGCTCGCCGCTGCTGGCTTCGATGAAGTGCAGGTAGCCTTCGCTGTCGCCGAAGACGATGCTGGGGCCGACGGCCAG
>Ga0209591_10003491_pt1 | contig 18202 bp, 14 predicted proteins | sample MAT01_FD_187207 | JGI IMG/M metagenome (GOLD analysis project Ga0209591, IMG submission 187207) | Freshwater microbial communities from Lake Fryxell liftoff mats and glacier meltwater in Antarctica - MAT-01 (SPAdes) (version 2) | ecosystem: Environmental > Aquatic > Freshwater > Ice > Liftoff... | reverse complement strand
AAACTGCCGTGCCACCTGAATAAAGGCATCTTGAAGCCAGCTTTGCTTTTGACGAAATGCAGTAGGGTAGTCCATGGCACCATTCATTGGGTCAATGACAACAGGAACCCCCAATCCATAGATTTGAGAAGGCAGTTTTGGCGAAACAGGGGTCGGCTGATGCACGACCTGAATATCATGTTCCTGAATGAGCTGTTTAATTAACGCTTTTTGATAGCGCTGGGTTAACCAATCGAGCACGAATCCAGTGGTAAATGTTGCGACCCGGGAGGGCAATTTACTTCCTAATTTCCAGATGCGAATGTGCCAGGGTGGATCCGCAATGAAGTAAAGGCGATCGCCATCTTCTGGAAACAGCTCTAACAACTCCTCTCGCGTTCGTTCATGAACCACCAAGCGCACATCAACGCCCCGCTGACGAAGGAGGCGAAAATAGTGATAAGGCAATATGGCTTCTCCCCCCCGGCGGGTAGCGGCTTGATCGGCCACAATTAAAATATGTGGGGACAAAACATGCGGGGGCAAAATATGTAGGGAATCACTCATTAAATCGTCCTCAGCTATTAATGTCATAGCATTGATGTCATAGCGATATAGCAGTTTTCATAGATATGGAATACACTAAGATGCCTGAAGCCTTTATCTGGCAAAGGTTATCAGTGCTCTCATAATTATGAATCTTGCTATAACCATCTTATCTGGATGCTGGAAGGACTCTCCCCCAGGGAACGCCGCGAAGATCTCTCCTGTCTCACCCATAAATTAGGATTATTCTGTTATGGGATTAACGTTTTGTTGCAGGATAAGCAGTCAAGTAATGATGGCCTTTTACAGAGGTTTTAGATAGGCATTAGACTCTAGATGAGGTTCCTCAGCTAAGAGTAAAACCTATATTCAACAGGTACCTTCGATGTCGGTTAATTCAACTCAATTTGTGAATCATCACCAATCATAAAACGAAGAGCTTTGGGCCGCCGAGGAGCCTCTATTACCTTAGCGCGTTGACCAATCAAGCTATCTACAATTCGCTGGTGGACATCGGTAATTTGTGCGCCCTTAAGTAAGACACTATGTTCGAGATCCGCATGGAGTAGCTTTGACTCGTCAGCAATACTGCTATAAGGGCCAATGAAGCAATCTTCAATATGGCAATTTTCGCCAATGGCCACAGGCCCCCGAATAGTGGAGTTGATAATACGGGTTCCCTTGCCAATGTTAACCCGCCCGATCACCTTGCTGCCGGCATCGACACTACCAACAATAGCCGTGTTCGTAATGCTATCGAGAATGACTCGATTGGCCTCAAGAAGGTCGTCCTTCTTCCCAGTATCTAGCCACCAGCCTTGGAGTTGATGTGCGGCAACATTTCGCTTTTGATTAATCAGTTCTTGGATAGCGTCGGTAATTTCGAGTTCACCCCGAGGAGATGGGTTGATGTTGGCGATCGCCTCATGGATTTGGGGCGAAAACAAATAAACCCCAACCAAGGCCAGGTTAGAGGGTGGATTTTTGGGCTTTTCTACCAACTGCAACACCCGGCCTTGCTCATCGACTTGAGCCACCCCAAAAGCGGTGGGGTTAGGGACACTGCACAGCAAAATTAAAGCATCAAGAGGGTTGGCTTTGAATTGATCAATCAGCCCACCTAAACCCCCCTGAACCAAGTTATCGCCAAGGTACATAACAAAGGGAGCATCCCCTAGGAATGGCTGAGCAATTTTAACCGCATGGGCTAGCCCGGCGGGTTTCTCTTGCACGATGTAAGTAATTTTGACGCCAAAGCGATCGCCATCTCCCGTGAGAGCTTTCACTTCGTCTCCGGTTTCGGGGCTAATAATAATGCCAATTTCGGTAATGCCAGCCGCCGCAATGGCTTCGAGACCATACCAAAGGATAGGCTTATTGGCGACAGGAACCAGTTGCTTAGCGCCTGTATAGGTCAGAGGCCGCAGACGTGTGCCTTTACCGCCCGATAGAACAATGGCTTTCATGGGTTTGGGTGTATAGTTCGGTGAGCATTTGACGCAGGCTAGTCCGCCAGTAAGGGGCGATCGCCCCTAGCAGTGCTGCGGTCTTTTGACCAGATAAAGCGGAGTAAGATGGACGAGTCACCGGGGTTGGATAGTCGGCGGAAGAAATGGGGATGATGCGCTGCACCTGTAACGGAAAGCCGAGAGCTTTAGCGTCTTCAAAAATAGCGACAGCAAAGTCATACCAACTGATCACGCCGCTATTGGTATAGTGGTACATTCCTTCAGGAGGAACGCTGGCTTCCTCTCCATCGAATGGGATGGGCGCATTGGCTCGCAGATGGCGGACGGCAAAGCCGGTGAGGGCGATCGCCAAATCCCTTGCCCAAGTGGGGCTACCCACTTGATCCATCACCACCCGCACCTCCTCTCGACTCTCGCCCAACCGTAACATCGTTTTGACAAAATTGCCCTTTCCGTAGGTTCCATAAACCCAGGCTGTGCGCAAAATCGTCGCCTTATTGCTGCCGCCAGCCTGCGCAAAGACCTGCTGAATCCCAACTTCGCCCTGGCGTTTCGACTGACCATAGGCACCAATGGGGTGCGGAACATCCACCTCAAGGTATGGCGTGTTCCGTTGACCATCAAATACATAATCCGTAGAAATATGAATAAGCCCTACATTGAGCGCAACGGCTGCTTCAGCCAATATTGTCGGCGCAACTCCATTAATTTGGTTCGCCAAGTCGGGTTCACTTTCTGCCTTATCCACCGCCGTATAGGCAGCAGCATTAATAATAAGATCAGGCTTTAAGTCGTAGATCGCTTGCCGCAGGGTGTCAGTCTGGCTCAGATCAAGGCGATCGCGCCCCGCTGGTATCACCTCTCCAATGGCAGTGAGCGATCGCACTAACTCATACCCCACCTGCCCTTCGGCTCCCGTCACCAAAATTCGACTCATGCAGTCACCTTGGATTCCTGTTATCTATGGAACAATCACAACGAGACAGTTGTGAGCAATGGTCGTACAAATAAATCAGTGAATCAATCAGCAGAACCAGCGTCTTAAGCAATAATGTCTTGCTTTCTGCGAAAAACTTCACTCAAAGTTTAGCCTCTACTTTCAGGAATACAAAGCTTGAATGGGTCAATAGAGCTTGAATTAACAAGAAAATTACAATTACTTCAAACGGGCTACATCATCCTAAACATCAGCCCAAAAAATGGAAGGGTGCAAAAAATCGCGACTAAACCGAGTCTGTCTTAAAACCAGCAGTTTTGTCATCCTGACATAGAAACTGAGAAGAGCATCAAAACCCCTCGTCCGTTCTGGTAGAGGGGTTTGGGATGAGGGGAAAATCTGCAGTTCTCAACAGAGAAGCAGGTTCGCGATGATCTTCAATAGTTATAGCCTTTTCTATCTATAAATTGAGTAGATGTGGACTTTACCTAAAAAGCTTTTAAGCCAGCACTTTTAGCAAGACCGTCGTTACAATGAGCTTACCTCTGAAGGCATAGAAAAATAAGTCGTAAATTCAGACATATTGAATCTAGTCATCTTCTCAATAAGATGAAGATTACTAACAGCGCACTAATTTACTTTTCGTTTGATTGAGTGGCTGTTACACGCCAACTTAGTTTTAAGTTTACCCAAAAATTCCATAAAGTAATACTGGCGATCGCTATCAACTTTGCCAAATATTCATTAACCCCCAGAATATTGAATAGGAAGTTAACAATCAACACATTCAGAATCAATCCTGCCAAACAAATTAAGTTGAATTTCAAAAATCTTTTGAAGCGCTGCTTTGCTCCTTTCTGTTTTTTAGAAATATCACCAAACGTCCAAATATCATTCAGTATAAAGTTGCTAACAATCGCCACCTCAGAAGACAGGACAGCACTGCGGGTTAATCCCATTTGAAGTGTTTCTCGGAGTACATAGAAAATACTCATATCTACAAATACACCGCTGAAGCCAACCGCCCCAAAGCGTAAAAAACGGCGGACAGGCCATAGAGAAAATCGCAAAGTCAAAAGATGTTGAACATATTCAACATATTGTCTCCACGTCACTTTACTCTCTTCCTCTTGGCGCTCCTGAAAAACATAGCCAACTTCCCCAACCCACCTAACGCTTCCCCGCCCTAACACCTCAATTAAAATCTTGTATCCTACTGGGTTCAATGTCTTTCCGATGAGGCAATCCCGACGAATTAGAAAATACCCACTCATCGGATCAGACACACGACCGATGACACCCGGAAGAATGATCAAGCCTAACAATTGGGCACCCCGTGACAAGATTCGGCGCGTAAAACTCCAGTCACTAACTCCGCCTTCTTCAACATGACGACTAGCAACGGCTAAATCAGCCCCCCTTTCAATCTGTTGCCAAAGAGCGATTAAGGTTTCCGGTGGGTGTTGCAAATCGGCATCGATAACCCCTAAAATTACTCCCTGAGAAACTTGCCACCCTCGAATAACGGCAGTTGATAAACCTTTTTCTCCAACCCGCCGAATCACTTTCAACATCGGATACTCAGCCAAAAGACTCTGGGCTATTTCCCATGTCTGATCAGGACTGTCATCATCAACAAGAATTAATTCATATTGCTTAGGAATTATTCTTTCTAAGGATTCAGTGAGTAATTCTATAATTTTAAAGACATTTCCAGCTTCATTAAAAGTTGGAATGACAAGAGAAAGCTTAATTTCCTGATGAGAACAAGAAATATCTAATTTTTCTTCTGACGATCCTAGTCGCTGAGTCGGCAATTCTTGAATAACGAAATCTCCTAACGGAGCCGATAGAAGTAAATAAGAATCAATACAAGACATACCTAAATCAGTTACTAAATATCTATGAGAAAAATCAGTTATGGGTAAACAATGTAGTATCGATGGCAAGGGATATTCAACTAGGAAATATATCCTGATATAGGATTTCTATCTGGTTGGATACCAAGATTAAATTTCTCAAGTCTAACTCCGCCGCAATTCCACACCTTAAACCGTATTAAACGCCTTAAACCCTACTACAATCTCCTCAATTATTGAAAGACTTCTGCCTCTTTGAACGGTTGCCCTAACTTATCTTTACTGGATAAAATAGGATCTCCATCAAGGGGCCACGCAATAGCCACAGTTGGATCATTCCAGAGCAAACTCCGTTCATATTGAGGTGCATAATAGTCCGTCGCCTTATAAGCAACCTCAGCTATTTCTGAAATCACTAAAAAACCGTGGGCAAAGCCCCCAGGTATCCATAATTGATGTTTGTTTTCAGCACTCAGATGATAGCCTACCCAGTTTCCAAAGGTCGGGGAAGATTGGCGCAGATCCACTGCCACATCAAAGATTTCCCCCACTGTTACCCGCACCAATTTGCCCTGGGTTTGTTGCGTTTGGTAATGCAAGCCACGCAGAACATGACGAGCAGATCGAGAGTAATTATCCTGAACAAATTGGACATTTACGCCTACTTTTTCCTGAAAAGCGCGTTCGTTGTAGCTTTCAAAAAAAAAGCCTCGATCATCTCCAAAAACACGAGGCTCTAAAACAAAAACATCAGCTATGTCTGTAGAGATAATATTCATAGGAGACCTTGACGAGCTGTCCTTGCTAGAAATTTAAGGATAATGTCTATACGCTGGAATACCTGGACAATATTCAGTTCTTTTAAAATCTGAATAGATTTTTAGAATCGGGATTAGCTGCTCGTAGGTCCATCTCACTATTGTTCTGAGAGCTAAATTCAGCCTTAACTAGGGTATCCCTATTTTTTGCTTACCTGACTGCCCCAGTATAACTGTCTCAGTATAAGCATTATTTTCTTTCGTTAGCTGATTAGACCTGGCAACATGTCTGGATTCGGCTAGGGTGTACAGAGTGAAGCCTAGCCTATTTTAGGCTAGCTAGTCTTGAAGCAATCAAGAGCAGGCATGATCTACACCATGGAGTTATCAGTCCCATGGAAATGGGAAGCCATTGTTGACGAGCTTTGCGAAAATATAGCCTTTTACCTCTGAGGCAGGGTCCCAAAGCTAATGATCATTAGCCCAGAAGGCTCATAAACTAGGAACTCGACGCTGCTGTCATAACCACTCGCGATCATGACTAACGTTGAATAGTTCTATAACTGGAAGCTTGACAGATAATACTGCCAGAACGGCTGGGTTAAAGGAAAGCCTATGGATGACCTCCCCTTTTTTAGTACATCCGTTTTCTCGATAGAGCCATTCATTTAATTGCAAGGATTGGAGTTGCGCTTTAACCCGTCAAGGAAACCAAAATTAGCAAGTTTCACCCAGCATCAAATGAGTCTTTGGTCAGGCTGGCTCCTCCTGCTTGAATGGGTGCTTAGTCGAATTTTCACGCTAGATACCGGGTATCTAGCGTGATGGTCATACTCAGTAATGACGCTCAGCAATTGCTTGTCAGGACAATGCCTGTTGCATCGGGTCTGCGCTGCACAGCGCTCTTTATGACCCAAGCCTCAATGGCCTAGGCTAGATTAATTTGGCAGGAATACCTACTGCTGTTCTACCTGCAGGCACATCCGCCAAAACGACTGCGTTTGCACCAATGTTGGCTCCATTCCCTAACTGGACGCCGCCTAGCACCTTTGCTCCAGCGCCAATATTGACGCGATCGCCCAGTTTTGGGGCATCGTAGGGCTGGTCAAGGTGGCGGTTACCGAGGGTGACACCTTGGCGGACGATGCAATCATCCCCAATTTCACAATGGCCGTGGATGACAATGCCATGTTGATGTTCGATCACAAAGCGACGACCAAGTTTGACCGTGTAAGGCAACTCAATACCGTAGATGTTACGAACCTTACAATAAAACATTCGGTATAGGACGCTCAAGGGTGCTCGTAATAGCTTGGTTTTGATCTGCATTCTCCAGACCCCAAAGCGATAGACAGCCAGCGCTCTAAATCCTGGCTTTGTCCAGTCTTTGCCGTTGCTTTCCCAGTCTTCTTTCACAAGACTCATGAAGTCCAAAAAGGGATTGAGTTTCTTCGCTGATTGGCTAGCTGGGGCGAGGACAAACTCAGTCGCCTCAAACTCAGTCGGTTTAGTGGTAAACATCTTAAATTCCTCAATATTCTTTAGGCAGATTGTGGGCTGGCCATGCTGACGGGGCGAGTCGAGCATAGGCCTCAGTGTTTAAGTTGACTTAGCGGGTGGGATAGAGCATCCCTGGATAAACGTGCTATTGCGCCAAAAATCTCCCAGTAGTTGGGGGGGGTCAAGATCTGGCTTTTGCTGCAAAACTCGGCGCATGCGCCAACTAGAAAACCCTATGGCCCATAGCAGGTCGGCAACGGATGAATATAACCAACCGTAGTTTTTAAGAAAATAGCGGCGACGCGAATCAAACCAATACTGAGGTCTGCGCTTAGGTGGCCGCTTGGTATCTGTTACCCCTGAACTTTGCCCAACTAAATGCACTACTCTGCTTTCTGGGACATACCAGCACGGCCATCCTGCTCGTTGGGCTTGCAGGCAATAATCCATTTCTTCGTAGTACATAAAGTACTCTTCATCCATCAAGCCGATCGCTTCGATCACTTCGCGACGGATGATCAAACTGGCACCTGCAACCCAATCGGTTTGACATTGCTGCTCTGAGACGGGGGGAGCGATAATCCAACGATCTAAAAATTTGCTAATGATGCCAAGTCTAGTGCCTGTATCGATTTCGCTCCATAGTGTATGAAAACGAAAGGCAGAGCATTGAGGTGTGCCATCGGGATCTTCTAACCGACTTCCTGCCAACCCAGCCTCCGGGTGGGTTTCCATAAAGGCTAACAAAGCTTGCATGGCTTTGGGGCGAACAATTGTGTCTGGGTTGAGGAGTAAAACGTAGGGCGGTAGGGTTTTATTTTCGATGTAGGGGCGGATAGCGGCGTTATTGCCATAGGCAAAGCCGCCATTTTTGGGCAAAGGCATCATGGAGACCCAATGCCCCCAATTTTGAGTCTTGATGGCGGCCTCAATTTTCTCAACGGAGCCATCACCAGAGTCATTGTCTGTGACAATAACCCGTGCGGTGGGAAGGGCTGCCATTTCATCGACGAGGGATGACAGACAATCGATGGTCAGTTGGGGCGTCCGGTAGTTCAGGATGACAATTAATAAGTTCAATGGTTGAGAGGTTGGAACTGCATTCACCATAGGGTTTCCCAATAAATCTAGGGTTGGCTCTAATTGGGAAGAATAAATCTTAGGGGGAAATTAAGGGTGGGGAAATTTGGGGAGGCTGGATTGAGGGGACTTCAAATTTGTTGTGTCTCGCCTACATTAGCGGTTCTCTGCAGGTTGTCTTAGGTTGATTTTTCGGTTTTTTTTCTAAGCACAACGATGGCTTTGGGTATTTTTGCGGGGGCACATTCAGCTAGGAGGGTGCAGGGATAGCTGTTTTACAGACGTTGGGGTGCTGAGATAGTGCCCTCTTTCTCTGTAATGCTACGTTGTGCCCGGAGGGCGATCGCCACACACTGTCCCTTTTCTCCAAAATGTACTCAGTATCTACTCAATCAGTCAGTCAATCAGTCGGTCAGGAAGAATTAATGACAAAGGGTATGAAGTCTTGTCAGAGGTAACCCCTAGGGGCAGCGGCGCAACAACCCTAAGTTCGATAAATGTATCGGTAGAATGGAGAAGCGTGTTGAGGTGCTGGGTGAGGCTCGATAGGGATTAAGTGACTCATGGATGAGTTGCTGGATGAGTGATTGGAGTGGGTGACTGGAATGGGTGATTGGATCTGTGAGGCGTAAGGTATGGTGGATCGGTTTCAGACGTGGCTCTACGAGCTGGCACAATGGTCAGACGGCTTGGTATCTAACCAGTTGACGCATCTTTCCCCCGTCAGTGTTGGGGTTATTTTTTTGGCTGGGCTACTAACGAGCCTGACCCCCTGCATGTTGTCAATGTTGCCGATTACGGTCGGTTATATCGGGGGTTATGAGGCGAAGGGGCGCGGGTGGGCGATCGCCCAATCTACCTGGTTTTCCCTTGGGTTAGCGACCACGTTGGCGCTTTTGGGTGGGTTAGCGGCGATCGCTGGTCAAGTCTACGGCCAAATTGGGCTGGGGTTGCCCTTGGTCGTGAGTGTGATTGCCATTGTGATGGGGCTAAATTTGCTAGAAGCCTTACCCCTCCGCCTGCCCTCCTTTAACGGACTCGACTGGATCTCTGACGACTTTCCAGAAGGGGTACGCTCCTATTTGTTGGGGTTAACCTTTGGCTTGGTGGCCTCGCCATGTAGTACGCCGGTGCTGGCGACCCTTTTAGCATGGGTAGCAACGACCCAAAACCCATGGCTGAGTAGCAGCTTATTGCTGGCCTATACCGCTGGCTATGTCGCCCCCCTGATTTTGGCTGGGGTGTTCACAGGGTCGATCAAAAAACTCTTAGACCTACGGCGGTGGTCGGGGTGGATCACCCCCGTCAGTGGCGTTTTATTGGTCGGGTTTGGGGTCTTTTCGCTCTTGGTGCGGGTGCTCCCGACGACCACCTTTTGAGCCGACCCATCGGCAAGAATGATACAGCTCAACCGCCCTATGGTAGGGCGATCGCGAGGCAATTTGAATGCGCTCATTTGTAAAGCAGGTTTTGGCAACCCTAACGGGGCTAATTTTGTTTGGGGCTCTTGGGGTAGGAGGGCTGTTTTTTTTAGTGGCCGCTCTGTCTTGGGGCGCACGAGAACCGGAAGCCAGCATTGAAGATGACACCATTTTGACGCTGGATTTATCCCAGGGAATTACGGACGCTAACGTCGATGTGCCGGTGCAGATCACGGGGTTACTGTCAGGGAATACCCCCAGTCGCCCCCTCTCGTTGCGGGTGGCGCTTGATGCGATCGCCGCTGCGGCTGACGATGACCGGATTACAGCCCTCTATCTGGAGGGCAACCTTGCTGGGGGAGCGGGATTTGCGACCCTCCGGGAGATTCGGCTTGCCCTCGAACAGTTCCAATCGGCAGGTAAGCCGATCTACGCCTACAACCGCATTTGGAGTGAGCGCGACTATTATCTAGCATCGGTGGCAGACCATCTCTACCTCAACCCCAACGGTCTTGTGGAGTTAAACGGCCTTAGTACCGAAACGACCTTTTTCGCCGGGGCATTGGAAAAATATGGCGTAGAGGTTCAGGTCTTGCGAGCCGGGCAATATAAGTCGGCGGTGGAGCCTTTTATTCGCCAAGAAAGCAGCCCTCAAGAGATTCAACAAACGGAGGCGTGGCTCACGGATCTGTGGCAAGGGTTTGTGACAGCCACGGCCACCAGCCGAGAGTTGTCGCCCCAAGCCATCCAGGCGATCGCCGATACCCAGGCGCTGGTGTTGGCTCAAAATGCCCTAGAAGATGGCCTGGTTGATGCATTACGCCAACCCGATGAAGTGCTGGATGAACTCCTCGCCGTGGCGAATGTCGAAGATCCGAAGGATCTCAACCAAGTGAGTGTGACGGCCTATGACACGGCCACTAGCCCTGGCAAAACAGCGCAGACCAGCCGCAATCAAGTGGCCTTGGTTTACATAGAGGGTGATATTGTGGGCAGCACCAGCAGCCCAACGCAAGTGGGGGGCGATCGCACGGTTCAGCTCTTACAAGAACTACGCCGTGACGACAATATCAAAGCCGTTGTGCTGCGGATTAACAGCCCCGGCGGGAGTGCCACCGCCTCTGATGATGTGGCACGGGAAGTGCAATTACTGCGCGACACGAAGCCGACTATAGCCTCTATGGGGAATGTTGCCGCGTCGGGGGGCTACCAAATTGCCACCTTTGCCCAACGGATTTACGCCTCCCCTAACACCATTACTGGATCCATCGGTGTTTTTAGCCTTCTGCCCAATGTCCAAGAGCTGGCTAACACCAATGGCATCACCTGGGACGGAGTCAAAACCGCTCGTTACGCAGATACTGACACCCTCGCACGCTCCAAAACCCCCGCAGAGCTAGCCATTCAGCAACAAGTTGTCGATCAGCTTTACAGCAATTTTTTGCAAACCGTAGCTGACTCCCGATCCCTCCCCTTGGCAGAGGTAGAGGCGGTGGCGCAGGGGCGGGTGTGGTCAGGAGAAGACGCTCAATCGGTAGGGCTGGTGGATGAGCTGGGTGGTCTCAATGAGGCGATCGCCGCTGCCGTGACTGCCGCAGAATTAGACGACGATTGGCAGTTGGTAGAATATCCCAGAGCGCAATTCCTTGGCCAATTTTCCTTTGCATCTCAGCTTCGTTCTTTAGCCTTCAGCCCGCTGCCCTTGAGCCACTCTCCCGATCCGCTCACCCAAACCTGGCAACAGGTTCAAACAGATCTCCAATCTCTCCGCGCCTTAGATGACCCCATGGGGCTTTACATGCGGATGCCCATTAATCCCGTGGTGCGCTAAGGAAAATTTGGGGATCATCCATTAGTATTACCGGAGAATTATGCATCTTGGTTGGGACAAACTTGCTGAGGACAAAAACCTTTGAAGCCGTGCGAACTTTTTAAGCCATACGAACTTTGGTAGACTCCTGCTCACAAGCCACTAGACTAAGGTCAGAGCTATGTGGCGAATGTTTCTTGGCTTCCGAGAACTTGACTTGGAGCCATCAACAGGGGCTTACCTATGCGCGGCTCTGTCGGTTACAGAGCAGTCGTAATCTGCATAATTCCGTAATATCCGTCAAGAGTAGCTAACAAGAGAGCTAATGAGTCACGTTTAGGCACTATAGCTGCTAGAGCTACTAAGCCACTAGATCCACTAAGCTACTAGAGCTAATAGCCGCGAGGATGCATAAGAGTCGATAAAATATTGAGCGAAAACAGCTAGGTTCACTAAATAGGGTCGCAGGAACGTTGTCATTTATCGAAGACGATTCTTCAATCTCAACTTCTATCTCGCGCAAAGAACTCCAAGAGCTTGTGCGGGCGCAATTGCAGAGCCTGCTTGAGCAGGGTAATTTGCAGGGGGCAAAAGCGCTGCTCGTGCCCGTTCAACCTGCGGATATTGCTGAGGCCATCGAAGAATTGCCCCATACGATGCAGGCGATCGCCTTTCGGTTGCTCTCCAAAGACGAAGCCATCGAGGTTTATGAATACCTTGATTCATCCGTTCAACAAACCCTGATCGAAGATTTTCGGCGGCAAGATGTGCGCGATATTGTGGGGCAAATGTCTCCTGACGACCGGGTGCGGTTGTTTGATGAACTGCCTGCCAAGGTGGTCACGCGGTTGCTAGCGCAGTTAAGCCCCGAAGAGCGCGAGGCTACGGCGTTGCTGCTGGGCTATCAACCCGACACGGCAGGGCGGATCATGACGCCCGAATACATCGCCCTCAAAGAAACTTGGACGGTGACCCGCACCCTCGAAGAAATCCGCAAGTTAGCGGATATGAGTGAGACTATTTATTATCTCTATGTCATCGACCGCGCCCGACGGCTCACGGGGATCGTGTCCCTGCGATCGCTCGTGACCTCTCAGCCAGATCAACTCATCAGCGAGATCATGGTGACGGATACGGTGCATGTGCAAACCGACACCGATCAAGAGGAAGTTGCCAACCTGATTCAGCGTTATGACTTTTTGGCGGTGCCTGTGGTTGATACGGAGCGCCGTCTAGTAGGAATTGTGACAGTAGACGATATTTTGGACGTGGTGCAGCAAGAAACCACCGAAGATATTTACCAACTCGGTGGGGTGCAGGCTGGAGATGATAGTTATTTTCAGACCAATCTTCTGACCGTAGCTCGGCGACGAGTGGTGTGGTTGTTTATTTTACTGATCACCAACACAGCCACCAGTGCCGTTATTCGCAGTCACCAGGAAATTTTGCAGCAGGTCGTAGCCTTGGCGGCGTTTATTCCCCTGCTGATTGGGACGGGGGGAAATGTGGGGGCACAATCTTCGACGGTGGTGATTCGTGGCTTGAATACTGACGAAATTGGCATCCGCGAAGGGTTTACAGTGATTCGGAGGGAGGCGATCGCCGGAGCCTTTTTGGGGCTGATGTTAGGCGCGGTGGTTACGGTGTGGGCCTATGTTTTGCAGGGCAACTTAGCGGTGGCGATCGCCGTTGGCATTAGCCTTGTCGCCATCTCAATCCTGGCCTCCGTTGCTGGCTCCTCCCTCCCATTTTTGTTTATGGCCATGGGCTTTGACCCCGCGCTCATGTCTGCCCCCTTCATCACAACCTTCGTCGATGTCTTGGGGGTGCTGATTTACCTCAACATTGCCCGCTTCATTCTCCATCTCTAGCCAGCGATCCCCAGCAAGGGAGAGGACTGGTTGTTATCCCAAACGCGCACGCAAGTTCTTCAGCTCCTGTGGATGCGAGACGGAATTATATCCACGGGCAGATCTCCTGATACATTAACGGGAGGCTTGGTTGTCTTACGGCATTCGGGCGATGGGCAACATGGATCGCAAAGTTGGTGGATCGTAAGGTTGGTGGGGATCACGGGAGGATCGGCGTTGGAGGGGAACGGGATATGTTGACGAGTTTGCAAAATCCACTGGTAAAACAGCTACGACAGTTGCAGCGAGGGCGATCGCGCCGAGAGCAGGGTGTTTTTTTGCTAGAGGGGACGCACTTGCTAGAGGAAGCGGCAGCGCTCGGGTTTCCGTTAGAGACTGTCTGTGGCACCGTGGATTGGTGCGATCGCCATCCCCAGCTTTGGCAGCAGTTACAAGCTCAGGCTCAGCGCGTTGAGCAGGTGAGTGAGGCGGTGTTAGAGGCGATCGCCACGACTATTTCCCCAGATGGCATCATTGCCACCGCACCCCGGCACTTACCAACCCCTATTCCGGCAAACCCTCAACTAGGCATTTTGCTCGAAACCCTTCAAGACCCAGGCAACCTCGGAACGATCATTCGCACCGCTGCTGCCGCCGGAGCCGATGCCCTCTGGCTGACAGGCGATAGCGTCGATCTCGACCACCCCAAGGTGCTCCGCGCCACCGCAGGGCAATGGTTTAGGATGCCTATGCTCGTCACAGAAACCCCCCAAGCCCAGGTGCAGCACTGTCAGCAGGCCGGGATGCAGATCGTCGCCACCCAAATGACCGCGACCCAAACCTATTGGGACGCTGACTTAACCAAGCCAACGCTTTTTTTATTAGGCAATGAAGGAGCGGGGCTATCTGCAGATCTGATGGCGATGGCGGATGTGAATGTCCGCATTCCGCTCATGCCGGGGGTTGAATCGTTGAATGTGGCGATCGCCACAGCTCTCTTACTTTACGAAGCCCAACGCCAACGCACCCTCATCAAAACCCCCTAGCCCTAATGATCTCAGGCTTCCAATCGCAGATCAAGAATGGCGCGTGTCTCAGTCTAGAGCTAGATCCCCACGAGATTCTTAGGAGGTGCCTCCATTTCCTGGAAGCGTTGAGCGCGTCAAAAAAATGTGTGGCTAGTGAGATTTGAGGTGGTCGATGTCAGCCAGTGCTTCTTCAAAATCATCCGCTAATGTACGTTCGGCTGTGGGTCGAGGCGATGGTGTGGTTAGGCGATCGCGCCACGAGGTCGCTTCGGCCTTGTTTGATTCTTCAGTTTTGAGGCGATTTTCTAGCTGTTCCAAGGATTCCATAAACGCGCGTGTCGCTGCCCGGCGGCGGTCTTGTTGAATCTGGTTCATGACATCTAATCCTTAAGAATGTGGCGATCGCAGACGCTTTTCCAAGCGATGCATCTTTGCATCTAACTCTGATTTGCAGTCAATTCTTTTTGGAAACAAGCCCTTGATGCTGAATTTCTGATCTGAATTTCTGATTGTAGCGAATCCTAGATTTTTCGTATCTTGCTGCCCCAATAGACCCGTTTCCAAAAGATCTGTTCCTATTAAACAGAATCAACTAACAAACGCATAGGGCGAAACTTCGGAGATAATGCCTGATCTTGCCCTTAGTGTAATCAATTGATCCGCAAATGCCCAATTCTTCTATCCCTAAGCAATGACAACTCTGTTATAAAACGGCGGGGGCGATCGCGCCAAAGGAAGATTCAGCCGTACTTTCACTGATAGTAAAAAATCAGAAAAATGCTACTCAAAGAGGGCGGTGACAGTCAGCTTACCCATTGCCAAAATCCATCGATCTGCAAGTGTTTCATCTGCTTTAGGCTCCCTAGACGTTATCTCGTCAAGGTCTAAAAAATGACATCCGAGATTCGCCAAAGCTTTCGTCTCAAAAATCCTAGGGTATTCTACATTTCCCGGATGGTGACGAAGCTACGGTTGCTAGAAAGCATTTTTGAAAGAGGCGATCGCCCTCAAAATTGCTGCCCATAGGGTTATGGTTCGTAGGGTTATGGCGTAAAGATCAGTGATTCCAACCTGGTTATTGTTCAAAGACGTTGTAGAGATGCTGGAGCAGGTGAAGGCGATCGCCCTCTCCTCGCACTAGCACCAAATCAAAGCGACAGGGCAACTCAGCCAAATCTGGAAACTCGGCCAGAAATAGCTCGGCGGTCTGCCAGAGTTTGGCCTGTTTCCGGGCATTGAGTGCGAGTAAGCCATCGGCATCCCAGTTCCCTCGGCTACGGGCTTTCACTTCCACAAAAACCAGGGATCGCGGCTGAGCATCAATGGCTGGGGCGATCGCCACCCAATCTAGCTCCCCCCAACGGCAATGCCAGCGATGATGTAACAGTTCCCAACCCGCCTCGGAAAGCCACTGCCCGACGTGCTGCTCAGCACGCAGCCCCAAATCTAGATGGCGAGAATCTGAGGGAGTGACCATAGCTGCGAAGCCTGCTGAGGTTGGAACATGAGCATCGGAGAACGGCCAAGTTGGGAGGGGATTTAGGGAATTCTATCAACTTGACTCAGCCTCAAATGGCTGATTGCCAAGGGCTGATAACGGTCGGTTAAATTTCAGAAATCTGGCTAAATTTCAGAAATGTGGTAGTTGAAGGAGCCTTCGCCTTTAATGCCAAATTTGACCGAGCCATCATCACCGGAGCCGATTTTACCGATGGGCGGCGGCGGGATGATGTGCAAGAAAAACTGTGTGCGATCGCCCAATGCCAAAACCCCAGCACCGAGCGCACCACCCGCAACAGCCTCAACGGCTTCTAACGATCTGGGGTTCCCAAAACCAAGGTCTTCCCCCTGAAAGCACCCAGGGGATCGAACAGCCTGCTTCCAAGCCTCGCCCAAACCACGGAGACTGAAAGCAGACTGCCAGAGGCACTCAGCGAAGATACCTAGATGTACTCGATCAGCTCAGCTTTCGGGAACCGTACTTTGGCCAAGGATGCATACTTATCATCGGCAGAGCGGTAGCCTGTGGCGCAGAGCACGACAGATCCATAGCCCTGTGCCGTTAACCCTAGCAGCTCGTCTACCCCTGCCGGGACAAAGCCTTCCATGGGGCAGGTATCAATGCCCAACATGGCCGCACTGGTCATAAATTGCCCGAGCGCAATGTAGGTTTGCCGAGCTGTCCACTCTTTAGGATCAAAGGGGTAGGGCGGTGATGCCAAAAAGCCTTTCACCATATTGCCCAACCCTTCAAGGGATTCTAGGGCAACCCCTCGGATGCTAGCTATGCTTTCTAGATAATGATCAACGTCCGCCGGTTCAACCTCTAGTTTGCACGCCAAAACCACGAGATGGGAGGCTTCTACGACCTGCACTTGCCCCCAAGCATGGGCTTGAATTTTCTGCCGAATTTCTGGGTCAGACACCACGATAAACTTCCAAGGCTGCAACCCAAAGGAAGAAGGAGCCAGCAGTAAAGACTGCTCTAGGGTTTCCCAAAGCGCATCCGAAACTTTTTTAGTGGTGTCAAAGGATTTGGTGGCGTAACGCCAGTTTAATTGATGAAGCAGTTGTTCGGGAGAGAGAGCTGCATCACTCATGGAAAGACCTCTAGGAAGTGTGGATGGATAGACGTTAGCGCCAAAGGGCTACCGCAGAACGTTTGAATAGTCCTTTTGAATAGTCCTTTTGAATAGTCCTGGTTAAGCCCTGCTTATTGTAAGAGGTGCGATCGCCCCTTTCAGCCCCCGAATGGGTTGCTCCAAGCCATTATCTAGCTAAAAAGCCGAGGTTGCGACCTGATCAGATCATGCAAACTCGGCTTATCTTAGGTGTGGAGAGAGCCGGATTGCAGCCCTCTCACCTGTATTGTTTTCTAAGACTCATCTAGCGGAGAGGGTGCATTAGCGGTAAAGATGGCTTGCTGGACGGTGCCGCGATCGCCCATTGGTTGAGCCTCCGCCTGGTTATACGCCACCATGACACCGCCAGCATTGCCCGCCCGAATTATCACCTCTTGCTCCCCAGACCAGGTACGCTGGATGCCTTCGGCCAACATCCCCTCAAATACTGTTTCGCCATCGACCTCAACCCGCATCCAAGATTGCTCTCGGAGCGTGACATCCACCTGCACAGGTTTTTCTTGAGCTACCGGAGAGCTGACCGGAGACGCTGCTGGGGATGGGGCTGCAATGGGAGGCGGACTCACTGCTGGGGATGGAACGGATGGCGAGGGAAGCGTTACAACACTCTCAGGGTTTCGGGTCAAAACGTAGGAAAGACCGGCGATCGCCGCCCCAATCAACAAAATATAGGCCACATAAAGATGTAGGGGCCGCAATTGGGAAGCGGGCATCTCTTGCCAGCTTTTTTGGTAAAGCGTCGAGTCATTACGAACCGGAAACGCTTGCCCAACGGCTTCACCATCTAGCCCTAAAGCATTGGCGTAGCGCTTCAAAAAACCCTGGATATAAACAGGCTCAGGAAGATCTTTCAACTGTGCATTTTCGATGGCCCGCAACAGCCTCGCCTGCACCATGGTCGTTGTTGAAATTTGCTCCAACGAAAGCTCTTGCTGCTCCCGCACTTGGCGCAAATAGGTACCAATCTGCTCCAACTTCTCGATTTGCTGTTCTTCTAAGTGGGAGGTTGCCTCACTCATAGCCTGGGACACCTTAAACTCCTTAATCATTCTGGAGAGCCTGTCAATCTGCTGAGGCACAAAAAGCTCAACAACGAGACTGTGCAGCAATGGGTACACAGCATTTACATTACCGCAAGTTGCAGCGTTCAACTACTGGGGCGCGCGAGATTTTGAGGTAATGTTGGCGGATTTGGATACGGATTTTGGCTCATTTTGCCTAGGTTTTCGGGGGGGTGAGGCCGCGTTAGCTTGTTTGCGGGGTCGTCGATCAGGGTGTTTTGGATCAGTGTGTTTTGGATCGGTGTGTTTTGGATCGGCCAGG
>Ga0209591_10003486_pt1 | contig 18211 bp, 14 predicted proteins | sample MAT01_FD_187207 | JGI IMG/M metagenome (GOLD analysis project Ga0209591, IMG submission 187207) | Freshwater microbial communities from Lake Fryxell liftoff mats and glacier meltwater in Antarctica - MAT-01 (SPAdes) (version 2) | ecosystem: Environmental > Aquatic > Freshwater > Ice > Liftoff... | reverse complement strand
GGAAAGTTGGGGGGATAGGTATCGTTCATTGAGCAAGGGTATTCTGGGGCGAGGCGTCTATTCATTTCCTACCAGGCGGCTGTCTTGCGTTTCCGCGGCAACCCCACCGGAAAAGCGTCGGCTTTGCTTAAGACGCGAAAGTCTTCAGCCCGAACCAATCCGCGAATCCATGTGGCAAGATTTTCTGGCACTGTGCCAATTTTTCGGGTGGTCAAATCTATCCAACAGAAGGTGCAACGGCTAAAAACTGCCAAGCTGCCATCGGGATGGTACAGGTGGTGGTTAAAGCGAATGAACCGCTCATCTTTCGACAAACCGGACAATTCCACGTCAACGCGCAGGCTCTCGTCAGGCCTGGCTTCTTTTAAATAGTGAAATTCTTCGGAAATAATAGCTGGCCCAATGCCCATCTGCGAAAACGCTTCGTTGTCAAATCCTCCTTGTCTTAAAAAACCCATCCGCGCCTCAATCATGTAGCTCGAATAGGCTGTGTTGGCCACATGCCGGTTCAGATCCAAATCCGACCAGCGGACCTCTATGGTGGTCATGTACTTCATTTGTGTTCCTTTGGTTCGAAAACGTCCATACCATACTGCTTTGTATAGTCAAAGATCCGCTCCCGTTCCTTACTGGACAACATCCGATCCGCCTTTCCGGAGCGGGCCAGTTCACCGCTGTTCCGATCTTTCCAGGTTTCTGCCGCTGTGGCGATATCAGCAGCCTTTCGCCTGAAATCCAGTACTGCCGGATTCCACTCCAGACCAAGGAAGGCCAAAACCCCGCGGAGCACAGGTTCCGGGCTGTCTACGAGCCGCTCATAGCGCACAAAATGATGTCCTGGTTTTCCAATTTGCGCGGCCTGAATTTGGTATTCTTTCACCCAGCGGGCGGCTGCTTTGGGCAGGCTGTTTTGCCGAAAAGCTTCTGCGTGCTTTTGGCCGGCATCCAACAGCGACGCTATGTTGTCTACCGGATCGCGGAGCAGGTGCAGAATGCGCACTCCAGGGTCCGTGGCTTGCAACAGGTCCGTGTAGTACAGGTGAAGGGGAGTCTTCTCCAGCCACAGCGATTTATGCTGCCTCGCAGCCAGTTCGTCCAGGATGGCCAGCAGAGCGCGGGTCCAGCGCTGTTTATTGTGAACTAAGCCTTGTGGCAGCACCCTTGCCAGTTCCGGCACCTGTAGGGTTGCCAAAAAGGCCGCCACGCGCTGACGGTCCCTTTCGCCCAATAGGCGAAACACGCGAAGCCAAGGCTGTTTGGGCAGGCTTTTATCCAGAAAATGGGTCTCCGGAAGGGTGTAAACGGCCGGGTGACTGCCCAGCATACCCTGTAAGAGGGTGGTTCCGGCGCGGGCAGTGCCCACCAAAAAGACGCGGATCATGAGGCTTTTGTGCTGGACACCAGCAGGTTGGGTAGTTTTCTGCAACCGCCAGGCGATGAAATGCGTAAAGGCATAGGCTGTGCCAGCAGATCCAAACCTACCGAAAATTAGCCGCTACCTTCCCCTTGCTGGTTACAGAAGGTGCAACATTGCTTCATTTGCCCGATATTAGCCCCTTGTTTGTGCACTTAGTGTACTATGTACCCTAAGTGCTTCACTAAAAAGACCCTATGACGCCTTACGCCACCTGGAACCACCCTTACGAGCCAGATCCGCGCTTTGGAAAGCGCGTGGCCTACCTCTGCATGGAGTTTGGAATCCATCAACCGCTTAAAATTTTCTCCGGAGGACTCGGCTTTTTAGCGGGTTCGCACATGCGCAGCGCCTATGAACTCCGTCAAAACCTGATCGGGGTTGGCATGCTCTGGAAATTTGGCTACTACGACCAAGTGCGCAACGACGACCGGACCATGCGTCCCCAGTTTCTCAAGAAGTACTATCCCTTTCTGGAAGAAACGGGCATTCTGGTTCCGGTTTACATCAACCAGCACCAGGTATTGGTCAAAGCTCTGTACCTGCGCCCGGAGATTTTCGGCACCGTGCCGATGTACTTGCTCACCACCAACATTGAAGAGAACGATCACCTGGGTCGTTCCATTACCGATCGCCTCTACGACGCTAACCACGAAACCCGCGTGGTTCAAAACGTCATTTTGGGCATGGGCGGCGCGAAAGTGATCGAAGCGCTGGGCGGCGCCGACGTGTACCATCTCAATGAGGGTCACGCCCTTCCCCTGGCCTTTCATTTGTACGGCAAATACCGCGACATCAACGAAGTGCGCCGCCGCATGGTGTTCACCACGCACACCCCGGAAAAGGCGGGCAACGACGAGCACGATTTCCACCTGCTCAACCGCCTGGGCTTCTTCGGCGATGTGCACATTGACGAAGTGCGCCAGTTGACGCAGCAGCACGGCCATGCGTTGAGCTACACGCCGGCCTGCCTCACGTTCTCCAAACGGGCCAACGGTGTGAGCCAATTGCACGGCGAAGTGTCGCGCGAAATGTGGAAAGACGTGCACGAAAGCTGCGAGATTTTGGGCATCACCAATTCGCAGAATAAAAAGTATTGGGCCAACCCGGTACTGGATCGCGCGTTTCAGGACGGAGATGACCAAGCCATGTTGGCTCAAAAGCGCCTCATGAAAAAAGCGCTGATGGACTTCGTGGCCGATCAGACGGGCAAACTTTTTGACCCCGATGTGCTCACGATTGTCTGGGCCCGCCGCTTTGCGGCTTACAAACGCGCCGACCTTGTCATGCGCGACCTGACGCGTTTCAATACTTTGCTCTCCAAAACGGATCGCCCCATCCAGATCATCTGGGCGGGCAAACCCTACCCGAGCGACGAGGGTGCTATCTCCACCTTCAACCACATCCAGAAGTACACCTACAAGCGCAAAAACTGCGCGGTGCTGACCGGTTACGAAATGGGCCTGTCCAAGCTGTTGAAGGAAGGGGCAGATGTCTGGTTGAATACCCCTCGCCGTCCACGCGAGGCCTCCGGCACCAGCGGCATGACGGCCGCCATGAACGGCGCCATTAACTTCTCCATTGACGACGGATGGATTCCGGAGTTTGCCCGCCACGGCGAAAACTGCTTCCTGATTCCCGCCGCAGATACCGAATTGCAACTCACCCAGGTAGACGATCTGGACCATGGCAACCTGATGCGCATTCTGGAAAACGAATTGATTCCCGCCTACTACTCCGGAAACGGGCGCTGGTTGGAAATTGTCAAAAACAGCATGCGCGATGTTTGCCCGCAGTTTGATTCGGACCGCATGGCCACCGAATACTACGAGTTGCTATACGAATTCGACATGGACAAGCAGGCTCGTGGACCCAAAGTTGCTAAAAAAGGCAAAGCGGTGACGGCTTAACGCTTGTTTGCGGCTAGCTGCTTTTGCGCACCTCGGCGCTTCAGGCTAGCACTAAACCATAAGCGTGTTGCTCGTATATAAAGAAACCGGCTAAGTTCTCCCCTCGGAGCGCTTAGCCGGTTTTCTTTTCGGGCGAATTACCGCAATACCTTGAGCGACCGCGTTGCATCTTGCGCCCGCAGCTCCAGCATACCGGCGCTGCCCGCCGCCGCCGCTGGTAATTCCAATTGAAGCGTGTAATGACCCGAGGCCAGGTTGGCCTGGTACAAGTCGATGGCGGCGCCGGTGCTGGCGTCGATCCAACGCACTTGGACGGGACTTTGCCGGTTCAGGGTAAAGGCCACGCTGATGCGGTTCTCCTTGGCGGGGTTAGGCCAGGCCTTCCAAATTTGCAGCGCGGCGGGGGGGGGTGTCAGGCCAACGGCGAACGTCGGGTCAGGGGCCGGAACTTCCTGGATGGGTTTGGGGGGGGCGGGGGCTGCCGCTTTCTGCAAGCGGTTTTCGCCGCTGAGCGTGTACCACCCTTCGTCAAACGACTCGGTGCTGTTGGGTTCCAGGATGCTCGACACGTTGTAGTAGTCAGCCTGAGCCCGGGCCGCCGTCAGATCAAGGACGTAGTAGCCGTGTTGATCAAATTCGTTGTAGACCCCCTGTGGGTTTTCGCCCAAAAACAATTCCTCTACCAGATTGGCTAAAAAGACCCCGACGATTTCGTCAAAGTTGTCAGAGGTAACGCTGGTTCCCACAAATTCCACTGCCCGGGAACCCTCGCCGGTTTCGGGGTTGTAATAAAGGCTGTCGCCGTCCCAGAAAGGCACATCTAGGGCCACGGCTATGTGAACGTCCCCGGTGAGAAACACAACATTGTCAATGTTATGTTGTTGCAGGGTGTCCAGAATCTTGTTGCGCTCCGCAGGGTAGCCCATCCAGACATCCAGAAACTGGTCGCGAACACCGGGGTAAATGGATTCAAAGTTTTCCAAAATAAGCGGCGCGAAGACCACTTGATTGCCCACCAGTTTCCATTGCGCCGCAGTGTTTTTTAGACCGGTTGTGAACCAGTTGAATTGCTCTTCGCCCAGCAGGGTTCGGTCCGCTTCCCAAAGTGCGGGGTCGGTATGGTCGGTAAGCTGCTCTTGTCGGCCTTCGAGTCGTGTATCCAGCATGCGCCATTCCGCCAAATCACCGTATGAAAAGGTACGGTAGATGGAAAAGTCGGCATCATCGCGGATGGGGACCCATTCAAAATAGGCTTTTGCCGCTTCGCGGCGGCGGATGGCCCAATCGCCCTCCAGCAAGGGGTCGTGGTTTTGTGCGCCCCCGGTCCATGCATCGTTGGCTGATTCGTGGTCGTCCCAGATAAAAATGAACGGGTGCTGTTGCATGGCTCTCCGCAAATCCGGATCCAGGCGGTACCAGGCGTAGCGCTGGCGGTAGTCGCTGCGGGTCAGAATTTCGTTTTCGGGCTCCAGCATTTGCCGGCCTTCGTCTCCTCCATCTCCATACTCACCTTCTGCATATTCATAAATGAAGTCTCCAAGGTGAACGATGGCATCCAGGTCGTTGCGCTCGGCCAGACGGCCAAAAGCGTTGAAATAGCCGGCCGGATAATTGTTGCAAGACACCACCGCAAAGCGCAATTGATCGGCATTTTGACCCGCCGTTCGCGTGCGGCCAATGATGGAAAAGCGGCCCAGGGCCTGGAAGCGGTAATAGTAAGTGGTTCCATCATTGAGCCCCGTGAGCGGAAGCTTTACCGTATAGTCCGCGCTGGAATCCGTGGTGACCGAGCCCGATTGCACCAGGCTGCTGAACGCAGTGTCCAATGAAAGCTCCCAATTCACCATAACCGGCGTTTCGGTTTCCGGGGTAACCCGCGTCCATAAAATCACCCCATCCGGCTGAGGATCGCCGGAGGCCACGCCGTGGTAAAAGGGCTCCAAAATGGGATCAAAGGCTGCCGTTGCGGCGCTTCGCGTGGCCGGTTGTTTCCGGGCGAAGGGCTCCAGGTGGTTTTGCGCCTGTAATGCAGATGCCCCAACGACCAGATAAAACGCGACAGCTAACAGAGCCAAGCCCATCCCCCGGGTGACAGCATGGGATGTTTCCTGTGGGCAATTTCGGGTTCGTGTTGTGAAAAGCATCGGTATGAGACTGGCCATAATGGGAAATTTCCGGCAATGTACTTTGCCAAGGTTAATTTCGTGTTAACTCCGCCAACCGCAATGAATTATTCTTCGCCCATGAAAAACTTTTCTTTCGCTTTTCTGCTGCTTTTTGCCGCTTCCTTTTCGCACGCACAAACCAGCCTGAATGGATTTGGCGCTCCGCTCCTCCAGGCTGCCCCACTTGATGGCGACTGGCGCGCCAATCTGGGGGTTGGTGGGGCCTTGCTCGTAAACCGGCAGTTCTATATCGGGGGCTACGGCATGAGCATGTTGGGCAATGTGGAGCGTAAATTGTTCAACCCCGAAATTCAGGACAGTGTGATTTTCCCACTGCGCTTTGCTCAGGCCGGGCTTTGGCTGGGCTATTTTATCAACCCCGACAACAAGTTGCAGGTAACCGTTAACTCCTTCGCCGGAGTGGGCAGCATCAGCACTACCGTGGATTGCAACTGCGGGCCTGATCGAATTTTCCTGGTGTCGCCCTACGTGGGCCTTCAATACGCGGCCACCGATTTTATGCGCATTGAGTTAGCGGCGGGCTACCGCGTGGTGGGCAGCGACAACGACCTGGATCTTTTTGGAGGCACCAACCTCAGCGCACCCTTTGCAGGCCTGCATCTCAAGTTCGGGGGCTTTGATTGAGGCGAAGGTTTAAAAGGTGGTGGGCGCGTTCACCCGCCAATTCCGATAAGCCAAACTGCTTTGCAAGGCAGGCACTTCAAGGGTCAACCAGGCATCCAACTCATCCAGTGAAAAGCCCGTGCCCGGCAAAATCGAAACCAAACGTTCCAGCGCGGCCTGGGGATCGCGTTGGGCCATGCACGAAAGCGGATAGACGGCAAGCACCGGATTGTCGGGGTACTGGCGGAAGACCGTTTCGAAGCGCGCTTCAGCGGTTTCGCAGGATCCTGCCCATTGCGCCGCAAGCCCTTCGAACAAAATAAGCAGGCTGTCCTCGCCAAATTGCGTCCGCAAGTCTTGCGTGGAGCGAGCAAGCCCTTCGGCATCGCCCGCGCTCAGCGACCAACTGAACGCCAGATGGGCCACCGCCGGCGGCGACAACAAGCCCCCTTTGTTAAGCACAGTCTGCGGAAAAGCGGGGTCGCCCATATCGGCCATGATGCGGAGTTCGTCCCCAACCACCAGCGCATTGGAACGGCATTCTTCGGGAAGTGCCCGAATGGCCTGCAGCGCTTCATTTGGACGGCCGCCTTCGGCCTGCCAAACCGCATCCACAAGAACTTCAACGGTATGACGAAGGGCGTCAGTGCCAATGGTTGCGGCCAGTTGGCGAAACGCTTCTGCGCGCTCTTGCTCGCTGAGCGAACCAGGGTGTTCGGTCCAATCCACTAAAATCAGGTCTTCCTCTTCCTGGCCCAGCAGCAAATCGGTGTACACGGGTTTTTCGCCATCAAATGCCCGGTAAACCAAGTGGGGACCAGCCTCGTCGCGGTACTGGCGCAGCAGGTCAAAATGGCCAAATTGGCGGTAGAGGGAAGACCAGTACTCCCAACCTTCAATGCGGCGTTGCCGCCGGGCATCGACATCGGGTAAGCCCGAACCAGGCATGGCCAGAACTTCCTGATGGGGAAGGCCAACAGTAACCTTCGCGAGCCATTCGCTGGAATCGCTTTGCACGGCGCGCTCCAATTGTTCGGCAAAGGCCAGAACAGCGGCATCATCCTGCAACAGGTCTGCCTCTGCGCCGGTCCTAAAGCGCGGCAGGTAAACCACAACCAATAAGAGCGCAGCTAAGGCGAACAGGCCCGCAGCAGGGAGAAACTTTTTCATCGTTTAAGAGCGGCGCCAGGACTATTCGGATCAAATGGCCTCAATGCTGGTTGCTTCCACCCAGGCGACATTGCCATCGGGTAGGGTCACTTCCACCCAATTTCCTGTCCGGTTGGTCATCTTTAATTTGAACCCTTCGCGCAAGATGTAAAGATCGGTTGATTCTTGCGAAGGGGCGCTTTTGAGCAATGTGCTGGGTGCCATGATGATGGCGTAGCGCTCGTGCGCGTCCAGACTTTGGCGACCAAAGGCCCCGCTTAAGGCCAACACCAGCGCAAAAAAGCCGACGAATACCACCATGAGTCCCGCTCTGCGCCAAAGGAGTTGTGCGCTCCACCAAATCGGCGAAAAGCCGATCAGCATCGACCAGGCCACGGCGATCGTTAGCCAAGCCCAAGTAGTTTGCGAAAATAAACTGATCCAGCCCGTCCAGGTGCGGTTAAAAAAATGCCGGGGAAGGGGTTCCATGCGCTTGTCTGCTTGCCGCAAGTACGCCAACTCCAGGTTGTGCAGCACGTCGGGGTCTTTGGGTGCTAACAACCGGGCCCGTTCGTACTGCAAAATGCCAGGTCCCAAATTTCCCGCTTTAAAATGGGCATTGCCCAGGTTGTAGTGCAGCGCAAAATCCCGATAGCCCAGCTCGATCAACCCTTCGTAAAGCGCGGCAGCGGAATCAAATTGGCCGGCATCGTAAAGCAAACGCGCTTCCTCAAAGCGGGCGGCAAGCTGCTCGCGGTCGGGGGTGGAATCGGGGGTCAAATCTGAGGCTGCGTGCAGCGAGAGAGCCATTCCCCCGAGTGTAAAAAAGGCGCAGGCAAATGCCCGTAGCGGCGCAAAAACTTTTGCGGAAAACTGCCGGGCGAAGGGGTGGCTACTCATCACAACATTTCTTTTGTTATGCCGGCGTCCATGCCAGCGAGCAGACTGATGGCGTCTTCGCAATCGCTGTGCAATGAACCCACGGCGCCAGGGGCAAACAACGCCATTTCGGCGCGATCCAAAAGGGCGATCAGGCGGTCAATAGTCCCAGCGTCCAGTCCGTGTTCCGCCAGGCGGAGTCGGATCTGGTCTCGGTTCAACTCGCTTTGCGCCATGCCAAATTTGTCGCCGAGGTAGCCCCAGATAGCGCGAACCAATTCGTCGTAAAAGGCCCTGCGGTCGCCTTTTGTGACCAGTTGACGCGCCTGTTGGAGGCGCTTTTCTGCCGCTTTGCGGGCGCGTCGATTGCGCTGGCCGCGGATGTCCGCACGGTTTGCCCGGTGTTTGCGAGCCATCACAAAGAGCGGAATTCCGAGCAGCAGCGGGGCAGCCAACCCCGCGTAAAAATAGGCGCTGCCCAAAAAGGGCTTTCTGGGTTTCAGGAAAGCAGGCGTTGCGGTTTCAAGGTAGCGAATGTCCTGACCGAGCTTTTCCACCTCTTCTTTGGACAATCCTGCTAAGGCTCCGGCGCTCGAGGTGGTTCCATCCCCCTGCGCTACCTTTATCGTATACGATTCTCCACTTTTGCTGACGTAGCGCGCTGTCTTTGGGTCAAAATAGGAAAAGGAAAAAGGCTTGAGGACAAATTCGCCGGGCTTACCGGGAATGAGCAGGTACTCGTAGGTTTTGCTTCCCGCCCCATTGCTAATTTTTGGATCGTATACTTCAAATCCAGGGGGAAGCTCCAGCTTGGGATCGCCAATTAACTTGAGGTTGCCCTGTCCGGAAAGCGTGATGCGCAATGTGAGCGGTTCACCAGTCGTGGTTTCAGTCGCGCTCAGACTGGTCTTGAGGTCAAACTGCCCTACAGCTCCATTGAAATCATCAGGAATACCGGTACTGGGCAAGTCGCGAACATTGACGCGCACCGAAGGGCTTTTCAACTTCAAAGACTCACGGCGAACCTCCATGCGATTGCCCCAAAAGTCGCGGATTCTTCGTCCGGTGGGAACGCTGGCCACCACCGTCATTTGAAAGGGGTCAATGCTAAACTCTCCACTTCGCAGCGGGTAAAGTTCCGTGCGGTATAAATCCAGCGTGTAGTAGTCCTGGCCGTTGATCTTTTCTACCCGGATGCGGGGCTGTTGGTCGCGGCTGAGTAAATTGGACGAAAAACCATCGATAGTCGGCGCCGTTTGTTCCTCAATGCCCAGCAATTCATAGCGCGAATAGAGCTTGTAGGTGAGCACAAATTCTTCGCCTTTAAACGGGCTGGATTTGGTCAGGTTAGCATCGATAAAAATGTTGTCGGCTTGCGCCATGTCCGGGGGTGCATCAGCCGGCAATACTTTGACCGTAAGTGATTTTGAGGCGTAACTCGCACCCTCAAATTTGATTTGCGCGGCGCCGATTGTGAAGGTGCCCGCTTTTTGCGGCTTGAGGATGTAGGCGTATTCAAACACCGTGATGTTTCCCGAAAAGTCCAGATCCATGCCCCCGCTCCTGCCCTGGCGCTGAACGGCAAATCCCGGGCTGAATTCCGGCGACTGAATATCAAAGCGCGGGTTAACCAAACTGATGCTGTTGCCCTTGTAGCGAAGCTTGTAGCTGAGCGTTACCTCTTCAGTCAACAGGGGACTGGCGTTGCTGATCGCAACATCTACAAAGTACTTGTCGGTTTGCGCGGCAGCATAGGCCGGCAAAAAAACCAGCAAGGCCAACACGCCCCTCCATATGGCGTTGAGGTTTCCCATTACCAGTCTTTTTCAGATTCGCCTCGCACTCCTTTCACTTTCTGGGCGTTGACTTTTTTCTGGACATCTTTCTCGTCCTGTTCCAGGGCTTCCAGAATGCGCTCTAATTCTTCCGGGCTCATGTTGCGTTCCTGCTGATCCTGCTGGGGATTTTCGGCTTGTTGATCCTGCTCGGGGTTCTGCGGATTTTGCTGGTCCTGATTCTCCTGGTTTTGTTGGTCCTGGTTCTGCTGATCTTGCTGCTGTTGCTGATCCTGCTGATCCTGGTTTTGCTCCTGGTTCTGTTGATCCTGTTGCTCCTGTTCTTGCTTTTTCAGCATAGCCTGCGCCAGCGAAAGGTTGTGCTTGGCGTTTTCATCGCCGGGTTTGAGCCGCAAGGATTGCTTGTACGCTTCTGCTGCTTTTCGGTAATCCTCGCCTTTAAAATACGCGTTGCCCTGGTTGTAGAAGGCCTCGGCCCGCGCACTCGTCGGCAACCCGGTTTTTGCAGCAACTTGGCCAAACTGAGTGGCCGCCTCCTCAAACCGATCCTGCCGATAGGTGGTATTGCCCAGATTGAACATACCTTCCGTCATGGTTTGGCTCTGTTCCAGGGCTTTGCGGAAAAAGATTTCCGCCTCTGCAAACTGCCCTTCGTCGTACAGGCGGTTGCCCTCCCACGCCATTTCCCGCGCTTTGCGCTCTTGGGCGGGCGAAGGGCTTTGCGCCCCTTGAGCAGCCTGACCGCTGGTGGTTTGGCCTGTTCCACCGCCCGGGTTAGCCGTAGACCCGGCTTGCGAACCCGTTGCGCCTGCCGCGTTACCCTGTGCCCCGACAGCGGAAGAGAAGGCCAGAAATACGGCCAACAAAACAGTAGATGGAGCGGTGGTTATGTATACCCTCATGTGTTAAGCAAATTGATCCTTTTCCACCAGGCGGCAGCGCGGTCGGTGAGCAAAAATTCAACCAGCAGCAGCACCAGCGCGATGGCCAGGAAAACTGGAAAATGCTTGCGGTAATCGGTGTACTCAAACGATTCCCCCGTTTGCTTATCCAGTTGATCCAGCGCGGTGGCGATATCTTTGATGGTCTGTGTACCCCCGGAAATGTGGTAGTATTTGCCATTGCCAGCAGCGGCAATTTCCTGCAACATTGTTTCATTGAGCTTGGTCAGCACAATGTTACCTTCCTGGTCCCGCTTATAATCCACCACACCAGACCGGGTGGACATCGGAATTGGCGCTCCTTTAACGGTACCCACCCCAACCGTAAAGACCGCGATTCCGCTTTCCGCAGCCTTGCGAGCCAGGTCAACGGCATCGCCTTCGTTGTTCTCGCCGTCGGTGACAATGATCAGCGCGCGGTTCTTCGTTTTGCCTGCGGGTCCCTGGCCCTGTTCAAACGCTTCGGTGGCCAGACCAATTGCCTCGCCAATGGCCGTGCCTTGGCGTGGAATAACATCGGTGTCCAGAATATTCAGGTACATCAGCGCAGCCCGACTGTCCACCGTCAGGGGCATTTGCAAGTAGGCGTTGCCCGCGAACACCACCAACCCCACTTTGTCGTTGCGCAACTCGCGGAGCAACTGGGCAATAAAAAACTTGGAGCGATCCAGCCGGCTGGGACGCAGGTCTTCGGCCAACATGCTGCGCGAAAGATCCACTGCCAGCATAATGTCAGCACCTTCGCGCTTGACGGTTTGCTTTTTAGCGCCCATGCGCAAATTGGCCAGCGCCAAAATCAACGACGCTATCGCCAAAAGCATCAAAAAAAAGCGCAGCCCTTTTCGGGTGGACGAGTGGTCTTTGAGCAGTGATTCAGCCATCCGGGGCTCCGCAAACTGCTTGAGTGCCTTGTTGCGCCACCGCGCCGTTGCGCCAAAAAGAAGCAACAGCGGGATGAGCCCGAAGAGCAAATACAACCAGTGATCGTGTTCAAAATTGAGCATATCAGGTAGCGGTTCTAAACACGGTTTGGGCCAACAAAATTTCTACCAACAACAGCAATACAGCCAGCCAGGCAAAAGGGTAAAACTTCTCTTGGTAGCGCTGCGAAACATTCACGTCTATTTTTTCCTTTTCCAGTTGGTCAATCTCCTTGTATATCTCACGGAGCTTATCGGCACTGGTTGCCCGGAAATATTGGCCTCCCGTCAGGTCCGCAATTTGCGTCATGGTTTCTTCGTCCAGCGAATTCTGTGGATCCAACTCAAAAATCTTTTGCCCGCGTTTATCCAGCACCGGAATGTTTTTGCTGGAGCGAGACCCAATGCCGATGGTATAGATTCGAATGCCCAGATCGCTCGCTGCGCGCGCAGCGTCAAGCGGCGCAAACTCGCCAGCGGTTTGAACCCCGTCCGTGAGCAGGATGATCACTTTGCTTTGCAAGGCCGTGGAGTCTATCAGGCGGTTGAGTGCCATCCAAAGGCCATCGCCCAGCGCAGTGCCGTCCTGCAACTGCCAGGCATCGGCATCCTTTACAAGTCCAAGCAACAGCCGATGATCCAGCGTTATGGGACATTGCGTGAAAGATTCGCCGGCAAACACCACCAGACCAATGCGGTCGTAAGGCCGCCCTTCAATAAACTCCGCCGCGGTGCGCTTGGCTGCTTCAATACGGTTCGGTTGAAAATCAATGGCCCACATGGAGGTGGAAACGTCCATGGCTAACACAATGTCGATGCCTTCGGTGGTGATGCTCTCTTCGCTGAACAAACTTTGCGGCCGCGCCAGCGCGACAATAATGGCCCCCAACGCCAGCAAACGAATCACTGGCAGCAAAGGCAACATCCGAACCCGCCACGAGACCGGGGACCCTTCGAACCCCTCCAGATCCGCTACGGTTAACGCAACAAAGCGGCTGCGGTAACGCCAGCGGTAATAAATAGCCAGCAAGGGCAGCAGCGCCAGCAGAAACAGCGCTTCAGGAACGGCAAATTGGATGTCCGCCAAATAGGCCCTCATGATTCGGTGGGGGTTTGCGTTGCGGGGGAAGGGCCGGCGGGAGCCGCCGCCAACGGACGATTGGCTTCCACGAAGGCCACGGCATCGCGCAGGGCGCGCTGGTGCTGGTCGGGCATCGGACGCGCTTTGGCGAACTTGACGATATCGGCCAGGCGCAGTAGAGTGCCCAGCGTCTGCGTGCTCTCCGGCGACAACGCATGGGGCTGCAACCGCTGCATGATTTCGGCGGTGGTCGATTCCAGTGCGGGCTCGCCGAAACGCCTTTCGATGTATTCCCGAACAATGTCTGTCAGCTCAGAATAGTAGGGCTTTATTTGCTCTTGCTGCCAGAGACGGCTGGCTTCCAAAACCTGCAGGCGCTGCAAAGCGTGCTCGTCAATGGGAACCACCGGTTCGGGCCGGACAGGAGCTTCGCGAACGGGTTTGGGCCGCTTAGACCAATAGTACCGATAGAACAAAAACCCGCCAATGCTGAGCAAAAGCAAGGCAAAGAACCCGTACATCAACCAGGGAATGGGCTTGTAGTCCACGTCACGACGCTCGATGATGGGGCGCAGCGCATCGGCATCGGCTGTATCAACCGGTAAAAGGCCAACGGTAAAAGGCAACACAGCCGTCGCCAAAAGGTTGGTATCCCTTCCCCGGACCAGCCCGATGGGGAAGCTGGGCAACAGGTATGCACCAGTATCAAATTGCAGGTAACTCAGGCGGCGGACCAACTGGCCATCCCGCGAATCGGTTGAGTCGCTCAACAGTTCCATGCCAGGCAGGGGTGCTTGTAGCGCTGGCCAAAGCACAGAAGCCGCTTGCACCATGTCTACCGATAGCGTGAGGCGTATTTCATCGCCAGCCTCATAAACGTCGCGATCCAGCCTGGCGCTGACGGATTGGGCCAGAACACGCGGCAACCCGGCTGTCATACAAAACATGCCTAAGAACAGCAACGCCGCTCCGCGTGCAGACCTGTTCGGAGCATATTGCCACGCAACAGTACAATCTGAAATGTTATGGTCTTTAAAGACTGCCATGTCAAAAACTCAGCGCCGTGAATCCCGGCGGCGAAAGAAACTATGCAGGGTTTGCAGATAGCGCCGTTGGCGAATTTTTTCGTCTGCGATGGAGCTGTCCACACTGATCACGTCGGAGCCTACCTGGCGAAACAATCGGCTGAAGCGAGCCAGGTTTTGGTCATAATGAGCAGTGTAGTGATTCCGGACGGCCTCACTGTCAGTATCCACCCAGCGTTCCCGGCTTGTCTCTGGATCCCGAAGCCGAACCAGTCCCATGCGGGGGATTTCTCGTTCGCGCACATCGTGCACATGAACGCCAATCAAATCGTGCTTGCGAGCAGCGATCCGAAGCGGCGTTTCATAGCCGTCGTCTATGAAATCGCTGAACAGAAAGGCAATGCTCCGCTTTTTAATGACCCCGTTGAAATACTGAAGCGCATCGCCAATGTTGGTTCCGCTGCCTTTGCCTTCAAAGCCAAGAATTTCCCGTACGATCAGCAGGATATGGCTTTTCCCTTTTTTTGGCGGAATGAAACGCTCCACCTTATCGGTAAAAAGCAGGCAGCCGACCTTATCGTTGTTGTTGACTGCGGCAAAAGAAAGGACCGCTGAAATTTCAGCGATCAACTGATTTTTAAATTGTCCGCTGGAACCAAAGTAGGACGAAGGGCTCAGGTCCAGAAGCAACATAACGGTCAGCTCGCGCTCTTCTTCAAACACCTTGATGTAGGGGTGGTTGAAGCGCGCAGTGACATTCCAATCGATGGCGCGGATATCATCGCCGAACTGGTACTCCCGGACCTCGCTAAACGACATGCCTCTTCCCTTAAAGGCAGAATGGTACTCTCCGGCGAATAGGTCGCTTGACAAGCCCTTGGTCTTGATCTCAATCTTGCGGACCTTTTTGAGCAATTCCGCGGTATCCATTTGCCGCTCCCGTTCAGAACTGGGCAATGGATTTTCTGATGCAAAAAGGGGAGGCATCAGGGAACCTCCACGGTGTTGAGGATTTCCGCAATGATCTCTTCAGGACCGATGTTCTCCGCTTCTGCTTCGTAAGTGAGGCCGATGCGGTGCCGCAGAACATCCGCGCTGATGGCGCGAACATCTTCCGGAATAACGTAGCCCCTGCGCTTAATAAAAGCATAGGCCTTGGCAGCCAGGGCCAGGTTGATGCTGGCGCGGGGTGATCCTCCGTAGGAAATAAGCGGCACCAATTTGGACAAGCGATAATCCGCAGGATTGCGGGTAGCGATGACCAGGTTAAGGATATAATGCTCGATTTTTTCATCCATGTAGACCTGGCGCACCAGTTCTCTCGCAGCAAGAATTTGCTCTGGCCTAACCACAGCCCGAATGTTCTCTTTTGGCGCCCCGGTGTTTTGGCGCATGATCATCAACTCATCTTCCCTGGCCGGATAGGTAATCACCACTTTGAGCATGAAGCGGTCTACCTGCGCTTCGGGAAGCGGGTAGGTTCCCTCCTGTTCAATGGGGTTTTGCGTGGCCAGAACCAGAAAGGGTTCCTGCAGGAGAAAGGTTTGATCGCCAATGGTAACCTGGCGTTCCTGCATGGCCTCCAGCAGCGCACTTTGCACCTTGGCCGGAGCCCGGTTGATCTCATCCGCCAGGATGAAATTGGCGAAAATGGGACCTTTCTTGACGCTGAATTCGTGGTCTCGCTGGTTGTAAATCAACGTGCCCACCAAGTCCGCTGGCAACAAATCAGGGGTAAACTGAATCCGGCTAAACTTGGCATCAATGGCCGAGGCCAGCGACTTAATCGCCAGCGTTTTGGCCAATCCCGGCACGCCTTCCAACAAAATGTGACCGCCAGCCAGCAAACCCAGCAAAAGGCGTTCCATCATGTATTTCTGACCGACAATTTGCTTGCCCGTTTCCAGGCTCATCAGATCGACAAAGGCACTGTTTTCGTGAATCCTGTCGTTGAGTGCCTGAATATCGCTGGTAGTCAGCGTAGTTTCCATGGATTTTCTGGCTAGATATCGCGTTCCATTAATAGATCCGTCCCCAAAAGACGGGCTCCGGAAAGGTCATCCGAAGCGGACGCTAAGTTAACGTTTAGCCGCTTCACAACCTGACCTTATTCGCGTTAAAAAATGTTAAAGGTTGACTATGTTACGGTCTGCCCGCATTTTTAGCGAAGCGGTCTGGCCAACACACAACGCCCTATTTCTCGTGCGCTGTTGCCTTCCAAATCAAACGCCTCCACCCAAACAAGGTAAACCCCTACAGCCGCTCGTTCCCCCAAATCAGTCGTGCCATCCCAGGTAAATGCTTCCACTAACCCTGCACTTTGGTTGCGCACCAATTGACGGACAGGCCAGCCCCGGTCGTTAAAAACCCGAATGCTGACCACAAAACCGGGCTGTTCCAGAGCCAGATTGATCCGCAGCACGTCATCAGAGCCATCCTGATCGGGTGAAAACACTTCCGGCTCCAGGGACAACATGCCAGAAGCAGGCCCAACTGCCTCAGAATACACCGAATTCTGATCGGCAGGAGTGCCAAATCCCCGCCCTTGAGCAGCCGAATGCCAGTTGAATTCGCTTTGCGAGGGTTGATCCGGGTCAATGCGCTCCAGGGACACCCCTTCGGTATCATCCAGCAGTGAAAAATGCCAGGACTCGCTAAAATGGACCCTATCCAATGAACGCAGGAATGCCCCATCCCGGTACTCCAACAGAACAATCCCCTCCTCATCGCTGTCCGACCAGGACGGCATGTCTTTAACACGCAGAATTCCGGCGGGATTACCCGAGAAAAACTGCTGCATTACGGCCTCGGGGTCTTCTGTCAACACTGCGTATTGTCCGGGGAAAAGCAATCGTCCTTCAGGCGACACCCTCGCTACTTCGAGTTTTTCTGAAGGAAAAAGCGGGTCAAGCTCTGCCACAAACAAATTGAACATCTCAACAATCTTAGACGAGCGGTTCAGAATTTCGACGTAATCCACTCCGCCTGTTTTGGGGTTGAACAAGATTTCATTGATGACCAGATCCAGGCTATCCGGTACCTCCGGTACCCCGAACAAAGTGCTGCTCTGGGCAGCAATCTCGTTTCCCGCACAATCCGAAGAAGCAGACACCGCAAGCGTGTACACCGTTCCGAACTGCACCAGATCTGGAAGCACCAGCTTAACAGCGGTAAAGTCCGGCCCCTGCGGAACAATCGCCAACGGGGTTCCCAAATCCGGCGACACTGCATAGCTACCTGATGGCAGCAAGGAAAGCGAATCCATCGATTCACTAAACAAGGCCAGAATGGAAGTCGGGTCTATGACGGCCGCACCCACCAAGACCGGCACTACACCATCCAAAAACTGGTTTTCAACACTGTTCGCCAATCCAGGAGTGCCTTGTGCAGCCGCCTCGCTGGCCCGCCAATTGCAGCCACCCAGATGAGGCCTTTGCCCGTCAATCATTTCCAACGACCATCCCCCTTCAGCCTTGGTAGAATTTCGGTACCAATCCAAAACATAATAAATGTTGTGTATCTTTTCTCCCTCATCGGACCACACACTCAGCGCATCACCATCATTGTTTAGGCTGGGGAATCCGGAAACCCCCAGCACCGTTCCGTAACCCTCAAAAAGCGCGGTGTCTGCCAAGTCGCAAAGGATGACCCGGCTGCCCGGAAGCAGCACATGCGGCGCAAAAGCCGAAGAGCCCGAAGCAGAGGCATCGCGCATCGTCCAGCCCTCAAGGTTGATGGCCTGCCCGCTGCGGTTTAACAATTCCGCAAACTCTGCCTCCGGAAGTCCACCACCTGATGGAGAAGGATCGGGAAAGACTTCGCTGATGACCACATCCAACGCTTGAACACGGTAAGGCAAAAAGTCCAAGGTTGTCGGGGCCATAATGTTTCCGCGCAAATCTTTGACCCCACTGACCGCAAGCGTATGCGGAACACCGTTTAAAAAAGGCAGGGCAAACTCCAATTCCACCTGCGTGGAGACCTCTGCCAACCGAGCCGCCCAAGCCGGATTTCCCAAGCCGTTGTTCACTTGGTACGCCGCAGTAATCGCCGCACTTTCCGGATCCACCGCTTCTGAAAAATCGAGCAACAGCGACCGATCGGAAAGCGGCGTCAACGCCAATAATTCCGGCGCAATAGAGTCAATAATCTCCGAACCCGCGTAAACATTGTCTAAAAAGAAACCCGTTGCCCGGCTGGCGGTGCTGTAGCGTGCGTAAAAACCAAACCATCCGGTTGGGGCGTACAACACGTCCGAAGCAGACCCTCCAAAAACATAGGTTCCCGTCTGGCCGCAATCCGCCCAG
>Ga0209591_10003485_pt1 | contig 18212 bp, 12 predicted proteins | sample MAT01_FD_187207 | JGI IMG/M metagenome (GOLD analysis project Ga0209591, IMG submission 187207) | Freshwater microbial communities from Lake Fryxell liftoff mats and glacier meltwater in Antarctica - MAT-01 (SPAdes) (version 2) | ecosystem: Environmental > Aquatic > Freshwater > Ice > Liftoff... | reverse complement strand
TTGAAATGTATTTTGGATGCTGTCTGCTGGAAAAATGAGGATGCGGAACGGGTAATTAAGAAGACTGAGAAGGATGGGACGATAGTTTATGAGGTTGACAGCGATTTGAGGGATACCGAAAATGTGCCTCTGGATCAGGATATTCATGAATATTTTGAGCGTGAGGTGTTGCAACATATTCCTGATGCTTGGATTGATGAAAGTAAGACTGTGAGGGGTTATGAAATTTCGTTTACTCGTTATTTTTATAGTTATGTGCCGCCTCGTAGTTTGGAAGAAATTACGGCTGAGATATTACAACTGGAAAAAGAAACCGATGGCATTTTAAAGGAGATTATAAATGATTAAAGCAACTAACCTAATAGAAACAGGTATTCCTTGGATACCTGAAATTCCATCAGACTGGAAATTGAAAAGAATTAAACTCCTATTCAATTTCAATAAAAATATTGTTGGTAAAACAAGTGCTGACTACGATGTTCTCTCACTTTCCACAAAAGGAGTAATAAAAAGAGACTTAGAAAGTGGTATGGGAAAATTCCCTGCATCATTTGATGGATACCAAATTGTAAAACCAAACTCAATAATGCTTTGTCTTTTTGATATGGATGTTACACCAAGAGTTGTGGGTCACGTTGATGATGATGGAATAATTTCAGCAGCATATACGAACATCATTCCTAAAAAAGGCATTAATTCAAAATACTATTATTATTATTTCTTACTTCAAGATAAGAATAGAAGTCTTTTGGCATTAGGCACAGGTATCAGAATTACCTTAAATAAAGATTTCTTTGGCAGCCTTAAAATTCCCGTTCCCCCATTGGAAATTCAGAATAGGATTGTAGAATATTTAGATAAAAAGAATAGTGAAATAGACAAGTTTATTCAAAACAAGGAACATTTGATTGAATTGTTAGAGGAAGGAAAGAAGAAAACAATTTCAAAAAATATTTCTCAATGGACACATAAAAACCTTAAGCATAGTGGAATAGATTGGATAGGGTATATCCCAGAACATTGGTCAATTCTAAGTTTAAAATATTTACTGAAAAGCAAACTAAAATATGGAGCTAATGAAGAAGCTAAAGATGCTAATCCAGAGCATCCAAGATATATTAGAATAACTGACTTTGATTTTGATGGAAAGTTGAGTAATGAAACGTTTAGATCATTACCATTAAATGTTGCAAAAGAATATTTACTAAGTGAAGGTGATATTTTGTTTGCAAGGAGTGGAGCAACTGTGGGTAAAACCTTCCAATTCAAAGAATATAATGGGCTTGCTTGCTTTGCTGGTTATCTAATTAAAGCATCTCCAAATTCAAAGAAAATATTAAGTGATTTTCTTTACTTGTACACAAAATCCAGTTTGTTTGAAGAATGGAAGAACAGGATTTTTGATAAAGCAACAATTGAAAATATTGGAGCAGATAAATATTCTGTTTTAAAAATTATTGTTCCACCAATTGAGGAGCAATTTGAAATCATATCTTATATCCACAAAGAATGTTCTGATATCGATCTTGCTATTTCAAAAGCTCAAAAAGAAATATTAGCTATTAAAGAATATCGAGAAGCCTTAATAACTGACTTAGTAACAGGCAAACGCAGCATCCCCCAATTATAAAGGAGTTAACTATGCAATTTACAGACACATCAGAAAAAGGGTTTCAAAAATTTATTGTCAACTACTTGACAGACAAAACCATCGGAAATAGTTTCCTAGAAACTCCATCAGCCGAATTTGATGCTGAATTTTGTGTTAATAAAAAACAATTATTCGCCTTTATTGAAACAACCCAAAAAGACACCTACGACATGATTCAGCGCAAAGGAGAACGAAACTTTTTAGTGCGCCTAGATGAAAAAATCAAAGAACTAGGAGTTATCGAAGTCCTCCGTAAAGGCGTAAAACACTTTGATAAAACCGTCGATCTATTTTATCGCAAACCATCATCAACCCATAACACCAAAGACGCAGTAAGATATACAGCCAATATTTTTTCTGTTACCCAAGAACTAATCTATAGCCTAGATCATAAAAATCGTTTAGACCTGGCTATATTTATCAATGGAATCCCCATCATTACCTGCGAATTAAAAAATCCCCTAAGCGGACAAACCGTTAAAAAAGGCATCATTCAATATCAAAACGACAGAGATCCCAAAGATAAAATATTCTCGTTTGCTCGTTGCATGGTTCACCTCGCCGCCGACACCGAACTGGTGTATATGTGTTCAGAACTAAAAAAGAAAGCCTCTATTTTTATCCCCTTCAACAAAGGCTTAAACGATGGCAAACCCATAGAACCATTTGGGGCAGGTAATCCCATAAACCCTAATGGACTTAAAACCCATTACCTATGGGAAGACATATTTAGCAAAGATTCCCTAAGCAACATCATCGACAAATTTGCACAGGTAATCGAAGAAACAGACGAAGACACAGGCAAGAAAACCAAAAAGATGATATTCCCTCGCTATCATCAATTGACCTCAGTAAAGCAAATCCTAGCCCACGCCAAAGAAAACGGCATCGGACAAAAATATTTAATCCAACATTCCGCAGGTTCAGGCAAATCAAAATCTATTGCTTGGCTTGCCCATCAACTACACGGCTTATTCGACAAAACAGGCGAAAATAATCTTTTTGATTCCGTTATAGTCGTAACCGATCGCACCGTACTAGATAAACAACTACGCGATGAAATTATCCAGTTCTCACCTCAAAAAGGCATCGTAGCCGCAATTACAGGTGAAGGTGGTAGTAAAACAAGTCAGTTGAGAGACGCAATTTCTAATAAAAAGAAAGTCATTATTTGCACCGTGCAAACCTTTCCTCATTTATTAGATGAAATGCAAGATTTAGGCTCGTTAAAATTTGCAATCATCATTGACGAAGCCCACAGTAGCCAAAGTGGAGAAACCTCCGCAAAAATGAATGCCGTATTAGCTGATAAAAATGAAGACTATGAAGACGAAGACGAACCAACCTTAGAAGATAAAATCAATGAATTAATTGAAAGCCGTAAAATGATTAAAAACGGCTCTTACTTTGCCTATACCGCCACACCTAAAAATAAAACCTTAGAAACATTTGGTGTGCCAACAAATAAAAAATACATCGAAAATGGTGAAGAAAAAACTAAATTTGATGCTTTCCATTTGTATTCAATGAAACAAGCCATAGAAGAAGAATTTATTCTTGATGTATTAGAGAACTATACAACGTACAAATCCTTTTATAAACTCATCAAATCAGCAGCAGAAAATCCTGAATTTGACACCAAGCAAGCCCAAAAGAAACTGAAAGAATATGTAGAGGGACATGAATTTGCTGTTGCAGAAAAAGCCAAAATTATGATCGATCATTTTCATCGTGAGGTCAAACATTTGATTAATGGTGAAGCCAAAACGATGATAGTCACAAAAAGCATTTTGGCTGCCATCAAGTACAAACAAGCCTTTGACGCATATCTAAAAGAAATCAAATCACCCTATAAAGCAATTGTCGCCTTTTCAGGAAAAAAAGAATATAAAGGCATTGAGTATGATGAATCGTCAATGAATAACTTTAAAAATGATAAAAATGATATTCCCAAAAACTTTAAAAAAAGTGAATATCGGTTTTTAATCGTAGCCAATAAATATCAAACAGGTTTCGATCAACCGCTACTACATACGATGTATGTGGATAAAAAACTGCGAGATGTTCAAGCCGTGCAAACCCTCTCAAGACTTAACAGAGCTTTAAAACCCTATAAAAAAGATACTTTTATTCTGGACTTTTACAATGTAACCAAAGATATAAAAGCCGCCTTTGATGATTACTATACCTCTACATCTTTAGACGAAGAAACAAGCCCCAATAAGCTCAACGATCTAGTAGATGCCCTAGAAAACTTTGAAGTCTATAACCAAGAAACAGTAATAGACTTTTTTGAAAAATATTCCAACAATGCCGAGAGAACAATATTAGACCCAATTATTGATTCATCTGCTGATATCTTTAAAAATGATTTGGATTTAGACAAGCAAATAGATTTTAAACAAAAAGTTAAGTCATTTTTGAGAACTTACAGCTATCTATCTAAATTGCTTGATTTCAATAACCAATATTGGGAGCAGCTATGGTGGTTTTTAAAGTATCTTTTGCCAAAATTGTTTATTGATAGCAATGATGATCTTGCTGTGGGCATTATTGAGGCGATCGATATGGATAGTTATAGACCAACCAAACAAGAAACAGAAAAAATTGTTTTAGATACAGGAATGGGATTTGTAACGCCGATTCCTGTGAGTGTTAATGGCGGAAAATCTGAAAATGAATTTGACACTCTAGAAAATATTATCAATACTTTTAATCAACGTTTTGGTGATATAGATTGGACAAATAAAGATAAAGTGAACGAGATTTTAACTATCCAAATTCCTGATGATATCAGAGCAGATTCGCAGACTATGGATACCATCAACACTTCACCCGACAAGCAAAACGCAAAGATATCTTCTGATAGAAAAGTTGATAAACTAATGCAGCAATATATGCGAACACAAACAGAAATATTTAAGAAATATTCAACAGACGAAGACTTTAAAAGACGATATCGGGAATTTGTTTTTGATACCCTTTGGCAGAATCAAGATTCAGCAGTAAATCTCTAATTCAGGCACTGGTTCCGTATCATGGGGGAGAACTCGCGCATAATAGCGATCGATCTTTAAATCTGCTGCCACTGTTTTGGCAACCGCTTCCGCATCGCCCGTGATCATCACGGTTTCAATTCCGATCTCGTGCAAACGTTCAATTGCTTTCCGTGCTTGCTCTCGTACCTGATCCGCCAATCCGAAAACCGCCAGAACTTGCTTGTCGTCCAGCAACGCGATCGCGCTTTCTCCACGAGATTCACTGTCTTGCAGTCCTTTTTTCGGCGTTGCTTAATCAGGGTATGAAACAAATAATTTTAAAATCCAGAAGCTTTGTGGACGCTGGTTTTTATGAATTGCATATTTAGCCTTTCATACCGTAAATCAGCAACGCCCAAAATAAATATCTCTATCAATATATACAGATGACTTGTTAATCGCTGAAAAATTTAATCACTGGCTGGCGAAGTGACAACCCCAGGAAAAAATGAAAAACCCAGTTTCTTTAAGAAACTGGGTTTTTGCTGGCATATTCTATTGTTTATTGAAGTTACTTAACTTCAGCAGATCGCCGAGTGTTACGCGATTCGTAGTAAACTCCAGAACCTGTATCGGAGACAAAATGACAATCCCAGTAAGAGCGAATAAAGCTCTTCCAAATTGGATCGGTTGACTTGCGATAATAATCGCCCAACAGTGGTTTAATTGCTTCTGTTGCTTCCTTCAAGTGATAGTGCGGCATCGTCGAGAAAATGTGGTGGGCTACGTGAGTCCCGATGTCGTGATGGATGGAGTTGATGATTCCGTAGTCGCGATCGATCGTAGATAGCGCACCTTTCAAGAAAGACCAATCTTTACCGCGATACCAAGGAATATCGGCTTCTGTGTGGTGGAGGAATGTTACCAAATCCAGCCACATCACGAACACTACATAGGGAACCAAGTAGAACTTCAGCAAAAACAGCCAACCAAACTGATAGGTTAGCCCGCCTAAAAAGCCTACCATCAGTACCAAGGATGCGGAACTCGTCAACACATCCCATTTTTCGGACGGGCGGAACAGCGAGCTACCGGGCATGAAGTGAGAACCTGCCCGATCGGGCGATCGGCGAAATAGATAAATTGGATAGGCAAATAACATCAAATAAAAGCGTCCCAGCTTTTCGTACCAAGGCATTTGATTGTATTTGCTCTCTGACACGGGATACCAGCTTTCATCGTTATCCAAGCTGCCTGTATTGGCGTGGTGGGTTCTGTGACTAATCCGCCAACCGTGGAAGGGTACGAGAATTGGAGCGTGGGAGAGGTGTCCGATCAGGTTGTTGAGCCATTTGCTCTTAGAAAATGAACCGTGTCCGCAGTCGTGGCCCACTACAAACAATGCCCAAAACATGGTTCCCTGCATCAACCAAAAGATTGGGTAAAAGAGCCAGGAATCGACGGTGTAGGCGATCGCGTATAAACCTGCGATGATGCCAATATCTAAAAAGAAATAAGCCAGAGATTTCCCAGCCGAGGGTTCAAAACAATGGGCTGGAATGGCTGCTTTAACATCTTGAAGAGTAAAAGGTAACTCTGTTGTACGAGAGGACGAGCCTTGATCGATCGGGGGATTGAGAACAGTATTTGATTGCACGAAGTTTCCGATTTAAGCTGACTTGAGAAACCGCATTCCGCCTTCTTTTAACAGGCACTTTCGGCTCGCAAGGAGCCATATTTTTTACTCTGCAAGGGTTCCTAAAGTTCTTTAGTTCGCATGAACAGCCCGTCCGCGATTCTCAAGCAAGTTGGCTTGCGGAATACTTGTATGGGGAAAATTAGTGCGATCGACCCTGTTATCTGAAAAAATCTCATGTGCCCGTTGTTGGTGCGAAATGCGACTTCAATCTGAGAGTGGACATCTGGAGGAACTACCTCCAGTCTGCAGGTAGCATACAGCGTTTCGAGCAGGAATTGTGAACGAGAGTGTAGGGAAAAACCATCGATTTTAGATTGGCGATTTTAGATTCAAGCACAAATCTCAAATCTCCAATCTCCAATCTCCAATCCGAGGGTTGGGTTTCACACAAGTTGTACCCAACCGACTGTTCACCACAGTTCACGAATTCTGCAATTATTGCTACAGCTAAGTTAATGTAACATTACTACACACATTCTGGCAACGAGTTACCAGAAAATTTTGAAAATCCATAAATGGCGGAAAGTGAGGGGCGATCGCTTTCTCGCATTTGGATTTTCTAGGCTCCAGCCTTTTCTAATATGAGCTTAGACCGTTTTACCACTTCTGGAACGTCGATCGGATAATCACCGGTGAAACACGCCGAACAAAAACTCATCGGGTCTTCGTTAGTCGCCCTCAGCATTCCATCCCAACTCAAGAAAGCCAAAGAATCAACCCCAATTTGGGCGCCGATTTCTGCGACTGACTTAGTAGCAGCAATCAACTGATCTTGATTGTCGGTGTCGATCCCGTAGAAACAAGGATGTGTCACCGGCGGCGAAGAAATTCTCATGTGAACTGCCGTTGCGCCCGCATCCCGCAAGGCTTTGACGATTTTTCGGCTGGTAGTACCGCGCACGATCGAATCATCGATAATAATTACCCGCTTCCCTTCCAACACATCTTTGAGAGGGTTGAGTTTCATGCGAATTCCTGACTCCCGCATTGTCTGAGTCGGTTGAATAAAAGTGCGCCCGACGTAGCGGTTTTTAATCAATCCTTCGGCGTAAGGAATGCCGGAAGCTTGAGAAAAGCCGATCGCCGCCGGGATTCCAGAATCGGGAACGCCGATGACTATATCAGCATCAGCCGGAGATTCTGCTGCCAACAAACGCCCGATCCGCAGGCGGTAGCTGTACAAACTTTCACCTTCCATCTGGCTGTCCGGTCGAGCAAAATAGATCATTTCAAAGATGCAAAGTTTGCGCTTTTGTTGCTGACTCCAGTGGAAGGAAGCCATACCTTCCTCTGTAATCCAAACTAATTCTCCCGGTTCTACGTCCCGCAAAAATTCAGCACCGATAATATCCAAGCCACAAGTTTCCGATGCTAAAACGTACCGTACCGGAGTTGTGGGGAGGATGCCAATTACCAGCGGGCGGACGCCGTGGGGGTCGCGGACTCCCATCACGCCTTTGGGGGTGGCGATCGTCAAACTAAAGGCTCCTTGGCACATACCGAAGGCACTGATCGCTGCTTCCAGCCAGTCTTTGCCCTTGTCTACCTCGGAACCGATCGCCACTGCGATCGCCTCTGAATCCGTCGTGCTGACAAACTCGCACTTCCGAGACAGCAATTCTTCTCGCAATTGTTTTGTATTGACAAGATTCCCGTTATGTGCTAATGCCAGACTTCCCAAACGAGTTTCGACAACCACAGGCTGAGCGTTGACCACGCGCGACGAGCCGGTAGTAGAGTAGCGAGTGTGGCCTACGGCTAAGTTACCGGGCAAGTGACCTAAACTCGATTCGTTGAAGACTTGGGAAACCAGTCCCATATCTTTGTGCAGGTAGACTTTTTCACCATCAAAGGTGGCAATTCCTGCTGATTCCTGACCCCGGTGCTGCAAGGCATACAAACCGAAGTAGGTCAACTTGGCGACATCTTCACCCGGTGCGTAGATACCGAAAACGCCACAAGCTTCCTCGGGCTTGTCGGGTTTGCTAGAATGCTCGTCAGCCGCGAAGGAATGGTTGGGAATCATAGATGGGTGGGTTCCTAATGGGGAAGGTGGGTTTAGGGGGACAGTTTCAGCGGGAAATCTTGTTTGCGAAAGCGTCGCATAACTTAACATTCCCTTAATCTTGCCACGGATCTGTCATTATTTCCAACTCGTGTAGCATTTCAGACAGAAGCGATGCGGCGTTTAATGGCATTGTAGTATCGATCGCCCTCAAATCCTATATTAACCTTGATTAACGGTGGGCGGTGGGGGGATAACTCCCTATCCCTTTGTCAATCGGATGTTGAAATCGCTCATATAGTCAAACTTTCGTCCACTCCAAGCGAACGAAGAGAGCGAGGGGTTATTAAAGCAGGATTTGGTATAATACTGTAGCAATCCTAAGTCATTTGTGAATTTATTGCTCCCGAGCGAGCGGGTTCGGGGAGGGTTAGGGTGGGGTAAAAATTTTACGACTCCTGCAAGGATTGCTATATTTTCCATGAATTCCAAGCATAGGGACACTTTTCCTAAAGTGTGTGTTGGATATTTACAGGAAACTAAGATAGTTTTTAAGTTACTGGACGTGAGTATACATATTAAAAATGCCTGCCAAAGATGTTTTCCACAATGCTGTAAAAAAAGCTCTTGAAACAGAAAATTGGAGAATTACCGACGACCCCTTGAAGCTTGATGTGGGTGGAGTCGAAATGTATGTTGATTTAGGAGCGGAAAAGCTAATTGCGGCAGAAAAAGATGGCCAAAAGATAGCAGTTGAAGTGAAAAGCTTTATTGGCACTTCAAATATCTATGAGTTTCATACTGCTATGGGACAATTTATAAATTATCGCGTAGCTCTAGAAGAACAGTACCCCGGACGAGAATTATATTTAGCTATTCCTAACGGAACTTATCAAACTTTTTTCTCTCTTCAATTGATCCAAACTATTATTCAACGTTTTGAAGTCAAGCTAATTGTTTACGATCCGACTAATGAGGTGATTGTGCAATGGAGAATAAATTAGAAACTTACAGAGCATACATTCAACAATTATTGCAGGAGTATGCTAATTTAGGTTCCCCAGACCCGGATGTAGACAGAGAAACAATCTTTGATACCGACCGGGATCACTATCAGTTAGTATATGCTGGTTGGAAAAATCGTCAGCGCAGGTATGGTTGTGTCTTGCATTTAGATATAAAAGACGGAAAGATTTGGATACAGCATGATGGAACTGAGATTGGGATAGCAGATGAGTTAGTTAAGTTGGGTGTTCCTAAAGAAGATATAGTTTTAGCATTTCACGAACCTTTGGTTAGGCAATATACAGGTTTTGCCATTGGTTAAGGGAATTAAGCGCGATTTTCTAGGGATAGCTAGGCTTGATGGGCTTTTTGAAATATTAGAATTTAAGACTGATCAAGCCTTGACTTTTATTGGGAATTGACCTACTATATCATCATGGGAATCTGTGCGGCCATGTAAAGTCAATGTAAAGTCAATGTAAAGTCAATTTTGGCGCGGCAAGTTATGGCAATAGCACGGAGCAGATAAGTTTTTCAGTTTAATTTGTAGGGTGCGTCGCTGTGAAATTGTCGATCGAACTTGCAGATTATTTCGGGCGACGCACCTTACTAATTTGTGGTGCGTCGCTGTGAAATTGTCGATTTGATTTGCAGATTGTTCAATGCGACGCACCCTACCACTACTACGCGGAAACTAGGACGAGGAAGAAACCGAAGCTACCGCCACGCGAAAACCGAGGTGCCTGCTGCGATGGACCGCCGAATGCCTGCCACGATAGGCACTACGGCAATAGACCGTATTGCAGTTCCAGGAACCAGCACGCAGCACTCGGTTATTATCTGTTCCAGTTTCCCAAGAACTTCCATCAGTCGGTGCGCCACTATAATTATCGTGCCATTTATCGCTGCACCATTCCCAAACATTCCCGTGCATATCATACAAACCAAACGGATTCGGCCCAAAACTCCCCACATCCGTTGTTTGTTTGCGGTAAAGTCCCTTCGGCGCAGAACCGTAGGGATGATTGCCATCATAATTAACTAAATCCGGGGTAATTGTCTCGCCAAAATAGAAAGGCGTTGTAGTTCCGGCGCGACAAGCATATTCCCATTCGGCTTCCGAAGGTAAGCGATAAATCTTGCCGGTTTTTTGAGAAATTTTCTGGCAGAATTCCAGAGCATTATTCCAGCTTACTTGTTCTACAGGACGTTTCAAACCTTTGATATCAGAAGGGTTATTCCCCATCACTACTTCCCACTGTTCTTGAGTAATGGGATATTTACCCATAAAAAAAGGAGAGATATTAACAGTACGCTGCGGCCCTTCATTGTTACTTCGCCCTGCTTCTGTACTGGGGGAACCCATCACGAAACGGCCGCCAGGAATTGCTACCATGTCTAAGATTGCACCGCTACCTAAATTTTCACTAATAAATTGTGCTTGACGGCGTTGACGGCTAGTTATATTACCCCGCACATCAACTGTCACCGTCTCAAAGTCAAACTTTTGTAAAGTCGGTATAAAATTTGGCGTTGACTGACGTTGAAAATCTCTTAAAACTTCCTCTACTGATTGATAGCGCTGCTGGATATCTTTTGCCAACAACTTAGAGAAAATTAATTCCAGTCCCTTGTCAATGGGCTTTTTCAAATGTTGCTGCCAATTTCCAGTCCAGCTATAACCGTGTTCCGTCCACAAACCATAAGGATGTACCCCCGTCATTAGATGAAAAGCCGTCGCCCCCAAGCTAAACAAATCGCTGGCTGCATAAGCTTCACCCCCTTTCATTTGTTCAAGCGGTGCATAACCATGCGAACCAATTTGCGTTCCCTGTCTTGATATCACTGTTCCCGACAACTGTTTGGAAACTCCGAAATCAATCAGCATTAACACACCGTCGCTGCGACGGCGCATAATATTCTCAGGCTTGATATCTCGGTGAATTATTTTTTGTTCGTGAATAAACTGGAGAACAGGTAGAAGTTCGAGTAATAGTTGCTTAACTTGGCTTTCTTGCCAAATTCCCTGATTTTGGAAAAGCGTCAACAAATTATCCCCATCCACAAACTGCTGTACGAGATACAAATAGTTGTCTTGTTCAAAATAGGCATCAAGTGATGGAATTTGGGGATGTTGTCCTAGCTGTTGCAGTTGTCTGGCTTCTTGCTGAAATAATTCTACCGCTTTGTTAATCGCCCAAGTTCCCTGGACATTTGGCGCTAATTGTTTAACGACACAGCGTTGATTTAGTCGATCGATATCTTCTGCTAAATAAGTTCTGCCGAAGCCACCTTGACCAAGAAATTTGCTCATGCGGAAGCGATTTCGCAGGATGGGTACGAGTTCAAGGCCACAACTGATGCAATATGTTTGTCCGTCCGGGTTTTCAGGTTTTTCACAGTCGGGATTGATACAGCAAATCATTTGTTTTAGGAATGATATTGTTTATATTGTATAGATTAATTGGGTAATTGAACCGGGCGGCGGCGATTAGACCCGGCGGTTGAAACCGCGGCTACATAAATAAAGTCCGCCTACGCGGACTGAAGAAATTCAACCCGCGAAGGCGGGTTTCGTCTGTGTAGACGCGGTTTCTAACCGCCGGGTTTATTAATCCCAATCTTAACCCGCTTGGAGTGGGTTTCGTCTGTGTAGACGCGGTTTCAACCGCCGTGTGTATCAGCCGCAATCAAACAGATGCAATCCGACGCTCGATCGCATTATAGAACCGATCGCCCATATCATTCATGCTAACCTCAATTAACACTTGATTGTCAGCACTCACAACCCGCAAAGGTGATTCAGCACAGCAAACTAAACCAATTTTCTGCCACATTTTGGTCAAATGTTCTTGCAGGTAAGACTCCCAAATTCCTTGGTTTTTCGGCGCCACTGAAACTACAATGCAGTTGCCCATTTCACCAAACAAAATTTCATCCCAGCGGCCGACATTTGCCGAATTGAAACTGAGATGGATTTCTGCACCCATTTTAGCAGAGATACAGCATTCCGCGAGGGCGATCGCAATTCCACCTTCCGCACAATCATGGGCAGAACATACCCAACCTTGCCGAATTCCATCGCGACAAACCGATTGCACTTTTCTTTCTAACTCAAAATCTATCCTTGGCGGTTTCCCAGCGACAATCCCGTGAATTGCCGCTAAATATTCCGAACCTCCCAAAGTAGGAGAAGTTTCGATTTTTGAGCTTTCAGATGAAAGTTCTGAGTTTTGGGATGATTCCCCCATTCCCAGCACATAAATTAAATCACCTTTCTTTAGCCAAGCTTGGCCGCAAATCTTCTTCAAATCGGGAATTAACCCCACCATTCCGATTACCGGAGTCGGATAAATTGGTTGAGGATTTCCCTCAGCATCAACAGTTTCATTGTAAAGAGAAACATTGCCGCCAGTCACAGGCGTGCCCAACTCCCGACAAGCCTCAGCAATCCCGCGACAAGCTGACGCTAACTGCCAATATCCGATCGGCTTTTCGGGACTGCCAAAATTTAGATTATCCGTCACCGCAATAGGTTCAGCACCCACACAACTTAAATTTCTCGCTGCTTCCGCTACGACTGCTTTTGCACCTTCATAAGGATCGAGATAAACATAACGAGAATTGCAATCAACAGTTGCAGCAACTCCAGGAATCATCCCCAGGGGCGCTTCCTTCTTGCTAAGGGGGGGAGAAAGTTTGGGAGTTTCCCTACCTTGTGCCTTTGTAAATAGAGGAATTACCTCTTCTTCCTGTTTGCTTTCGGAAGCTAGAGAAACAGCATTTTCTCTCTGTAGATCGCCCTTAGCAAGGGGGGGTACTTCTAGCCCGTTAGCAAGGGAAGATTGGCAAGGTTCTAGCGGACGCAATCTGACAACTGCAGCATCAGCGCCTCCCGGTAAAACAACAGTATTGTTTTGCACTTGATGATCGTATTGGCGATAAACCCAGCGTTTAGAAGCGATAGTGGGAGTATCCAAAAGTGTCAGCAAAATCTGATTCCAAGTTTGGAAATTGCTGTTAATTTCGATACCTGTAACTGTGGATTGTGGCAGGGAATCCGCTGTCCATTCCCATGCTTTTTTAGCATATTCTGGCGGCTCTGTCAATAGTTCTCGGTGATAAATTGGCGTGTTATCTGCCAAAGCAGTGGCGGTAATTTCGGCAGCGATTTCGCCTTTAAAGAGAATTCGCACGATCGGCTCTTCGATGACTGTCCCCGCGACTACAGCGTGCAATCCCCAGCGGTGGAAAATATCGATTAATTCCTGTTCGCGTCCTTTTTGGGCAACAAACAACATCCGTTCTTGGGATTCGGAAAGCAGGTATTCGTAGGGAATCATGCCGCTTTCTCGAACGGGAACTTTGTCTAAATCGAATTCAATGCCGACGCCGCCTTTGGCTGCCATTTCTGATGTGGAACAGGTGATTCCGGCTGCACCCATGTCTTGGGCTGCGACGACTGCACCGGTTTTGAATGCTTCTAAACAAGCTTCAATTAAGGATTTTTCTAAAAATGGATCTCCTACTTGGACTGCGGGGCGATCGTCCATTGATTTTTCTGTCAATTCTGCACTGGCAAAACTTGCTCCTCCCATGCCATCTCGCCCGGTAGTTGAACCGACGTAAAGCACGGGATTTCCGATACCAGAAGCGCCGGATTTGACGATTTCTTGAGTTTCCATTAAACCCAAGGCCATGACGTTAACTAGCGGGTTGCCAGAATAAGCAGGATCGAAGTAAACTTCCCCGCCAACTGTGGGTACTCCGATGCAATTTCCATAATGGGAAATTCCTGATACTACGCCTTTGAACAATCTCTGAGTTTTTGCGTCGTCTAAGTTGCCGAAACGCAGGGAATTTAAAAGTGCGATCGGGCGTGCACCCATTGTGAAGATATCGCGGAGAATCCCGCCGACACCCGTTGCCGCACCTTGGAAGGGTTCGACTGCTGACGGGTGGTTGTGCGATTCAATTTTGAAGGCGAGTTGCAAGCCGTCTCCCAAGTCTACGACGCCGGCATTTTCTCCGGGCCCGACGAGAATTCGATCGCCCTCTGTGGGAAACTGTTTTAATAGTGGCCGCGAATTTTTGTAACAGCAGTGTTCGCTCCACATAACGCCGAACATTCCCAATTCAGCTTTATTAGGATGGCGACCTAGACGCTGAACGATTTCTTCATATTCTTCAGGTGTGAGTCTTTCACCGGCAATTTGTTCGGGGGAAAATGGGGATTCGGAGATGGGAGACATGGAAACTCGTTATAAACCACAGGCTTTATTTTAAATGCCCTTTGGTTGGTTAATCTAAAATCTATAATCTAAAATCTATAATCCTAGGTCTTTGGGTTGCTAATCTAAAATCTAAAATCTAAAATCTAAAATCGAATGACTCAACCTCGAAATCTCAATTTTGCTAACCAAAACTTGCGGAACCGTTCTTTTAAAGGGCTTGACTTGTCAGGGGCGAATTTCAGCGGTTGCGACATTCGAGGCTGCAATTTCACCGGGGCGATTTTGAGGGGGGCAAATTTTCAGGGTGTCAGAACCGGACAAAGCCGCAGGCGGGTGAGAAATTTGATTGCTAGGGCTGGGGTGACAGCGGTGACAGTGACGACGGCTGGGGCTTTGACTGGACTGATTGCCGGGGCGGATGCGGGGGCTGTGGCGGTGGCTGGAACGGCTGCGACGGCGATTGCTGCGACTCGGGGCGAGGCGGGAATTGTGGCGGGGGCTGTGGCTGGGGCTGCTGCTGCGATCGGGGCTAGCGGTATTGTGACATTTTGGGGCGGAGATACTATCAGGGGAATTATCTTATTTTTGGTTTCTGGGGTAATTCTTGGGTTAACTGCGATCGGCTTTTTTATCGCTGTTGAACAAATAGAAAAATTGTCGATAACGTCGTTTAGAAAAGCTGATTTAACTGATGCTGTATTTGATCCGGGGGCGGTTCTCGATGCAGATTTTTCCGATGCGCGAGGAGTGCCGTGGTAGACTACACAATTACTGATTTTTTACCCATTCCCGGAATTCTCGCACTGCTGTGGTTGCGCCTGCCGTTTGAGTGCGATCGATAAATTCGTCAACTTTTGCAGTCGGTAGCATTGGGAAAGCCAGGGAAAAATTGCACTCGGCATATTCGCCATTTTGCAATTGATAAAACTTGATGCTTCGTCCGTCGTACCGCCAAATTTCTGGTACGCCTAAATCTGCATATAAATCGAATTGATTTAAGGAACTGCTGGTAATATCAATTTCCAGTGCTAAATCTGGCGGCGGATCTTGAGCAAAGTCTAATTCTGTTCTCCCTCTGACCAGTGCTTCATTCTGGATATAATAGCATGAATCTGGTTCTTTTCCCGCTGCTTTTTTGCGTTTTTTGATCGTCATCGAGCCAAAGGGGTTGTACTCTAGATTGAGTTCTTCTATGAGAGTTACAATTAAGCGATCGATCAGCCGGTTACGATTTTCATGTTCCGGTAGTGGCACCATAATTTCTAATTGACCTTGATGATAAGCAATTCTGGTGGAACGTTTGTTTCCCAGTTCCGCTAGCAGGCTTTCATACAATTGCCAACTGATATTGGGCAGTAAAACTCGCTGTTCGGGGGGCGTTGATATTGTTAGCATTTTACTTGGGTTTTAAAGCTTGAGTATATTTTAGTTGATCTTTTTGTTTGCGAACTGAACAAAAAGTATCTGCCGATAGCTGCGGTCATGCGCTACTCTAGTTAATAATAGACTGTGGTCATTAGTCCTTGTGGTATGAAGTTGCGATCGTTCTTTTCTTTTCTCATTGCTGGCGTCTTGGCACTCTTAGGCTTGAGTGCCGGCGGTTTTTACTGGCTGACAACTCACACTCCCCTGAATTTGCTCGCTGGCGGGCCGACAACTACTCCGGCTGGGGCTGTGTTTGTCTCGAAACAAGCACCTTTGTTAGCTTCAATGCTGGTAAATCCCGATCGCCTCGAAGCATTGCGGCAAGTTTTTGCCACTCCCGAAGAAAGAAGTCGATCGCACGCAGAATTTGAGCAAATTAAAAAAAGTTTCCTCGCCAATACAGGCCTGGATTACAGTCGAGATATCCAACCTTGGATCGGTGACGAAATTACCCTTGCCGTAACCAATCCAGATTTCGACGATCGCGATCGCAACAACGGCCAACAAACCGGGTTTCTGCTGGCAGTTTCCTCCCAAAATGCCGATCGCAGTCAAAAATTTCTCACCTCCTACTGGCAAAAAGAATCTCGCAAGGAGAAAACAGTGCAGTCGGAACTATATAAAGGTGTCAAAATATATTATAAAGAGTCACCAATAACTAACCCAAAAAACGAATCGTTTTCGCCTTTCAACCCGCTTTCTCTGCCGAATTCAGCTTTGCCACCCAGCTTTGCAACTGCGGCAATCGGCCGCAGTTCAGCTTCAGGAAATAATCTTAGTTTTGTTTTATTTGCCAACAGTCCGAACGTGCTGCGAGATGCAATTAATAACGTTGAAACAGCCAACCTAAATCTTGAAAATACCCCCGAATATCAAAAAGCTGTGCAGCAGCTAACTCAAGGCAGAATAGCTTTAGCTTTTGTCAATCTCCCGCAGTCAGCAACCGAGCAAAATTCCCCAGTTTCTCTTAATTCCCTCGCAGTTGCTGTCGGAGTCAACCGACGCGGATTGCTGACCCAAACTGCTTTGGTGACATCGCGAGACAACACAGCCGTTCCCACACTCTCCGCACCAGTCCAAGCCTTGCAGTACATACCCTCAGCCAGTCCTTTCGCCGTCGCCAGCACCGATTTAAGGAATTTTTGGACTGATTTTTCATCGGCGGTCTCGACCAACGTAGAAGTCTCAAAATTAGTCGATCGCACCTTCGGAGATATTCAGCAAGTTTGGGGCGTCAACCTGCAGCAGGATATATTTAACTGGGTACAAGGAGAATACGCTTTAGCAGTGCTTCCGAATTCCTCAAATAGTGCTGACTGGATTTTTGTCGCCGAAAACTCTGCTGATTCCCAAAAGGCGATCGACAAACTCGATGAAATTGCCCGCAGCAAAGAATACAGCATCGGCAGCTTTACTCTTAGAAACCAAAAAATTACCGCTTGGACGGAGTTGACAACGCGGCAAAATTATGGTAAACAAAATAATATAAAAAGTGCGATCGAAACCGAGGCAAAAGGAGTTCGAGCCACCGTCGGCAAATACGAAATTTTCACCACCTCAGTAGAAGCAATGGACGCAGCACTAGAAGCCGCTGAAACAGGCTCTTTATTTGCCAATCAAGATTTTCAAACCAGCATTGAACCTCTGCCACTATCTAACGACGGCTATTTTTATTTAGACTGGCCCTCCAGCAGGCCAATTTGGGAAAAACAAATCCCGCTGTTGAGGTTAATTGAACTTTCGGCAAGACCATTGTTCGACCACTTGCGATCGCTCACTGTCACCAGTACGGGAGAAATAACAGGAATTCGCAAAGCTACAATATTTATGCGGCTCAATTAGTCAGTAGTCAGTTGGCAGTGGGCAGTTGGCAGTGGGCAGTTGGCAGTGGGCAGTTGGCAGTTGGCAGTTGGCAGTAGTCATTAGATACTGACTAACAACTAACAACTAACAACTAACAACTAACAACTAACAACTAACAACTGACAACTAACAATTGACTATTCAGGGTTGACTACTATGGGGTTGACTGGTGTTTTTGGTTTCCCAAAATAAGCTTGAAACACGTCTTTCGCGATCGGGGCCGCGGCAACAGAACCAAAACCGCCATTTTCCACAATCACGGCGATCGCAATTTCTGGCTTTTCAGCAGGCCCGAATGCCACATACAGCGAGTGATCCTTCTGTCCGATTACCTCCGAAGTCCCTGTTTTGC
>Ga0209591_10003483_pt1 | contig 18221 bp, 16 predicted proteins | sample MAT01_FD_187207 | JGI IMG/M metagenome (GOLD analysis project Ga0209591, IMG submission 187207) | Freshwater microbial communities from Lake Fryxell liftoff mats and glacier meltwater in Antarctica - MAT-01 (SPAdes) (version 2) | ecosystem: Environmental > Aquatic > Freshwater > Ice > Liftoff... | reverse complement strand
ACAATTTTTAAAAATTTGACGACTGTTTTTATAGGAAAAGCCAAACACTATATTCAGGAGGATCAACCCGACAACATTGGTGAAGCCATCGGACAATGGTATTCACTTCAAACTTGATGTGCATGAATAGGATTCTTTGGTGTCGCAGCGGCAACGGGATCGATTTATCCAAGTTGAGGTTTTTTGTTTGATATTCGATCGGCAGTTCTTGAGCAGATTAAGATAGTTAACGAGGAAATATTGATTTCTTTTGACGAGTTTGCTGCTCCTTGGTAGTTAACGTTTACTACTATCAAATCAAATCAACTTGGATTATGTTTGTTAGTAGAACACACTGCGAATACGAAACATAAGGTTGTTCGCTTAGCCGACAAACTAGCCGATTCACCACAAGTTGTTTATCAGAGAGTCTGGGTTAATGAAGTGGCAATAGATTATTCTTCAGGCAGGAATTTGGTAGATGGAATCGTCAATGGACTTGCAAAAGCTATCACGAAAAACCGGATCTTAATAGGGCTGATAGTGTGAATTCATTCCGTTTAAGGATTAAGAGAATTGCCTCGACTAGTGTATTGTAAGAAGCGATTTATTTTTTTGTTTCGGAACAGATGTTGGTTTAGCGCACTAATTTTTTAAACAGACTGCCAATTTCAAAAAACCTAGTTAAGTAGCCTTCTGAATTTTCTGCTAAGTAATTTTGCCGGTTCGAATATCGAGCGGAAAAGTCGATTCGGTTTACGGAGAAAATCAGCATCTTTGCTTTTGATTCATAAGTAATTGATGTTTTATACTTCTGGGATTTCTCTTGCTTTTTTTCTTGCATTTGTTCTGTTTTCCAAAAGGGATCAGACAAAAGCCGATCGGATACTGGCAGCATGGCTTTTAATAATTGGAGTTCATCTATCAGGATTTTATTTATCATTGTCAGTCGATCCCTATTTTTATCCCTATTTGGTGGTATTTTTTTCTTTCCCACTATTGCATGGTCCCATGCTATACTTTTATACGGCCTCTCTCACTAGCCAACATTTATTTCGAAAACAAATATGGGTTTGGCATTTTGTTCCAGCACTGTTGATTTGTTTAATGTGCATTCCTTTTTTCCTTTTGCCCTACAGTGAAAAATTGCAAGTGTTTGGTGGCAGGGGCAAAGACTTTGAGATTGAGGCCACGGTTCAAAGAATATTTGTCTCTGCTTCTGGTGTGGTGTATGTGACTCTTTCATTGTGGCTATTAAAAACTCATAGCAAACGGATTCAAGATCGATTTTCTTATGTTGAAAAAATCAACCTTCGTTGGCTTCGCTATTTAATATATGGAGTAGGTATTGTTTGGCTCGCTGTCTTTTTTGGGGATGACTTCATTGTATTTTCGCTGGTTGCCTTGTTTGTTATGCTGCTCGGCTATTTTGGGATCAAACAAATGGGCATTTTCACTCAGACCAATTTAGCTTCACAAAACGAGTCACTACCTATTCAAGATATTTTGCTCGACACTTCGTTAAGAGTATCAGAACCTATCTCCGCTGCTGGAGAACAAAAAGGAAAATATCAAAAGTCATCGTTGGCCCATGCGGCTTCGTTGGAAATCCATCAACAGCTTTGCAGAGTAATGTCTGAACAAAAGCCATTTCTTAACCCCGAGCTGACCATTGGTGAATTGGCAACTACATTCGGAGTTCATTCCAATGTTCTATCACAGGTGATTAATTCTATGGAGTCTAAAACATTCTATGATTTTATAAACGGAAAACGGGTCGAGGAATTTAAAAGAATAGTAGCACTACCCGAAAATCAAAAATATACGCTGCTGGCATTAGCTTATGATTGTGGTTTTAATTCTAAAACTGCTTTTTATAGAAACTTTAAAAACTCAGCTGGACAATCGCCTACACAATATTTGAATCAGCAACATATTCGAATCCACGCTGAGTAAATTTTAAAAGATTGCTAGACTTAGTTAGTGGCGAAATTGTTCTGCTTCCTATTCCCACCTTACAAAATATTTGATTGTCAATTACATAGCCACTCTTTAGGCGAAGTTTAGAATTTGTACCCATTTACAAATCGGGACTTTTGAATGATTCAAAGGCCGTCTATTTGCAGAAAACAAATACGAATGAGAAACATAATTATCGCAGTCATCTTTGTGGCTGGGCTTATCGGGTCTTTTAGTGATTCGAACTCACAGACATTCGGGGTATATAGAAATCTAGCCACCGGATCGGTTGAAATAGAAGGCAAAAAGTATGTTTTGCAAAAGGGCGAGATTCAGGTACCTGAAGATAGAGACAAGCCCGGTTCTAGAATTTTGACGCTTCCAATTCGAATTGTAAAATCCAAGAATCCGAAGCCAGACGAACCCGTATTTTGGTTAGATGGTGGACCAGGAGTTTCTAACATCTCAAGATCACCTGCTTACGTTTGCTCGACTGAGCTTTTGGAAAATCATGATGTTGTATTTGTTGGTTACCGAGGTGTGGATGGATCGACTATTCTAAGTTCAAAAAAAGTAAACAAAGCCTTTAAAGGACTTCATCATAAGATGCTGAGTGACGAATCGCTGGATAATATCGCAGCAAAAATAAAAGACTACATCGCTGAGTTAGATAAAAAAGGGATTGATATTAATCGCTATACCATGTTAGATGTGATCGATGATTTGGAAGATGCTCGCAGTGCGTTGGGATATGAAAAAATAAATTTATTGACGATAAGCTATGGCACTCGCGTGGCGTTGCTCTATAGCTACAAACATCCGGAAGTGTTAAAACGAACCGTGATGATCGGACCCAATCCCCCCGGTCATTTTGTATGGCAGCCTGAGAAAACTGACCAAATACTTGATTTGTATGATAGTCTATACAAAGCACAGAGTGGCAGTGACTACAAAGGTTCCATTAAAGAAACCATGAAAAAAGCATTTGAGAAAATGCCCAGGCGCTGGTCGGTGTATAGGTTGGATGCTGATAAAATTAAAATAGGAACTTTTGGCGCACTATATTCCAAAGAGACTGCCGCACTGGCTTTTGAGGCGTACTTCAACGCGGTTAATAAGGGCGACTACAGCCTAGTGTATTTGATTCAGCTTTTTGGTGGAGGTATAACAAACGCAGTAGGCGAATTACTTGCCAAAGGATTTAGTGCAGATTTTCAGCCAGGGATGGATTACAGAAAGAAAGTGCGAGCTTCCAATACTGTGTTAGGTGGCAATATCTCTCTTCTGTTTTGGGGAATTACAAACGAGAGCCTAATTACCATGATACCAGAAGAATATAGGAAGTGCAGAATGTCGTCTTCCGAAACACTAATAATCAGTGGCGATTTAGATGTTTCCACTCCATCCGATTATGCAACCACAGAGCTGATGCCCTTTCTTTCTAATGGGCATCATATTGTTTTAAAGAATTTGTCGCACGCTGATATTGCTAAAAAAGCTAGAATGACAAAGAGTTTCTTATCTACTTATTTTGATTCAGGAGTTGTCGAAAAATCTTTAATGAATTCCACAGAAGCAATAGATTTTAAACCGAAAACGAAATTTGGCAAAGTAAAAATATTTGTTGCGGGGCTGATCTTGTAACCATTATTAGTGATAAAATTTTGGTACGCATTAGTTTTTACAAGATGTGTGATTATCAACTCAACTCAGATAAACAATAGATAAATTAATATGGATAATAAAAATTTGGACCCTGTTTTAAGCTCTTCAAGCCAACTAGATGAGCAATATTCGTTAAAGAAAATTCTACTAATCTGGTTTCTATCGGCAACACCGATGGCTGTTTTAGCCTTTGTCATTACGCCAATTCTATTACCCATAGTTCACTTACCTCCTTTAATCATCTATTGGATAGCTGTAATAGTTGGGTTGATGTGGCAATTTATTCTTTCACTAATAATTCTTAAAACCGAAGGATATGATTTAAACTGGACAACCATTCAGAACCGGTTGAAGTATCAAAAACCAATAAACCCTAAAACCGGCAAATCGAGTAATTGGCTTTTTCTATGGGTGATACCCTTTATTGTACTAAGTGCATTGCTTCAATCCGGTGTTACTGGTTTTCCTGATTTAGATAGAATAATAGCGCCACTTATTCAACGTCTCACACAATATGATATGTCGACATTGGCAACAGCTGACTACAAAGGCGCATGGTGGATTTTAGGGTTATTTCTAGTAACGATGGTATTCAATTATTTTCTTGGAGAAGAATTCATTTATCGAGGCATTTTGTTGCCAAAAATGAATGGTGTATTTGGCAAATGGGATTGGTTAGCAAATGGTGTACTGTTTGGGTTTTATCATCTTCATAAGCCCCAAATAATTGTTTCAACGGCACTTCTGTTTGGGTTTGTATTTGCATTTCCATCGAGATATTTTCAATCCAGTTGGATGGCATTTATTGTTCATGGGCTGGAAGGATTATTGGGATTAATAATTGTGCTCGGTATCATTTTGGGAACTACCTAGATGCTACACAATTAGATAAAAATCAGCCCGGTAGTAACCCTAAAACCAAATCTTCTCTCAAAATATTTTGTAGCGCTGATAGCATAATCAAGTAGAAATGAAGAAAATACAAATCAAACCAGTTGTGAGCACACTTCTGTACCTGCCTCTTATCGCAGTGATCATTTTAATTGGTTTATACCCGCTTCAATTTATTTTATTAAAGGGAAAGCCAGGGATTCTTAGTATGAAAAGTGATGGTTTACTTTCTAATGTGATGTGGAATGTCGGATTCTATATTCACATTCTGTTGGGTGGGCTTGCATTACTAATAGGATGGGTTCAATTCAATAAAGGATTCAGGCAACGAAATGCGAGTATTCACAGAACAATAGGGAAGATATATGTTGCATCTGTTTTGCTGAGCTCGCTTGCAGGTTTGTACATCGGCTTCTTTGCCGAAGGTGGCCCAGTTGCATTTGCTGGCTTTACGTGTGGCAACCTCATCTGGTTCTATTCAACTATCAGCGCATACAGTACAATTCTGGAGGGTGCGCTATGGGAACATCAAAAGATGATGATCTTTAGTTATGCCACCTGCCTAAGTGCGGTAACCTTGCGGATTTGGTTGCCGTTGCTCGCAAATGCTACCCAAAACTTTATACTATCCTATCAATTGATTTCGTGGATTAGTTGGGCACCTAATTTGGTTGTGGCTTATTTTATTGTTACGCGAATGGAGCGCGGGATTGTCACCGGCAATTTTGCTGACAACGGATAGCTACAGTATTATTTTTAAAAATCGCTGTAATTGATTTTTCGAATAGTGTTGATGATATTTCTTGCCACCCGTTTTTGTTAGGATTAGATGACCAATCGTGGCTCGTGTTTATCCTAAACATTTTTATTGCCGGGCAATGAGAATTCAATCCTTGTATGTTTTAATATTTCCGTATGATTGATAACAGCATTTTCATTTTTCTTAGGCTGGCTGTCGGCTTATAGCAAAAGTTTTGTCTCCGCCTATTGCCCACGGTAGGTTTAATGGAATTCGCTGAGGAATTATTTTCGAAACAAGCAGGGTCTGCTGAAAAACATAAAGATTATTTACTGTCAATAGGTTGCGAATGATTTTTGAAATCGAAACTTTTAGCGCGGCAGGTATCCGTTAAACAGCGTGCACTTCGTCTTCCCGCGCAAGACGCACTCACGTAATGAAAGTATACAGCGTATAGTGTGTAAGCATTACTATAAAAGAAATTTGCTGAATTTTACTTTTCAGCAACCTAAGTATTCGTAATCCGGAAATGTAGGTCGACATAAATAGGCTTGCGGTGGAAATATGTTATCAGATATTTCTACAAATTGAAATTCTTAGTTTGTTGCATTCATGTGTTGAAGATTTATCAAATTCTTTTGAGAAAAATATATTTACTGCAATTACGAATATAATGTAACTATTTTTACTGCAATTACGATTAATATCATAATTATGAAGAAAACTAAGCTTGGCGAGTTCGAGGAACTTGTATTATTAACAGTGGCTGCACTTCAACATGATGCTTATGGGGTGGAGATCAAGCGGGAATTGGAGGAGCGCCTGAAGGATAAATTGAGTGTAGGTTCTATCCAATCAGCACTGAAGCGCATGGAGGAAAAAGGATTTTTAACTTCTGCTTTTGGAGATGCCACTCAAAAAAGAGGAGGTAAACGCAAACGCATCTACTCCACTACTTCCCATGCCCATAAGGTACTTGCAGAGATGAAAGAAATACGTGCGGCCCTATATGGTTCCATGCCAAAACTTGCCTTCGATTTAAAATTGATATGACTCACCACGTTATCGATCCTCCCAAATGGCCTCTCAGGTTTTTGCGATTCTTTGTGAAAAAAGAATACTTGGAAGAGATAGAAGGCGACATGGAAGAAATTTTTCAAGACAACGTTGAGCGATTTTCCTTTCGCAAGGCAAGAAGAATTTATGCGTGGGAGATGCTCAAGTTGCTCCGCCCAGTCTTGATCAAAAACTCATCAGGTATTCAACAAATAAACCAATACGCCATGTTCAGCAACTACTTTAAAATTTCTTTGAGAGGGTTACTAAAAAATCCGTTGAACTCGTTCATCAATATTTTTGGATTATCAGCAGCCATTGGTATTTGTGTCCTCTTATACGCCTTTGCTCAATATACCTTTCGGACAGATCAATTCCATAAAAACAAAGATGTAGTTTATCTAGCTACTTTTCTTGCTAATCGTGATGGTTCAGAAAAGCAATTTGGAATAACTCCGCGTCCGTTGGGAGAAATGCTGAAAGAAGATTTTTCGCAACTCAGAAAAGTATGCCGTGTGCAAGATCGGAGCGTGATCGTAAAACAAGAGGATAATGTTTTCCATGAATCTATCCGATACGTTGACCCTTCCTTTTTAGAGATGTTCACCTTTCAACTAAAGTGGGGAACGTCAGGCTCTCTAAGCGATGTGAACAGCATTATTTTAAGTCAAGAAATGTCTACCAAATACTTTGGAGAAGAAAATCCAATAGGCCAAAGTATTCTACTCAAGTTCGATAAAGAGCGGAGCAAGGATTTCAAGGTGACGGGGGTCGCACAAAAATTTCCAGAAGCTCGCAGCATTGATTTTAATTTTCTGATTCACTTTGACAACCTCCGCACTTCCGAGCCTAGTTATGACTTCCAAGACTGGAAGGAATTTGTAAGTGCTACCTTCATACAAGTTGCTAATCCGGCAGATATAGCTGCCATCACAGCGCGGATGATAAAATACAAAAACTTTCAAAATCAAGCGGTAGAAAAAGATTGGGCTATTTCCTCCTTTGCGTTTGAGCCGTTGGCAACCCTACACCAACATTCGGGAACCATACGCGATAACATTTCTACCAGTTCAGATTCAAACTACAAGTCAATTATCTTTTTAGCGGTTATCAGCTTGTTCATGCTGGCCCTCGCTTGTTTTAATTACATCAATATTGCCATTGTATCGGCAGCCAAAAGGTTGAAAGAAATTGGTGTGCGTAAATCCATAGGTGCCTCGCGCAAAACTGTAATCGTACAGTTTTTATCTGAAAACATGGTGATCACTTTTTTTGCGCTTGCCATTGGCGTTTTGTTGGGCAGATTCGTGATCGTCCCTTGGTTTGAGCAGATCAATTATTTCAGCACCGACTTTACCTTGAATGATCAAACGCTTTGGGTGTATCTGCTAGCAATACTTCTTTTCACAGCTATTGCCTCCGGCATTTACCCTTCGTTTTATATTTCACATTTTCAGGTAGTCAATATTTTGAAAGGGTCGGTTCAGTTTGGCAAGAAAAATCCTATAACAAAAATCTTTCTCACCTTCCAGTTAATTCTCGCTTGTATTCTTATGACTAGTGCTGTGATGTTTACACAAAATTCTGCTTATCTGGAGAAACGTCCTTGGGGATATAATCAGGCAGAATCCATGTATGCAGAAGTACCCGATCAATTAGCTTATGAACAATTGAGCGCGGTGATGGCACAATACCCCAGTATAATTTCTATTTCGGGCTCGGCCCATCATATCGCCAAAAGCAAGACCACCGCAGTGCTTCATCTGCCCGAACATGAATTTGAAGTAGATCAACTTTCGGTAGATGCGAACTATTTTAAAACATTGGGATTAGAAATTTTAGAAGGACGGGCTTTCAATGATCATGAAGGAAGTGATAAGCAAGCCGTAATTGTAAACGAACTATTGGTAAAGAACCTGGCTTGGCAACAACCCATCGGTCAGCAATTTAGAATTGGTAGCATACAATACGAAGTGATTGGAGTGGTGAAGGATTTTCATAGTTCCAGTTTTTTCAGCCCAATGAATCCGCTTATTTTTTTAGCAGCAAATAAAAAAGACTATCGATACTTATCATTGAAGGTAGCTAAGGATGAGATGGAAACCCACAAAGCGTTGCAAGCACAATGGGCAAAGCTTTATCCCGAAATTCCTTTTCAAGGAAGCTTGCAGGAAGATGTATGGGGAAATTATTTTGATCAGATCAACACACATGGGAAGTTTTGGAGGGGGATTGCATTGATAGCGGTATTGCTAGCAAGTTTAGGATTATATGGATTAATGACGTTGAATGTAGCTGGACGAGTAAGGGAATTTAGCATTCGGAAAGTACTGGGTGCCGACACCATGAGTATTGCTCGTATCATCACCATGCAATATTGGAGTTTATTCACTGCGGCATTGCTTATTGGTGCGCCAGTCAGTTTTGTATTTTTGAAATTCATACTTGGCTATGCGTATGAGTACCACATGCCTATCAATTACTCGGGCACCGTCATTGCGGTTTCACTTTTAGTGATTGTCCTAGTAGCAACTGTTTCAATGCAAATCCGAAAACTGTTGAGGTTGAATCCTGTTGATGGGTTGAAAGTCGAATGATAACATTTACAAAATTCCCTGAAAGAAAAACGTTTAGAATGTATTTGCAACATACCTAAACGTGAACTACCTATATTAGAAATAATGGTGTGATATAATATAACAGCATATGAATGACTTGAAGAAATCAAATACTATTCCCACAAATGATCTAGATGATTTTAAAATCAACATAAAGTTTAAACTTTCTGCTTTGTGGACAGCGGTAACGCTCTGCTATTTATATGGCGATTACTTTGATTTGTATGTGCCTAAAAAAGTGGAAGGGCTGGTTACCGGAGTTAACAACTTAGACAGTCCCTCGAAATTATTTTTAGCGACTTTTCTGTTGACCATTCCAGCCGTAATGGTTTTCTTCTCAATCATATTAAAGCCTTCTCTAAACAAATGGCTCAATATTATCTTCGGAATATTTTTTACTCTTTTTGTAGCATTGGTGGGCATATCCTCTATTTCTTCTTGGCGGACCTTCTACGTTTTTTTAGCAATTATTGAAGTTTTGATTACTTCTACTATTGTAGGCTACGCTTGGAATTGGCCAAAACAAAAAAGTCAATCCTTGTAACCAATATGAACCCAATCAAAAGAACTGCACACATTGCCGGCCTCATTTACTTAACTGTTGTAGTATCAGGCATTTTCAGTCTGTTATATGTTCCCTCCCAACTGATTGTGTGCGGCAATCCATCTACCACTTTTAATAATATTGTTGCGAACGAATTATTGTTTCGGTTAGGTATCTTAGCGGGTGTCATTTGTTATATCGCTTTTCTTTTCTTGCCAATCATCCTATGCAAATTACTTAGTCCAGTGGGTAAAAAGTATGCGGTTGCCATGATAGCATTGGCGGTAGTAAGCGTTCCCATTTCGCTTGTTAATTTATCCCAAAAATATTCAGTACTGACACTTATCAGCAAAGCTGAATACCTTAATGTAATTCAACCCGATCAATTGCAAGCGCAAGTGATGTTACACCTCGACTATTACAACAATGGTATTGACTTGGTCTCTGTCTTTTGGGGGCTCTGGCTATTTCCCTTCGGCTATTTGGTTTTTAAGTCAAGCTTTCTTCCCAAAATTTTGGGATTCTTCCTTTCTTCCTTTGTTTCCTTGCCTGCCAGTATTGGAGAAATAGGAACATGCTTGTGGTTGTTAATTGTGGGGGCGAAAATTAAAAGCAATGTTCACCAAATCAATCGCTAAACGAACCACGCATAACACTCAATTACTGCTGAATGCTTTCACCCGAATTTGAATTAAGTAATGCTGGCTTCAAAGGGTCTAATCGACTTTTTGAAATCATTGAAAAAATTGGAAAGTCAAAAGTAGTTCCAAAAGGAAAGGTAATTATCAGAGAAGGTTCGCCTGCAACTTTTTTCTTTTACGTTAAGAGCGGAGCATTTAAGACAACTGTTAAAACGATTAAAAGGAATTATATCATGGCTTTTACTTTTGCAGATGATATTGATTTTTGAATCGTTTAACTGGGGCAAATCGTAGTGGTTTTATTTTTCAACTGGTGCCATTAATATTTCTGGTGGTGCGTTTCGATTGGGATTGAGTAGTCAATCGTGGTTTGTGTTTATACTTAATATTTTTTTTACAGGCCTCGCTTTCGCATTGCTCAATAGCACTTTTGCCATTGGAAAAAGATAGCTTGGCGCGGATTACTTCTAGGACTATTAATTGAAGGGTTGGGTAATTGGAAAGGTATCGTACTTCTTGGTTCCTTTGGTCGATGTGGCATCTGCCCATACAACTGGCAGGATATAACTGTCCTGAGAATCCAATCTTTGGTAGTTTGATCATTTTTGTTAGCATTACCTAAAGTCAATGAGATTGGAGAATCTCAAAGGTATCTTTGTGCCAATGTGTAGTATATTGTAATCTAGCGCAAGCTTCTAATTGCATAGTTTTCTATGTTAAAACAGAATAATTATTCAATAATTAGCAGAATGTTCCTTACGTAACAAAATATGAATCATCACGTTCATACCCTCTAGTCTTATCAAACTTAGTCTCAATATGGAGCATTTTTATTGGTATTAAGTTTTGACACCTTGAAATGCCCAAACAAATAAATAGAAGCCATGAAAACAACTAACATTATTGCAATTTCCGTACTATCTGTTTTAATGCTACTTACATGTTGCGGCAAAGATGATAGCTCGCCTCAAAATTCGGCTACTACTGAGAACAGTTGGAAACTTGATAGCTATAGTTACAGCAGAAGAGTTTCCGATCAGACTTCAACAACATATACGAATGGCGATCCTTTCACCATTATCGTTATTGATTCTAATATAGCTACTGCCAATAGCCCGTTTGTAAATTGTAGTTTCGCTATTACATTCAATACCAGCACCGTTGGCAACTATTCTATTAAGTCGCAGAATACTGCGTTAACCAATACAAAGTTAAAAAATATGTCCATCCAATGCACTATTGGAAGTGGCGTGGGTACTGGTGCGATATATCAATCCGTAGATAGTAGCTTAACAGCTACTGTTACTCAAGCAGATGGAAAATATGTGATTACAATTCCAAGTGGCGTTACGTTGACGAGGACTGTAAATGACGGGTTAGCGCAAGCTCCTACCACATTTGTGTTGACCGCTGAAAAGGTTAGATAGATTTGAAAGCACTTGTAGGTTTATTTTGAACCCAACATCCTCCGCGCAACAACATTTATGTTCGATGTTTTGCATAAGAATTTGAAGAATTGAAGGTAATACAAGGCAAATATAATTATGAAGCAAAGTATCTTAACTAAGTTATAATTTAACACACATACACATGAGATTACTAAAAACGGCTTCGCTTATACCTGTATTTATTTGTATAGCTGCCCCATCAACCCGCTGCCAAGATTCGATTCGGAGCCGGAGAACGAGAGGGTGAAAAGAAGCTTAAGAAAATTTCAACCGGTCAACCCTTGTGCCTCATGGGATTAGTAAGAAATTAAATAACGTAGATCAGCATGAAAAGAAAACTACAACAATGGATGGATCGAGGTAAATACTTTACCTATCAAGGAAAACGTATTTTTTATATTCGTGAAGGAAAAGGCCCTACGCTTTTGATCATACATGGGTATCCTTACAGCAGCTATGAGTGGTTGGAGATGGTGAATAAACTTTCGCAGTCCTATTCAGTAGTAATATTTGACTTGCTGGGTATGGGCTTTTCTGATAAACCCCAAGCCCATATATATTCTTTTAAAGAACATGCAGATATTGTCAATAGCCTGTTAGCGTATTTGAATGTTTCTGAAACACACATTCTCTCGCACGACTTGGGCGTTAGCATTGTGCAGGAGCTTATTGCCAGGGATGTTGAAGGCCAAATTGATTTTGCTATTAAGTCTTCTGCTTTTTTGAACGGAGGTTTATTCATGGATGTGTATAAGCCGCGGCTCATTCAACGATTATTGTCACAGTCACCGACATGGATTGGAAAAGTATTGAGCAAGGCTATTTCAAAAAAAACAATTTGCAAATCGGTGCGAGAAGTCTATGGAAAAAATACACAACCATCAGATCAATTTTTAGATGAACAGTGGGATGTTCTAAATTATAATGACGGAAAAGCCATCGCCTATCTGATTGGAAGGTTAGTCTTTGAAAAAAAGAATCACCAAAATCGATGGATCAAATCCATGCAGAAGACGACTATCCCAATGTGTTTTATCAATGGACCAGCTGATCCTAATTCAGGCATCCACATGGCCAATAGGTATACTACCCTCATTCCCAATCCAAAAGTATTTTTACTGGGCAGTGAAATAGGTCATTGGCCTCAATTAGAAAATCCAAATGGCGTACTAAAGTCGTACGAAGAGTTCAAAAGTAATTTGCACCAATGATTTTTTTGCAGCCAATAGTGCGGCAAGGTAACGCAGCATGTTTATCCATTTTGCCGATTATGAGTGAAGTTAAAATTGCTAGTAGAGTCTTTTATTTTTAATAGTATGTCTAGTATGTCAAAAGAAAACAGTATTCAAGAAATGCTATTCACCTTTTTAATGAAGTACCAATATGATTCAGCCGATTTGGATTATTCGGTATTGCCGAAGCATATTGCAACCCTTCAAACTTTATCAGAAATTGGGAATTCTGGCGTAAATGTGTTTGACGTCAATAAAAGGGAAGTAGTATTTTTTTCAGCTAACTTCGGAAAGTTACTTGGGTATATTCCTGCTAACTATGCAAATACAGGTCATCAGTTTTTTGACCAGAAGATTCATCCCGATGACAAGCTGAAATTGGCTTTGAATAGCATCTCCATTTTTAAAATCTTCGATAGACTCTCTCGTGATGAAAAACTCAATCACAAATCAGTTTATGAATATCGAATATTGAATGCCCAGGGCAAGTACATACGACTTATCGATCAGTACCAAATCTTGGAATTAGACAAGAAAGGGCAAATTTGGTTGATGTTTGGCGTAGTCGATTTTTCACCAAACCAAGTTGAAAACGAACCAGTCAAAAGTCATCTTTTAAACTATCGAACAGGCAATTTCATTCCATTGGAAACGCCTTTAAAGCCAGAACTGGAATTAACCAAACGCGAAATAGAAATATTGAAACTGGTAAAAAGCGGTTTTTTAAGCAAAGAAATTTCTGACAAACTTTCGATAAGTGTACACACAGTAAACACACATAGACAGCGTTTTTTAGAAAAATTGGGAGCGAATAATTCATTTGAAGCGGTAATGTTTGCTTCTAAATTCGGACTTATAGATTAGCCAGTACTGATAAATCAGTATTGTGAAAAATTGCGTGTTGAGAGACCTTTGTACTTTCTTAAACATTCAATAGTATGAAGTGTCCGATTTATTTTATCATCATTCTGTCTTTTGGGATTCAGTCCTTTGCCCAACCTACGCAAGCGGTTCGAGGGACTATTACCAATCAATTGTCCAATTTACCTGTACAGTTTGCCTCAGTCGTTCAAATGGGACCACAGCCAAACTTTGGAACAAATACTGATTCTTTGGGTAATTTCACTATTCCCAATGTACCTGTGGGGCGGTATGACATAAAAGTAACATGTGTCGGTTTTGAACCGGCAATCATCCGTGAAGTAATAGTCGTTTCATCAAAACAGACTTTTTTACCCATTGAGTTAAGAGAAAGCACTTCTGAACTAAACGAAGTGGTTGTGAGACCCCAAGTCAACAAAGAACAGCCACTCAACGCTATGGCTACTGTTAGTGCCAGAATGTTAAGCGTTGAAGAAGCAAAACGCTATGCAGGTGGTTTTGACGACCCTGCTCGTTTAGCTTCTTCATTTGCTGGAGTTGCAAGTAATAATGGTGTAAATGGAATCATTGTTCGAGGTAATGCGCCAAAATTTTTGCAGTGGAAAATGGAAGGAATAGAAATTCCAAATCCCAATCATTTTGGCGATTTACAAACGTATGGGGGCGGAACTTTTACCGCATTGAGCAGTCAAATGTTAGCAAATTCTGATTTTTTGACTGGTGCTTTTCCTGCGGAATACAACAATACTTTATCGGGTGTATTTGATATCGCTTTGAGAAAAGGAAATAATCAAAAAAGAGAACATACATTTCAAGTTGGTATTATAGGTATCGATGCATCATCTGAAGGACCTTTCAAGAAAGGAGGCAAAGCATCTTATCTTTTCAATTATCGTTATTCAACTTTAGCATTGCTTCAACCATTATTACCGGATGGAGCCGATGGATTAAAGTACCAAGATCTTTCGTTTAAACTCAATTTTCCTACCAAGAAAATGGGAACTATATCTGTTTGGGGTATTGGTTTGCGTGATGCCGTAGGTGCGAAAGCTAAAACGGACAGTACTAAATGGAAGTATTTTGATGATAAGCAAAATGATAACATAAGACTAAATATGGCTGCTGCAGGTATTAGCCACAAGCTATTCCTCAACAATACAGCGTATTTAAAAACGACCTTGGCCGCCACTACTAATACAACAGATTGGTCAACCGAAGCATTGAACGAAGAACGTTTATTTAAACCCAGAAGTAATATTTCAGTTCAAAATTCGAACTTTGTTTTGTCTTCATTTATCAATAAAACATTTAGTCCAAAACACACCAACAAAACAGGAATTTTATTGACGGGTATGTCGTATGACTTGCTCTTAAATAAATCAGATAAAGTTGGAACACCCGTAAACGAAATAGTCAATTCGCAAGGTTTTAGCTCTTTGCTTTCAGCCTACAGTAGTTCTTCATTCAACTTATCTAGTAAATTAATAATGAATGTCGGCATGAATGGTCAATTGTTTACATTGAATAATCAATACACTATTGAGCCAAGACTTGGTTTTCGGTACCAACTCAAACAAAATCATGCACTAGGGTTGGCTTGTGGGGAACATAGCCGTTTAGAACAATTAAATTTTTATTTTAATAACTCACTTTCAACTGGCGAAAAAGCGGTGAACAAAAACTTAGATTTCACAAAAGCACTGCACGTTGTATTGAGCTACGATTGGAATATTTCGGATTTAGTCCATCTTAAAATTGAACCGTATTATCAGGAATTGTTTTCTGTGCCTGTCATAGCCAACAGTTCTTTTTCTGTCCTCAACCTACAAACAGATTGGTTTTTTGCTGAGAAACTTCAAAACACAGGCGAAGGAAAAAATTACGGAATTGACCTTACAGTAGAAAAATATGTTTCGAAGGGCTACTACTATTTGTTCACAGCTTCGGGATTTAAATCTGAATATAAAGGTGGCGATGGCGTCTGGCGAGGTACGCGATTTGACCGAGATTTTGTGTTCAATTTTTTAATCGGGAAAGAATGGAAAATGGGTAGGAGCAATCAGAATATTTTAAGTGTGAATACGAAGGCAAGTTATCAAGGTGGCAATCGCTATTCTCCTATCAATGTAGCCGGTTCCGACTTATCTAAAGAAGTCGTTTTTGATGAAACAAATGCTTTTAAAATGCAGATGGAGCCGGCCTTAAACATACACTTTACTGCCAGTTATAGAATAAATAAGAAGCACAGTTCGCGAGAAATTGCTTTGAAAATAATCAACCTAACAGGGCAAGCCGATTTTAATGGTTTTAAATACAATTTTATCAATAAGGCGGTTGATATGGATTTGGCTTCTGTCGTTATACCCAACTTGAGTTATAAAATTGAATTTTAGATTAACCATTAATCAAAAATATTTTGAAAGAGATACATAGAAAAAACGCAAAAATCATAGCCATCTTACTCATTACAGCTGCCAGTTCGTCAATTGTTGGCCTTATTTTATATAACCCCATTTTGAAAGAAGTGAATTACCTTATTAGTGGTAAGGAAAATGCCAATCAAATAATAGTGGGCGCTATTTGTGAACTGATTTTGGTGGTTTCCGTAATTAGTACAGCCTTTATGCTTTTCCCCTATTTGAAAAGACAACACGAAAGCCTTGCCATGGGCTATGTTTGTTTTCGATTTCTAGAGGCGGTGATAATTGTAATTGGCATCATAAGTGTTTTGGCGTTGCTTACGCTAAGTCAAAACTTTAGCAAAAACGATGGTACAAACTTAAGCACTTACCAATTATCGGGCATTGTATTAAAATCGATTCATGATTGGACATTTATTCTTGGGCCAAACTTTTTTCTTGGAATTAATACAATGATTTACAGTTATTTATTTTACAAGTCTAAATTGATTCCCAGGTTTATTTCATTGCTTGGCATCACTGGTGCTGTCCTGATTTTCTTGGCAGCAATTTTAGAGATGTTCAATGTTATCGCCCAGATTTCGGCTTGGGGGATAATTTTAGCTTTACCAATATTTACGTATGAAATGAGTTTGGCGGGTTGGTTAATTTTTAACGGTTTTAAAATGGACATTGAAACTAGCAACTAGCGAATTGTTAGGCGCAATTTTCGCACTACGAAAAAAGAAAGTAAAACTAAAACTAAAAGACATTCTAACTTTCTCAGACAAAAGTGAGTCTAACTGAAAAACCATATGAGACTGCAAATTATAATATCAATTTTTCTTTTGAGAGTCAATTGTTCAAATCTCTTTTACGTTCTTCTTCCTAATTTAAATTTTGACACTTTCCATTTCTTACCTTAAGTTAAGTAAATCGAAGAAATCGGTTCATACTTTTGCCAAAAAATAAGGGTGGAAATCGATCATTAAAAGATTAGTACTAGTGAACGAGAGGCAGACTGGTCGCATTAATACATTCAAAATCACGAGCTGGGTCATTTTTTTACTGCTTTTGTTCCTTAGGTATTATCGATCAATTGTTAGTCTAAATCGTTTTCCCACTATTTGATTTCAATTTTAAAAATTTTAAAAAAATCCGATAGACAATGAAGAAATTGATAGTAAGAAAATTAATTGAATGGGAATTAATTCTGTTAATGATAATCAGAGACTTCTGTATCGCGTATCGACTCCTCTGTCTCATGCAATGGCAGACGATACTTGAAAGCATTGACTCCCGCTTGAATTATATGTTTAGAGTCTCCAAGAAATAGTATATAAAAAAGGAAAAGTACTCTACTCAAACAAATGAAAAAGAATTGCACAAAATTATACACTCCTATTCTTTTTTTAGCGATGCTATTTTCATTTGCATCTTGCTGCGAAACTGTTCAGTGCGATCCTTGGCGAGCTAGTGAGATTACGACCATTAATTTTACTGACACGGAGCTAAAAATTCTTTATGTTAAAAAATTTAATAAAAACTCAAATTTTTCAAGTGCAGTTGATTCGATGTCGCTTAATAGCGGCAATGATTATAATCTTGTTGCAGGCACTGCAAATACCATCAATATTATGCTCTATGTTAACGGTATTACGCCCCGCTTTCCCATTGAAATAGGATATGAGTATGAATTTTTCTTTCCAAATGGAAATATTGTAAAGAGAATCACTGAGTTAAATGATGTCTCATCTGATGATCGATATTGCTTTACAGGTTTTGCCAAGAACGTATGCTATAATAGGTTGAATTCTTTACAAATTGATGGAAAGGCAAGCGACTCATTTATTTTGCAAAGATGAAATCTCAATATCCAGCAAATGAAATGCGATAGAATAAATGGCATCTAAAATGAAACGTTTGCATATATGGAAATAATTCTACTGGTAATAATATGCTTTCAATTTTATATACCTAAAGACACAGAACTTAACTGAATTCAATGACAAGCCTGCTTGCATCGATACAACGATCAATGAGAAAATTTGGTTGCTATTAACTTTTTATTCAACAAATCACGGAGCTGCAATGAGAACAAATGCTATTAATTATCTTCTATCCTTTGAAATAGCCGTGAAAAATCTTGAACTCGTAAAAAGAGAGTA
>Ga0209591_10003482_pt1 | contig 18224 bp, 19 predicted proteins | sample MAT01_FD_187207 | JGI IMG/M metagenome (GOLD analysis project Ga0209591, IMG submission 187207) | Freshwater microbial communities from Lake Fryxell liftoff mats and glacier meltwater in Antarctica - MAT-01 (SPAdes) (version 2) | ecosystem: Environmental > Aquatic > Freshwater > Ice > Liftoff... | reverse complement strand
TCCCGGTCCCACCGACACCTGGGTGACCCTCGGAGCCATCGCCCGCGAGACCAGTCGCATCCGTCTGGGGACCCTCGTGTGCTCGGCGACGTTCCGCCTTCCCGGACCGCTCGCCGTCGCCGTCGCCCAGGTCGACCAGATGAGCGGCGGTCGGGTCGAGCTCGGCATCGGCGCCGGTTGGTTCGACGACGAGCACACCGCCTACGGCATCCCGTTCCCCACCCTCAAAGAACGCTTCGACCGCCTCGAGGAGCAGCTGCAGATCATCACCGGACTCTGGCGCACCCCGCCCGATTCGCAGTTCTCCTTCGAGGGCGATCATTACACCGTCGTGGGGTCACCCGCGCTGCCCAAGGCGCTCCAGCCCGGCGGCCCGCCGATCATCATCGGCGGCGGTGGTCCGCGACGCACCCCACGGCTCGCCGCCTCCTTCGCGTCCGAGTTCAACATGCCGTTCACCCCCGTCGACGGCTACCGCCGGCAGGTGAAGCGGGTGCGCGAGGCGTGCGAGGCGATCGACCGAGACCCGGACGACCTCGTCTACTCGGCGGCGCTGGTCGTGTGCTGCGGCGAGAACGAGGAGGAGGTCGGTCGGCGCGCCGGTCGCATCGGGCGGGCCACCGACGAGCTCCGGGCGAACGGCGCGGCCGGCTCACCGGCCGAGGTGATCGACACGATCGCCGACTACGCCGAGGCCGGCGCCAGCCGCATCTACCTCCAGGTCCTCGACCTGGACGACCTCGAACACGTCCACCTGCTCGCCGAGAAGGTCAGTCGCGTCCTGCCCTGATCGACGGACCCTCCGCGCTCAGCGATGGTCGCGGCGGGAGGTCTGCCACGCCGAGCCGACCACCACGGCGAGCACGATGGTGCCGGCGAGGACCATCCCGATCCGCAGCGGCCCGGTGTTGGTCACCCACTGCGAGATGGACCGGTTCCAGCCGTAGATGAGCCCGGCGGGTCCACCCGGATCGACGCTGGTGGCCAGGACCTGGAGCTCGTACCAGCCGTAGTAGGCCAGGTATGCGCCGGCGACGACGAGCAGCACGCCCGCGACCCGGTTGATGTACGGGAGCGCGTTGCGCAGGGTGCTCACCAACCCCTGCCGGGCCAGCGCGATGGCGAGGGTCAGGGCCATGAGCACCAGTGCCATGCCCAGCGCGTAGGCCAGGAAGGCGGCCATGCCCGCCGCGAAGCTCGCGCGGTTGAAGGTCCCCGCCACGGCCACGAGGAAGAGCGGGATCGTGCACGACAGTGACGACACGGCGTAGGAGACACCGAAGAGGAACATGGACCACAGCTGGCGACTGCCCGTTCCCCGCTGCAGCTTGGGCAGGTTCAGCACGGGCTCGAACCCGCGGACCATGGCGATGCCCAGCACGATCAGGACCACCCCGATGACCATCGTGACCCACGGCAGCTTGTCCTGGATCGTCACCGAGAACTGGGTGATGAGGATGCCCATGAGGCCGAAGACGAGGAGGAACCCTGCCGAGACGGCGAGTCCCACCGCCAACGCCCGGCGGATCCCGGCCTGCGTCGAGGTCGACGGGTCCTCCATCCCGAGGAAGTACGAGAGGTACGCCGGCAGCATCGCGAAGCCGCAGGGGTTGATGGTCGCCACCATCCCGGTGGCGAAGGCGAGCGCCAGTGTCCCGTCGTTCACGGACCCTCCGGCACCTCGACTCCGAAGTGGGTCCGGATCCTCTCGCGGATCTCCGCGTCGTCGAGCTCGCTCGTGGTGGATTCGAGGATCCTGCCGTCGGCACCGACGAACACGGTCGTGGGGAGGCTGACGGCTCCGAACTGACGGATGATCTCACCGGTCGGGTCGAAGCCCAGCTCGTAGGTCACGCCGGTCTGGTCGGCCAGTGCCCGGGCCTGGCTCTCGGGGTCGGTGGTGGCCAGTCCGATGAAGGCCACCTGGTCGCCCACCGCCCGGTGGGCCCGTTCGAACGCCGGCATCTCGGTGATGCAGGGCGGGCAGGTCGACGCCCAGAAGTTCAGGACGACTGGCGTCCCGGCGTGGGCGGCGACGCTGGTGGTCGCGCCGTCGAAGGTCGTGTAGGTGGTGGCCGAGGCCGGCTGCCCGACCACGTCGAGGCCTCCGAGGCCCGGCGCTGGGACGGTGGCGGAGGGATCGGTGAGCCGGACCAGGTTCGGATCGGGCGCGGGCTCGCTCGACAGGGCCACCCAGCTCGCCACCATCAGCACGATGATCCCGAGGGCCGCGGCCCACAGCACACCGGCCGGGAGCCGGCGTCGCGGCGGATCGGCGGGCGGGAGGTCGTCGGGGTGGCGTTCGGGGTGAGGCCCGAGCGATCCCGGCGCCACCGGACCCCCCGGACCGGGGCGCGCACCGGGCACGTCGTCGGCGTTCGGGACAGGGTCCATCGGGGCCGACGGTACCGGAGCGGGGCCCCGGAACCACAACGCACGAGCGCGACGGGGCCCCACCCGGAGAACCGGGTGGGGCCCGACGCCGAGGTGCCCAGCCGAGGGGGGAGACTCGGCCGCACCCAGGGATGACCGTGCGATCAGTCGAGGACGGTCATGCCGTGCGGAGGTAGCTCCGGAACTGCACCGGAACCGGGATCTCCGGCAGCTTGTCCTCGGGCCGGGGGTGCTTCGGCGGCCGGCCCCGACGACGCTTGGTCGCCAGGATCCGCCCGTGCAGGAACAGCTGCCCGCCCCACACGCCCCACGGCTCCCGACGCGCGATCGCGCCCTCCAGGCACGTCAACATGGCCGGGCACTCCGCGCAGAGGTTCTTGGCTCGCGCGATGTCCTGGAGCTCTTCGGAGAAGAACACCTGGGCCAGCGAGCCTTCGCCGTCTCGACAGACGGCCTCGTCCCACCAGTCGGGGCTGAACTCTTCACTGCTCAGCGGCGCCAACATCTTTGTTCCCATTCCCTTCGTTCCGGGCCCCTTCGGGCCCGGGTTGCTTGCTTCGCTCGTGCGATCGTCGTTCGGTGCTTCAGTCGTGCAGGTGCTGGCGGGAACCGGGCCCCGGAAAGCAGAAAGGCCGCCGGTTTCCCGGCGGCCTTTCGGAGATCGTCCTTCCCTCGTGTTCAGGGGGAAGGCTCCTCAGGCCACCGGTGACGGAGCTTGGAGTCGGCCGGAACCACGTTCGTGTGCATCGAGATGGACGAAGCGGTGGTACCGGTCTGCCACGGGTAGGAGCAGGTTCCGAAGCCGTCATGCAGACGCGCCGCACCAGCGGCGGCGGGGATGCCTGCTGCGGTGCTCACGTGGTTCTTCATGACGAACCCTTCGGAGAGGTGGGTGGAGATCGGGGTGCGGTCGGCCGCGGTTTCGACCCGACGAGCGACCTCATCCGACCATGGGTGCTGACGCTCGTCAAACGATTTTCGAGCACCACGCGTGGACGCGGCGCCGGGTTTCGATCCGGAGCGTCCCGGTCCGCCGCCGGCCGGGCTGTCAGCCCGGATCGACGACCTGTCCGAGCATGAGGATCAGGCCGGTCTGGCGGTCACGGACGGCGAACACGAAGGGGCGGTCGACGGTGAGCTTGACCGCGGCCGGGGTCGGCGATTCGGGTGACGGCGCGGTCGCCGTCGTCTCGGCATCGGTGCCGTCCTCGTCGATGCCGAAGTACCCCTCGTACGCCATCCCCGAGAGGCTCAGGACCTCGTCGCTGGTGATGCCCGAGAAGTCGGCGTCACGGGTGAAGGCGTCGACGAGCCCCAGTGCCTCCAGCGGCCCGGCCAGATCGGCCGACGTCGTGAACTGGAACTGCGGTAGGCGCAGATCGACCGCCTGGTCCTCCAGATCGTCGGTGATGCGCTCCACCATCGGTGCGTCGAGACCCTGCTGGAACGACTCGAAGGTGCCGATCCGGGGGACGACGACGAGCAGCGCGAGCTCGCCGCCGAGGTAGGGGATCTCCACGGCCTCCCAATCGGGGTGCTCGGCGGTCAGCAGCCCGCTGGGCGCGCTCACCTGCATGGTCTGGGCGTCGACCGTGTCGCCGTCGAGCTCCACGAACCGGCCCGACCGGGTGGCGGAGCGCTCGAAGGGGATCTGCCACGGCGCGCGCAGGTAGCCGACGGCGACGGGGAGGAACCGGGTGAAGGCCGTGACGTCGCCGCGCCGGACGACCTCGGTGATCCGGTCCTGGGTGACCTCGGTGCTCCACTGGTTGATGGCTTCGCGGGACGTCTCGGCGTCCGATCGGAAGTCGACCACCCACATCGGCGAGTCGTAGTCCGCCGCGAGGATGTCCAGGTAGCCGGCCTTGAACCGCGTCCCGCGCTGACCCCACACCGACGCGTCGAAGCTGGCCGAGACCCTTCCCTTGCGGTTCGCCGAGCTCTTCTCGCCCGACCGGGATGCCAGTTCCTGGTCGAGGGTGCCGAGCCCCTCGTCGAGGTTCGCGGTCTGCCGGGCGTGGAGCACCGCGTCGAACTGGTCGAGCGTCGAGCCCGCCGAGCCCGCTCGCGCCATCCCGAGCGCGGACATGATCGAGTACGGCGTCGACACGAAGTTCCCCTGCCCGGGCGCCGACACCCGGTACAGGTCCAGGGCGAAGTCGTTCGTCGCGTCCACGGTGCTCGGGAGGAACTCCCGGTTGGGATCGCGCCGGGTCGCCTCGCCCCGGATGGTCTGGCCGCCAGGCGTCGTCCCGATGCACGCGCTCGTCAGTCCGAGGAGCGCCACGAGCGCAAGGGCGAGAGCGGTGCGGGGCGATCGCGCCGGGGAGACGGGTGCGGGCATGGGGTCCAGGGTGCGGCCACGACGGCGGGCGGTGTGCGTGTGCGCCCGACCATCCTCACATGACCGTGGGGTGCACGCACGGCGGTCCGGCCTGCACCGGTCCCTCGCCGCTCGGGGCTAGCCTGCGGGTATGCGGGTCGAGGCGACCGAACGGGCCGTGCAGACGGTCGAGCGGATGAAGCAGGTCCGGTCCGGCGCGCTCACCATCACGATCGGCACCGGGTGCTGCGAGTCCACCGCACCGTTCCTCTACGAGGACTTCTGGCCCGGTCCCGACCAGGCCGAGATCGGCTCGGTCGCTGGGGTGACGGTCTTCGCCCCCGCCTACCTGCGCTCGAGCTACCCCGGCGACGAGGGTGTCGTCATCGACGTGATCGAGGGCGTCAGCGCGGAGTCGCTCTCGGTCGAGACCGAGCTCGACTGCCGCCTGATCCTGCGCGGATTCGGCGTGGATCTCGCCGCCGACCCGTCGGCCTGCGCCGTGCCCGACGGGCCGAAGGCGGCTTCGATCGCGACGGGCGGCCCGTCACGGGTCGTCGGGGAGCTCCCCGACGCCCTGCGCCGCTCCCCGATCCGCTGACCGCCTTCGGCGCTGCTCGCTGTCCGCGCGGTCGGGCCCCGGCGGACTCGCCGCCGCCGCTGCGCCCGCCCTGTCCGCACGATCGTTCCAGAGAGGACCTCCCATGACGGCCATCTTGTCGGCGACCGGGGTGACCAAGGTGTACCGAACCGGCGTGCAGGAGGTCGAGGCGCTCCGCGGGGTGTCCCTTTCGATCGAGCCCGGCGAGATGGTGATGGTCATGGGGCCGTCGGGCAACGGCAAGACCACGATGCTCAACTGCCTCTCCGGGCTCGATGACATCGATGCCGGCGAGGTCTACGTCGATGGCGACGAGATCCACTCGATGTCCGATGCGGCCCGCACCGAGCACCGCTCCCGGCGCATGGGCTTCATCTTCCAGAGCTTCAACCTGATCCCGGTGTTCACTGCGGTCGAGAACGTCGAGCTGCCCCTGCTCGTGACCGGCGTGAAGGCCAAGGACGCTCGACGGCGCGCCCTCGCCATCCTGGATCGGGTCGAGCTGGGCGATCGCACGAGCCATCGTCCCACCGAGCTCTCGGGCGGCGAGCAGCAACGGGTGGCGATCGCCCGGGCGCTGGTGAGCGAACCGGCGATCGTCTGGGCCGACGAGCCGACGGGGAACCTCGACAGCCACACCGCGGATGCGGTCCTCGGTCTGCTCCGCGAGGTCCATGGACAGGGCCAGACCCTGGTGGTCGTGACCCACGATGCGGGCATCGGTGCGTCGGGCACCCGGCTCGTCCAGGTTCGCGACGGGCGGATCGTGTTCGACGGACCGCCCGCCGACGCGCCGAGTGAGGGTTCGCACGCCGGCGCCCCCTCATGATCGTCGGTCTCGTCCTCCTGCTCCTGCTGGTGCCGGTCGCGGTCGATCTGGTGCGCCGGCCGACCTTTCGCCGCCTTGCGTTTCGCAACATCGACCGACGGCGGGGCGAGGCCGCGCTGGTCATCGTCGGGTCCTTGCTCGGAACCGCGATCATCACCGCATCGTTCGTTGTGGGCGACACCGTCGAGGGGTCGGTGCGCGACGCCGCCAGGACCCACCAGGGCCCGATCGACCTGACCGTGCGGTTGCTCGAGCCCAGCCAGCTCGACGCGCTGCAGGACGCGCTCGGCGAGCAGCCCATCGACGGCACCGACGGCACGCTGGTGGTCACCTCGGTCGCCGCGGTGGCCGCGAGCGTCGGCCCGGATCGGGTGGCGGTCCCCAACGCCGGCCTGATCGAGATCGACTTCGACGAGGGCCGCTCTCTCGGGCCCGATCCCGCCATCACCGGGCTGGCCGACGCGGGTCCCACTCCGACTGGCGACGAAGCGGTCATCAGCGAGGTCCTGGCCACGAAGCTCGGTGTCGGGGCCGGGGATTCGATCGAGGTGTTCGCCTACGGCGGATCGACCGTGCTCACGGTGCGCCAGATCGTGCCCGAGGTCGGGATCGCCGGCTACGCACCGGTCGGGTCGGCGCGCGGGCAGGGCCAGCCCCGCGGCGTCTTCGTGGCCCCGGGAACGATCGAGGAGCTCGCAGCCGGCGCGACGGGAGACGGCACGGTTGCTCCGACCGCAGAGATCGTGGTCTCCGGCGTCGGGGGCGTCTTCGACGGTGCCGACGGATCTGCGGCCGTCGCCGCGGAGCTCGAGGCCCGGACCGAGGGGATCGACGGGCGGCGGGTCCTGGAGCTGAAGGCCGATCTGCTCCGTGACGCCAAGGCCGAGGGAGACCAGTTCGGCCAGCTGTTCGCGACCGTTGGCTACTTCAGCGTCATCGCCGGGATCCTGCTGCTGGTCAACCTCTTCGTGATGCTCTCCGAGGAGCGCAAGGCCGAGCTCGGCATGTTGCGGGCGTTGGGGTTCAAGCGCAACCACCTGGTCCGAACCTTCGCCATCGAGGGATCGGTGTACTCGGTCGTGGCCTCGATCCTCGGGGCGATCGTCGGGGTGGGCGTGAGTTGGGTGATCATCCTCGTGGCCGCCGGGATCTTCAGCCAGAACGGTTCGGAGCTCTCGTTCCCGCTCGTCGTCGAACCGGCGAGCCTCGTCGCCGGCGCGGTGCTCGGCCTGGCCATCTCGATGGTCACGGTGTGGGGGACGAGCGCCCGCATCGCCCGGTTGAACATCATCAGCGCCATCCGCGACCTGCCCGAGAACCGCCACGCCCGGCGGGGGCTCGTGTCGCTGGCCCTGGGCCTGCTCGGCGCGGCGGTCGGTGTCGCCCTCTTCGCGTCCGGTTGGTCGTCCGGGCGCGCCGCGGCGGTGCTCGCCGGGCCGGCCATCGCCGCCTTCTGCCTGATCCCGGTCCTCACCCGCTTCCTGCCCCGCAAGCCGGTCATCGTGGTGCTGGCCGGCGCGGCCCTGGCGTGGGGGGTCCTCGTGTTCACCGTCGCCGGCGACCGGGTCGGGGGTGCCGAGATCTCCGTGTTCGTGGTTCAGGGGGTGATCCTGGTGGGGGCCGGGGTCACGCTGCTCGCCCAGGCCGATCGCCTGTGGGCGGGCCTGGCGAAGGTGCTGGCGTCCGGGGGCGGGGGCCTGGCCACGCGTCTCGGCCTCGCCTACCCCCTGGCCCGGATCTTCCGCACCAGCCTGCTGCTGGCGATGTTTGCGCTGGTGATCTTCACCATGACGTTCATCTCGGTGATATCGGGGATCTTCGGCAACCAGATCCCCCAGATCACCGATGACATGCGGGCGGGCCACGACCTCATCGTGGAGTCCAACCAGGCCAACCCGGTGTCGACCGATCAGCTCGCGTCCTTCGCCGACGTCGAGTCCGTGGCGCCGCTCACCCGGGCGCAGGGGATCGGGAGGACGCCCCGGAACCCCGACGGGACGCCGGTCCCGGTGTCGGGGTTCGACGAGCGTTTCCTCGAGCTCGGCCAGCCGGCGCTCGAGGCGCGGGACGCGGCGTTCGCGTCCGACGCCGATGCGTTCCGAGCGGTGCTCGACGCCGACGACCTGGTCATCGTCAACCAGAGCTTCGCCGCCGCCAACCTCGGCGGTGGGCCACCGCAGGCCAATCTGGTCGTCGGCGACACCATCAGCGTGGCCAACCCCGCCAGCCAGCAGGAGCAACAGCTTCGGGTCGTCGGGATCATGGGCAGCGACGGCGTGCGCAACGGAGCCCTGCTCCCGGTCGACCTCGTCGAGGGTCTCCTCGCGCCGCGGTTCGTCCAGAACCGCCACTACGTCGAGGTCGCCGATGGCGCCGATGCGGAGCAGGTGGCAGCAAGGATCTCCGGCACGTTCATCGCCAACGGCGCCGACGCGACCACGTTCCGCTCGCTCGTCTCGGACCAGCTCGCCTCGCAGCAGGGGTTCTTCTCCCTGCTGCGCGGCTACCTCGGCCTCGGCCTGCTCATCGGCATCGCGGGCCTGGGGGTCGTGATGGTGCGTGCGGTTCGCGAGCGGCGGCGCCAGATCGGGATGCTCCGGGCCATGGGCGTGTCGTCGAGGATCGTGCGGCGAGCCTTCGTGCTCGAGGCCGCGTTCGTCGCGATGCAAGGCATCGTCCTGGGCGTGGTGCTCGGGATGGTGACCTCGTACAACTTGCTCGTGAACTCGAGTGCGTTCGGCGAGCAGCCCCTCGACTTCGCCTGGCCGTGGGCCGCGCTCGCCGTGATCGTGGTGGTTCCCCTCGTCGCGTCGTTGCTGGCCACCGCGTGGCCCGCGACCCAGGCTGCCCGCATCAAGCCGGCCGTGGCGCTGCGCATCGCTGACTGACGACGGGCGATGACGGGATCGGCGGGCGGCCCGATGCGGGGACGGTCGACGGCATATCGTGAACCCATGGCCACCGACCCAGCTCCGAGCCTCGACGATCCGCTCGAGCGGCTCCGTTCGTTGTGCGCGCTGCTACCCGAGACCGCCGAGGTCGACGTCTTCGAGAACCCCACCTTCCGTGTCGGGGCGCGGGGGTTCGCCACGTTCGAGACGCTCGTGACCGGCCCGGCGGTCTGCGTGAAGATCACGTCCGAGACGCAGGCGGTGCTGGTCGCCCGGCCCGGGTTCGCGGCCGAGACCGATACGGGGCACTTCGGCTGGACCCACGTCCTGCTGGACGGCAGCATCTCGTGGGATGAGGTCGACGAACTGGTGATCGGCAGCTACCGACTGGTCGCCCCGCCCGAGTACGTCACCGAGCTCGACGAGCTCCTCGGCGCCGAAAGCTGACCCGCACCGACCGTCACGGAGATCAGCGTTCGGCGGTCGTCGTCACCGGGGCGGGGGTCGCGCTTTCGCCGGCGGGTGACGGTGCGGGCGCCAACGCGTCCAGCGCGGCGACGGCGGCGTCGAGCATGCGGGCCGAGCACCCGGCCATGGCCACCGGTGGCACGGCTTCGGTGACGATCCGATCCGCGATGGCCCGGAAGGACCGGGCGGCGGGCCCATCGCCGAGGGCGACGGGTTCACCGTGGTCGCCGCCGGCTGCCACGGAGGCCTCGAGCGGGACCGCGCCGAGCAGCGGCACGCCGGCCTCGTCCGCGAGGGCCTGGCCCCCACCGGTGCCGAACAGGGCGTAGGACGTGCCGTGCTCGCACTCGAACGCGCTCATGTTCTCGATGACCCCGGCGATGCGCAGGTAGCTCTTGCGCGCCATGCTCACGGCCCGCGTCGCCACCTTCTGCGCGCTGAGCGACGGCGTGGTGACCACGATCATCTCGGCCCGGGGGAGCATGCGCGCCAGGCCCATCTGCACATCGCCGGTGCCCGGAGGCATGTCGATGAGCAGGTAGTCCATCTCGCCCCAGCGCACGTCCTCGAGGAAGTGCTGGACCGCTCGGTTGAGCATGAGACCTCGCCACATCAGCGCGGATTCCTCGTCGTCGACGAGCAGGCCCATCGAGACGATCTTGAGGAGCCCGGGCCCGACCGGACGTTCGAGCGGGATGATCTTCTTGTCGTCGTGGTCGGCCCCGGTCTCGCCGCGCAGACGGCCCTCGACCCCGAGCATGCGGGGGATCGAGAAGCCCCAGATGTCGGCATCCATCACCCCGACGGTGAGGCCCCGTGCGGCCAGCGCGGCGGCCAGGTTGGCGGTGACCGACGACTTCCCTACTCCGCCCTTCCCCGACGCGATGGTGATGACCTTCGTGGCGGCGGGGATCTCGGTGTCCGGTGCGGATTCCCGGACGTTCCAACGTGCCTTGGCCATGGCGGCGGCCTTCTCGACATCGTCGAGCTCGGTCCACTCGAGCTTCACCTTGGTGACCCCGGGGAGGTTCTCGACCCGCGCCCGGATGTCCTTCTGGATCTGGGCGCGGAGGGGGCAGCCGGCGGTGGTGAGGGCGATGGTGATGGTGACGAGCCCGTCGTCGGTGACCGTGACGGACTTGGCCATGCCGAGGTCGACGATGTCGCTGCCGAGCTCGGGATCGATGACGCCGCGCAGCATCCCGAAGATGTCGTCGGGCAGGGGGGGTGCAGGTCGCGTCGTCGGGTCGAAGGTGGTCACGGACCCGATTTTACCGGGGTTGGCCGTGTAATCTGTACCCGTGCCCGAAGAAGTGGTGGACGACCAGCGGTACCCCGCAACCGACGATGCCGCCGAGTCGTCGGTCGACCCCGATGCCGACCGGCGGGACGGCTCCGATCGTCGGCCCATCCCGCTCGACGTCCTGAAGGCGCTCGGCGACAACACCCGCTACGCGATCTACCTCGAGCTGGCCCGCTCCCCGCTCCCGCTCGCCACCGCCGACGTCGCCGAGGTCCTCGATCTCCACGTCAACACGGTCCGCCCGCACCTCGAGCGCATGCGTGACGTCGGGCTGCTCCGGGTCGAGGCCAGCGGCCGCGGCGGCGTCGGCCGACCCCAGCACCTCTACTCGCTCGCGCCCGATGCCCCCTCCCTGGGGCTGGAACCGTCACCGTTCCCCACCCTCGCCCGCGTGCTCCTGCAGGCGGCGGCCACGGCTGGTCTCGACCCGGGCGAGCTCACCGACGCCGGCCGGAGCCAGGGCGCCGCGGACGCCGGCCAGTGGCCGACCGGTGCCGACACGCTCGACGCGCTGATCATCGAGCAGGCCAAGCTGGGTTTCGACCCGGCAGTCGTCGAGCTCGAATCCTCGGCGACCATGGTGTTCACCCACTGCCCGTTCCGTGACCTCGCCGAAGCGCACCCGGACCTGGTCTGCGCCCTGCACCGCGGGCTGGTCGAGGGGCTCGTCGGCCCGCTCGGCGGACTCCGCGTGGAGCGCTTCGGTTCGCTGCAGGACCGTGAGCCGTGCCAGGTCGAGCTGGTCGTACGATGAGCCCGAGGGATCGCCGCTCCGTGGCCGACCCCGGCCGATCACCGACGCGTGCCGGCCCGACACCCGGCCCCGCCCTCCCATCCCACCACTGGTTGACGGCTTCGGCTCGTCGACCGCTACGCTTGGAATCCACGTCACTGCTCAGGAGGCAACCGTGATCACGCTCACCGACAACGCCGCCGTCAAGGTCAAGGACCTCATCACGCAGGAGGGCGACGAGAACCTCATGCTGCGAGTCGCCGTGCGCCCTGGTGGGTGCTCCGGTTTCAGCTACGAGATGTTCTTCGACAGCGAGCTCGAAACCGACGACCTCACCCTCGACTACTCCGGGGTCAAGGTCGTGGTCGATCCGTCGAGCGCCCAGCTGCTCAGCGGGGCCACCCTCGACTACAAGGACGGTCTCACCGACGCCGGGTTCGCCATCAACAACCCCAACGCGGAGAAGACCTGCGGGTGCGGCCAGTCCTTCAGCTGACCCCGACGTCGCTCCACCGAGCGCGTTGACCTCCTGAGACCGGCCCTCGTCCCCGACGAGGTGCCGGTCTTTGCGCGTCCGGACGGCGACCGTAGCCGACCAGCCCAACCAGGGATCCGGCGCCTCTCCTGAGACGGCGATGAGGAGCCGGTCAGGCCACCAGGGCGTCGAGCCCGGTGGTGATCTCGGGTCGATCGAACACGATGTCGAGGCGGTCGTTCACGACGCCGTCGGCGCCGACGAGGAACAACGACGGCTCGAACTCCAGGCCCATCGCGGCGACGGTGGGCGACGTCGGGCCGTCGGGGCCCTCCAGGCCGGCGAAGACCTCGGCGTGCACGAAGGTGATGCTGGGGTAGCGATCCCGGTACTCCATCAGCAGGTTCAGCACCGGTCCGCAGACTCCGATCTGGCAGAACTGCGGGGTCGACACGAGCAGCGCCGTGGCGGATCCGGCGGCGAGCGCCGTGGTCAGGTCGACGGCGTGGAACGGGCAGATCTCCGGCTTGCGGGTGCAGATGGGTTCGACGCCGCGCGGATCGTCGAGGGTCGGTGTGGCGACCACGGGAAGGGCCTGGCCGGGTTGCACCAGGGTGCTCCCGGCGGCGGGGGAGACGATCATCGGGGTCGACAGGGTCGTGCCCGCGACCGTGGTGGTGAGCGAGTAGGTGCCGGGCTCGGCGATGGTCGTGCGCACCGGGAAGTAGGCGATGGGCACGCCGTCAGCGTGCGCCTCGGTCGTGATGGGGTCGCCGACCGGCTGGCCATCGCGGGTGAGCTGGAACTCGAGGGAGCCGGGCAGGTCGTCGGGGGGCTCGTTGCGGTTCGTGACGACGGAGGTGACCAGACGTTGGGGGACCCCGGCGAGCGCGTAGCTGTTCGGGTCGAACCGCAGCGCCAGGTTGAGGGTGTCGGGACTCACGGTGGTCGATGTGGCGCCGCCGGACGAGGTCGACCCGCAGCCGGCGACGACCAGTGCGCCCAACGTCCCGGCGCCGACGACGAAGGTCCGGCGGGTGAGCTGGGGCAAGGGGGAGCGAGGTGTCGGCGTCACAACGGTTGAACCTATCCTCCCGCCCATGTCCAGCGATCGTCACCCCTCCCACCCGTTCGTGCTGCGTCGCGCCGGCGGCCCGTCGTGACGATCCAGTTCGAGCTCAACGGTCGGCAGGTGGACGTCGACGACGACGGGCGGTCGCTCCTCGACGTGCTCCGGGAGGACCTGGGTGACCGCACGGTCAAGGACGGCTGCAGTCCCCAGGGACAGTGCGGTTGTTGCACGGTGCTCGTGGACGGGACGCCACGAGTCTCGTGCGTGACCCCCGCCCGCCGGGTCTCCGGGCGCCGGATCACCACGCTTGCCGGCCTCGAGCCGCGCCGGCGCGACGCGTGGGCCGACGCGTTCTGCTCCACCGGGGCCAGCCAGTGCGGGTTCTGCACGCCGGGGATCATCGTGCGCCTCGACGGGTTGGCCACGAAGCTCGACGAGTCGGGGGCTGCCGAACCGGCGCCTCCCGCAGCATCGGTGGCTGCCGATGCCGATGCCGATGCCGTCACGGCCCGACACCAGGCCGTGGCCCGGGCCCTGCAGGCCCACCTGTGCCGGTGCACCGGCTGGCAGACCATCGTCGAGGCCTACGACCTCGTCGCCACCACCGACGATCGCTCGGCTGCGGTTCACGACGCCGTGCCGGGGGATGGCGCCGGGTCCGACGTGATCCTGAGCCACCGCGGTTCGCGTTCGCGGGGAGCGGCGGGCCGCCGGGCGACGATCGAGGGCGGCGCCGACCAGCACGTCGATCCGTCGGTGGCGCTCGGCGATGCCGGCTTCGCGGATGACCGGGCACCCGACGGGGCGCTCGTCGCCGTGCCCGACGGTCGTGGCGGGTGGGCGGTGGCCGAGACGCTCGCCGGGGCCCGGGCGGTGGCGGGGAAGGTGCAGGGTCGGCGCACGACGGTCGAGTCCGAGCCCCCCATCGAGGTGCCCGAGGGGACCTGGGATCGCGTCCTGCAGACCTCGTGGGTGGAGCCCGCCTACCTCGAGACCGATGCCAGCTGGTGCCGGCCCGGTGGTGAGCCGGCTACCCCGCTCGCCAACGGGGGCGCGTTCGGCGCCAAGGCGGCATCGCCGGTCCAGCAGGTCGCGCGTGAGCTCGCCGACGTGCACGGTCGTGCCGTCCGGGTGCTGCTGGCGCGAGAGGACAGCGTCCGCCTCGGCCCGAAGCGCCCGCCGCTCGCGGCAGGTCTGCGCGCCGACGGGTCCGGGACCGTGCACGTGGCTCGGACAGCGGGGATTCTCGAAGCCGTGGCGTCGGTGGCGCCCCACCTCGACGTCGTCGAGATCGACGTCGCCGGGCCGCCGACGTCAGCGACGTTGCGTGCCGCCGGCTGGGCGGAGGCGGCGCTGCTGCTGGCTTCGCTCGACGAGGGCCCCGACACCATCACGTCGCCCGCGGGCGCGCGGGCCGCGGCCACGATCACGTCCGACGGCACCATCGCGGTGTCGGTCGCGTGCGGGGAACCCCTCGACGAGGTCGTGCTGCGCTCCTACTGCATCGGAGCAGCCCACATGGCGCTCGGTTGGGTCACCTCCGAGAGCCTCGCGGTCGACGCCGACGGGGTGGTTCAGGACCTGACCATCCGGTCCTTCGGCATCCTCCGCGCCGTCGACATGCCGGCGGTCGCCGTCACCTTCGACGGTCCCGACGGCCCACCGGTGAACGGCTCCGATGCTGTGTTCGCGGCGGTGGCCGCCGCGGTGTGGCGGTCACAGGGCCACCCGCCGGCCTGGCCCACCGGCCGGCCCCTCACCGGGCGCGGCTGAGGGTCGGTACCACCGTCGATGCAACGGGCCCGGTCGGTCCGTCGAGGTCCCGGGAGGTCGAGGGGCGGGCGGTACCCTGACCCGATGCCGGCCGCCCGCCGGTGACGGCGAGAAGGAGCCCCATGAGCACTCCGGTCGGTCCCTACACCCCCATCGTGCGCGCCGGTGACTGGCTGGCCGCGTCGGGCCAGATCGGTCAGGTCGACGGCAAGCTGGTGTCCGGCGGCATGGTGGCCGAGCTGGTGCAGGCCCTCGCCAACCTCCGGGGGCTGCTCGAGGGCGAAGGCGCGTCGCTCGACGACGTGGTCAAGACCACCGTGTTCCTGCGGCACATGCGCGACTACCCGTTGATGAACGAGAGCTACGTCCGGGCGTTCGGCGACCACCGCCCGGCTCGTTCGGCCATCGCCGTCTCCGAGCTCCCCCTCCACGCCCTCATCGAGGTCGAGGCCTGGGCCTACGTCGGCGACCGCTGATCCCGGACTCGTCAGCTGGTCTTGGCCCGTCGCCCACGAGGCTGGCAGACTGTCACCGTGGGTCCAGCGATCATGGTCATCCTCCTCATCCTCGTCATCCCCGTCGTCACCTGCATGAGCGGGGCGATCGCCGCGGGTGGTCTCGGGTTCCTCCTCAAGCAGGAGACCGACGAGGCGTTCGAGGGCACCGAGCTGCTCACCATGGGCGAGCAGGGCTGACCCCGGAGCGGGTGCGACGGCGGGGCCCCGGTGGGCCGCCGCGTCGGTCCCTGCGCGGCCTCGGCATTCGCGACGCGAGGCGGCGAAACCACTAGGTTGATCCCGCACATCACAGGCGAAGGGACCGGTTGCACCGACCCTCGAGCAGGAAAGGGGATCGGACATGGCTTCCGGTACCGTCAAGTGGTTCAACGCAGAGAAGGGCTTCGGCTTCATCGCTCCCGACAGCGGCGGCGATGACGTCTTCGTGCACTTCTCCGCCATCCAGTCAACGGGCTATCGCTCGCTCGAAGAAGGCCAGAAGGTCGAGTTCGAGATCACGCAGGGCCAGAAGGGCGACGCCGCCGCCGACGTCAAGGTCATCTGAACCGAGTTGCACCGAACCGACGTTCTGGCCCCGCACCCGGTGCGGGGCCTTCGTCGTTGCGGGACCGGGCTCAGAGGCCCCAGCGGGACTGACCGAACCGGTAGCCCACCGAGCGGACGGTCTGGATGAGGTTGGCGTGCTCCTCGCCGAGCTTGGCGCGAAGACGACGGACGTGGACGTCGACCGTGCGGGCGCCGCCGTAGTACTCGTAGCCCCAGACCCGCGAGAGCAGGGTCTCGCGCGTGAACACCTTGCCGGGGTGCGAGGCGAGGAACTTCAACAGCTCGTACTCCATGTAGGTGAGGTCGAGCGGGGTGCCGCCGACCGCCGCCTGGTACGTCTCGAGGTTGAGGATCAGGTCGCCGTACTCGATCAGCTCAGGACGGGTGCCGGTCCCGGTGCGCCAGAACAGGTGCTTGAGCCGAGCTTCGAGCTCGCGAGGGTGGAAGGGCGAGAGGCAGAAGTCGTCGAAGAGGTCGTCGCGAAGCTCGAGGTCGCCCAGCTGCGCCCCGCTCACCAGCATCAGCAGCGGTTCGAGCGGGATGTCCCGCTTGCGCACGGCCCGGCACACCGCGAACGCGCCCTCGGGGTTGGAGTCGGCGCAGATGACCGCGCCAGCCCACCCGTCCTCCGGTTCGAGCCGCTCGATGTCGGACTCGCCTGCGACCGCCTTCCAGGGGTAGCCGCCGAGGTCGAGCGCCTGCGCCAGCTCGGGCGGCGGAGGATCGGGGTAGAGCAGGAGAGGTTCCATGGTGTGGCCAGACCCCTCAGATGTTCGGCAGGTAGCGGTCGAGCTCGAACTGGGTGACCTGGCTCTTGTAGTCGAACCACTCCGCACGCTTGTTGCGCAGGAACCACTCGAAGATGTGCTCGCCGAGCGCCTCGGCCACCAGTTCGGAGCTCTCCATGACGTCGAGGGCCTCGCTGAGCGACTGGGGCAACGACGTGATGCCCTCCGCAGCCCGTTCCTCGGGGGTCATCTCGAACACGTTCGCCGATGCTTCGGGGGGAAGCTCGTAGCCCTCCTCGATGCCGCGCAGGCCGGCGGCGAGGATCACCGAGTAGGCGAGGTAGGGGTTGCACGCCGGGTCGGGCGAGCGGTATTCGATGCGGGTCGACGACTGCTTGCCCGCCTTGGTGACGGGGATGCGCACCAGGGCCGAGCGGTTGTTGCGGGCCCACGTGACGAAGGTCGGGGCCTCGTACCCGGCGATGAGGCGCTTGTAGGAGTTCACCAGCTGGTTGGTGATGGCCGTGAGCTCGGGGGCGTGGCGCAGGACGCCGGCGATGAAGCCGCGTCCGACCTTGGACATCCCGTACTCGTCGTCGGGGGCGTGGAAGGCGTTGGTGTCGCCCTCGAAGAGCGACACGTGGGTGTGCATGCCCGAACCCTGCACGCCGCCGAGCGGCTTGGGCATGAACGTGGCGTAGGCACCGTGCTCGGCGGCGATCTCGCGGACCACCAGCCGGAAGGTCATGACGTTGTCGGCCATCGACAGGGCATCGGTGTAGCGCAGATCGATCTCGTGCTGGCTGGGGGCGTCCTCGTGGAACGAGTACTCGACCGGGATGCCCATGGCCTCGAGCACCTGGAGGGTGCGCTTGCGCAGGTTGCTGGCGACGTCGGCGGTGGTGAGATCGAAGTACGAGCCGGTGTCGAGCGGGACGAGGGGTTGCTTCGGGTCGCCGCCGGCGAAGTAGAAGAACTCCATCTCGGGGGCGACCATGAACGAGAAGCCGCGGTCGTGCGCCCTGTCGAGGTTGCGCTTGAGCACCTGGCGGGGATCGCCCTCGAACGGGCTGCCGTCGTGGTTGAGGATGTCGCAGAACATGCGGGCCGAGACGTCCTCGCCGCGACCCCACGGGAGCAGCTCGAAGGTGTTGGCCTCGGGACGGGCGAGCACGTCGCTCTCCTGGACGCGGCTGAAGCCGTCGATGGCCGAGCCGTCGAAGTGCATGCCCTCCTCGAAGGCGTTCTCGAGCTCGGCGGGGGAGATGGCGACGGACTTGAGCTGCCCGAGGACGTCGGTGAACCAGAGGCGGATGAGTCGCACGCCTCGCTCCTCGACCGTGCGCAACACGTAGTCCTGCTGACGTTCCATGCCCGCCATTGTGTCACCCTCTGCGGCCGCTCGATTTCCGGCGGCTGTCGCGTTCACATAGCGTTCACATATGAGCAATGGTTGAGAAATCGCTCGCTGGCAGGGTTTGATGGTCGCCACGGCTCTCGCAGTCGGCGCGGTCCGAGACGAACCACCACCTGAGAACAACGTAGGAGATTCCATCCGTGAGCTACCGAG